>Ga0209536_100006225_pt1 | contig 18310 bp, 14 predicted proteins | sample DeeMarSeWOR28_12_FD_187461 | JGI IMG/M metagenome (GOLD analysis project Ga0209536, IMG submission 187461) | Marine sediment microbial communities from White Oak River estuary, North Carolina - WOR-2-8_12 (SPAdes) (version 2) | ecosystem: Environmental > Aquatic > Marine > Intertidal zone >... | reverse complement strand
CACGCCTTCCCATCCCGAACAGGACCGTGAAACGCCTCAGCGCCGATGATAGTGCGAGGTATACCGTGCGAAAGTAGGACACCGCCAGGCTCCCAAAAAGGAAGCCCTCCCCCTGTGGGAGGGCTTTTTTTTTGATTGCGATTGGGACACCCGCCCGAGGTGTGAAAGCAGGGTCTTCCCGAGCTTCGTGCCGGGACCCGGGAACCAGAAACTCCCAGAGAGCCTTTTCCAAATCATGGCCCACCCGGCCTTGTTTCAGTGCCGACCGTCCTTTTCCGTGGCGAAGGCTATGTCGCAACTGGACCAGCACAGCGCCAGACTCCCGGTGAAGTCCGCCCTTGCCCGGTGCGGGGCGTTTCCTTCGGCAACCGATCCGTCTGCTGCCCGCGCTGGTGAAGGAATTCGCGATGCCGCCGGGTGTCGAAAGCATTGATGTGGTCCATTCATTTTGCATGCGAGTGGTCGCCATAGGGGGCGGCGTTGTGCCGGCAGACGATCGACGTCGGTTGATTCACCTGGCCAAGTGATCCGGTATTGGTGCGCCGAATCCGGCTTCGGGGGCGAAGCGCGCTGCCGCCTGTGGTGTAGCAACGACAGGGGGATGGGGGAAGTACCGCGCACTTCCAAAAATCCCTTTAATGACTTTAATTTAGAGCATGCTTTTGTTAAAATTCGCCCCCAGAAAAGCGACACTGGGCCGAGTGCCCGTTTTTCCGATGGGCCAAGGGCCCATTTTTTATTTGTATCGTTGCTGCCAATGGACCTTCTTGACTTGCTCGAGCGAACGCTGCCGGGACTCGGTTACGAGTTTGTGGACATGGAGCGCTCGAATCACGGCAAGTTGCTTCGTGTGTTCATCGACAAGACGGATGGCATCAGCGTAGACGATTGCGCTTTGGTTAGTAATCACCTGTCACACCTGTTTGAGGTAGAGGGCATTGATTACGACCGGCTCGAGGTTTCTTCGCCGGGCCTTGACCGGCCTTTGCGCAAGCTGAGCGACTTTCAGCGTTTCGAGGGCGAGAGGGCTTCGGTGCGCATGAACATGGCCTTGGACGGGCAGAGAAATTTTGTCGGCATCCTGCGAGGGGCTGACACGAAAACGGTAAAGATGGAAATCGGCGGGACGCTGGTGTCACTGGAGATGGCAGACATCAGAAAAGCCCGGTTGATTCCGGAAATCTAGATTGGAGATGAACGAATGCGCCGCGAGTTATTGATGCTGGTTGATGCGCTTGCGAGGGAGAAGAACGTTGACAAGGACATTGTCTTCGCTTCGCTCGAACTCGCCCTTGCCTCGGCAACCAAGAAGCGTTTCAAGGAAGACGTAGAGGCGCGTGTGGCAATAGATCGGGAAACTGGCGACTACGAAAGCTTCCGGCGGTGGCAGGTCGTGCCGGATGACGAGATCGAGGAGCCGGCGCGGCAACTCACGCTTGAAGAGGCGCGAAAGATCAACCCCGACATCGAACTCGAGGGCTACATCGAAGAGCCGCTCGAGCCGGTGGAGTTCGGCCGGATCGGTGCGCAGGCCGCAAAGCAGGTCATCCTGCAAAAGATCCGTGATGCTGAACGCGAACAGATCCTGAACGATTTTCTTGAGCGCGAAGAGTTTATCGTTACCGGCAGCATCAAGCGCATGGAACGTGGTAACGCGATCATCGAGTCCGGTCGCATTGAAGCGATTCTGCCGCGGGAGCAGATGATTCCGAAAGAGAACCTGCGAATCGGAGATCGGGTTCGTGCCTATCTGTTGAAGGTGGATCGCGCAGCGCGCGGACAGCAGTTGATTCTGTCGCGGACCGTTCCCGAGTTTCTTGCAAAACTGTTCGAACTCGAGGTTCCGGAGATCGAGGAAGGACTGCTGGAAATCAAGGCCGCAGCGAGGGACCCGGGATCCCGGGCCAAGATAGCGGTGAAGTCGAACGATCCGCGTATCGATCCGATCGGTACTTGCGTTGGGATGCGTGGTTCACGGGTTCAGGCAGTGACCGGCGAACTTGCCGGCGAACGGGTTGATATCGTGCTCTGGTCTCCCGAGCCTGCCCAGTTCGTCATCAATGCGCTCGCACCTGCTGAAGTGAGCAGAATTACCGTTGACGAGGAAAAACACAGCATGGACATCGTCGTCGACGAGGAAAACCTGGCGCAGGCGATCGGTCGCGGCGGCCAGAACGTCCGGCTTGCGAGCGAACTCAGCGGTTGGGAACTGAACATCATGACCGAGGAAGAGTCTCAACAGAAGAGCGAAGAGGAGTTTTCCGAAATTCGTTCCCTGTTCATTGAAAAGCTCGACGTAGACGAAGAGCTCGCCGACGTGCTGGTGCAGGAAGGATTTACGACGCTCGAGGAAGTTGCCTATATTCCCGTCAACGAAATGCTCGAGATAGAAGCTTTTGACGAGGAAACAGTCGAAGAGCTGCGCAGCCGCGCGCGAAATTCGTTGCTGGTCCAGGAAATCGCCAGTGAAGAGCAAGTCGAGGCTGTGGCGGGCGACCTGTTGAGTCTCGAGGGAATGGACGGTGAGACGGCGCGACTTCTGGCGGCGAAAGGAATTACGACGCAGGAAGAACTCGCGGACCTGGCAGCGGATGATCTCGTTGAATTGGTTGATATGGATATGGAACGAGCCAAGGAATTGATCATGACCGCTCGTGCTCCGTGGTTCGCGGAAAATTGAGAGGTGGGAGGCGCTAAATGGCCAAAGTGAACGTTGCACAGTTCGCGACCGAATTGAAACTGCCAGTCGAGAAACTGGTGGAACAGCTCAAGTCCGCTGGTGTGAAGAAGGCGTTGAGCGAAGAAACCGCTCTCACCGAGGGTGACAAGACAAAATTGCTCGAGTATCTGCGCAAGGCGCATGGTGCGACCGAGAAAAAGAAGCGAATTACGCTGACCCGGCGGCAGACATCCGAGATCCGTAAAACGGACGGACGCGGACCCGCGCGAACCATTCAGGTGGAGGTTCGCAAGAAGCGCGTGCTGGTGAAGCGCGACGCGTCTGCCGAGGCCGAGGAAAAGGTTGCCAGCCCGGCCGCAGAGACCGTCATGGTGGACGCCAAGGAAGAAGCATTGCGCAGCGAAGAAGCGCGCAAGCAGGCCGAATTGCTCGCACGCCAGGCGTCGGATCTTGCCGCAAAGGAAGAAGAACGCAGAAAGAAGGCTGAAAAGAAGGCCGAAGAGGAAGCCGCAAAACCGGTAGCAGAAGAGAAGAAAGAAGAGACAAAAAAAGAAGAGAAAGCAGCGGCGCCTGCCAAGGAGAAGGCCCCCCAGGTTGCGGCCAAGAAGAAGGCTGCGACGGAAGGTACGTTGCACAAACCTGCCGGCAAGCCCGCGGCGAAGAAGCCCGCCAAGCGCTCCCCGGCGCCCTGGAGTGACGAGAGCAGCCGCCGCAGGACCATGAAGACCCGAGGTGCGGTGTCGGTTGGCGGCGAAGGCTGGCATACGCGGGGGCGCCACCACAAGAACCGATCGCATGAGCAGGGGCATCAGGAGCCGCTTGCGCCCGTCGAACCGATCGTTCGCGAGGTGCTGATTCCAGAGACCATTACCGTGGGCGAACTGGCGCACAAGATGTCCGTGAAGGCGGCGGAGGTGATCAAGGTATTGATGAAACTCGGCCAGATGGTGACCATCAATCAGGTGATCGATCAGGACACCGCAATGATCGTCGTTGATGAAATGGGCCATACCGCCAAGAAGGCGAAAACGGTCGACCCGGAGTCCTTTCTCGAAGAGGAAGGCGGGCAGGTCGATATCCCTGAGGAGCCTCGCGCGCCAGTGGTTACCGTCATGGGGCACGTCGATCACGGCAAGACGTCCTTGCTCGACTACATCAGGCGTTCCCGTGTTGCCAGCGGCGAGGCCGGGGGTATCACCCAGCACATCGGTGCCTACCACGTGAACACTCCTGGCGGCATGATCACCTTTCTGGATACTCCCGGACACGAGGCGTTTACGGCAATGCGGGCACGCGGTGCCAAGGCCACCGATCTGGTGATTCTGGTCGTCGCCGCCGATGATGGGGTGATGCCGCAAACCATCGAAGCGATCCATCACGCCAAGGCCGGAAATACCCCGGTTGTGGTAGCAGTAAACAAGATCGACAAGCCAGAGGCGAACCCCGAGCGGATCAAGCAGGAGCTTGCCCAACGCGAAGTCGTCCCGGAGGGCTGGGGCGGCGACACGATGTTTGTCGAGGTGTCAGCCAAGACCGGGCAGGGAATCGATCAGTTGCTCGAAGCGGTGCTGCTTCAGGCGGAAGTGCTCGATCTGAAAGCTCCAAAAGACGCGCCTGCACGCGGCGTAGTCATCGAATCACGCCTGGACAAGGGGCGTGGTCCGGTCGCGTCGGTTCTGGTTCAGGCGGGGACGCTCAAGCGGGGCGATATCGTGCTCGCGGGAGCCGTTTTCGGGCGCGTACGCGCGATGCTCGACGAGAACGGCCAGCAGATTCAGGAAGCGGGACCATCGATTCCGATCGAGATCCAGGGTCTGTCGGATGTGCCGACCGCGGGTGAGGAAGTGATCGTGCTCGGCGATGAGCGCAAGGCGCGCGAGATTGCCCTGTTCCGGCAAGGAAAATTCCGCGAAGTGAAGCTGGCAAAGCAACAGGCGGCGAAGCTCGACAATATGTTCGACCAGATGAAGGCCGGCGAGGCAAAGACCCTGGCGCTGATCATCAAGGCGGACGTGCAAGGCTCCAGCGAGGCGCTGGCCCATGCGCTCAGCGGCCTGTCAACCGAAGAAGTCCGGGTCAACATTGTTCACTCGGGCGTCGGCGGCATCAGCGAGTCGGACGTGAATCTGGCGCTGGCGTCGAATGCGGTGCTCATTGGCTTTAACACACGTGCGGATGCAACGGCACGAAAGCTTATCGCGGCGCATGGCATTGACGTCCACTATTACAACGTCATCTATGACGCAGTCGACGAAGTCAAGGCGGCCTTGAGCGGACTCCTCTCCCCGGAGAAGAAGGAGACCGTGCTCGGGATTGTGGAAGTGCGCCAGGTATTCCGGATATCGAAAGTGGGTACGGTCGCTGGATGTTACGTGCTGGAGGGCAGCGTCAAACGCGGTGCATCCGTGCGAATTCTCCGGGACAGCGTGGTCGTACACGACGGGGAACTCGACTCGCTGAAGCGCTTCAAGGAAGACGTACGCGAAGTCAAAGCGGGTTTCGAATGCGGATTGTCGGTCAAGAACTTCTCCGATCTCAAGGAAGGCGATCAGCTCGAGGTTTACGAAGTTGTTGAAGTCGCCCGGTCGCTCTGATCAGTCCAGGGCAGCGGGTTTAGGGTTGTAGTCGCTTTGGGAAAGAATACCTCCCGTGCCGGGCGTCTCGCTGATCAGATTCAGCGAGAACTGGCGGAACTCATACGCGGTGAACTCAAGGACCCACGTGTCGAACTGGTGACGGTCACCGATGTTGAGCTCAGCGGCGACAATCAGCATGCGCAGGTGTTCTTCACGACGCTGCGAGGCGAAGGCGCGGTCCAGCCGGCACTTGACGGGCTCCACAGCGCTTCGGGACTGTTGCGCTCGCGTCTTGCGAAGGCGTTGCGCACCAGGACGGTTCCCGAGCTGCATTTTGTCTACGATGAGTCTATCGAGCGCGGTGACCGATTGTCTCGCCTGATCGAACAGGCCGTTGGCGACACGAACGACGAACGGTGACGATCTGACGAGTCCGGTCACGCAGGACCAGAAAAAACGGAGCGGGATCAGCGGGGTGCTGCTGCTTGACAAACCCTCCGGTCTGACTTCCAACGCCGCGGTACAAAAAGTAAGGCGATTGTTCGACCGCGCGAAGGCGGGACACACCGGCACACTTGACCCGCTCGCCTCCGGTCTCCTGCCCATCTGCCTCGGTGAGGCGACCAAGTTTTCCCATCCGCTGCTTGAATCATCGAAGACCTACCGGGCCAGCCTCCGGTTGGGGTGGCGGAGCACTACCGGTGACTCGGAAGGGGAATTGTCCGCGGTGGCACGGCCGGATTTCGACGAGGTTCAGCTGCGCCGGGCGGTCGGGGATTTGACGGGCGACATTGAACAGGTGCCGCCCATGCACAGCGCGATCAAACTCGACGGCCGGCCCCTGTACACGCTGGCCAGAAAAGGCATCAGTGTCGAACGGGCGCCCAGGCGCGTGAGCATTCATGAGTTCGAGGCGTCTCGCCAGTCCGAAGATACCGTCGAGATTTTCGTCAGATGCAGCAAAGGCACGTATATCCGGGTCCTTGCTGAGGATCTGGGGGAGCGGCTGGGGTGCGGCGCGTATCTGACCGCTTTGCGGCGGGTCGCCATCGCAACGATTGATGTTGGCCAGGCGGTCGGGCTGGATGCGCTGGAGCAAAGCCCGGTGGCTCAGCGCCTGGCATTGCTCAGGCCGATCGATGCGTTACTGGCCAGCATCCCGGAGGTCAGGTTGAGCATGCACGACAGCACCCGGCTGAGGCATGGCCTGAGCATTGGCGGGCTGGACAACCTTGCTCCCGGGCCGGTCAGGGTGTATTCAGAGCGCGGCGAATTCCTGGGTCTGGGCGAGTTTGGCGAAGATGGCTTGCTCAAGTCCAGGCGGCTGGTTTCATCGGCGCCATAGTGCGTTGTTAATAAGGAAAATTGCTTGGAAAAGGCTTGCTTGGCGGTTATAATCGCCGCCTTTCTTGCGGAGACGAAGAGTAATGGCTATAACGACGGCCCAAAAAGCTGAATTGGTGAACAACTACCAACGGGGAAAAAGCGACACCGGCTCCCCCGAAGTGCAGGTAGCACTGCTGACGGCACGCATCAATGATCTGACCGGGCACTTCAAGTCTCACGTCAAGGACCACCATTCCCGTCGCGGGCTTCTCAGAATGGTCAGCCGGCGCAGGAAACTGCTGGATTATCTGCGCAATTCGGACGTTGGCCGGTATCGCCAGGTCATCGAAAGCCTCGGGTTGCGCAAATAGCAGGGCCGTGTCCCTTTTCCAGCAGTACTCCGGAAATTCCAATCACTTATTGCGGACAAATCGTTGTCCGGTAGCCAGGCGCGGGTAACGTTTCCGCGCCGCTTTTACTTTTGGGGGCAGTCTTTTGAACGCTATTCGCAAAACCATTCCATACGGACGACACCAACTCACCATCGAAACCGGTGAGGTCGCCCGCCAAGCACACGGTGCCGTAATGGTGCATCTCGACGACACGGTTGTGCTCGTCACGGTCGTTGGCAAGAAACAAGTCCGGCCGGGGCAGGATTTCTTCCCGCTCACCGTCGACTATCAGGAAAAGACCTACGCCGCCGGCAAGATCCCCGGCGGCTTTTTCAAACGCGAAGGTCGCCCGTCAGAAAAAGAAACGCTCACGTGCCGTCTGATCGACCGGCCTATCCGGCCGCTGTTCCCCGATGGTTTCCTGAATGAAGTCCAGGTCATCGCGACGGTTGTTTCGTCAGACAGCGAGATCGATTCAGACATTCCCGCCATGATCGGCGCGTCGGCCGCGCTGGCGATTTCCGGCATCCCGTTCGACGGACCGATCGGTGCTGCTCGAGTTGGTTATATCAACGGCGAATACGTGCTCAATCCGACGCTGTCGGAACTCAAGGAAACCGAACTCAACCTGGTGGTTGCAGGAACCCAGCAGGCTGTCCTGATGGTCGAGTCCGAGGCCATGCAACTGTCCGAGGACGTCATGCTCGGCGCCGTTGTCTACGGCCATGAGCAGATGCAGGCAGTCATCTCGATGATCAACGAGTTGGCCGATGAGGCGGGCAAGCCATTGTGGGATTGGGTAGCCCCGGAGAAGGACGAGGCGCTGGCGCAGAAGGTGCGCCAGGTGGCCGAACAACCGTTGCGTGAGGCCTATCAGATCAGGCAGAAGCAGGAGCGCACGGCAAAGGTCGGCGAAGTCTACGCCGCTGTAACTGCCGAGTTTGTCACGGAAGACACCGAAAGCTCGGTTCAAGGTGCGATCGACGACATCATGGGCAGTCTCGAGAAGGAGATTGTCCGGGGACAAATTCTCAGCGGAGAGCCGCGAATTGACGGGCGGGATACGCGGACCGTGCGACCCATCAACATTCGCACGGGACTGTTGCCGCGGGTGCACGGCTCGGCACTGTTTACGCGCGGTGAAACCCAGGCGATGGTTGTCGCAACACTTGGTACGGCGCGAGACGAGCAAATCGTCGATGCGTTGCAGGGCGAGTACAAAGACAACTTCATGCTCCATTACAACATGCCGCCCTATGCCACCGGGGAGACTGGCCGTGTAGGCACTCCCAAGCGGCGCGAGATCGGCCACGGCCGTTTGGCCAAGCGGGCACTGCTGGCCGTGTTGCCTTCGCCGGAAGAGTTCGGTTATTCCTTGCGGGTCGTTTCCGAAATCACCGAATCGAACGGATCAAGTTCCATGGCTTCGGTGTGCGGTGGTTGCCTTGCACTGATGGATGCCGGGGTTCCTCTCAAGGCACACGTTGCCGGGATCGCCATGGGTCTGATCAAGGAAGGCAACCGCTTCGCGGTGCTGACGGACATTCTGGGTGACGAGGACCACCTCGGTGACATGGATTTCAAGGTTGCCGGGAGCGAAGCGGGTGTGACCGCATTGCAGATGGACATCAAGATACAGGGCATTACCAAGGAAATCATGCATATCGCCCTTCAGCAGGCGCGGGAAGCGCGGATGCATATCCTCAAGCACATGAACGAGGCGCTGCAGACGCCACGGAGCGAGTTGTCGGCGTACGCACCGCGGATGATTCAGCTGAAGATCAAGCCGGAGAAGATCCGCGACGTCATCGGCAAGGGCGGTGCCGTCATCCGTGCGATCACCGAAGAAACCGGCACAACGATCGACATTCAGGATGACGGATCGGTCACCATCGCCTGTATCTCATCGGCGGGTGGTGAAGCGGCGAGAAAGCGTATCGAGGAAATTACCGCGGAAGTGGAAGTCGGCCGCATCTATGACGGCGTTGTGCTGAAGCTCCTCGACTTTGGCGCCATCGTCAGCGTGCTCCCGGGCAAGGATGGCCTTCTGCACATCTCGCAGATTGCGGAAGAGCGGGTCAAGGCGGTTTCCGATCATCTCAAGGAAGGCCAGCAGGTGCGGGTCAAGGTGCTCGAGGCCGACGACAAGGGCCGGTTGCGCTTGAGCATGAAGTCGGTCAGCGCGGAAGAGCAAGCAGCCGACGTCAGCAACTGAAGCTGTTGACCCGCTCTCAGCGAGAGAAGTCGATGGCAGACGTGGCCAACGGGTAAAACCCCGACTACATTCTGCGCTATAAAAAAACCCACCGCATAGGTGGGTTTTTTTTGACTGTTTGCCGTGGCCGTGTACTAGTGCGTGCCAGGAAAAATTTGAAGCAACGTAAAGGGATGGACGTAGGCTTGCAGTAGTACCAGCCCCCCCACCAGCATCGCGAGTACCAGAGAGTGCGGGAAAACGTAGCGCAGTATGACGCCTTCGTGCCCGTACCAGCGCGTGGCCGTCGAGGCAACGACGATCGACTGTGCGTCGATCATCTTGCCCATCACGCCGCCGGAACTGTTGGCCGCTGCCATCAGGTTGGGATTGAGTCCGAGCTGCTCCGCCGTGACTTTCTGCAAGCCTCCAAAAAGGACGTTTGAGGCCGTATCCGAGCCGGTCAGCGCGACGCCTAGCCAGCCCAGCATGGCTCCAAAGAAAGGGTACAGCACACCCGTGTGAGCGAATGCCAACCCCATGGTTGCGTCGGTTCCGGAATAACGCGTTGTGAATCCCAATGCCAGCATTGCGGCAATCGTCAAAAGGGAGAAGCGGACCAGGACGATCGTCTCCCAGTACTTTACAACCAGTTCTCGCACGCTGTAGCGCATGAAGAAGCCGGCGAGGATTGCGGCGAGCAGAATGCCTGAGCCCGTTGCCGACAACCAGTTCAGGCTGTAGACCGCCTTTTCCGTGTGGGCTTTTGCCGCTACCGGCGGTACTTTTTCAACCTGCTCGTGCAGTGCCGGAACCTTGAAATCCAATTTGGTTATTCCGTCCCATGCGTACGGGATCCTGGTCTCGGTCTTTACGCCGTCAACGACCTCGACCTTTTTCGTTGCCCCGTTCAACACATCCTTCATTTGCGGAACGCCCCACGTGAACACGAAAACCGACAGCACCAGCCACGGCAACCAGGCACGAAACAGTGCGCTGCGATTGTGCCGGACGACTTCGATTCTTCCGCCGCTTGCCGGAACGCCACTGTCGGACTCGTGACCCTTGAGCGCAGTGGAACGCCAGATCGTTTTCGGTTTCCACACTCGCAGAAAGGCAGTCAGGCAGAGCATGGATATGATTGCTGCGCCTACGTCGACCAGCCACGGCCCGTGATAATTCGAAATCAGGAACTGCGGCACGGCAAAGCTGACCCCGGTGACGAGGATGGCAGGCCAGATCTGCAGCATTCCGCGCCAGCCCGCGAAGGCCCAAATCAGCCAGAACGGCACGAGCAAGGAGAAGAACGGCAGTTGCCGGCCCACCATGGCGGACAGTTCGAGAAGGTCGAGACCGGTCACTGCGGACAGGGCGATAATCGGAGTTCCAAGGGCGCCGTACGCAACAGGGGCCGTGTTGGCGATCAGGGACAATCCCGAAGCGGCCAATGGCGAGAATCCCAATCCAATGAGTATCGCACCGGTGACTGCGACGGGGGTGCCGAAACCGGCAGCGCCTTCAAAGAACGCACCGAACGCAAAGGCGATCAGCAGCAGTTGCAGGCGGCGGTCTTCGGTCACGCCGGCAATGCTGTCCTGCAGGATCTGGAAGTAGCCCTTGTCTCTGGTGAGTTGATACAAGAAGATGATGTTCAGGACGATCCAGCCGATCGGAAGCAGGCCGAACGCCGCACCATACAACGCCGATGCGCCCGCCATCTGCGCCGGCATGCCAAACACGAAAATTGCCACGAAGAGCGCGGATGCCAATCCCGCAAGGGCCGCCACGTGCGCGGACAGTCGCAGAAAGGCGAGACCGCCCAGCAATACAACGACAGGTACTGCGGCTAATGCCGTGCTGAGCACGGCGTTATTCATCGGGTCGTAGACTTGTGACCAGACCATGATGGGAGCTCCCCGAAGTGTGGAACGCCGTACCAGACGGCACTGGCGTTCGACACCGGATCGACGCGGCGCGGATTATATGCCTGTTGTTTCGGGATCTGGAAGTGGCACTATTCGGCGCGGACCGTTGGGTATAATCAATCCCCACCAGAAACCGTAGAAAGTTTTCAATGAATCAGGATCTTTCCCTTCGCAGCGGCGGCCAGGTCCTCGTTGACCAGTTGCGAATACACGGCGTTGACACCGCGTTTTGCGTGCCCGGCGAGAGCTACCTGGACGTCATAGATGCGCTCTACGATCACCGCAACGCGATACGCCTGATTGTTTCCCGGCAGGACGGCGGCGCGTCCTTCATGGCTGAGGCCTACGGCAAGTGTACCGGCAAGCCCGGAATCTGCCTGGTGACCCGCGGGCCGGGCGCGACCAACGCCAGCATCGGCGTGCACACGGCGTATCAGGACTCGACGCCGATGATCCTGTTTGTCGGACAGGTCGGCGGTGATGTGGTCGAGCGTGAAGCGTTCCAGGAGATCGACTATCGGCGCATGTTCGGTCAAATGGCGAAGTGGGTCGCGCAGATCGATCGTGCCGAACGAATACCCGAGTACGTCAGCCATGCATTTCACCTCGCTGTTTCGGGCCGTCCAGGTCCCGTCGTTCTGGCTTTGCCGGAGGACATGCTGGTGACGAAAGTGGAGGTGGCCGACGCGCGGCCTTTCGCGACGAACAGGGCGGCACCGTTCTCGGGCGCGATGGATCGCGTGCGGGACATGCTCGAAGAGGCAAGGCAGCCGTTGGTTCTGTTGGGCGGGGGCGGCTGGACACCGCAAGCCTGTGACGACATTCGCGGCTTCGTCGAGGCGAACAACCTGCCGGTTGCCTGCACGTTCCGGCGGCAGGACCTGATCGACAACCGGCATCCGAATTACTGCGGTGACGTTGGTATCGGCATCAACCCTTTGCTTGCGAAGCGCGTTGGTGCGGCTGATCTCGTCATCGCGGTCGGGCCGCGGCTCGGGGAGATGACAACCAATACGTATACGCTGTTCGATATTCCCGGACCGGTCCAGAAAATGATTCATGTCCACCCGGGTGCCGAAGAACTGGGGCGTGTGTATCAGGCGGATCTGATGATCAATTCCGACATGGGTGAATTCGCTCAGCTGGCGACACGCATGCCGCCGGTGGATTCGGCGCCGTGGCGCGATTGGACGCATCAGGCACACAAAGACTATCTGGCGAATATCGAACCACAGGCGTCACCCGGGGCCGTTGATATGGCCGAGGTGATGACTGAAATGCGCAAGCAGTTGCCTGCCGACGCGATCATGACGAATGGCGCCGGCAACTATAGCGGATGGGTGCAGCGCTACTGGCAGTACGGCGGGCTCCGCACCCAGGTTGCCCCTACAAACGGTGCAATGGGCTACGGCGTGCCCGCCGGCGTAGCGGCGAAAGTGGCTTGCCCCGATCGGACCGTTGTGAGTTTTTCCGGCGATGGCTGTTTCCTGATGAATGGCCAGGAGATTGCCACGGCGGTCCAGTACGACCTGAAAGTGCTGTTTGTCGTAATCAACAACGGTATGTACGGCACCATCCGCATGCATCAGGAAAGGGACTACCCGAATCGCGTGCACGGCACCGCGCTGCGCAATCCGGATTTTGCCGCGCTTGCGCGTGCTTACGGCATGCATGGGGCAGTCGTACGGCGTACCGAAGAGTTCGCGGGCGTGCTTGCCGAGGCGCTGGCGCAGAAGACATCCGCGCTGATCGAAATTCAGATCGACCCTGAAGCAATCACCACACGTGGCAAGCTGACTGCAATTCGGGAAAACGCATTGAAGCGCAAGGGCGGCTGAGTCTTTCTCCGTCAGGCCCGCGGCGAAGCCAGCCTCAAAACCCGACTGCTTGGCCGTCGCGCCTCGGTTCCGACGCGGCGGCGTATCCAAATTCCAGGCGGCGAATCAACTGCGCGGCGCCGAACTCCTGGCTGCCGTATGGTCTCGGCACGACCTTGTGACCCAGTTCGGAGAGTCGCTTCAATGTCGTCTCGCCATAGCTTTGCTCGACGAGCAGCGATTGGTCGTAGGAGAATTTCCAGCGGGGCGCATCGGCGGCGGCTTGCGGGTTTTGTCCGAAGTCCGCGGTCCGGACCATCATTTGCAGGTGCCCTTGCGCCTGGACGTCGGCACCCATCACGCCGAAACTCATGAACGGTTGTGTTCCCTGCGTCACGAATCCCGGAATGATTGTGTGGAACGGACGCTTTCCTCCAGCCACACAATTCGGGTGATCTGCGAGCAGACCGAAGGCGGCGCCACGGTTCTGCAAGCTGATTCCCGTTCCGGGAACGACGACACCGGAACCAAAGCCCATGTAATTGGACTGAATCAGCGAGACCATCATGCCCGAGGCATCAGCCGCCGTGAGATAGACCGTTTCGGAATGTGTCGGTGTTCCGTGCGCAAAAGGTCTTGCCTGTTCCCGGTTGATCAGGGCGGCGCGCTTGGCCAGGTAAGCCTTGTCCAGTAGCTGCGAAACGGCGACTTCCATGCTGGCAGGGTCGCTTACGTAACGGTAGACGTCAGCGAGCGCAAGTTTCATCGCCTCGACCTGTAAATGCACGCTGTCGGGTGAATCGAGCGCCGTCGCACCGATATCGAAATGATCGAGAATGCCGCATGCCATCAGCGCGGCGATCCCCTGTCCGTTGGGCGGTATCTCGTGCAGCCTGAGCGAACGGTAATCTGTGCAAATGGGGCTGACCCAGTCAGCGCGGTGCGTTGCCAGATCGTCCATTGTCATCACGCCGCCGTGGCCGGAACTGTGGGCGATCATCTGTTCGGCCAGTTCGCCTCGGTAGAACGCCTCGCCTTTGGTCGCGGCAATCTTGCGCAACGTGCTTGCGTGATCTGGCAGGCAGACCCGTTCGCCCACGGCAGGCGCGCGGCCCTGCGGCAGGAAGGCGTGCGCGAACCCGGGTTGACTCTTCAGTCTTGGCGCCTGATTTTCCCATTGCGCCGCGACAACCGGAGACAGTGCAAAGCCGGCTTCGGCGTACTCGATTGCAGGTTCGAACAAATCGCTGAAAGGTAGTTCGCCGAAGCGCTCGGACAGGCTTACCCAGGCCGAGACGGCGCCCGGGACCGTAATGCAATCCCATCCTTCGGTTGGCATGCTCTTGCGGCCCTTGAAGCGTTCGAGGTTCCATCCGCGAGGAGAGCGCCCGGATGCATTCAGGCCCTGAAGGTTCGTGCCGTCGTGAACAATGGCAAAGGCATCGGAACCGATTCCATTCATGGTCGGTTCGACGACGGTGAGAGCGATTGCCGTGGCGACAGCGGCATCCGCGGCGTTACCCCCGGCCAGCAGCATCCGTAAGCCAGCTTGTGCCGCCAGCGGTTGCGATGTGGCAACCGCGTTGCGCGCCAGGACCGGGCTGCGGCGTGATGCGTATGGTGTTTGCCAGTCTATTGAAAGCGAACTCATCCGTGTGCCGGCCTCTTGATCATCGTAGTAGGGCGGGCCGGAATGCTGCGATCCGGATGGTGAAGGGCAACCCGCTTGCGATTAGTTTACAGGTTTCGTGGCGGAGTGCCGGACCCGCGCTTCCTGGTCAGCCCTGGCGATGAAACCGCCTGGCGTGAAGGCCGCCGCCGTCCGGTCGCAAAGCGGCACGGCCATGGCCTGCAGGTTTTCACCCGATATGGCGTTCTCCGCAAACACGGCGAAACCCAGATCAGCTGGATCAGCAAGAGCGCCCAGGTCAAACTCGAACGCTCGTTCGACTGATGCGCCGGGCGCTACCGGCAGTGGGCCTTTGAGTTCACGCACCACGAACTCGTGATAGAGCTTCTTGCCAACGTTCTCTCCGGCCTTGATCTCGCTGCTCAAATCGTTCTGGAACAAGACCAGAAAAACGTGCGCGGAAGTCGAGTCGGCATTATGTGCGCGCAATGCGACACGGACTTTGTTCTGTCTCCCTGTTTGCTCCAGCCTGATCCAGATGCCGGCTGCTTCCGCGTTGATTGCCTTCAATCGCTCCTCGAGTCCGCCCTGTTTTCGCGCGTGTCTGAAATCGCGGCCATTTAATACGAATTGCGGTGTATAGATGAAGGACGACTGATTGCGACTCGCTATCAGGCGCTGGCGCTGTGAGAATTCGGGTTTTGCGAACCGGTCTTTCCAGCCGATGTAATCCCAGTAGTCGACATGAAATGCCAGCGGTACTACCTGGCTCGTTCCCGTTCCCCGATCCTGCAATCCGTTGAGCCAGCGATCGGCAGGCGGGCAACTGTTGCACCCTTCCGATGTGTATAGCTCGAGCAAGGCAACACGGTGCTCACTGCTGTCGGCAGCGCAGCCGGCAGCGTTCGCCGGAGCACAAAATGCGGCGGCCACCAGCGCCGCGGAAATTCCGTAAAGAGCCCGCCAGCAGGGGTCAGCCAGGCAACGGCGTGCGGGGCGGATTTTGCTATGATGTCGGTTTGGCACGTGGAACAGTTGACCTTGTATTTGCATTTCGAGGGCGGGAGCGCCCGTTGCAGCCAATCGGCGGCTCCTTTTGTGTCAGTACGTGCCGGGCCGATGATTGGATGTGAGGCACCAACCGGGCGGTGCCGCTTCCCGTCAACGCAATTGATGCGGTTTTTGGACGCCACCGGATCCCCGTTTAGCGCAATATCACCCGCAAGCGCAGTCTTTTTCAATGGCACAATTTCTCAGGATTCATGCCGACAACCCGCAGCTGAGACTTGTGAGGCAGGCGGTCGAAACGCTTCGGTCCGGGGGGTTGATCGTCTACCCGACAGACTCCTGTTACGCACTCGGCTGCCGCATCGGCGACAAGCAGGCGCTCGATCGCATGCGCGTGGTGCGAAATGTTGACGAACGCCATCACTTCACTCTGGTGTGCGGGGGCTTGTCGGAAATTTCGCACTACGCCGGTGTTACCAACGTCCAGTATCGTCTGTTGCGAATGACAACTCCCGGCAGCTACACGTTCATCCTGCAAGCCAATAGGGACGTCCCGCGGCGCATCCTCAACGCGCGGCGCAAGACCATCGGGCTTCGCGTGCCGGCACACCCCGTCGTGTCGGCCTTGCTTGGAGAACTCGGAGAGCCGATATTGAGTGCGACGCTCATCCTTCCGGGCGAGGATCTGCCCCCTGCCGATGTCGAGGATGTACGCGATTACCTGAACAACAAGGTCGACCTTATTATCGAGTCCGGCTCCTGCGGCGTCGAAATGACCACCGTCGTCGACCTGACCGGAGATTCGCCCGAGTTGATTCGTGCCGGCAAGGGACCATTGACGCCGTTCGGCTTCGATGCAACGGGCGGCTGATGGACATCGCGAACCTGATCCAGTTAATCGCGCTCTACGCCATCCCGGCAATATTCGCGATCACATTGCACGAAGCCGCACATGGTTACGCGGCAAGGCATTTCGGCGACCCCACTGCATATCAGGCGGGCCGCATCAGCCTGAATCCGGTTCGCCATATCGATCCCATCGGCACTTTGCTGATTCCGGCCGTAGTGCTGTTTGCCAGTGGCGGCAAGTTCGCATTCGGATGGGCGAAACCGGTGCCGGTCAACTTCGGCAGATTGCGCAATCCCAAGCGCGACATGCTGTGGGTTGCGGCGGCCGGTCCCGGTGCGAATCTTTTCATGGCCGTGCTGTGGGCGCTGCTGTTCAAGATTGTCGTGACGATGCCGATCAACTATTTCTCGGAGCCGGCGTTGCGTATGGCAGAAGGGGGCATCATCATCAATCTGGTCCTGATGGTGCTCAACCTTTTCCCCTTGCCGCCGCTCGATGGCGGCCGGATTGCCGTCAGCCTGTTGCCGCACAGGCTGGCCTACCAGTTCGCGAGGGTTGAACCTTACGGCATGGTTATCTTGATGGTGCTGTTGTTTACCGGCGTACTGGGTGCGGTGATGCTGCCCGTTGTCGGGGCGGCATGGCTGGTCCTGAAGTTTATTTTCGGTATCTGATGGAGATTCAAATTCATGTTCGATGATCGCGTGCTGTCCGGCATGCGTCCAACCGGTGCTCTGCACCTTGGGCATTACCATGGCGTGCTGAAGAACTGGGTGAGCTTGCAGCATGAACACCAGTGCCTGTTCTTCGTCGCAGACTGGCATGCCCTTACGACGCATTACGACACGCCTGAAGTGATCGAGGAGAATGTCTGGGACATGCTGGTTGACTGGCTGGCTGCAGGGGTTGACCCCGCGTTGGCGACGCTGTTCATTCAGTCGCGCGTTCCCGAGCACGCCGAGCTCCATTTGCTGATGTCGATGATCACGCCACTCGGTTGGCTCGAGAGGGTTCCCACCTACAAGGACCAGCAGGAGAAGCTGGTGGAGAAAGACCTTTCCACTTATGGTTTTCTGGGATACCCGCTGTTACAAAGTGCGGACATCTTGATCTATCGGGCGAATCTTGTTCCGGTAGGTGAGGATCAGGTGCCGCACATCGAATTCACCCGCGAAATCGCGCGCCGTTTCAACCATGTTTACGGCCGTGACCCGGGTTTTGAAGAGAAGGCCGAGGCGGCCATCAAGAAGCTGGGTGCAAAACGCGGCAAGCTCTACCGCGAGTTGCGCACGCGTTATCAGGAGCAGGGCGACGACGACGCGTTGCAGTCCGGGCACGCGCTGCTCGACGAAGCGGCCAGTTTGTCAATGGGGGACCGTGAACGCCTTTTCGGTTATCTGGAGGGCGGCGGCAAGATGATCCTGTCCGAGCCGAAGGCATTGCTCACCGCGGCGTCACGCATGCCCGGTCTGGATGGGCAAAAGATGTCAAAGTCGTATAACAATACGATTTCCCTCCGCGAAGATGCGGCCAGTGTCGAGCAGAAGGTGCGCACCATGCCGACGGATCCGGCGCGCGTCAGACGAACCGACCCGGGCGATCCGGACAAATGCCCGGTGTGGCAACTGCACTGCGTTTATACGGACGAGAAAACGCACGACTGGGTTCAACAGGGGTGTCGTAGTGCCGGGATCGGCTGCATCGAATGCAAGCAGCCGGTCATTGAGGGAATACAGAAGGAACTGGCGCCAATACGCGAACGCGCCCAGGTTTATCTCGACGATCCCTCTCTGGTCAGAAACATCATTTCCGATGGCAATGACCGTGCGCGCAAGCTTGCCAGCGAGACGATGCGTGACGTCAGGGAAGCGATGGGACTTGACTACAGCTAGGCGAATTCCGCGACCGCTGC
>Ga0209536_100006222_pt1 | contig 18317 bp, 11 predicted proteins | sample DeeMarSeWOR28_12_FD_187461 | JGI IMG/M metagenome (GOLD analysis project Ga0209536, IMG submission 187461) | Marine sediment microbial communities from White Oak River estuary, North Carolina - WOR-2-8_12 (SPAdes) (version 2) | ecosystem: Environmental > Aquatic > Marine > Intertidal zone >... | reverse complement strand
TCGTAACCTGAAACACGCCCAGTTGCATAACAGTTAAAAATGTTGCTACACTCATCACTATATCCTGTCAGCCCACCAGCCGCGTGGTCTCCGGTAACATGGCTGCTCGAATAACAGTTAAAAATGCGGGTTTGGTAATGATGGCCTACCAGACCTCCAACATGCCACGTTCCGGAAACGTCCGTGGCTGTGTAGCAGTCTTTAAAAAAACGAATCCCCTCAACATACTCCATGTATCCCGCAAGTCCTCCCACATGGCGGTACCCTCGAATACTGCCGCCGGTGACACAGCAGCCAGTAACACTTGTAAATTTAGCATATCCTAACAGAGAACCAACATTGGTACAAGAGTATACGTCAACATTGGGATTAATTAAAGTCACGGCCGTAATGTTGGCGGTTTCAACATAACCGAATAGACCGATGTTATCTTTGTATCCGGATACATAATAGGTGAAGTTCGAAATCCTATGATCATTGCCGTAAAAATATCCGGTGAAGGGATTGGCAGCAGTCCCAACGATATTGAACTCTGCCCCTGTAAACTGGGATAGATCGATATCCGACATCAATTTGAAGTGGTTGTCCCAGTCATTAGGTTCGGCGCCGATGGCGTTCATCTGCTCCGCCGTATAAATACGATATGGATCCTGTGCTGTGCCGCTACCACCGCCATACTTTGCCTGAGCAGACGATACCAAAAAACAGGCAATAATAGCACAACAGAGATTTATTGAAGTGCGTATTAGAATCCTCATATCTTTCCTCCGGCTAAAAAAAAAGCAACAGCATCACTTCCACTGTAAATAGCCATTATACCATTTTAGAAAACATAATCAAAGCCTATTTACAGCCAAAAGCAGCTATATTAGCGTCTGCATTGCATTTGCCAAATCCACCTTCGCGTCGATAACCGCCTGTTCGATGCATCTTTTCCAGTCATCGCCGAACTGGTCCTTGTATTTCGGCTTTTCGTATGCGTAGATTATCGAACGTGATGCGTTGATTAAAGCTCCGGTGCCGTCGGGTTTGCAGAATCTCACACAATCTGAGGCAGAAGCGCCTTGTGAGCCGTAACCAGGCACGAGAAACCATACTTTATCATACTGCTGCCGCAGGGCAGTTGTTATCTCCGGCGCAGTGCCCCCTACTACCATTCCGACGTTACTGTAGCCGTTGTTTCCGATTCGTTCGGCGTTATTGGCAACCCGGCCAACGACTTCGGCAAGCTTTTCGTACATTTTCCGGCCTTCAGTATCGGCAAAATCCTGGATTTCCGCGGCGGAAGGATTACTGGTTCGCACCAACACGAAAAGTCCCTTGCCCTGCTTTGTCGCCATTTCCGCAAAAGGCTCAATACCATCAGTTCCGAGGTAACCGTTGACGGTTATGGCATCCGGTGCAAGAGTATCCTCAAGGCCGGTTAATTCCGGATTCTCCAGATGAGCAGCGGCGTAAAGCTCCGCCGTATGGCCTATATCGCCCCTTTTGACGTCGCCAATTACTTCCAGGCCCAAATCGTCAGCCTCCGAAATCAAAGCATAGTAAGTCTCTACGCCTTCCCAGAGATACTTTTCAAAAAAGGCTATATTTATCTTCACAGCCGGTATCATTGGCGCTACTATTCGCATCGTCTGGGTGCAAAAATCGAAGATTGCATCCACCGCGGCATTCGCATCAAACTCGTCGTTCATCTGGCGATGACTCCGTATCGCCGAGGGGAGCCTGCTGTAAACGGGGTCCAAACCGACAACCAACGAAGTTTTCTTCGCTTTTACGGCGTCAAAAAGACGATCACCAAAATGACTCGACATTTGTCAATTCCCTTCTAAACGATTACAAAAAACGGACTTAACAATTTTGCACAATTGTAAATATTCCATAGTAAATTTCAAAAAATCAATTATAATCACTCAAATAACTTCGGGCAAGATAGAAAATGATTATGAGTAATAAAGATAAAGAAACTAAATCAAAAACTCGAAAAAAAAGGAAATTCAAAAAGAGGTATTGGCTCTTAATTGATCTGGCTCTGGCGATTATTATCCTTTACTTGTTATTTTACACGCCCGCGCGTTATAAGCCGTTCGAAATCAATCCGGCCGGCAACAATCAGAACCAGGTCAGTCCGTATCTGTCAAACGTATTGCTTCCTCAACTTCACAACGGTGCACAGCGCCGGGAACCGTTTGATCTTGTCGTAATCCAGAAGGGAATAAACGAAGCAATCGCCCGGCTTCAATGGCCGCAGGAATCCAATGGAGTACTTTTATCCGCACCAAGGGTGTTCTTCGTGCCCGACAACATCGTATTGATGGGAACGGCAAGTATTAAAGGCGCGGATCTGGTCGTTACGATTGTGGTCAAACCAAACCTTGATGAAGAAGGCCTCTTACGTCTGCGGGTGGAGAAAATAAAAATCGGCGCTATGAATATCACGCCTCTTGCCAGAGTGATAGCCAAAAAAATGTATGCCGACAGAATCGCAAACTTTCATGTAGATACCGAGAATTTGCGGGCCAGGATTGCAGCGTCATTACTGAATGACGAATCCTTTGAACCCGTCCTCAACGTCAGGGATATTTTTGACGATGTGGATCAGAAAGTGCGAGTGGAAAAAATCACTATTACGCAAAAAAAACTGACACTGCGCCTGGTTCCCGTTTCATAGCAAATCCCTGTATCTCGTACTTCAAACGATATTGCAACGCATAATGTTCCTTAACAGGCTTATCGTTCGGACATAGTCCAACGGTACAGCAAAGGGAATCAACAACACCATTATCAATTGCTCTTATTGGCCCCATCTTTGATTTTAATGACCAGCAATGTGGGCTCCACAATATGTAAATTATTCAGCAAAGGCTCGGTATACTTGATATCTCCGAACTCGGCTCCATCAAAATGATGCTTTTTGCCTACATGATTGTTCCAGTCGACGCCTTCCGTAAGGAAACCCTTCTCGCCGTGATGATGCTTGGCAATCGCCCGAAGAATCGTGAGGGCATCCCTCTTATATGATTCGTTGCCGGTATCAAGATAACCTTCAAGATAAGCCAGAGCCGCTTCCGCGTTTTCCCAGAGGTAAGCCGTGTCCCAGGTTTTCTCCATCCAGAGAAGGCCCTTTGTTGCAACACCGTTTCGGTCCTCGGTCATTTTGAACTGGTCGAGGCCGGCAAGACATTTTTCGTAAGCGAAGGCAAGGATGTCATCGTCGTCGAGCAGTTGGACCGCCTGACGCAGAACCCTGAACGCGACGGAGTAGGCAACGTTTTCGTGATGATCGTAGGTATCGTGGTTGATGGAGCCAAAAATTCCACCGGCATCCATGAAAACCTTGATTCTCTTTTTGATTTCGTCTGTGTAGTCAGCAAGCCCTTTTTTAGTCAGTTCGGTCATAAGCTGAACGATGAAAAGACCATCCGCGCTTTTTTCGAAAAGTATGTCCGAGTCACCGTAAGCATTTTGGGGGAAGTGTTCGCCGGATGGCTTGCAGCGTCGCGGAAACCAGCCGTTGGATGTGGGTTTGACGTTCTTTTCTATCCAACAAGCGTTTTTCAGGGCGATTTGCCGCATTTTATCTCTTCGCGGATTGTCCAGCAAGTCACTGAAAATCAGCAACTGGTATGCGATTTTAGCCATCGAGCCGGGGCAGAACCAGTTGTTTTTATGCTGATAGTTAAGGCAGAACTTGTTGGTTGTAGTTAGGCGATAGCCGGTAATGAAACCCGTATCGTAGTTAATAAAGCCGTCCTCGAGGACATGGTCAAGCAGCTTTAGCGCCTTTTCAGCAAGCTGCTCGTCTTTTGTATACTTAGCGAAAGAGTATAGTTCGTATGCTCCTCCGACGGCGTTCGCCGCCCAGCCGGGACCTTCGAGGTTTCCGAAATCATGCCAGCCCATAACGTTGCCGTCTTTATCGACGAAACTCGACTTACAGGCCAGCTTACCGTCAAAAGGGACAAGGGTGCCCTCCGCAAAACGCACTGAGTCCCTAACGGAATCAAGTATGGTATATTTTGGATTCTCCGGCAGAAAAAAACCGGACGTAATGTCCTCCAAAAGCAGATAATCGATACCAAACATATATGCCTTCACGGCCTTTTCGTTTGCTCCGACAATCTCAACTTTGAGTACGTGCTGTCCCTTTTCGAGCCTGTGTGTGCCGAGATCAAGAGCACCGGTCGCAATTACACCGTTGTTAAAAAGGTCGATGGGCTTGCCGAGCTTTTTCCCGTCGAGATAGAGTTGGTGGATACCATAATCGATTGCTTTTGTAAGCTGTGTTTTAATTCTGTAACTTCCGTCCTTTTTGACCGGTATTGCCAGCTCCAGCGTGTCACCGGGCTTGCCTTCAATCCACCACAGGTGTGCTTCGCCGCTCCAAGCTTCACCAAAACCGCTCATATCCTGAATGCTGGTATTGCCGCCGGTCTTCGAGAGGATCTTTAGCTTCTCGCCTTCAAGCGCGTCTTTAATTCGAAAGACCTTGATCGGCTCCCAGTAGCCCAAACGCTGAGCAACAGGAACCGGCTCGTAGGGATCCGTCTGACCCGCAGCCTGATACCAGTATGAAGTGGCGGCGTAAAGTGTCGGCTTAGTATTCGGATAGTACTTTTCGATTGCGGCTTCATAAGATTTTTGGAAGGGGATATTGTCTGTGATATGCCAGCGGTTCACAGAAACGTGGCCTTTGTTGTTCATGCTTATCGTCTGATTATGGTAGCAGTTTTGGAATAGAGTCGGATTGCACCAGGCGTAGCCGAAATAATCTTCAGAGCCCGTGCCGATAGTAGAGGGAAACTTCTCGCCGTCGACGAAGAATTTCTCGTCTCCTTCACCCCACCATCCGCCTCTTGGATTCCAGACATGCAGCATAACACCGCAGAACCGGCCCCGTCCCTCTGTTTTGAGCATTGTCCAGTCAATGCAGTGCGGAGATGCGTCGCGCCCGGGCTCTTTAGGAAGAAAAGCGTCGCGGTGCCATTTTGCATGGAACCTGCCGAGCTTCTCAATCGGCTTCGTCAGAGGTGCTTGTGTGACCGAGAACATTACAGTCTGCGCTTTTTCACCATCGTTGCGTATCTGGACAACGGCCGAGGTGGCAAACGGCATATACCAAAAACTGTAAAAACCGTCGTCGGTCATACCGAGGGGCAGCGACTTGTATTTGTTCACACCTGGGGCCGTGCCAAAGAAATCGCCCAACGGAACCCAGACGCTCGGCTCTTTCTCACCATCCCAGTATATCTGCAATACAAGCTCTCGCAGAATGTTTCGGTCGTCTTGCGATTCGGGGAAATCCATTTTGATCTCCAGCGCGGTTATCGCTCTTGGCCCTTTTAGTTTTGCGACTTCCTTGATTGCACCCGGAGATACCTTGACTATACGGACCATCTTTCGGCGCCTGTGCTTTCCTGCAGGGTAACGCCCACTCTGAGTAAGGATTGTTGCGGCCTTGTCGAGGGCGGCGGTCTCCTCGGCTGAAAGCTGTCGCTTGAAGGTCGGTACGATAGTGCCCTTGGGGTACGTTGTGTATGTGAAATGGTAGTAAGCTCCCCAGTCACCCTCGGCGGTAATCTTGCACGATTTCTGGAACGGGATGGGGACATAGCAGTTCTGGCCGCGCGCCGTCATATGGACAAGGGCCTCGTGGGTGAACGGCTCATTCTCGCGGTTGAAATATCCGATAAAGGGCAGGTCAACAACAGGCTCGGCCTTACCATCGAGATATATCCTCACATGCCCATCCTTTGCAAGAGCCGACCATATCCGCCAGATAACACCGGGGCCTTCCATCTCGGCGAAGACCTGTTTGTTGCCTTCCTTGCGGATAATTCCGCCTCCATCGCCGTTGGCGAACCAGTTGAGGTATTTTCCGGAGGCCTCATCGTATTTACTCGCCCTGTCGTAGCTGGACCACTGCTGGCACTTTTCACCCGGCGAGGGCAACGTCGCCAAATGCTCTAAATCGGTAAGCCGGTTGATAAGGTCAATATAAGTCAGTTCTTCTCCACCTGCAGCATATGCCGGCCGCGTACATAGCGAGGAAACCAGCAATGCACACCAACAACTGCAAGCCACAATCATACAATATTTTTTCATGATTCACTCCTTCCTTATTATTAAAGTTAAATTCCTATAACATTCAGAAACTCCGCAAAGTAAGAGACACTTGAGGTAATTATATAATGTCGATTTGGGGCTCTCATCTACCCTCATTGTTTCTATCGTAAACACGGTTTATGTACAAAATTAGTATTATCCAAGGGGATTAGTGTGAATATAAAAGGCTGTTTTGTCCAGAAGTTTTTACAGATTATCTTCGGTTATTGTTATAAATCTCTATAAATAAAGAAATTAGCTAACACGCCTTCATGCAAATTTCAGATATTCGGACTAATTCGATAAATTCAACAGCCTAAGCGGGGGTATTCAAAACAGCCCGCCGTACAAAATTGAGACCGGAATAGACTTTTTTAGAAACGACCACAAGGCTGTATCTGCACGAATATTAGCACTTTTTAGCCTGTTTTCGGCTTTATTATAGCTCTTTAGCCGTTTAACAGGCGTTTTTTATCGCATTTTGGCTGGAAATTATACAAATTCGGCAAAAAAGTTATTGCTATTAACAAGTTTGACGATTAACATAATAAGTTTGGTTATAAGGATTAACGGCTACCAAAGCTAAACTTTAAATTAAGGCGACGCTTGAAATGGTATTGACAGGATTAGCGAACAGTGCAGACTAAACGAACAATTGATCTGCATGGCTGCGATTTTTCGCATATGGTGGCTTGGAAATCGGTGTTTCTGCTTCAGTGTCGGGAAACGAACGAGGTTTGTTACTGGCTCCCCATTTTGCAGCAGATGACAAAATGGGTGCTCCCTGGGAGGAGACTGATGTAAAGTAAGGATTGCTACAACCTCGATTCGTTTAGGGCATTTTTGAAGTGGAAACTCCTTAGGTTTCCACTTTTTTTTGGATTATATAAAAAGTGTAAATTAGGAAAAGAAATAAGAATGAATCAGGAACTAATCAGAATTGTCGACAATATCGCACGCGATAAAAATATCGACAAAGAATCCTTATTCGTCGATTTGGAAGAAGCTATGGTATCAGCGGTCCGGAAGCATTTTGGTGAGCCGGAAAGCAACATAGTCGTAAACATCGACCGCGCCACCGGGCAGGTTTCAGCCTCCAAGGACGATGAACAAATCGACATCAGGCAACTCGGTCGAATCCCGGCTCAGACAGCCAAGCAGGTAATGATCCAGAAGATAAGGGCCGATGAGAGGGATAGTATCTATGCCGAGTTCGTCCAGCGAAAAGGCGAAATCATAAGCGGCTCGGTTGTGAGATACGAAGGTGGAACACTTACCGTCAATCTGAGCCATTGGGCAGAAGGATTCATGCCAAAAGGCGAACAAATAATGGGCCAGTCACATCGGCCGGGAGAAAGAATTCGATGCCTGATTCTTGATGTAAAAGAGACTTCCAATCAGGTCAAAATTATTCTCTCTCGAACGCATCCTGATTTTATTCGCCGATTATTCGAGTTAGAGGTGCCGGAGATTGCCGAAAATATCATCGAAATACGGGCACTGGCACGGGAGGCGGGGTATCGAACTAAAGTTGCAGTAGCTTCGCTCGACGAAAAAGTCGATCCTGTGGGTGCCTGCGTTGGTGTGCGAGGCAGTAGAATTAAAAACATAGTTGATGAGCTTGGCGGCGAGAAAATAGATATTGTTCGGTGGAACGAGTCATCACAGGTACTTGTCGCAAATGCACTGATGCCGGCAAAGGTCAGTGAAATCGCGCTATGTTTCGAATTGGGAAAAGCGACAGTAGTTGTGGATGAAGACCAGCTTAGCCTTGCCATCGGCAAGCACGGCCAGAACGTTCGTTTGGCCGCGAGACTGACCGGCTGGGATATTGATATACTCATGCCGGAAGAATATAACCAGGGCATCGAACGATTGACAAGTTGTATGAGGAATGTAGAGGCCGCTGACGATACGGTCGTTGACAAGTTGATTGCACTGGGTGTTATTTCCGTTCTGGATTTAGATGATGTAGGAACTGAACCGCTGGTTAACGAGTTGAATATTGACCCGGAAACAGCAGAAAAAATGGTCACGGCTGCAAACGAAGAGGCCAAGCGTTTGGCAGCCGAATCAAAAGAGCAAGAGGCCGAAAAAGAACCGGATCAGCAAACGGATGAAGAAAAAAACCAGCAGGAACCGGCAGATAAGGAATAGCAACACTTAAACGCTCTATAGAAATCGGAGTTTCTTTGGCTACTACGAGAGTCTACATTTTGGCTAAGGAGCTTGGGGTAAAAAGCACTGCTATTGTGAAAAAGTGCCAGGATGAGGGTCTTGACGTTAAGAACCACATGTCTACGATCTCGGCCGGTCTGGCGGCCACTATTCGCGAGTGGTTCAGTGAGGGAGAGAATATAACAACGGTTGAGACAGCCGAGAAAGTGGATTTGAAAAAGGTTCGAATTAGAAAGAAAAAGACACAAAAGCGTAAACCGCCGACTAAAAAAACAAAAAAAGCCGTAAAAAAGACTAAAAAGACCAAGCCCGCCGCCGAGACCACCGCGGTAATTGAAGAAGAAACAAAGCCCGAAGAAGAACAGCTGCCCGCAGAAGAACCAAAACCCGAAGAAGAACCAAAACCCGAAGAAGAACCGATAATCGAAGAACCTGAGGAGAAAGAACCGGAACCAATAATACCTGCCGGACCGATTTTGGAAAAACCTGAACCGGCTCGACTAAGCGGACCACAGGTTATCCGAGTAGAAGCACCGGAACCGTCAAGAAGACCTCCTAAGCCCAAGCCTAAAGCCAGGTATGATATGCCCGTCACTGAGCCGTTGATGTACGACGAACAGGTGCAGGAACAATCGACTTTGATTCCGAGCAAGGACAAAAAAGGGCTGCCAAGGCATACCAAAGAGAGAACGCATGGACGCCGACAGGATGAACGATATACCGAAACAGTAAAAAAGCCTAAATTAACCAGAAAATGGCGACAAAGAGACATTGAAGAAAGACAGGCAAGACTTGATGCGGCCCGTGGTGAGGGACTGCGACTAAGACCTATGCGGAAAATCGCTACAAAATCCGACAGGGAAGTCGCCGCAACTGCCAGGCCGAAGAAGGCTCTTATAAGCGAGCCAATTACCGTAAAGGATTTATCTGCAGCTTTAGCGATTAAATCAGCGGATATAATCAGCAAATTGATGCAACAGGACGTGATGGCCACTGCAAATCAAACTATAAGCAGTGACATTGCAGAACTGGTTGCTCTGGAATTCGGCACAGAATTGGTCGTGGAACGCAAGAGCAGACTGCAAGAGCAGATAAAGGCTGAATTTGAGCAGCGCGAGAAAAAGACACTCAAGAAACGCTCGGTGGTAGCTACAATGCTCGGGCACGTTGATCACGGCAAGACCAGTTTGCTGGATAAGATCCGGTCGACTCAGACGGCGGCCGGCGAGGCCGGCGGTATCACACAGCATATCGGGGCATCTGAGGTTACGTGGGACGATAAAAAGGTGACATTCCTTGATACTCCCGGACACGAAGCCTTCACGGCTATGCGGGCAAGAGGTGCCAATATGACCGATGTGGTAGTGCTGGTTGTAGCTGTCGATGATGGTGTAATGCCGCAGACCATCGAGGCGATACATCACGCTAAGGCAGCGGATGTACCGGTTATTGTGGCGCTGAATAAAATTGATTTGCCCGGATGCGACATCAATCGTGTTTACTCGCAGTTAGCCGAGCAGGAATTAGCACCGGCCGAATGGGGCGGAAAAACCGAAGTCGTCAAAACCAGCGCGATTACAGGTGAAGGTATAGATGATTTGCTTGAACATCTCGATTATATAGCCGAATTGCTTGAACTCAAAGCTGATGATACGATTCCTGCGACCGGATGGGTCGTTGAGGCCAAGATGTCAGCCAGGCAGGGCCCGGTCGCAACTCTATTAGTTCAGGAGGGCCAGTTGAAAAAGAGCAATATTGTACTGGCCGGAGGTGCTTTTGGCAGAGTGAAAACATTGAGAAACAGCTACGGTAAAACCACGAAAATCGCTACAAGCTCTATGCCCGTGGAAATTACGGGGCTAAACGATGTACCTCAGGCAGGCGATAGGTTCTACTGCATGGATGACATTAATAAGGCAAAGGCCGCCGCTGAGGAAAACCAGATACTCGCAAGAGAAAATAACCTGACAAAAAGAACACAGGTGACTCTGGACAATCTATTCAGCGAAATAGAAGCCGGTAATGTGAAAGAATTAAATATCATCATCCGTGCCGATGTCCAAGGTTCCGTGGATGTTTTAACGAAATATTTATCTGAACTTAGCACAGAAGAAGTGAAAATTAAAATCCTGCACGCAGCTCCCGGCGGAATCACGGAAGGCGATGTTGTACTGGCCGAGGCTTCGAACGCTATTATCATTGGCTTTAATGTCATCAGCGAGGAACACGTTGCCAAGATTGCAGAAGCTAAAGGTGTTGAGATAAGACTCTACAATGTAATCTATCGAATAACCGAAGATTTGCAAAAATCCATGGAGGGCCTGCTTGAGCCTGAAGAAACAGAGAAATCGCTTGGCAGAGCCGCGGTTAGAGCTGTGTTTAAGGTTTCAAAAATTGGTACGGTGGCCGGCTGCTATGTCAGCAGCGGCATCGTGAACAAAAACGCGAAAGTACGCCTGATACGAGATAACATCGTCATCAGAGACGACTTAAACATAGAAACGCTGAAGCATTTCAAAGACGATGTTAGAGAGGTTAAGGCCGGCTTGGAATGCGGTATTAAAATAGCAGGATTCGACGATATTAAAGTCGACGACGTTTTTGACTTCTATGAAATTGTCAAGATAGCCAGAACACTTTAATTAATCATGAACCGTATTTCGTGAAACAAGAAGCGGGATACGAGTAAATTATGCCGACGAGAAGACAGGAAAAAGTGGCCCGCGTGGTCAAAGAAGCGGTTAGTGACGCTATCGCCAACCATCTTAGCGATCCACGTATTGAGGGATTTGTCAGTGTTACAAGAGTTGAGATGGCCGCTGATTTGCGCAATGCGGATGTTTTTCTTAGTATTTTCGGAAAAGACGATGCCGCGCAGAACAAGACTTTTATGGCAATATCCCACGCAAAGAGCCGAATACAATCGCAGGTTGCTCGAAAATTGTCGAGCAAATTCTGCCCCGTTTTGCATCTTTACAAAGATGAAAAATTAAAAAAAACGCTGGAGACTATGAAACTGATAGAGAAGGCTGTCAACAAGACTGAAAAGAAGCACCCGGACACATAGGCGGTTGCACGGCCGGACAGTGATCTGTAAATAACAGCAATGATATGAAAAACAGCAAAGAATATTCAAAAAAAGTGCGTGACTTGTACCGCTCATTGAAGGCTAAATATCCGAAAGTTAAAAAAGTTACCTATAATGAGCCGGCGGATGCCGTTGTTTACGCTATCATCGCAGAAAATATGAACGGCCCGGCGACCGAATCCGCCATTAAGAGATTTGCCGATTACTTCATCGACTTGAATGATTTACGCGTCTCGCAGGAAGAGGAAATTTTAGAGGTTTTAGGCGAGGATACACCTGACACAAAGGATATTGTTTTAAACCTTATAAAGGCTTTAAAGGCTATATTCGATGAATATCATAGTGTCAGCCTGGAGCCATTGAAGAAAATCGGCAAACGTCTCGCCAGACAAGCTCTTGAGAAGATGGAGGATATCAGCCCTTTCGTCGTCAATTATTGCATGTTAACGTCTCTTCAAAGCCATGCCATACCGCTCACAAAGAGGATGATAGAATACCTAACAAACAACCAACTGGTCGATTCTGAAGCTGATGAACAGCAGATAGAAGGCTTTTTAGCAAAACAGATTTCGGCTGAAAACGCATACGAATTTTACGTCCTTTTGCGACGCCAGAGCGAAAAACGAAAGACAAAGAAAAAAACTGTCCGCAAAACAAAGGCAAAAAAGGCTACTAAAACAAAAAAGAAAAAAAAGAAGTAAACCAAACTAACAACATAAAACACCAAACCCGACTTCTGCGCTTTCCTGTAAAGGATAGAGCAGAGGTGGATGAGTCAAAAGGTTCAAAATACGAGATACGAAAAATGTCAGAAAATATGCTAAAATTAGGTATTCCAACAGGCAGCCTGCAAAAGGCGACGATAGAGCTTTTCAGCAAAGCCGGCTTCCACATTTCGGATTCAGAAAGGAGCTATTCCCCGACTATAGACGATAAGCAAATCCAGCTGACTTGCCTGCGGGCACAGGAAATGAGCAGATATGTTGAAGACAGGTCTCTCGATGCGGGCATCACCGGCCATGACTGGATAATGGAAAATAGCTCAGATGTAGTAGAGGTTGCCGAACTTCTCTACAGCAAAGCCACAAGTAAACCGACCAAATGGGTACTGGCCGTTCCTGATGAATCAAAAGTAAACAAGCCTGAGGACCTCCGAGGAACAATAATCGCGACTGAGCTGATTAATGTAACGAAGAAATATTTTGCAGATAAAAACATTGACGTACTTGTCGAATTTAGCTGGGGTTCAACTGAGGTAAAGGCCCGATTAGTGGATGCGATAGTAGAGCTCACCGAGACCGGTTCATCATTGCGGGCAAATAATCTCAGAATTATTGATACCGTGATAACCTCTACAACAAGATTTATCGCAAACAAGCAGGCCTGGCAGGACAAGTTCAAGCGTGAAAAAATAGAAAATATCTCTATACTGCTTAACGCTGCCATCAACGCCGGCAGCAGGGTCGGTTTGAAGATGAATGTAAGAAAGGCCGATTTGGAATCGATACTAAAAGTATTACCCGCCGAAAAGAGCCCGACTATTTCGAGCCTGGCCGATTCTGATTACGCCGCGGTAGAAGTGGTCATTGAAGATGAAATTGAACGAACGTTGGTTCCGGCTTTGAAACGAGCAGGTGCCTCCGGTATAATTACTTATCCTCTCAATAAGGTCATCCACTGATAATTAATATTTAGCAAAAAGTTCTAAACATTTGAATAAGGAGAGTAGATACGATGAAATTATCTGCATTCAAGTTAGCCCTGGTTTTTTCGGTACTGATAATAATCCTTTCCCCTTGTTGCACTGAAAAGGGACAGGAAGCCGCCCAAAAAACCGTTAAAGAGACGACACAGAAAGAAACAGATCCCAATGTTGTTGCCAAAATCGGCGATTATACTATCAACAAAGAGGAACTTGAGATAAGGCTGATGAGGGAGCTCCGCCCAAGTCCTTACGAACCCAGACCCAAAAATTATACACCGGATGTCAATTCTGTACTTATGAAAATGATAGCAGAAAAAGCGATGGTGATAGAGGCTCGCGAGCAAAAGTTCCAGGAAGATGAAACTATCCGGAAAGTGCTTAAGCAATTTAAGGAAAAAAGACTGGTAAACCTGCTGTTAATGAACCATTTACAGGGAAAAATAAACATTACAGACGCAGAAATAGATGAAAAGATCAAGTCCGATCCCAAGCTGGACAGAGAACGAGCAAAGGCATTTCTGGCAAGGGAAAAGAGTGGAGTAATCATAAATCAATATTACGATGAACTTTATAAGAAATTCAACGTTCAAAAGAAAAAAGAGAATTTCTACACAACCGCCCAAATCCACCAAAGACTTTTGCTAAATCCACAAGAGCCCCGAAAAGCGGTATTTATTCGCATCAAACAGGTGGAAAATGAGTTGACGCCGCAGGAGAAAAGCATCGTTCTGGCAACCTATGATAAAGGAACAATAATCCTGAAGGACTGGTTTGATGCACTGTGTGAACTGTCCCCTCCGAGCCGGCCCAGAGATTTGCATACGCCGCAGGGTGTTGAAGGATTGTTAGACAGGGCTTTGAGAATGCCCATTTTCGTCAAAGAAGCAAATCTATACGGATTTGACAAAGATGAGACGTTACTAAAACAAGTAAGAGATTACGTAGACAATATGCTGCTCAACAAAGCCATGAGAGAACAAATCAAAGATATTAAGGGGCCAATACCTGATGAACAGATAATTGACTACTTCAACAAAAACAACGAAGAATTCGGAATACAGAATATGCTGAAGATTGACCAAATCTGGTGTCAGGATCTCGATACGGCCAGGAAGGTAAAGGCCGACCTGGAAAACAGCATGAATTTCGAGGTGGCAAAACAATCATACTCTTTGGAAAAAAAATCCGTTCCCTATAATACTTCTTCCGGCAGCGAAGGGATGTTCTTCGAGGAGATGTGGGCGTCAGAACCAAACAATGTGGTGGGTCCGATAAAGGGTTTTTATCGTGATGGAATCAAATGGCGGATTGTCAAAATACTGGAAAAGACCCCGGCCAAACCTGCAGAATACTCGGATGATATGAAAAGAAGAGTCGAAATGAAAATGATGGAGATAAAAAGAAGTGAAGCCCTGGAGAAATATAGAAAAGAGCTCCTGGAAAAATATACATACGAGATTTATGCCGACAAAATCAGGGATATCGATCCGCTGGATATACCATAAAATCAAAACATCCTCCGAATAATCTCTTTTCAGCACAACCACTTGTACTGCTTGAGCCGGGATTGGAAAAAGCATCATCAATACCCGAAGCTTAGTGTCAGGGGCTGTCGACAGTAATGCTTCCCCCGCAGAAACTCTCGTTATCACCTTGCAACGAAAAATATTAGACCGAGCGGCTAACAATAACGGTACAAACAACCTGTAGAAAATTTTGTTGCAAAACAACATCATATCACGTATATCGCACTGAATATTTTCTTTTGTGCTATTGGCGCAACAAAATATGAGATATAAGGCATGGTTTTTACTCTGCACAGATATATATTCAGGGAACTCTTAAAAGTCTTTGTCCCTGCCACGATAACCCTGACACTAATCCTGAGCTTAGGCAGTATCCTGCGACCAGTACAGGAATACGGTGTAGGACCCGGCCAGGTGGTTCATCTTATGGGATATTTCCTGCCGATTATACTGACGTTTGTAATACCGATGGGTGCTCTATTTGCGGCCGCTTTAGTCTATGGAAGATTTGCAAGCGATAATGAGCTTGATGCCTGCAGGGCGAGCGGTATATGTCTGCTCACACTGGTTTATCCGGGCCTGACCCTGGCGTTTATAGTTGCGATTGCGAATTTGATTTTGAGTTTCCACGTCGTCCCGATTTTCGTACACCGCGCGGAAAGCTCTCTCAAGGCCAACGCCAAACAGATACTCTTCAGAAACATCCAGCGAACAGGTTTCTACAGACTCCCCCCGGACGGCCGGTATATTATTTATGCCGACCAAGCAAATCCACAAAAAGATACGCTTTCAGGTGTGGTTATCACTAAAATCAAAGACAATCAAATGAAAGAGGTCTACACTGCCGAAAGAGTCAAAATATATTTCAATCCACAGCAAAAATTCTACGAAGTCCAGATAAATGCATATAACACTTATCAAATTGGCGCCGAAGGCGAAAGATGGGTCGGTTTTGGACAATTCTCACTGAGAATGGAGTTCGGTTCGCTGCTGGGTGATGATATAAAATTCAAGAAAATCGACGAAATGAAAAAAATAAGGGATATCGATATATCACTGTTTTATCCCATAGAAAAATTAGCCCGTCAGATTTATAGTCAATTTACCGCCGAATCGTTGGCAGAAGATATTTCTGGCCGGTTCACAGACGAACCCAACGGCTTCTACACATTATACAGCGCTGACAGGCTTGTAAAATTTACCGCCGCCCGCTGCAGCTTAGGCCAAGAGAAAGTAATAGAGCTATTTGATAAAATTGTAGTGATTGAATACGACGAGGCCGGCAAACAACCTCTGCGCACTTTACAGTGCGAAAAGGCTTCGCTGCACCTCGAAGGTAATGAGCTGGCGCCTACATTGACAATGGAGCTCGATAATCCCAAATGGCAGCGGGAGGAGGGCACGGAAGGCGTGGCAATGGGGTGGCTTCGTATCCGAGGATTGATTATTCCAAAAAATGTCAGAGACACAGCAAATCAATTCGCAACAGAAGACGGCCTGGATGCAAAAAAAATGGCTGCGGAATTATCGACGCTACAAAAAGGACAAAGCGTGAAACTTAAGAGACTACAAAATCAGCTTCAAACTAAAATACTAAAAACGTTGGCTGAAATCGAGGCTGAGATACATTCTCGGCTGGTGTTCGGAACAGGCTGTGTGTCGCTGATAATGATTGGGATTGGTTTGGGTATCTTCTTAAGAGATGGACATCTGCTAAGTGCCTTCGGCGCAAGCTCGTTACCCGCCGCCGTGCTGGTAGTCTGTATCATGATGGGAAAAAACATCACTAAAAATCCCGATGCACAGGCAGGTTCGGGAATAGTATTGATGTGGGGTGGGATGGTATTTCTGTCCCTGTTGGCCATAGTAATATATCGAAAACTTCTGAAGAATTAATTATCGATGTCTATGCCGGATAAAGGCAAAAAAACAATCAATTAACCATGTAAACAGCAAGACTCTTATGAAGCTATTGGACAAATATATCGCAAACAATTTTCTTATTGGCTACGCGATTGTTTTCTGCGTTATGATAGGCCTGCGAATAGTTATTGATTTGTTCCTGAGTCTCGATGAGTTTGCAGAGCACGCCAACCTTGGCACGTTGGCAGTCGTCAAAAATATATTGAGCTTTTATGCTCTGCAGAGCACCCTTTACTTTCGCGACTTCGCAGGAATGATAACCGTATTCGCGGCGGTCTTCTCGCTGTATAAAATGGTACGAAGCAACGAATTAGTGGCCGTAATGGCTTCGGGAGTCAGCTTGAAGAGGGTGATTGGGCCGATTGTGCTTCTCGCATTGCTGATGACAGGTTTATTTGTCATTGACCAGGAATTAATAATACCTCCGCTCAGCGATAAGCTTGTCCGCGACCAGGATGCTCTTCCGGGTGAAGAATCCTATGACATCTGGTTTTTAATTGACGGCAATGGCTCGCTAATCTCCTCTCCAAAATTCGACGTAAAAACATCGACGCTGCACAATCCAAAGATTCTCGTTCGCGTTAAAAAGGCTAACGCGCTGACTTGGGAAGTGATTAGCCAAATTTATGCTCAAAAAGCTGTTTACGATCCGAATATCGGAGAGTGGATTTTGACTAATGGTTGGTTAATTGAGAAAGATCCCAGAAAGAATCCTCAGCCTTGGACTTCTTTCGCAAGTGACATAACACCAAAGGATATACCTGTAAGGCGTAAATCAAGACACCTGGCCTTATTAAGCTCACGACAGTTAGCTGTCCTTGCATCACAAAGAACAAAAATCAAGGATCGGGCCCAGCTTTATAGCCAGAAGCATTTCCGTATCACCGAGCCGATTATCAATATAGCCATGCTTATGGTGTGTCTGCCGATTCTGGTTTGCCGAGATCCAAAGTCGATGAAGTCTGCCGTTATGATCAGCTTCGGCGTGACAACGGCTTGTTTTATAACTACTTTCGTGTGCAAAATGTTTGCCACTGAGGTGTTCTTTGACAGAGTAATACCGGAATTGTGGGCGTGGCTGCCGGTCGTTATCTTCATGCCCATTGCCTTCATCGAGCTGGATTCTATGAAAACATAACGAAGCAGCCGGCATGTTATACAGGAGAGACAAAACGTTCACTTTTTCTGAGAATTTTTTAAGTCTTTGATATTACTAATCTTATTGATTCACAATTCTCGCGATTTTACACGCTGTTTACGCTTTTGGTTGTACTTTCGTTTTAGGGACTTTCTTCACTAATGGCAGCCGTTTTCTCCCTTTATAAATCAAATATATCCAAAAAAACAATTTTTGTTTATACTCAAATCGGCCATGCTGGCGTCTTATATTGCAAGGATATCCTTTTGCGACCGGTTGATCAGAATGCTTGAAGATAAAGTGCTTGTGCGCAAATTTAAGTCTGGCGACCCAGCCGCTCTGGAGCGGATTTACAAAAAGTATAAGAACGATTTACTGGCGCTTGCTGTCTCCCTGATGAATGATCTCACTGCAGCCGAGGATGCAGTACACGATGTCTTTGTCAACTTCGCACAATCAGTTGCAAAACCATACAGGATCAGGAATCTGAGGAAGTATCTGATGACTTCCGTTGCTAATAGAGTGAGGAGTCAACAACGATATATGCAGCGCCACCGGACGGTTGGTCTCGAGAACTCTGATCTCCCCATGCGCAATTTAAGTCGGCCGGAGCGCTGGCTTATTTTGAATGAAGATTTGAAGCTTTTAGATCGT
>Ga0209536_100006221_pt1 | contig 18319 bp, 18 predicted proteins | sample DeeMarSeWOR28_12_FD_187461 | JGI IMG/M metagenome (GOLD analysis project Ga0209536, IMG submission 187461) | Marine sediment microbial communities from White Oak River estuary, North Carolina - WOR-2-8_12 (SPAdes) (version 2) | ecosystem: Environmental > Aquatic > Marine > Intertidal zone >... | reverse complement strand
TGTGCGAGTCGGGCGAGCAGCCCGTCTTTGAAGGAGAAGAGGAGGCATTCCGAGTTGTAGGCATCGAAGCGAGCCATCGAGGCCGATTTAGCTCACCCCATCGAGATGGGCCACTGAGTTTACACTACGAATACAGTTACGGGGCCTGGATGTAATACGACCCGAGCAAGAGCAACATCTCCTCTTCGGTCGTCACGCCGGGACCGGCTGGACAGGCGTCGCAGATGCCGCCTTCGCCACAGACCGAGTCGTCACCGTTGCAGGCCATGCCTTCGTTCGGCCCGCCGAAGCAGGAGCGCTCTTCTGGCGCGCATCCACAGCCGAACAGCAAGATGTCAAGGGCGTTGGCAAACATCGCGACCTCGTCCACGAACTCGCAGGTCTCCGCTTCGGGACGGTCCGAGTGCCGGCGAACCTCCTCGGGGTTGCTCTCCCCATTGTCGTAGATCGAGCAATAACGGAAGGTCCGGTCTTCGTCTTTCGGGCTGTCGAAGGCCATGATCGCGTCGCCGCTGAAACGCTGGTAGAGGGGATCCGCATAGTCGAAGCTGATGTAGTCGGGCTCGCGCTCGGGCGGCACACAGTTCGGGTCGTTGTCCTCGGCAAGGCAGAACTCGTTGGGTGGATACCAAATTCGGAACTGCTTGCCGAAGCGATGTGTGTGGCTCGTCAAGGTCATGAGCCGCGCGTACTGCGGGATCGTGTACGAGGTGCAGACCTCTTTCGACGTGTAGGCATCGATGCGTCCCATCTCAAGAAGATTCTCCCCGTCGAAGATCTGCACGCGCGGGTAGACCTGCTCCTCCGGAGCCGCGAACTCGAGGTTCATCCATTGCTCCACAGACGTAGTCTGCCGAGTGAGGTTGAACGCATGGCTGTCCCACATGATGAATCCCTTGACCGGCATCTTGGAAAAGACGTTGGCGGGGTAGTTCTCGCGGAAGCTCGACTCTTGCGCGGTCGCAAGATTCTGCCGCACTTCGGCATCACCGAAGAGCCCGCCGATCGTGCCCATTTCATCGGGCCCGTAGTCATAGCCGATGCATGCCACCGTGTTCTGTACCGGTGTCGTGCACTGGCCGCGGTCCCCGCACTCGTCACTGCCGGGCGTGCAGCTCGCGCCGGCGTTTGCACCGCCGAGGCACGACCAGCCCTGCCAGTGTGTTTCGTTCGTCGGGTCCCAGTGCTGCTCATCGCCAGGTGCGGGAACGTAGAAGTCGACGATGCTGTGATGCGATTGAGGATCCTGGGCGAGCAGGATGTCGTTGTACGCGAAACACTCGCGATCCGGGCCGCCTTGTGCGTCATCGCAGGGCACCCTGAACTCCTCGGGGACTTGGTCCGAGAAGTCGTAATAGCTGACGAAGCAGACCTCGCCTTCAGCCTCGGGCGGAACCTCCCAGCCCCCCGAGTAGAGCTGCACGCCCTTGTCCGCGGCGGGCGGGGGAAGGGGCTGAATCTTGTTCGGAGCGACGTCGCCCTCGAGCGTGCAGCTCGCGTATTGCTCCGAGCCCTCGACGATTCCGTCCTCCGGAGCGCCGCCGCGAATCCAGATCCGCAGCAGGCCAAGGTCATCCTCGCTCAGCGCACCAGGGCCGGTCGGCATCGCACCACCGGAGATGGGGCTCGGAAGGGAGCTGAGCTCGAAGCCCTCGGTCTTGGCCGCGACCTTGAGATAGAGCAAGCTCAAGTCTTGCTCGCCGGGAAACACACGCATGTAGTCGCCCGAGTTGGCTTCGACGTTGATGAGGCTCTCGTAGGCGCTCGCCGGACGCAGATCCAAGCCGCCCTGCACACCCTCGCCATGGCAAGCCGCAGCCGTGCAGCCTTGGCCTTCGAAAATCTGCTGCTGGACCTGGGCAAAGGTGCTGTCGACGTCGCACTTCTCCTTGCTTTGGTCGTCCGAGCTGTCGGTTCCACAAGCGGCGACGCAGACGGCCACCCACGCGACGACCGCGTATTGAACGAGTTTCATTAGAGTCTCCAAACGGGGCTTTAAGCCTAAGATTGGGCCGATTGTTCCTGATTCAAGTATCGGTGCAAGGAAAAATGTGAGTAGTGCTCAGAAATCATCACGGTCCGTCGCGGTTTTGTGAGCCCTAAAGGTTAAGGCTCCAGCACGAAATACGAGCCGAGCGGAATGAACATTTCGTCGTCGGTCGTCACGCCGCCGAGCAGCGGGCAGGCGTCGCAGAGACCGCCCTCGCCGCAGACCTGGTCGTCGCCGCCACAGGCTTCGCCCTCATTGTCGCCCCCGAGGCAGGCGCGCTCCTCCGGCGCGCAGCCACACTGCGCGAAAGGGAAGCTACAAGCGGGGGTGTTCGGCTTGGTCGACTCGCGCTTCACCTCGAACGGGTTGTCCGCACCGTTGTCGTAGACGGCGCAGGCGAGCAGCGTTCGATCCGCCTGGGCCGCCGACGAATAGTCGTTCGGCGGATCGTAGTAGGTATACACGGGGTCATCGTAGAGCTGGCTCACGTAATCGGGAACCCTGCTGGGTGGCTCGCAGCCCGAAACGCCGACGCAAGGCGTATTCGGAGGCAACCAGATGCGGAAAAGCTCGCCCCGCATGTGCATGTGCGAGCTGAGCGACAAGAGCTGCGCGTTCTGCGGCAGTGTCCAGGTCATGCAGATCTCGCGCTTCGTAAAGGGTGCGACCGGGCTCATCGCGAAGATGTTTCCGGCCTCGAAGATCTGTCGCCGGAGCCAGTTGCGTTCGGACTCGGGCGCAAAGGTGAGGTTCACCCATTGCTCGATCGTGGTGCTCTTCTTCGTGAGATTGAAGCCGTGGCTGTTCCACGAGACGAAGCCCTGCAGCGGCAGGACCGAGTATACGCCTTCGGGTGGTAGGTCGATCGAGGTCGACTCCTGGGCCCCTCCGAGCGGAACGGTCGACTCGGTCGCGCCGCCTCCGGCGCCACCAAGGCCGAAGTCACGCGGCGCGAATGGGTAGAGGATGCACGCGACGGAGGTCACCGCCGGAGTCGCGCACTGGCTCCTCTCGCCGCAGGCGTTGGCCTCGGTCGGATCGCAACTCTGGCCGTCCAGCTCGCCGCCCAGGCACTCCCACGGGCCCCAATCCCCGCCGTTGGGATCCGACTCGGGGGTGTAGACATTGATGATGCTGTGATGCGACTGTCCATCTTGCGCGAGCTCGTTGCGCCGGAACGCAAAGCACTTGCGCCCAGCGCCGTACTCGGGGCAGTCGACCTGGTACTCCGCAGGAACCTGCTCGGAGAAGTCGTAATAGGTCGCGAAGCAAACCTCGTCCTCGGCTTCGGCGTCGAGCGGCCAACCTCCCGCGTAGAGCTGCACCCCCTCGTCGACGTTGGGGGGTGGCAGAGGGTTGATCTTGTTGGGATCGGGATCGAAGGAGCCGGCGCAGCCCAGCAGCCCGAGCGTGTCCCCCACGATGGTGTCCGCAGGCGCGCCGGCGCGGATCCACGAGCGTAGCGCGTCCAGCTGATCGTCGCTGAGGGGCTCTTCATTGATCGGCATCGCTTGGCCGAGGCCAGCGAGGTCGTCGCCCTGGGTTGCCGCCGCCAACTTCCGGTAGAGCACGCTCAGATCCTGGTCGCCCGGCTTGACGCGCTCGATCGAGGGATCGATCGTGCTCGATTGCCGAACGAGCGCGTCGAACGATGCCCCGGCGCGCAGGTCGAGGCCGCCGAGCATCGCATTGCCATGACAGGCGCTTGCGGTGCACCCCTTTGCCTCGAAGATCGTCTCTTGAATCGCTTCGTACGTGCTCGTGTAATCGCACGCCTTCGGCTCGGTCCCATCACTCGAGCTGTCGCTTCCGCAAGCAGCCAGGGTGAGTGTGGCAACGGCGACGGCGAGTGCCGGCGCGAATGGGTGGCTCGTCTTCTTGACGATGGAACGTACGCTAAGCATGGGACTCCTGAGTTGACTGATAGTCAATTGACGGAATGACAGTACGCGCGCAAGCCTTCCGCACGGGGAGAGAGGATACGTCATGCCGCTCGAGATGCTCTTCAGAGCCGCGAACTACGCGGTGCTTCCTTTTTGGTTCTTGTTGATCGTGGCGCCGCGATGGCGTTGGACGCAGCGACTCGTGCACGGACCGGTCGTTCTATTGCTGCTCACGCCGATCTACGCCTACATGCTCTTCGGCTACGCGCCGGCACCGCGCGAGATGACGTTCCTGACGCTTTACGGCGTGATGATTGGCTTCTCTGCGCCCCAGATCGTGGTAGCCGGTTGGATTCACTATCTCATCTTCGACCTGTTCGTCGGAGCCTGGGAGTCGCGCGACGCACTGCGTCGTGGCGTGCCCCATTGGCTCGTCGTTCCCTGCCTGCTCGCGACGCTCATGGTCGGTCCCGTCGGCCTCCTGCTGTACGTGGTGCTGCGATTCTCGAACAAGCGCGTGCTCGAGTACGACGAAACCGGCGACCGATAATAGAAAAGGGCCGACGCCATGGCGGCGCCGGCCCTCGGTATCAGGACTCCCACCAAGGGGGGAGTTGCCTAAGGGCTAACTCGCCCGCACCTCCGGTGAGAGTCCGATTCTACTGTTGTCCATACGCACTTTCCTCCCCCGGCAATGCCGGCGCCCTCGGGTCTCTGAGCATGCTGCCCAGACCACGCGAAGCGTTCCTTGGTGGTTCGAAGAGTCACGGCAGCGAGTTCCCTTTCGGGGTTCGCACCAGCGCGGGGCAAGGCGCCCAACCGCCGTCCGCGAGAGTGTCGTTGCAGACAAGTGATATTGCCAAAAGGGCAAACCTTTTTGGGGCAACGCCACTCACCCCTCGAAGATACAGCCAACGTTCTGGGACGCCAAGTCCAGAACATGAATCAAAGTAGGAATTCTTCGTGGAGCTGCAGAATCTGAAGGTTTCGTCCCTGTAAACTCCCGAGCTCGCGGAGCACGCGCTGCTCGAACGTGGGCTTGATGTGGTAGAGCAAGATCGGAAGCTCTTCGCTTTGCGTGAGCTTGTCGAGCTCGGTGCGCAGTGATTCGGGGGTGAGGTGCCGCGAATCATGGGCGAGTCGAGCCTCGTCGTTTGGGAACGACACCTCCATCATGAGCGCCTGCAGATCGCCGAGCGCATTGATCTGCGTCCAGAGCTCATCGGTCGGCCCGGTGTCCCCCCCATACACGATGCTCTTCCCGCCGTGACGAATGATGAACGCGGACGTGTCGACGGTGTGATTGACTAGGACAGGCGTCACCTCGTACCCATCGATGTCGGCAACTCGATTGGGCTGAGCCTCGACGAAGCGCACGGTTGGCCCATCCTTGGCATCGATCTTCGTGAAGTCCGGCCAGATGATGTCGTTGAAGAAGTGCGTCTTGAGCGCTCTAATCGTCTCGGGAATGCCGACGATCTCGAGTGTCGAGCCGCCTTGCTGGCAGCGGTTGTCTGCGAGCGTCGCAAGATCGCGAATGTGATCCATGTGCGGATGGCTCACGAGCACCGAGCGAATCAGCTCCTGCTCACGCAGGGAGAGGCCACTGGTAATCGCGCCTGCATCGATGGCGAGAGAATCGCCTACGAGAAAGCTCGACGTTCGGTGCTTCGGCGTCTCTCCGCCGTGACAACCGAGGACCCGAAGCTGCATCAGGCTTTCCTCGAATTTCGGATGAAGTCGAGAAACTCCGCCAGACGCTGCTGGTCCTTGACCAACACGTAGCCGCTCGAGACCTCGAGCACGCCTACCCGCGTGAGCCGGCGGAGCCCGGCGCGCACGTCGTTCTTGCTAAGGCCGAGCTGCAGCGCCAAATCTCGGTCCGTGATGTCGGGCGCGGCCGCGCCTTCAGCACCATCGAGCGTCTCTTGAATGGCGAGGATCACCCGAGCGGTGATGTCGTCTTCCAGCAAGAGATCGATGAACCGATTGGCATGCTCGAGCCGCTCTGCGAGATGCTGAATCAGGCGAATCGCAACTTCTCCCGTCCCAGCGACCATCTCTTCGAGCGTTCCCGCGGGCACCTTCAGCAGGTCGGCGTCTTCGATGACTTCGACAGTCGCGGAACGCGGCCGGCCAGTGACGACGGCCATCTCGCCGAAGAAGTCGCCTGGGCCGAGGGTGGTCACCATGCGTTGGCGCCCGGCGGAATCCTTGAGCACGCGGACCCTGCCACTGCGGATCACGTAGACCGAGCCACCTGGGTCACCCTGACGAAAGACCGTCGTCCCCTCTGGAAGACTCACCCCAAATCTCTCAGCCAACGACTGATCCGGCATGCCCCACTCCGATCAATGTACCTTGCCGATCAGTCGACCGCCAGGTCGTTACACCGTAGTCTTTTCGCGGGCGACGATGTCGGTCGACTGGCAGTACTTGCGTGACATTGTGCCCGAGCTGAGCGCCATCGGTGTCGGGATCGACGTGGTCGTCGCGCTCTTCGCATCGTCCCACGTCATTCTGAACAAGACCGACACCCGTGCGGCCACTGCCTGGGTCGGACTGATCTGGTTGGTCCCGTTTCTAGGCTCGTTCCTCTACGTCTTCCTGGGCATCAATCGGATCGAACGTCGAGCAAAGATCCTGAGAGAGAGCGCGACCCCTTACCGCGTCCCGCTCGACGACGCGCCACAGGCTCCCGAGGACTTGGACCGCGAGCTCGGGGTCGACCAAGCGCGATTCGTGGAGCATGCACGCGTCGTCGAGCGCGTCACCGGCTGGCCCCTGCTCGTCGGGAACTCGATAGACACACTCGTCGATGGCGACGCGGCGTACCCGGCCATGATCGACGCAATCAGGAGCGCACGCAGGTCGGTTTCGTTCATGACCTACATCTTCGAGCCCACCGGAATCGGTAGCGAGCTGGTGGCGGCGCTGGTGGAGGCGAGGGAACGCGGCGTCGACGTGCGGGTTCTGATCGACGACGTCGGGACACGTTACGCCCGTCCTCGAATTCATCGGGTCTTGAGGAAGCGCGGCGTGCCGGTTGCAAACTTCCTGCCGGCCTTGCTCCCCCGATCGTTCACACATTTCAACCTGAGGAATCACTGCAAGATTATGGTCGTGGACGGACGAATCGGGTTCACCGGCGGAATGAACATTCGGCAGGATTGCGTTTTGTCCTCCAACCCGAGTTACCCCACACGCGATCTCCACTTCCGCGTGTGCGGCCCCGTGGTTGCGCAGCTTCAAGATACCTTTGCGCGGGATTGGTCCTTCACGACCGGCGAAAAGCTATCGGGTCCCGCATGGTTCCCCGATCTCGAGCCGCAAGGCGAGACACTCGCGCGCGGAATCGTCGACGGCCCCGATAAGGACATCAACAACCTGGAGCGCGTGTTTCTCTCGGCCATCACGGCCGCCCGGCGATCGATTCGGCTGATGACGCCCTACTTCTTGCCCGATGGCGTTCTGATGCACGCGTTGGATCTCGCTGCACAGCGCGGCGTCGAAGTCGACATCATCGTTCCCGAGGTCGGAAACCTACCGGTCGTACGCTGGGCCATGTGGGGCCACTATCGACAGCTCGTGCGAGGTGCGGTGCGCGTCTGGCTGACGCCGCCTCCCTTCGATCATTCGAAGCTGCTGGTCGTAGATGGGTATTGGGTCTCCATCGGATCATCGAACTGGGATCCACGGAGCCTGCGACTCAACTTCGAGTTCAATCTCGAATGCTACGACGAAGCCCTCGGTCAGAGCCTCGACGCACTGGCGCGCCAGCGTCTCGCAGCGGGGCGTCTCCTGACGAGCGAGGAGCTCGATCGACGCTCGCTCTTCCAGAAGCTACGAGACGGCACGGCACGCCTGTTGAGGCCCTACCTCTGAGCCGCCGCGAGCTCGGCAAGGCAGCGCGCGGTGGCGGGTGCTGCTTTCGGCCTCGTCGACAGGTGTGCGCGCAGAATGTCGAGGTCGGACGGCTCGTCGATGTCGTACCAGGGCGAGAGCAATCCGATTTCGAGATCGTCATTGGCACGCAAGGTGTCCGCGAGGGCGTTGGGCGTCGACCAACGAACTCCCTGGAAGCGCGGCCGGATTCGATGCGTCGCGCCGATCGCGTAGTAACCGCCATCGTGGGTGGGCCCGAGTGCCATAGGCGCCCGGTCGAGCTCGTCGAACGCTTCGGCGATCAGGCCAAGCGGCAAGGTGGGCAGGTCGGTTCCGATGATCACGACACGCTCGTAACGCCGGAGTCCTTCGTCGAACGCGGCAGAAAGTCGGACGCCGAGATCGCCGTCGGGCTGCAGGCGCGGGACGACCCCGAGCCGACGACCCCACTCGATGACTCCCGCATCGTCGATGCTGCTTGCCCAGAGCTCGACGTCGACTCGACCGGCATCCCGGACCCGTGCGCAGAGCTCGAGCGTGTCCTCGACGAATGCGGCATAGAGGGCTGCCGCGCCGCGATCACCGAGGGCCGATTGCAACCGGGTCTTGACGGTGCCGATGGCGGGAGGCCGAACGAACACGGCAAGCTGAGCTAGCTCCATGCGTAGCGGCCTAGCAGCCAGAGGATCTTCGCGCCTGCGCCCACCGAGCCCCGGATCGTCCCACTGACTTTCGAAGATCCGATCCGGCGTCGATAGGACACCGGCACTTCGCAATGCGCGATACCCCGGCGCGCCGCTTTGATTTGCATCTCGACGGTCCAGCCGTAGTTGCGGTCACACATCTGCAGATGCTGCAAGGTGTCCCAGCGAATCGCGCGAAAGGGACCCAAATCGGTATACTCGGCGCCGTAGAGCGTCCGGAGGGCGGCGCTCGCGATCGCATTGCCGACTCGCTGCCGCAGGCTCAAGGCGCCTCGCTCTGCGCGCCCCGTCGCGCGCGAGCCGACCACCAGCTCGGCGCGGCTCTCCAGAATCGGCTGGATCACCGCGGGAAGCTCGTCCGGGTGATCGCTGTAGTCACCGTCGAGGAACACGACGATGTCGGGGGGATCGGACGTGAGGTGGGCCAGGGCACGCAAGCAGGCGGCGCCGTAACCGCGCTCCGGCTCGTGCACGACCTCGGCGCCGTGATCGGCCGCTACGATCGCGGTGGCATCGGTGGAGCCATTGTCCGCCACGACCACGCGGCGAACGAGCGGGCGCGGGATCTCGAGAAGAACGCGGGGAAGGGCGCGCTCCTCGTTGAGGGCGGGAATCACCACGTCGATCGAGGGCATCTCGGGCCCCTCCTGCGACTACAGCTGCTTCGAGTAGTACTCGATGACGAGGTCGATCTCGAGCGGGAAGGGCACGGAGTCGACCTTGGGAAGGTTCTTGACCGTGACGGTCTTGTTGCCCTCGTCGAATTCAATCCAATCGGGTCGGGCGAGCCGAACATCGCCAAGTGCGGCTTCGACTGTGGCCAGGTTTTGGCTTCGCTCGCGGAGGCTGATCACGTCGCCCTCGCTCACCCGGTACGACGGAATGTCGAGACGCTTGCCGTTGACGAGGAAGTGGCCGTGGCAAACGAGCTGACGGGCGGCTGGGATCGTCGGTGCGAAGCCAGCGCGGAAGACCGTGTTGTCGAGGCGACGCTCGAGCAGCTCGAGAAGCTTATCGCCCGACGGCTCCTTGCTGTGAACGGCCTCGTGGTAGAGACGTCGGAACTGGCCTTCGTTGAGACCGTAGTTGAAACGCAGCTTCTGCTTCTCGAGAAGCTGCTTCTTGAAGTCGCTCATCTTGCGACGACGGGCCGACTTCGGCCCGTGCACGCCGGGCGGGTAGGGGCGATCCCACATGCTCTTGCGGGAGAGGCCGGGCAGATCGAGCCCGAGCGCGCGCATCCGCTTTACCCGTGGTCCTGTGTATCGAGACATTTCGCTAAGCTCCTGGCGCGTAATCCCTGAGGTTTTCCCCGGCCCGCGCGAGGCGGCCCTTATACTGCCTTCTGCGGAGGAGGCAAATCGAGGCGGAAAGCAGGGACCCCGGTCCGGTCCGCCGGCTAGCTCGAGGCCGAATTTGCCTGTAATCAAGGCCCATGGGGGAACCCCGGACCATCCATTTCGTGTCGCTCGGATGCGCCAAGAACCGCGTGGACACCGAGATCATGCTCGGCGTGAGCGACGAGTCGGGTTTCGAAATCGTCGAGGATCCGGCGGAGGCCGAGGTGATCGTGGTGAACACCTGCGGCTTCATCGGGCCGGCGAAGGAGGAGTCGGTCGAGACGATCCTGGAGATGGGAGCGTACAAAGAGGCCGGTACCTGCAAGAAGCTCGTCGTTGCGGGTTGTCTTTCCCAACGCTACCCGGACGAGCTCGCCGGCGAGCTTCCCGAAGTCGACCACTTTCTCGGCTCGAGCGACATGTTGAAGCTCCGCAAGGTCCTGCGTGGCGAGAGCGAGCGGATGCTCGTCGGAAACCCGGCGCTGTATACGATGCGCGCGGACGACCCACGCGTGCTGACGGGGCAGACCCATCGAGCGTACGTGAAGATTGCCGAGGGCTGTAATCGGAGCTGCAGCTTCTGCGCCATTCCTTCGTTTCGAGGCAAGCAGCGCTCGCGGACCCTCGAGGATCTCGTGCGGGAGGCAGAGCAACTCGCGGCGGCAGGCGTCGTCGAGCTGAACCTGATCAGCCAAGATACGATCGCGTATGGGCGCGACTTGCCCGACCGGCGATCACTCGCCGAGCTCCTGCGCGCATTGGCCGACGTCGACGGCATACGCTGGATCCGAGCGCACTACCTCTACCCGGAGACGCTCAGCGATGCGCTCGTCGAAGTGCTCTCGCAGCACGAAAAGGTGCTCCCCTACATCGACATGCCGCTCCAGCACGCATCGGACGCGATGCTCCGCGCGATGCGACGGGGTCACGGCGGCGAGCGGATGTACAAGGTGGTGGAGCGCTTGCGCCGCGCGATCACCGACATGGTGTTTCGCACGACGTTCATCGTCGGTCACCCTGGCGAGACCGACGCCGATTTCGAGGAGCTCAAGAAGTTCGTCGAATGGGCCGAGCTCGACCACGTCGGGGTGTTTCTCTACTCGCCCGAGGACGGCACACGCAGCGCCGAGATCGAGGGATCTGTCGATGAAACGGTGGCGGAGGCGCGACGCGCCGAGCTGATGTCGCTCCAGCGACCCATCAGCCGGGAGCGCCTCGAGTTGCGGGTGGGCACCGAGCTCGACGTTCTCGTCGAAGGCGTGAGCGACGAGAGCGACCTTCTTCTTCAAGGCCGATGGTGGGGGCAGGCGCCCGAGGTCGATGGCAGCATCTACTTGGCCAACGGTACGGCGCAGGCCGGCGAGATTCGGCGAGTCCTCGTCACGGACGCGGCCGACTACGACTTGATGGCCGACTTCGTCGACGGGCCGCGAGGACGCGACGCCCCGCCAGATGCAAAAGATCCACGGCCCGCCAAAGTTAAGCTACGAACGCTAGCGTGAGGTGGATCCGGGTCGGCATCGTGCTCGTGTCAGCTGCCGCGCTCGGTGGCTGCGCGACGGCCGTGCCGGCGATGATCGGCGCCTCGACGACCCCGAACAACCGAACGGATGTCGGTTTCGGCGGAGCCGCGCGTGTGCCTCTCGGCGAGCTGAAGGACCCCGCCGTCATCGATCCGGGCGACTCCCAGTATCGCTACGCTGCGGACGCTGGGGGAGTCGTGCCCATGGCCTACGGTCGATACGGCCTCGCGGATCGCTGGGACCTCGGCTTGATGGTGTCGGGGGCGACGGTGCGCGCGGAGGTCCGTTACGAGCGCGTGCTCACGGAGGGCACGACTCGCAAGGCATTGGTGGTGGGCATGGCCCCCTACGGCGGCTGGATTCCCGAACGCGACCAGTCCGGCGGCGGCGGGCGCGTGGGCTTCGAGGTGCCTTTCGCATTCGGCGTCGAGATCGGGGGAATCTACGAGATCTGGCTCGGCGCCCGCGGCAGCGGTGAATATGTGTTTGGGGACTTTCAGATCGCCGGCTCGGAGCAGAGGGCGAGCGGCGCCGGACTTCGCGCGGGGCCCGTCGTCGGCATGGCTTTGGGAATCCGGCGGATCCACGTGCTCGTCGAGCTCACGGCGGCCTACGAGCACTGGTTCATCGATCACGCGGGGACTTCGCTCGACCGCGGGGGCTTCGTGCTGATCCCGGGTTTCGGTGTTCGGCTACGATTCTGACGGGCGAGGCCGATTGGATCGCCTGGGCCGGTTTGATCGCTTGGGCCCGCTTCCGGCGCCAAGAGAGCTCGGTCGGTCCCCGCGCAGAAGGTTCCCGACGAACGCGCCCATCAGCGCCATCATCGTCGCCATCAGCACGCCGAGCACGTAAGCGCCATTCGAGAGCTGGTACACGTCCGCGATCCTCGAGAGGTAGAACATCGTCGGAATGGCTGCGAGCAAGCCGCCGACGGGCGGCTCGAGAAACTTCTTGCCAGCCGAGACGTAGTTGATCGCGGCTGCGCCGACGAACCAGAGCGCGATCGTGATCATGATGCCGGGAAAGCCTTGCGGGTCGTAGATTGGAATCACCATGGGCAACAAACCGAGGACCAGAGCCGCCGTCACGAGGTAGAGGCCGAAGGAGATGAAGACCCAGCGCAGATCGAACTCGTCGGGCTGGTGGCGGCGTGCATAGAGCTCCTCTTGGGTGAGCTCCGCAGCGAGCTCGGTGAGCCGTGCACCGCAGGACTGGCAGCGTTCAGTGCCCCGCTCGTTGCCCGCCCCGCATACGTGGCATTCGATTTGTCCGGCAGCCATATTTCCCTCGTTCGGCCGGTGGCCTCGTCCCCGGATCGCATTGTCTACGCCGCGCTGCCGAAGCGCAACTGCCCGCACGCATCAAGCAATTGCGGCGGACTTGACGCACGGGACGGGGCGGCTACCTTCCCGCACCGCCCGAAAAATCCGGGCTGAAGGAGGCCTCAAGTGGCCCGTTTCATCGACGAGCTCAAGCGTACGCATTCCTGTGGTGAGTTGAGAGAGGAGAACATCGACCAAGACGTGGTTCTCTTCGGATGGGTACAGAACCGCCGCGACCACGGTGGCTGCATCTTCATCGACCTCCGCGATCGCGACGGCCTGACGCAGGTCGTGTTCGACCCCGAAACGACCGACAAGGCAGCCTTCGAGACTGCCGACAAGGCGCGCTCGGAGTGGGTGCTCGGGATTCGCGGCAAGGTCCGCGACCGAGGCACGAAGGACGACGGCACGAGCCTTCACAATCCGCGGCTCGCGACCGGCGCGATCGAGGTCATCGCGCTCGAGGCAACCATCTTCAACAAAGCAGAAACCCCGCCGTTCGAAATCGAGGACCAGATCACGACGGGCGAGGACAAGCGCCTCGAGTACCGCTACCTGGATCTCAGGCGCCCTGCTTTGCAGAAGAACCTCGTCATGCGAAGCAAGCTCAACCACGAGACGCGAAACTACTTCAGCGAGCACGGCTTCCTCGAAATCGAGACGCCCTTCTTGGTGCGGTACACGCCGGGTGGTGCGCGAAACTTCTTGGTGCCATCGCGCTTGTATGGTGGCCACTTCTACGCCCTGGCCGAGAGCCCGCAGCTCTACAAGCAGCTGCTGATGTGTGCGGGCTACGACAAGTATTACCAGGTCGTTCGCTGCTTTCGGGACGAAGACCTGCGCATCGACCGACAACCCGAGTTCACTCAGATCGACGTCGAGATGTCGTTCATCAATCAGGACGACCTCTTCAAAGTGCTCGAGGGCCTGGTTTTTCGCCTCTGGAAGGAGGTGCTCGGCGTCGATCTGCTCGAGCTCTACCCGAGCGGCGAGTTCCCGAGGCTCGGGTTCGCCGAGTCGATGGAACGGTTTGGCAACGACAAGCCGGACATGCGCTTCTCGATGGAGCACGTCGACCTCACGGACCTCACCGTCGAGCACGGCGGAGGCGGCATCAGCATGTTGGAGCCGATCGCGAAGAAATTCGCGGACGGCAGCTATCGCCGGGATCTGCCGACCGAGATCGTCAAAGCGATGGTCGTGCCGGCCGGACACGGGTTCTCGCGAAAGGACCTCGACGCGCTCGAGAAGTACGTTCGTCAAATGGGCTCCAAGGGCCTCGCGCGGGCGAAGGTGGACGACGAAGGGAACTGGTTGCAGAGCCCGCTCGCCAAGATGGTCACTCCGGAGTTTCGCAAAGCGGTCAACGAAGCGGTCGGCGCGAAGGATGGGGACCTGATTCTCTTTCAGTTTGGGCCCACACAGAAGGTTCACACGGTGATGGCGAACCTGCGCCTGCATATCGCACGAAAGCTCGGGGTCATTCCGGAAACGGGCAGCGGCGGCGAGTGGAACTTCTTGTGGGTCGTCGACCCGCCGCTCTTCGAGCGAAACGAAGAAAAGAAGCGCTGGGAAGCGGCTCACCACATATTCACGCGCCCTCACGACGAGTGCATCGAGCTTCTCGATTCCGACCCAGGCAACGTTCTTTGCTACCGCTACGATCTCGTGCTCAACGGTTTCGAGATCGCCGGCGGCTCCATTCGTCTCCACGACCCCGAGGTACAGAAGAAGGTCTTCGAGGTCATCGGCCTCGGTGACGAGGAAGCCCGCGAGAAGTTCGGCTTCCTCTTGGACGCACTGACCTACGGCGCTCCACCCCACGGCGGCATCGCGTTCGGCATGGATCGCGTCGCCATGCTCGCAGCGGAGACGGAATCCATCCGCGACGTGATCGCGTTCCCGAAGACCCAGCGGGCCAACGATCTGATGACGAATGCACCCTCGCGGGTCGAACCGGAGCAGCTACTCGATCTCAAGATCAAGACCTTGGAGTGAGGATCGGCGCCCCAAAAGGGGGCGCTGAGCCCCCTTTTTCCGACGCAGTCGATCGTGTGAATGGACGGAACTTGCCGCGCGTCTAGATTCGCTGACAATGGTCGTCATGAAACACACAGCTCGATTGATTTTGGGTGGCCTCTTCGTGCTGGCTCTTGCGGTTCCTGGTTGGAGCTCCGCTAATGCAGACGAGCAAGACATCAAGAACTGCTACAGCGTCCACGGCGAGGCCCGCTACGGCGCGCTCGCGTACAAACACATCGTGATCGTCACGAACCGATGCGAGCTCGAGCTTCAGTGCGAGGTCTGGACCGACGTGGATCCGAGCCCCCACCAGTCGGTGAGCGTCGGACCGAAGGGCACCGCCGAGGTCATCGTTCGCGCCAATTCGCCCGCTCGGGCGTTCAAGGCGTTTGGCGAGTGCAAGAAGAAGTAGCTGCGATTAGCCGAAGGGGCTCTCGCCCGTGGCGGTGAAGAACCGCTCGAAGATCGCATAGCCCTCCACGAGGAGATCGAGCTCCGTGTACTCGTTCGGCTGATGCGCCTGGGCGGCGGTGCCGGGCCCCAGGTTGACGCCTGCGACGCCGATCGAATCGAAGCGGGCAACGTCCGTCCAGGCTTGTTTGCTTCGGACGCCGTTGACGCCGCAGCGTGCCAGGTGCTGAACGAAGGGATTGGACGCGTGGGGGCGCCCTGCCGGCGATAGGTCCGTCGCTTGAATCTTGCACTGGTCGCCCGCGAGCGCGCGGAGCTCCGCAAACGCCTCTTCAGGCGTGCGCCCGGGCGCAAACCGGTAGTTCACGTTGAGCTCGGCTTCCCCCGGGACGACGTTCCGTGCATGCCCGCCACGAATGATGGTCGGCGTCATGACCTCACGAAAGACATAGCCGTCGATCTCGACGTCGCGGGGCTCGCGTCGCGAGAGCTCGTCGATGAACGTCGCGGCCTTGTAGAGCGCATTGTCCCCCTGCCAGGGCCGGGCGCTGTGGGCCGTCCGCCCCTGAAAGGTCAGCGTGGCGTGGACGGAGCCCATCGCCCCGAGCTGCATCTGGTTGTCGCTCGGCTCGAGGCAGATGGCGAGATCGAGCGTGTGGAGATCGGGATGCGTGTCGAGGATGGGACCCAGGCGATTCTCCTCGAAAGGCCCTTCTTCGCGCTCGTAGAAGATCAGGGTGAGGTCGCAGGGAAGCGCATTCAAGTCGAGGCGTTCGACGAGCTCGATCATGATCGCGAGCCCTGATTTCATGTCGGCGGCACCGGCACCGTAGAGGCGGTTGCCCACGACGCGCGGCGGCCCGTCATGCTGCGTGCGAACGGTGTCGAGGTGGCCGACCAACGCAATCCGGGGCGACCCCGGGCGCGACACCGCTTGCACGATCAAGCTGTCGTGAAAGCGTGTGATCGCGTCGGTGCCGAGGCTCGCAGCGAGGCGCTCCTCCACGTGATCGCAGAGCTGGGCCTCCTCCCCGATCGGGCTCGGAATCCGAGTGAGAGCGAGCAGCGTGTCAGAGAGCCCTTGGCCAATGTCGGTCATCGAGCCGGAGCCTAGCAGGCCGCGAGGCTACGCGCCGATGTCGTCAGGCGTGTCCCAATCGCGAAGCGCGTGGTCGATGGCGGAGCTCAGAGGCAGCGCTTCCACCTCGAGAGAGCTGAAGAATTGCTGGAACGAGCGTTGCCCTTCGGCGAGCGCCGCACCGAGAACGTCGACGAGCGCCGCCGCATGGTAGCGAGCCAGCATGGGCTCCCAGGGACCGTCGTCGCCGCGTCGGGGCGCAAGCACGGCCGCCTCACTCCGGTGCGAAACGATCTCGTTCAAGGCCTCCTCGGAGACGAATGGCATGTCGCATGCGACCGCGATGACATGCGTTCGGCGAGCCCTCCGTGCGTAACGAAGCGCTGCGTGAAGACCCGCAAGCGGACCGGCCCCGCGAGGCTCGTCGGGGATGCGAGGCACCCCTTCGGCGAGTGCATCGTAGGGTGCTGCGTCGCCTACGAGCACGACGGGCAGCGCAGCATCGCGCGCTAAGGAAACGAGATGCTCGAGGATCGGCAAACCACTCCGAGGATCTTCGAGGAGACCTTTGTGCGTCCCCATGCGGCGTGACTTCCCGCCAACGAAGACCGCGAACAGCGGGCGTCCGTTCATCGATCGCTATGCCGTCAGCCCAGCTTCGGTGGGCAAGCGGTTGTCGAGCTTTTCAGCGAGCCGGTTGAGCTGGTCCTGTTGAATCGCGCTGGTGACGAAGTTCGTGAAGAACGCCGTGAAGTACGACGCCGCGTCCAAGATGACCGCGACGATGGACGTGTCCTGAGCGGGCCCTAGCCCGTTGCGCTCCTCGAACGCAGCGATCTGCTGCGAGATCTGATAGTCGACCCAAATGCCGTAAATCGCGAACGTGAGGATCACGAAAAAGAAGTCGAGCCAAAAGCCTCGCCCCGTAGGCGTGCGGCCGTCGAGGCGCTGCAAATCTTCGTAGACTCCGTGGTACCAAAACGGGAGGTACAACCCGAGTGTCACGATACTGAGAACGAGCACGAGCGCAGGGTCACGGCGTTGGATGATGGGAGCTGTCATGGCGCTCTTCCTCGGCTAAGTTCCGTCCCATGAACGGCGATGCCACGCAAGCGGCCACGATAGGCGTCATTGGGGATGTACACCTCTTTTGGGACGCCGCGGACCTCGCTTTCTTCAATGGCGGCGGCTATGACCTGCTGCTGTTCGTCGGCGATCTTGCCGGCTACACGCAGGTGCGCGGGCTGAGGCTCGCGCGGGCGCTTCGGAAGCTGGAAGTCCCCGCGATGTGCATCCCCGGCAACCACGACGGCTTGCACGCCTTTCAGCTCGGCGCCGAGATTGCGCCCCGCGCCCATCGTTTCCGCAACGCGTTTTGCCAGGGTCAGTCGCGCCGCTGCCGAAGCCTCGCCCGCGCCCTCGGGCACGTCGAGCTGCTCGCGTACAGCCGCCGACGCATCGCTCCCGGCGGCGTGCCACTCAATGTGGTCGTCGGGCGCCCGCACTCGATCGGGGGAAGGCGCTTGGCCTGCATCCGCTACCTCCGAAAGGCGTTCCGCGTGGACTCGATGGACGCGTCGACCACGCTCCTCAAGTCGTTGGTCGATCAATGCGACGATGCGCCGATTCTCTTTCTCGCGCACAATGGTCCATCGGGCCTCGGCGACAGCGCCGACTCCATTTGGGGCTGTGACTTCAGGCGCAAAGAGGAGGATTGGGGTGATCGCGACCTCGAGGACGCGGTCCGCTACGCGAGCCAGAGTGGCCGCCGGGTCCTCGCGGCCGTAGCCGGGCACATGCATCGCGAGACGAAGTCGGGAAAGCGACGGCCGGGGCAAATCGAAAAGGACGGCGTGCTCTACGTGAACGCAGCCGAGGTGCCGCGACACCGAAAGGTCAACGGACGCAAGCAACGGCACCACGTGAAGCTCACGCTGACGGAGGACAGCGCGGGGGCCGAGGACGTTTGGGTCTGAAAGACACCGGATCGCAGTTGGCGTCGGGAGGTTCTGTTGAATCCAACCCACCCACCTCCAGGTACACCGGGGCACGGAAAAACACGACGCGGGCGTCCGTCGGACGGGCGACTTGCAGATGCGGCCTCGTAGGACTGGGGATGTCAGGCCGCGCAAGCCGCCCTCGGACGGCGCGGCTCGCT
>Ga0209536_100006219_pt1 | contig 18320 bp, 14 predicted proteins | sample DeeMarSeWOR28_12_FD_187461 | JGI IMG/M metagenome (GOLD analysis project Ga0209536, IMG submission 187461) | Marine sediment microbial communities from White Oak River estuary, North Carolina - WOR-2-8_12 (SPAdes) (version 2) | ecosystem: Environmental > Aquatic > Marine > Intertidal zone >... | reverse complement strand
TTGCTGGGTTTTTCAGAATCCAGTGCCTTTTCGAGAGCCTTCAAGCGGTGGATGGGAGTGCCTCCCAGTGAATTTAGGAAGAATGCCTGAATTAGCAAAGACCATATCTGCATTGCTATAAGAGAAACCTCACCGATTGAAACCTGCAAAACCACATTGACTACTGTAAAACTCCGGGAAGGTTAAAAAAGAGTCCATTATTGCTCTGATCGAGTTGTATAAAGTTTCCTACTTGTTCGCTAGGACTAAATATAACATCCCTCACATTTTCGGCTTCTGCAATTTCGGCACGAAATGCTGTGTAAATCTCTCTGGGTTGGGACTAAATGTATCTTGCCAAGATGTGAACTTCTTGAAAAGTTCAGATATGAGAAGGAGATGTGACTTTTCGTCGTGATGAGATACGTAAAGGTATTTCGATCATTATCGAAGTTTGTATCCCTTAATTCATACTATCCCCTTCGGGAACCCAGCACAGAATTTGGTAGTTTGGTCGCAAGAGAAAAAGTGTGGATTGAAGTATCTACGATCCCAAACAAAAAGGCAGAGTCATCTCTGACTCTGCCTTCTCCGATTCTTGAAAACTGAACTCGGTTATTATCCGAACTAGGTCCTGAATCCAACCGAGACCACCTACGCCACCCGTATTTATTTCGTCTCTATTTGAACCTTGACACGCGTCCCCTTGCTGACCACATCGTACACCGGCGATAGCCTGGTTAATGCCTTCAGCCTATCCACATTTTCAATATCAGTCTTGACTTTGAAATTTACCCGGATTTCCTGATAGCCTGGCCTCACTTTATCAGAAATTGCCAGGAAGCCCTTCAGGTCAATATCGCCCTCATACTCTGATTCCACTTCGTCCAACTTTATGCCGCGAACTGCGGCATGGTAGACCATGGTGGTAGTCATACAAGACGCCAGAGCATTCAGAAGGTGCTCTACGGGATTGGCCCCTTTATCTTGTCCCGCCAGAATGGGGGGTTCGTCTGCCTCCAGGACAAACGGTTCGATATGAGAAATCTCCTGGCCAGCACCGTAAAAGCCGGTGACGGTAGTGCGATTGTGCCCACCGTCAATCCATTGGTTGGAGACGCGAAATTTGGACTCGGCAAGATCAGGTTTTTCTTTTACGGCGTCAATCAAACCTGCAACCGCATCCACATCCACACCGTTTAAGACTGTTTTTCTTTTCTCTGCTGTTTGTTGTGCCATTTGCCTCGACTCCTTGTCTTCGAATAATTCCTAGCAATCAGCCACTAAGTGACTGAAAAAAGCTTAGCTTACCTAGAAAGAGTAACTCTAGAATAATGATAGTCAATACGAAAAACCACTATTGTAGTAGTAATTCTCAACATGATTAGTAGATTTTCTCAACAGGTGGGCAGACAGGGAAAGAGTGAGGAGGGCAGCATGAAGGGGTGGGAGCCGACTTTGTATTACATCTCCATTAACTTAAACATCGCTCGAATTTGATCGGGCGCGAGATATTGAGATCAGTAGCTGGAACCCAACTTATGCCAATGCTCTTGCTTGCACCATCACATCCTGATAGATTGCTCCTGATTCTTTTCCGCGGATTACTCTAGCGAGGTTTCATACCATGAAGTTTGAGGCAGTCTTGTTCGATCTTGACGGAACGCTTCTGGACACCATCGAGGATCTCACCGACTCTATGAACGAAGCACTCAAGGGTTTGGGCTTTCCGGGCCACGATTCAGAGGCTTGTAAAATGTTCGTGGGTGACGGAGTGGAAACGTTCGCTTTGCGAGCTCTCCCCAAAAACCGCCGTGATGAGGCCACAGTGGCCAAGTGTGTCGCTGATATGCGAAGGGAATATAGTAAGCGCTGGGCCCAAAAGACGCGTCCGTATGATGGCATCCCTGAGCTACTCGACCGTTTGACCTCGCACCATATCAAGATGTCCATACTATCCAACAAACCGGATGACTCAACTAGAGAGATGGTGGCTGAACTACTATCTAAGTGGCCATTCGATCCTGTCGTAGGAGCCAGGCCCACAGTGCCCAAGAAACCAGATCCCACCATGGCCATACAAATAGCGCAACAACTCCAGGTAGAACCAAAGAACTTCCTTTATCTGGGTGATACCGGTACTGATATGAAAACAGCCAGGGATTCAGGAATGTTTGCCCTTGGAGCACTGTGGGGCTTTCGTACGGCTGAGGAACTTATGGCCAACGGGGCAAAGGCGCTGGTGGAACACCCAAGGGAAGTGTTGCAGTTGCTTTAGCAGCACGAACTGGATACTAGGCACTAAGCACTCTACATAGAATCCAGTAGTCAGTAGCCAATAGTTGAGAGGAATTCGATTTTTATTTCTTCCTTCTGGATTCTGGCTCCTGACTTCTTGCTTTTACTGCTCACTATGACCCTATGCGCTATGCGTTCTATACGCAGAAGAGGAAGAGATGAAAGGGCCGTCATTCGAAGAAAACCCGGTCCTGTTCGGTGCCGACACCACTAGAGGCATTGTTGCAGTGGAGCCCGTTGGAGAAGATAGTATGCGTCTTTTCCTGCGGTCCGAAAACCAGTTGGAGCATCGGGATGAGCCCTTCACCCCTTTTATCCTGTTGGAAGACGAAAAGTTACTCCAGGGTTTTAAGAAACCATTCCGGCTTGAATCTCTGTCCTCAAATAATGAATTCCAAGCTCTGGCGCTGTTCGAACGTTGGGGCGACTGCACCAAGGCCCGGACTCACCTGCACAAGAAAACCCGAGTGGTGTCTTCCTCGCCTCAGGCTCCATACCTCTTCCTCTCTGATCCTGTCCATCAATACCTCTTGCTCACGGGCAAGACTCTCTTCAAAGAATTTGCTTTCAAAGATCTGCACCGACTGGCGCTGGACATAGAGACAGCCACCGCACCAGGTTATGGCTTTTCAAATCCCCAGCGAAAAGAGGATCGTATCCTCTCCATCGCTTTGATGGACAATCGCGGTAATGAAGAAGTGCTTTTCGCCACGGATTACGGCGAAGAAGAGATGCTGGAAGTCTTGGGATTGCGGCTCCGCGAACTCGATCCTGATATATTGGAAGGGCATAATCTGTTTAATTTCGATCTTGAATACATAATCACTCGAGCCCGAATGCATGGGATCAAGCTTCATTGGGGGCGGGATGATAGCGAGCCTCGTGTCCGGCGATCTCGCTTTAATGTAGCTGAACGGACAATTGATTACACGCGCATGGATATTTTTGGCCGCCAGGTGGTCGACACCCTGTTCCTTCTGCAATACTATGACATTGTGGCGCGGGAACTGGAAAGCTATGGTTTGAAATCGGCAGCGCGTCATTTTGATCTTGCCGCACCGGAAAGAACTTACATTGATCCCGGGGAGATCCAGTGGTATTACGAACATGAACCGGACCTATTGAAGCAGTACAATCTTGATGACGTTCGGGAGACTCTCGCCTTGTCGGAACTTCTAGCATACTCTTTTTTCCTGCAAACAAGGATCTTCCCTTTCTCCTATCAAAATATCTTCGTGCGGGGTAACGCTACAAAAATCAATGCATTGTTTCTTCGGGAGTATTTAAGACAACGGGCCTCAATTCCCAAGCCGAAAGAAGCGGAAGCTTTTGCCGGCGGGTACACAGACGTGTTTCGCCATGGAGTCGTCAGGCCCGTGATATCTTGTGATGCAGCTTCTCTTTACCCCTCCATCCTGCTTTCCAAGAACCTCAAGCCTTCCGGGGATAGTCTGGATATCTTCTTGCCCTTGCTTCGAGATTTACGGGATTTTCGCTTTGAAGCAAAAAAACAAGCCCAATCGGTCGAAGACCCCCACCAAAAAGAGTATTACGAAGCCTTGCAGCAAACCTTCAAAATATTGATCAACTCGTTTTACGGCTATCTGGGTACCAGGCTGCATCACTTTTCCGATCCTCCTCTTGCAGGAGAGGTGACACGGTTTGGCCGAGAGATCATTGTCCAGATGGTGGAGTGGCTTCGCAAAGAGGGTGGGGAGCCCATTGAGATAGATACTGACGGCATCTACTTTGTTCCACCTCCCGAGGTGAAAGCCGCTGAAGAGGTGAGATTGCTGATTGAAGGGCTCTCGCAAAGCCTGCCGAGGGGCATAGAAGTGGAATTGGCCGGAAAATATCAGGCCATGTTTTCCTATAAGAAGAAGAACTACGCTCTGTTGGATGAGCAGGGAAGGGTGATCATAAAGGGAAGTGGCCTGCGCTCGCGCGGAATGGAGAAGTACTTGCGTGAGTTTCTCTCTAGCATGATCCGGTTGTTATTAGAAGGTAAGGGTGAGGAGGTTTATCCTCTGCTTCAGGAATATTTGGACAGGCTTGAACAGCACGATCTAGGAGTTGCCATGCTGGCCAAAACTGCAACTCTCACCGAATCATTGGAGAGCTACCGCGAAAAGGTAGAAGCCAAAAAGCGGAACCCTGCCGCAAACTACGAATTAGCCCTGGCCTCAGGTCGGCCATACCGAGCTGGAGATCAGATTTCTTACTATGTAACTGGAAAAAACAAAAGAGTTCGCGTCTACGAAAACTCCAAGCCCTTATCAGACTACGATCCTGCTCAGCCGGATGAAAATATTGCCTACTACCAGACTAAGATTCAGGATCTTTTGAAGAAATTCAAAGAGTTTCTCCCGAAGCAGCCTGGCTAGTTTCCATCCGGAATCTACCCAGTGTCATTCTGAGCCCTTCAGCAGTCTCAGGATAAACTCCGAGAAGAATCTCTGCTGACCCCTTTAACCATGAGATTCTTCGTCGTCCCGCCCCGGCGGGATTCCTCAGAATGACAGCCGAAAATACAGTTTCCGGATGGAAACTAGCTAATGTAAACAGGGGCCAGAACTTGGAGATTGAACCCGGATAATTCATGAATCTGCGTTGCGAGACCGAGAAGATGGGCATGCTACCTGGCAACCGCAGGGGCTCGTATCCGAGGCGTACTTGAACCGTACGCCGCAGTATGCGGGATCCGAGGACGCCAGGGAGGACGCCCATATCCTTGTTCGCAGTAGCCGATTCATGAATTATCCGGGTTAGTGCCCCAAAACTCGGTTCTCAAGCTCCATGACTCGAAGAAATCTACTCATAACTCGCATATTCTCTCTGATCTGCACCCTAGTTTTCCTAGTTGCCGGCTGCGCCCATCGTCAAATCCAGCCGAAGGATATGGACAATATCTGCCAGATTTTTCGGCAACACCGGGACTGGTTTAAGAGTGCGTACGAATCGTCCGAGAGATGGTCTGTTTCTATCCCGGTACTCATGGCCATCATGCATCAGGAATCAAAATTCAAGGCCGAAGCCAAACCACCTCGCACCACCTGTCTCTTCTTTTTCCCAGGTCCCCGACCCTCCTCGGCCTATGGTTATGCCCAAGCGTTGGATGAAACGTGGGAAAAATATAGAAGCAGCACGGGTAACTGGGGAGCTGATAGGGATAATTTCGCCGATGCCATCGATTTTATTGGTTGGTACTGTAATCTCAGCTATTCCGTTTGCGGTATCGCTCCCAATGACACCTATAATCTCTACCTCGCTTATCACGAGGGTCACAATGGATTTAATAGAAGAACCTACCGCAATAAAAAATGGTTAGAGCCGGTGGCCTGGAAAGTCAAGCGCAGGGCGGACCGCTATGCAAGTCAGCTAGCTTCCTGTGAAGGTGAATTCGAAAAACCTCGGCCCTGTTGCCTCTGGCCTTTTTCCTAAGAACCTCAAGGAGTCAGGAGCCAGAAGTCAGAATCCAGGAGACATGGAGCATTAGTAAGCTGGCAGGGGGCAGATTGCAGCTGGCAGCAGTGCTCAGCTCTGATCGAGCTTCGCGTCATTTGGCTGCGCCGTCATTAGGTCACTACGCTTCGCTGTCATTTGTTGTAATCGGGTGAGGAAAGAGGACAGCTAACAGCGGGTAGATTCGAACTGAACCGGAGAAGCGGAAGTTGATTGAAATTACAAATCACAATGACTAAGGTTTCAGTGTTCAGGTTTCAGTATTCAGGTATGAGTATTCAGGTATGAGTATTCAGGTTTCAATTTTTGCCTTTGTGTTTTTTCTTACTGACATCTGAAACCTGACACCTGGCACCTAAATGGCACCTGACTACTTACTACTGGCTCCTGGTATTTCTAGAATTTCTCTTGACAGTTCCCGAGCCATTCAGTCATAAATTAAGGAGTAGTTTCCCATTGTCCCAATTCAATCACAACGCACCTAGCCCGGATATTTCATGAATTGGTGTTACGAGACTGTGAAGATGAGCGTACCACCGGGCAACCGCAGGGGCTTGAATCCGAGGCGTACTTGAACAGTACGTCGCAGGGTTCGAGGCCCGAGGACGCCCGGAAGGACGTTCGTATCCGCAGTCGCAGTAGCCAATTCATGAATTATCCGGGCTGCTAAACACGAACAATTGGCAATCCAGATACACACAAGGGGGTAGTCTTATGAGAAAACTAATCCGTGTAGACATGACCGAGGGGAAAGTACTGGTGGAGGAACTTACCCCGGAATACGCCCCGTTGGGAGGAAGGGCTCTCACTTCTGCCATTGTGGCAAACGAGGTTCCACCTCTTTGTCATCCTCTGGAACCCAGCAACAAGCTGGTGGTGGCCGCAGGTCTTTTGGCAGGTACAACTTGCGCTAACTCAGGGCGCCTTTCCATTGGTGGCAAGAGTCCGCTTACCGGAGGAATCAAAGAAAGCAACGTAGGCGGAAATGTGTCAATCAAGCTCGGCAAGTTGGGCATAGCTGGAGTAGTACTTGAAGGTCAGGCTCCTGAAGGCAAGCTATTCTATTTGTCGGTAAACAAGGACGGTGTCCAACTTTTGCCCGCAGACGAATTCAAGGGACTGAAAAATTACGACCTCGCCAGTAAATTGCAGGATAAGTATGGCAAAAAGGTGGGGATAGTCTCAATCGGGCCGGCTGGAGAGATGAAACTCTCAGCAGCCTCGGTGGCCGTTACCAGTACCAATGGAACTCCTTCTCGTCATGCTGGTCGAGGCGGCATGGGCGCGGTAATGGGGTCCAAAGGCCTCAAGGCTATGGTGGTGGATGACAAAGAGTCACCAGGTGTCAGTTATCACGATAAAGAGGCTTTTAAGGAGGCTGCGGGTGTTTTCCGGGACGCCCTGAGGGAGCACCCGGTTACCAAGCCGGGGGGCGGCTTGGCAGTCTACGGCACCAATGTGCTCACCAGCATAATTAACGAGGCGGGGGGCTTTCCCACCCGTAATTTCACCGAGGGGCAGTTCGAGGGGGCCGCGAAAATAAGCGGCGAGACCATGCACGATGTCATCAAGGAGAGGGGCGGTAACCCCACTCACTCTGGCTGCTCCACCTGTATCATCCAATGCTCCAACGAGTATGTTGACAAAGACAAAAACTATGTGACTTCTGCGCTAGAGTACGAAACTATCTGGGCCAATGGCGCCAACTGCGGCATTGATGATCTGGATGCAATTGCCCAGATTGACAGACTGTGTGACGACTACGGCCTGGACACCATAGAGACAGGTTGTGCAGTTGCTGTGGCCATGCATGCCGGGGTCAAAGCTTTTGGCGATGCTACCGGTGCCATAGAGCTCATCCACGAAATTGGCCAGGGCACGCCTCTGGGACGTATATTGGGCAGCGGCACTGCGGTAACCGGGCAGGTCTATGGAGTTTCGCACGTGCCGGTAGTAAAACGCCAGTCCCTCCCAGCTTACGACCCGCGGGCAGTGAAAGGTATAGGTGTTACCTATGCCACCACCACCATGGGCGCAGACCATACAGCCGGGTACGCAGTGGCCACCAATATATTGAAAGTTGGTGGATTCGTAGATCCTCTCAAGCCCGAGGGACAGGCTGAGCTTTCCAGAAATCTCCAGATCGCCACCGCGGCCGTAGATGCGGCAGGCCTTTGCGTATTTGTTGCCTTTGCAGTGCTGGACATTGCCAGCGGTTTGGAGGCAATCCCCAAGATGCTCAACGCTCAATACGGTTTGAATATGACCATGGACGACGTGATCGAATTCGGCAAGCAAATACTCAAAACGGAATTAGAATTCAACAAGGCTGCCGGTTTCACACCCTCTGATGACCGGCTCCCTGAATTTTTCAGCAAAGAACCGCTAACACCACACAACGTGGTCTTTGATGTAACGGATGAGGAACTGGACGAGGTGCTGGACTTCTAGAACGAACCACAATTGACTCGTAATCGGGGGGCCTTTGGCCCCCTTGTTTTGGCTCCATCAAACTGTAGGTCGGATGGTTCCGCGAAGCGGGTTCATCCGACAGCTACTGATGGGATATCTGGAACATGGGATGTGAAGTGGAAGACGCGTCGAGCCTTGGCGAGAGGTCCCACATCTCACATCTCACATCTCACATCTCACATCAAACATCAAACATCGTGGATAATTTGATCGGATATCTCAATGCGAATAACCGTACTTTTAGGTGGTCCTCTTCGAAAAGAAGCAGGGGAGAAGCACCATCAGTTTGAGATGGAACTCCCTCCCGGATCGAGAGTTGAAGATCTGCCCCCTCGACTTGGCCTCTCCTATGACAGGATCAAGATGATCATGGTAAATGGCCGTGGTGCCACCCTGAATACAGACATCAGCGAAGGAGATCGAGTGGCACTTTTTCCACCGGAACTGGCTTTCAACACCTTTGTTTCCCTTGGTTTCCGCAAGGAATCGGTGGAGAAAAGAAAAAAGCAGGGCGCATAGAGTATAGCGCACAGCGCAACAAGACATTCCAATCCAGAATTTAAGAACTTTTGCGGGTGGGGATAAACCCCACCCATACAAGGCATGGCCTTAGACCAAGAAATGTAGGGGCGGGGTTTACCCCCGCCCGAATCAGGGCTAGATTTGAGGAGTGAATTATGCTCAAGCACGTGGTCTTCTTCAAGTTCAAAGGGGGCATAGGAGAAGCGGAGATCGAAGATCTGGAGAAGGGCCTTGCTGCACTTTCTTCTGCTATCCCTGAAATCCTAAGTTACGAATTTGGTCGGGACGTGGTTCGGTCAGAACGATCATACGATTTAGCTCTGGTTTCTTCATTCAAGGATCTTGAATCCATGCAACTCTACCAAAAGCATCCCGAGCACCAGGTCGTGTTGAAAAAAGTTAACGAGTTATGTGAGTCCGTACTGGCGGTAGACTATATCTCGAAATAGCAGGAGCATAAAAGCAAGGCGCTGCGGGCGGGGGTAAACCCCGCCCCTACAATTTTAATATTACGCCAAAAATTTCTTTCGCGGCTGGAAGCCGTTCTCACATAGTGATCTGAATCTAAGGTTACGCCAATAACTATCTTGACTCTCGCCTAGCAATCTCCCTGCAATCTTGTTAATCTTTAGTTATAATTAAGTATGAGATTCCTATGTCAGCAGACTCTTAACTATAAGAAAATACTTAGGAATCAAAGAATGGAAATGAGATAGGGATACATCCAATGAGGATTTTGCTTTACGCCGGCAAAGGAGGGGTGGGCAAGACCTGCGTTGCGGGTGCCACTGGTATCATTACCGCGCAAATGGGCCTAAAGACCCTGGTCATGTCTCTGGACCCGGCCCACAGCCTCAGCGATGCCTTCGACCTGGACCGCTCCCTCATGGACAAGAACCGCGGCCAACCCATTGAAGCAGGGGATAAACTGTGGGTCCAGGAGCTGGATGTCCATGAAGAAATCAACAACTACTGGAGTGAGATCCACAGCTATATCTCGGTTCTCCTCAATACTTCGGGAATTGACGACGTCCTGGCCGAGGAGTTAGCGGTTTTTCCCGGGATGGAGGAGTTGAGCGCGCTTCTCTATATAAATAAGTATGTAAATGAACAGACGTACGATCTTATCATTCTCGACTGCGCTCCCACCGCCGAATCGATTCGTTTCATCAGCATGCCCACGGCCCTGGAATGGTACATGAAAAAGGTCTTTCGGTTGGAGCGAAAAATCTTTGGTGTCATGCGTCCGGTTGCCCGCAGGATGGTGGATATTCCTCTACCAGAAGACGAATACTTCGCCAATATTGAGAGTCTTTATAATCGCCTCAAGGGAGTGGACCAGTTGCTCACCGACCCTGATGTTACCTCGGTGAGGCTGGTCACCAATCCTGAAAAGATGGTCTTGCGCGAAACCCAGCGGGCCTTCATGTTCTTCAGCCTGCACCAGACTGCAATCGATGCCATTATAATAAACAGGGTATTCCCGCCCGGACTCAATGATGATTACTTGAAAGTCTGGGGCAACAATCAGCAGAAGTACATGGATCTAGCCGAGGTCTATTTCAATCCACTTCCCATATTTAAGGCGCCGTTGTATGAAAGCGAAATTCTCGGCTACGAGAGGCTCTTCGAATTTGGCCGAAATCTTTACCAGGGAAAAGATCCAACTCAGATTTTTTTCAAACAGATACCGTACCAGTTTGCTAAGATAGATGGTCAAAGTTTAGTAAAACTCCACCTTCCTTTTATCAGCAAAGAGGAGATCGATCTCAGTAAAATTGGCGACGAACTTATCATCAAGATAGGGAACTTCAAGAAAAACATTGTGCTTCCTCGAGCCTATGCCGTGATGGAGCCTCGTAAGGCTCGACTCGAGGAGGACTATCTTTTGATTGAATTTGGAGGGAGCAGTGAGCAAGGCCAAGAAAGAGGAGAAGGGTAAAGCCAGAGTGGAGCACGAGAGATGTTGTTGTCCTTTCTGCCTTACGAGTAGAATTATGGAGGAGGCGAAGGAAGAATACAGCGGCTTCTTTACTCATCTCCGGAATGCCAGGATAGAGGTTCTTCGGGGATTCAGAACTTTAATCGATGAAAGAATCTCATCGCTGGAAAAACAGAAGAAAAAGGTAACTAAGGTCAAGGTTGAGTGATGTTTGCGCCCAGCACCCTTACATCTGTGGATGGGCTGATCGGAAATTATACCTGCATCTCTTGAAGCTTGTGCCAGGATTCTGTTCTTTCCTTTTTACTTACTGAACGGCCAAGCTCCTCAAGCACATCATTAACATATGACTCTTGGCGCATTCCCACCAAAACGTTTGTTATTCCTGAAGTGGATCGCAGCGCCCGTAACGCCATCTGACTCAAGGTCTCAGCCTCGGCCCAGTCTGCATCCGCTGAGGATACCTGGGTTTTGATCTGAGTTGATTTTTCGGCCGCTTGGTGTTGATAGACCGATCCAATTGCCCGAAACGCAGACCCGAGTAGTTCCTGGTGCGACCTTATCCAGGGAAGTACAGATGCTGGAGGACTTTCCCGCTGCTCCAGAAACTGAACTACCCCTTTGATCCGCGGCCCAAAATAATACTCCTCAAGCTCCTGCCAGCGTTCGTAGGTGCCAAAGCTTTGCCAGTGTTGCTTCAAGACCGCACCTGTGGCAGCTTGATCTAAAACTTGCGCTTGCAAAGGTGGCGTCAGGTTGAGTTCGGGGATAATTTTCTGTACTAGCGCTTCTTCCGAGCTAATGAGATCGTTGATACGTTGAGATATTTCTTCAGCGCTCGCCGGTTTTGTTGCCTGAACCTCAGCCAGACGGACCAGTCTGTTGGCTATGATTGCATTCAGCGGTCGATTGATCAGTACCCCGATCTGTTTGTCAAGGGCAAGTTGGAGAACACTTTGCCCGCCTGACTGGTTCCTTGCCGTAATCCCTCCCGTCTCCTGCAGATTCATGGGTAACTGTATCAAGCGAAAGTGGTGTTTAGATGAAAGTGATTGAGCGATTTCCCAGACCTCTTCCAAAGAAGTAAATTCTGGATCAGCGGCAGGGGAGGGGAAGGTATTGGAACTGATGCCATAAAAACTGATTCGGCCCTTTGTTACTTCGGTCTCCAGGTATTGGAAGGCACTTTTTATCCGAGCGTAATATTCCCGCCTAGCTTCCTCCGAAGAAAGTCCGGTTTTATGGGCCCAGCTAAGAAAGTATTCGGGATTATGCAGAAGGTAGAAATCCAGACCGGTGAGTCCTAACCTTTCCAGGCTCCGGGTAAGCTGATCCTCCAAAAACTCAGGGTGAATACAGTGTTCCAGTCCATCTGCATATCGCACCAGCTCTTTGAAAGGGTTTCCTTGCCTTTTCCGTTTTTGACTTAACTCGTAGTTTTGTCCCTGCAGATACCCCACCTTCGACACTAGCACCACCGACTCTCTGGAAATCCTGCCAGATGAAACAAGATCTTCCAACACCGCTCCAATCAACCTCTCCGAACCGCCGTCACTGTAGTTAGAGCTCGTATCAATCAGGTTAACACCAGCTAGCAGTGCCCGTCGCAAAGCTTTCTCATGGTCGGGGATCGATACATCCACCCTGTAGCAGCCGAATCCTGCCTGGCTTACCAGCAAGCCGGTATGGTTCAACTCCTCGTAGTGTAATGAGCTGTGCTCTCTCGCGTAAGTCTCAGTACTTTCAGGTGTGGCAAAGCCCTGAATCATGATATTCCTCCCGCCAAGAATTATTGTTTAGTAAGGTAAGTTATGTTTTAAACAAACTCAAGAGGTTGCAACAAAGTAAAATATCAGATTCCAAGCACCAAATCTCAGTATTAGAGGTGTCGGATGTCATTCAGTTGCCAGGTGTCAGGTGTCAGGTGTCAGGAAAAGAAATTAGAAACTGAAACCTTTATGATATAACGCAACACTTACAACCTATTGGTAATTAAATAGTTTTTTCTCTTGACTATTTAGACTATTTTTACTATTAAGGTATCAAACGTATCATAGGAGGGTAGAACAATGGCAGTCACAGCCTATACCATCAGGCCATTTCCAGAGGAGTTGCACCGCAAGGCAAAAGCCACGGCTGCCCTTGAGGGCATCACCTTAAAAGAACTCATTCTAAAAGCATTGGCTGGGTATATCGAGAAACAAGAGAAGCAGGCAACAGGAACCAAACCAACCCTGGAAGAATTGCTTCAAAAGTGGGAAGAGGATGCAGCCATGATTCTTGGGCCGGTTGAGGCAAAGAGGCTGGCCAAGTGGCGTGAATTTGAGGGCAACTACCCAAGACTCATCCCATTTGTTCAGTGGCGTTTGAGAAGTGATAATAAACAAATTGCCCGCAGACTGGACAAAGAGGGTGGCCTTACCTTGGAAAGAATAGCGCTGGACTATTACCCGGAATTTTTCAACGCCGGCGACCTCGAAGAAGCAAGAAAGACTCTGAGGACATAAGGGGCGTGACCGCAACGGCAAGAAAGATAAAGTAAAAGATAAACTTAATAAGATAATTTATAGTTATATCTATATTTTAAGAAAAATTTCTGGGCCTAAGTACTCGACTTTGGGCTGACCCCATAAGGGAACGGCTCAGGGCTCAAGGCACAGGGCACAAGGTAAAAACAAATAGACAAAATTTATCCTCTCCTTTCTTGCGGCAATCTGCTGGAGTGGTGGAGCATTGCAAAATACAAAATTCCAAGCACCAAGTCTCAGGGTTTCAGTGTTCGGGTTTCAGCTTCTATGGTTATATTTCCTGACACCTGACACCTCCAAAGCAGCTTGCAATTTTTACCGGCACAACCATTGAACTCTGACCTGGCCCAGCGGACCAGATTTTCGATCTTGAAAAAACATGCAAGGTACAGTGGGATGCAAGGAGGAACGGTATGGCTTTGCCAAAAGTGATGCCTTATGGCTCATGGAAGTCCCCGATCACTTCAGACTTGATCGTCTCTGAAACCATAAAACTAGGACAAATCGTTCTCGATGGAGACGACATTTATTGGAGTGAGTCTCGACCGGCAGAAAAAGGTCGCAACGTCATCGTCCGCTGGAGTCCCAATGGCATGATCGAAGACTTGACCCCGAAACCATTCAATGTTCGCACCCGGGTCCATGAATACGGCGGTGGAGCTTTCATGGTTTCAAATGGAATCATCTACTTCTCTAATTTCACCGACCAGCGGCTATATAACCAAAGTCCAGAAGTTGAGCCCCAACCCATAACTCCTGAGACAACCAGACGGTACGCGGACAGCGTAGTGGACAAAACCCGTAACCGGTTGATCGGTGTACGGGAAGATCACGGTGAGTCAGAAAGCGAGCCCGCTAACACTTTAGTTGCCATCGGGCTCACCGATGACCACAAAGAGCAAGTGCTGGTCTCCGGCAACGATTTTTACGCCACGCCTCGAATCAGCCCGGATGGCTCAAAGCTGGCTTGGGTAAGCTGGAATCACCCTAATCTCCCCTGGGACGGAACTGAACTTTGGATGGCTGAATTGAGACCTGATGGATCGGTTGGCAGGAAGCAACAATTGGCGGGGGGGCCCAATGAGTCCATATTTCAGCCGGAGTGGTCACCGGATGGTGTCCTCTACTTTGTCTCAGATCGAACAGAATGGTGGAATTTGTACCGCTATCGCCAAAACCTGGTGGAGCCTGTGTGCCCAATGGAGGCCGAGTTCGGCAGGCCGCAATGGCTGTTTTCCATGTCCACATATGGCTTTGAGTCTGCTGATCGAATTATCTGCACTTACACTAGCAAGGGCATTTGGTATCTGGCAAGTCTCAACTGCACCACAGGCGAACTGAAGGAAATCAAGACTAGCTACACTGAGATATGGAACCTGCGTACTTCATCTAGACACGCTGCGTTCTGCGCTGGTTCGCCCACGCAACCGTCTTCCATCGTGCGGTTAGATCTCGAGCACATGGAGGTTCTCCTGCTTCGCTCCTCAAGCGACATCAAGGTAGACGAGGGTTATCTGTCCGTCCCAGAAACTATTAAATTTACTACTGAACATGGAGAAACTTCGCACGCTTTCTTCTACGCATGTCAAAACCGTGACTACCAGGCACCGGACGGTGAGCGGGCCCCGCTTCTGGTCAAAAGCCACGGTGGTCCCACTGCTGCCACCTCAACCTCGCTCGCCTGGGAGATCCAGTATTGGACCAGCCGGGGTGTCGCGGTGCTGGATGTAAATTACGGCGGTAGTAGCGGCTATGGTCGCTCCTATCGTGAGCGACTGGTAGACCAATGGGGGATAGTTGATGTTGACGATTGCGTTAATGGGGCGCGCTATTTGGTGGAGCAGGGTAGGGTTGACGGCGAGCGCTTGGCAATTCGCGGCAGCAGTGCCGGTGGGTACACCACCCTCTGCGCTCTTACTTTCCGGGATATCTTCAAAGCTGGCGCCAGCTATTATGGCATCAGCGACCTCGAAGCCCTTGCCAAAGAAACCCACAAGTTCGAAGCGCGTTACCTGGACCGACTCGTGGGACCATATCCTGAAAGGAAAGACATCTATCGTGACCGCTCACCCATCCATTTCCCCCATTTGCTTTCCTGCCCGCTGATACTTTTCCAGGGGCTCGATGATGAAGTCGTCCCCCCTAATCAGGCCGAAATGCTGGTGGAAGCTCTGCAAGCTAAAGGTTTGGCTGTGGCCTACGTCCCCTTTGAAGGTGAGCAGCACGGGTTCCGCCGCGCCGAGAACATCAAATTTGCTCTGGATGCCGAGCTCTATTTTTATTCCATAATTTTCGGCTTCGAACTCGCAGATCCAGTAGAGCCAATAGAAATCCACAATCTTTAAAAAACTAAGCACTAGGCACTAGGAACTATGCACTGGAAATACAAAGTGATTATTCCTTGCTAGACAGTGCTTAGCAAAAAAAGAATTTTCAATTCCGCCTTTGAATCTCCGTCTCACCGCGTCTCCGTGCCCCCGCGTCGCTGCATAAGTCCCTAATGCTGACTGCCTGCTGTCAGATGCAATCTGCCTACTGCTTACTGCTTCTACTGCGATACCACTCCCAGGTCAACTTGATCCCCTCCTGGAAACTGTAGTGCGGCTCGTACCCCAACATCTGCCTGGCCAGAGAGATGTCGGCAACCGACTCACGAATGTCACCAGGTCGTGTCTCCCCTCTCACAGAGTCCCTATCGACGCCGGCAAGTTGAGATATATCCCTACAGAGGCTATTGACGGTAACAGAGGTGCCGGTACCCACGTTGATCACCAAACCTGAAACACCTTCTTTATAAGCAGCCAGCAGATTTGCCTGAACCACATCGGCCACATAGACAAAATCCCGGTACTGCTCACCATCGCCATAGATGGTTGGGAGTTCAGCTCGACCGGCTTTGTCCATGAATATGGATATTACTCCAGAGTAGGGAGAAGAGGGATCTTGTTTGGGTCCATAAACATTAAAGTATCGAAGGCAAACTGTCTCGAGTCCGTACAAATCGTTATAGAGGTAACCATATGTTTCCCCGTGCAGTTTGCTAGCGGCGTAAGGGCTCAATGGTCTGGTCTCCATGTCTTCCTTTTTGGGAAGTGGAGGTAAATCTCCATAAACTGCACAGGAACTAGCAAGAACCACCCTTTTTACCCCAGCACTGCGGGCGGTCTCGAGGACTTGAAGTGTTCCCAGGTCGTTAACCATAGCGGTTTCGACGGGATCCTCTACTGATCTAGGCACCGACACCTCTGCTGCCTGGTGAAACACCACTTCCACCTCAGACATCACTTCCTGAAGCGCGTTGAAATCCCTTACGTCTCCCTGGACGAAGTCAATATCTCGCCGAAATGGTTCCAGGTTCTCCAAGAGCCCTGTGCTGAGGTTGTCCAGAACCCGTACCTGCACACCATCACGAATCAGCCGCTCAACCAGATTGGAACCAATAAATCCCGCCCCGCCAGTAACAAGACATTTTTTCATCATTCACCTGTTTTCGCAGACGATAGATTTTAACAAAAAGCCAATGGGCAATGCCCACCCAATAATTGCAGGCACAAGGCTCAGGGCACAAGGTAAGGAATTCAGAATCCAGGAGTCAGGAGCCAGGAGGAAAGAACACAACACAAAAGAGAGTGAACGGTAAATGGTAAACGGTAAACAGTTAGCGGTAAAAGACCTACTCTGCCTTTTGTCTTCTGTGTTCTTAAATTCCGCAATTCGAAATTCACCCTTTGCCCTATGCCTTGCGCCTTGCGCCTTGTGCCATTCACTTCATGAGAAAGAATAATATTCCCGAAAACGTCGATAGAGCCGACTCAATTGCTGCCTTGGATTCCGGTAATAATCTTCCTCCGGCAAATCAATCCATTCAGCAAGGACCTCATCCTCTGTCGGCCCGGTTGGCCTGGACTTGAAAACCGAAGCTGCAAGCTTGGGGCTGCCGTCATAGCGCACAAGGCCAAAAAACCTTTCGCTCGCCCTCTTGTCAAGGGGCGGCCAGTCCCAAATGGAGGGGTGGTAATCTCCGTAAGTCTTCCAGAATCCCCCCATCATTTTGAACCTCCTCAACCGTGTCACCACATCTTCCGTTACCTGGGCTGCATCTTCCTCGCTGAGCAAAACAAGATCATCTCCACGGTTGAAGTCGCTGCCACTGGTCTTGGGCAAAACAGGCTCAGTGGCCACACCGAACTCCTGGATCAACACAGGTATTTTCCCCAAGCAGCCAACCAGACACCCTAAAAAGGACGGCAGTGCCGCATCACGGGGATCTTCCGCCCATGGCAGCCGGTGCGACGGGACGTGGATTGCTAGATAGTCCAGATACTTCGCGGCCAAGCTCGGTTTGAGGCCGGTGCTCTCAGTGAGATCGTTTACATGCATACCCAAGGTTACCGGTATGGTATCGTCTTTCTCCTTGAGAGTTTCAGTCATTGCTTGCAGCCAGAGCTCCGCCGAGAATTCATCTGGGGGAACTGACCACAGAGAAGGTGTGTTGCCTAGATTCCAGGCGGAAAGGGCAGGGTGGCCAGACACACCGATCATCAACTCCCGCAGAAAGAAGATCTGTGCTTCGATGATCTCAGAATCGACATATGGATTTCTGATCTTATTACCACGAACTTTGTCCATCGAGAACACTTGATAATGACCACGCTCAGTGGCGGCAAGAAGCATCCAAGGCGGCAGCCAATTCAAGCCGCTCATGTATCCGGTGAAAAGGGTAGTCATCAGCTCCAGGTTCTTATCTTCAGCCATATCTAAAAGATCGACTAGCCGATCCAGCATGGTTGCAGGAATCTTTTTCGGTTCCGGCTGGAAATCCTCCCACATGAGAAAGATCTTTACCCAAGAAATTCCCAGATCACGTATGCTGGCTAGATCCTCGTCGATAGCGCTTCTATCGAACTCCCGCCACATGAACATGGCCGTCCTTTGTGGCCAGTAGTTAGTACCGAGAATAAAAGGCTTTTCTGTCATATAGTCACCAATCTATCGAGCGAAGCAAATCCGAATATCTAAATACGCCTGTGCACTTAACTCCGCAAGAATCTCTTCTCCCCTTGGAAACTATGTCACAATTCGCCGAACCCGTCATTCCGGACGAGTCTGCCAAAGGC
>Ga0209536_100006218_pt1 | contig 18320 bp, 20 predicted proteins | sample DeeMarSeWOR28_12_FD_187461 | JGI IMG/M metagenome (GOLD analysis project Ga0209536, IMG submission 187461) | Marine sediment microbial communities from White Oak River estuary, North Carolina - WOR-2-8_12 (SPAdes) (version 2) | ecosystem: Environmental > Aquatic > Marine > Intertidal zone >... | reverse complement strand
CCTGAGCTGGAACCAGCCCTCACCCACTGGGTAACAATATCGAATTTCATCCCTCCTTTCGGGAATCCCAACGACTTGAGTTTAACTTGGCGCGAACATACTTTAATCTCCACTTTCTCTTTTTCGGACTTGGCCCCAGGTTTTGTGCTAGCCCCAAAAAGGCTAATAGTGTGAATTAAGGGATACACAGTCTTGCTGTGATCGAGATCAGTTCGCATTACTCATCATTACCCGCACTCTGTCTCTTCTTTTGATCTAATCAATCCAAATCAGCTAGTAGTTTTTTTGCTTTGACACAGACGAGTGAAATAGTGAGATAATACAGAAAATAGGGAAGAGGTGTTTTTCCTTTCGAGGAAAAATTTACCTGTCTAAGATAAGCCTTATAAATCTCTTCGAGGTAGTGATCATGAGAGGCTATCCTTATCTCATTGAAAACTTACCTGAAAGGCGTGGCAAGAGGTTACGACGTATTGACCCAAGAAAAGGTGAATTTGACGAAAGGTGGCTGCAGGACATCTTAATAGCATATCCCGATTTGCTGCCTACGGCAGAAATAGAACCAATCTTCCACCCACTGTTGGTCATAGGTAGAGAAGTACAGGTAGCTGGGGGCCGAATAGATGTTCTGTACATTAGCACCAGTGGGTATCCTGTCATCGTTGAGACGAAACTATGGAGAAATCCAGAATCCAGACGCGAAGTAGTTGCACAAGTCCTGGACCTTAGCCTTGCCTTCTCAAAATGGGAGTATGACCATCTGGAAAAACAGGCGCAGCTCTTTACCGGCAAATATGAGGGTAAGGAGCTTAGCTTCCGAGAGCTATTAGAGGCTAGGGCAGACTTTTCAGAAGTGGACTATAGCGAATTTCGAGAAACGGCCGAGAGAAATCTCAGACTGGGTCGGTTTCTAGTTGCGGTGGTTGGTGACAAAATTCACGCTTCATCCCGAGAGATTCTCGAATCTTTAAACCGATATCCTGGGCTTGGATTAAAATTCGCATTAATTGAAATTGAGTGTTTTACATTTGACGGCGAAGAGGGTTCTCCGCTTATCCTTGTTCCTAGAATTGCAAAGAAATCTGAAATTATAGAGAGATCAATCGTGGAAGTCAGGATAAGCAAAGATAAAGAGGAGCCAGAGGTGGAGATAACCCAAGACAAGACTATCAAGGTGGGCCCGATAATAAAGCGGCCAAGTCTTACAGAATTAGAGTTCTGGGATAGACTAAAGCTGAGGGCTCCGAAAGACTACGATAAAGTCAAAGAATTCTGTCAGGAATACCAAGAAAAAGAATTAATTAGAATTGTACCTGGTACGAACGGACTGATCTTCAGACAAGTACTATCAGACTATAATCGCTTCATATCCCTATTTTACATAACAACCGATGCACATATAAACGTAAAGTTACAGGCACCCAGACAGCAGTTCTCTTCACTGTCACTTGACACACGTATAGTCGAAGAATTTGGTGAGAATATAAATAAGGTATTGAGGGGTTTTAGAGCACCTATTGGAGAAATCGACGTTGGCCTGTTTAACAAGATTGTATCGGACTTCACAGAGGCAGTAAATCAACTCGAAACTGGAAGCTGACGAGTTTGCGAATACGCGATTACGTCATTTAGCGTAGGCCCTGTTCCTCCTCCACCAATATCGCATTTTAGTTGCTAAGCCCAACACGAAGTTGCGGAGCAAGCTTGGCGTCATTACATGAAGTCCGAGTAAACAGGTAGAAAACTTTGACTAACATACTCTACACTTTACCTCTTGAGAGCTAATCACCACATCTAGGTGGTGGGAGAAGTAGACCCCACCTTACTCTTCGTTATCGCATTCTCTGCAATCTCGCCTGACGGGGGTAATAGCACAAGCTGTCACCCCCATAACTCGTCAGCGACCACTTTTTACGCCTTTTGCCCACCTTAGTCTTACCTCGCTGCTGCAAGATGTACCGCAAACATATCGGGTAATCGCTCCACCGGGCGTCAGGTTTGCCCGTGCCATCAGGATTCTGTCTCCAATAGTGCTCTTTCATCGCCTTTCTCAAAGTGGTGCAATGCTCAAGAATGAACAGGCGTGGGTGGGTGGTAGTGTCACCTCTTAAAAAATCATTGATGATACTTATCCCCACCTCCGGCTGACGATTATAGCCCTCCGTTAAATACAAGCCCTCTTTCTGAAACATCCTCCAAGCGTTCATCCCCCTTATCACCACGTTGCTTTTGTCTTTCATCTTAGGGTCCGCATAACGCTTCATCCTGAGTTTGTTACGCCCAAACCTGTAACCTTCCTTCTGATGGAAAATCTCCACTAAATCACCTGGTGTCTTATCGCCTGGCAAAGGCGGCAACTCGTCATAAACAATGATCCCATCCCTGGTTGTCACCGTCCATATGGCTGCAGTGGGCTTACTGGGATGCCAATCCATTGCAAATTCAAAGTCGGCACTGTAATCGTTAAAGGGCACCTCCCAATCATGCGGCAATAGATGACCTTCACCGGACTCCGGACTCCACATAGAGTTCTGAAATCTGGAAAGCACATCTTCCCGAAAGTTGGATACTCCCCCAGCATTTGCACTCTGATCTGCTCGTCAGTCTTACCCCTCATAAACTCTGCAATGTAGTCCTTCGTAACTACCGGATTATCCGTCATCTTGGCCCTTATAACCTTGGTCTTCGGCAACTCCCCCCCTTCATAAGCGTCTAAAATCCTCTCCTTGCTCCAACTCGGACCCCGACCTTCTTCATACAAAGGCGTAAACGCCCACAGAACCCTGCCACCACCCTTAGCACCTCTTAAACCACGCTTTGACTCGTCATAATGCGACCAACCGGGTTTCTCATCACAAGCCAGCACATCGAAAGTAGTACCCGCATGAAGTTTGCGCTTCTGCTCACTCGTCATCCAGGAAATGACGCTTTTGTTCTTAAACCTTAAAGACCTGTCCTACGCACTCCACGGACGCTTACCCCGCATCCTTATCATCGACTGTGGACACATCGGACCAATCCTCTTACCATCTGGCAGGGTGGATTCTTGGAACAAAGTATCGTAGGCAACCCCATCCAACCCATGCTCAAAGTCATTTATCAGTACCTTTATCCGCAACGGCACAGTCAAACCCAACTCGTTCTGACCAGGCAAATACTCCAAAGCCAAAGCAACTAGCGTCCAATATAAAGCCCTGGTCTTACCACTCGAATTACCTCCCAAATACACAACCTCTTAAATGGTCAGCCAGAGCATCCACAAACGCATACTGCTTGTCGCTAAACCTGTTGTACCACTCAATCAACTGTACATGGTCCGGTGGGATGTTGGCGTTCTTTAAATCCATAGACACCTCTTTGAAAATGGTGATTAAAAACTTGAACCTATAGATACATAGTCAAGCCAGGGCCGAACCGCTAGATACCCCCAGGGGTCTTCCCCTGTCGCTTTTTCGCTGTCGCCTGCCTCTCTCTTGCGTCTTGCTGCTGCTGGACAAGCTGCCTTGCAGCCACCTCGGCCAATGGACTTACGCCAAGCCTGCCTCTTTACCCAGCCTCGTATTGTGGGCCAGAGTAAGGTTGTTAGCCGACAGGTGGTCTTTACCGTTGTCAATGGCTACTCATAAATGAATAATTCAGAGGTTGAGCATCAGGAATTCGACGTGGTTTCAACAGGTTAGGTTAGGCGGCTATATGTTATTCAAGATCATTCTGTTAAGAAACTGCCGGTCACTACCAGCAAGCTGAGTGAATTGTACGCCCATTCCGCGGGGGGTTAAGGAGTGATCAGGCCCATGGACATTTACCCAAACCACTTCAGAATCAACCAGCAGCCGGCGCTCTGAGCGGGGGATATTGATCACCATCTTAAAGGCCTCATCTGGCATTAAAGGATCCAGACACCGGATAAAGGCACCGGCAAGGCTGATATCATGGGTTTCAGTAATTATCACCCCTTGACTGGTCTCCAAGGTGACCGACCACTTGGCCTTGGCTCTGGGATGTTTGCGTCTTTCTTCGGGGATTACCATCTCATGCATCCTTTACCGTTCCTCTGGTACCGGCCCCACGAGGAAAGCCTTTTAAGCTGGTGCAGGCTGCAGTTTAGGACAGAGTGGGGGTGTTGTGTGTCTGTACCCCTCTTTTTCCCATGTCATTGGAGAATGGCGCGAAAATGGTTTAAACTGGTCACAGACTACAGCAGTTAAAGCGAAGTAGCAAGAGAAAACAGATTTTAGATTGTAGATTTCAGATGGCGGATTTCAGATCCGGACTTCTTGATTCAACATGGAAAACCTGGTTCTGAGGGCCAGGTCAGAGTTCAATGGCTTTGCCGGTAAACATGTCCAGTGGTTTAGGAGTAATGGAGTCTTGGAGTATTGGAGTTTCAGAAATTCCAAATCATAAATCTCAAATATCAAATGGTTCGACAAGCCGTTCGACAGGCTCACGGTCCTGAGCAATGTCGAAGGACTCACCACCCTGAGCCAAGTCGAAGGGCAAATCACAATCACCAAAATTCAAAATTCCAAACCTGTTTTGGTCATTGAGTACCTGCCCTGTGGAATGCCGCCTTTTGGCGGCCCTCCTCAGGAGGATTCCACAGGGTGAAGATTTTGTATTTGTTCCGTGCTTCGGGTTTCGTATTTCGGATTTAAGTGCGAAGCACCATTCCGTGTCTCTGTGGTTAGTAAAAGTATATATCGAACTCAGGTACGTACAGTATGCGGAGCCAAGTGAACAGGCGTTTCTTTATTTGCCGGATTTGCCCATGAGCTTAAGACCATGTTGCAGATTACGCCTCGCATCTGTGAAGTTGGGATTGATCCTTAACGCCTCGGTAAAATGGGCAATGGCCTCGTTGAGTCTACCCTGTTCTGCAAGCGCAACTCCCAGGTTGTTATGAGACTGGGCGTCATCAGGTCTTATCCTTATTGCTTCTGCGTAATGGTGCATGGCCTTCTCGTGCTGTCCCTGCCGATCCAGACCAACACCTAGATTGCGGTGTGCCTCCGCATAGGCCGGCTTGATTCGCAGCGCCTCCATATAATGCGCAATGGCCTCATCAAGGCTTCCCCGCAAGGCAAGAGCATTTCCGAGATTGTGGTGCGCCTCCGGGTAATTAGGGCTTATTCGCAACGCTTGGTTATACTGGACAATGGCCTCCGCTAGATTTCCTCTTAGCGCCAGTGCATTTCCTAAGTTGTAGTGGGCCAGGTAATTATTAGTGGTTACACTAAGGGCGTGTCGAAATAGACTGATGCTATTTTGCCAATGTAGGACTTGGAGCCAACTGCCCACCATCATAGCCAGCAGCAACATGGTTGACAACAGTGTCAGCGCCAGACGTCGGTAACGCCATTTTTGAACTATATCTGCAACTCCCCAAGCAAAAATAATGAACAACCCGATGAGTGGCACATAGGTGTAACGGTCGGCCATGGCCTGTTCTCCAACCTGCACGAAACCGATTACAGGTACAAGAGTTCCGAGATACCACAGCCAGCCCACAAGTAGGTACTGGCACCTCGACGCGACCCACACCACCGCAGCGGATAAGGCCACTAACAAGAAACCAGCCACCCAACTTTGCCAAAAGGGCAAGCTATCTCCGGGATGGGGGTAAAACACTGCCAGACCAAACGGCCAAACCATCTTTCCTATGTAGGCTACGTAGGAGACGAGACCGTTAGCCATTCTCAACTTGAATGGAACGGTCTCCAGGTTAGACAGAGCCCCAGCACTCTGCTGAGCCCAATAAGTGATTACACTTGCTACCGTCGACAGGGTAAGCAACGGCACCTTTTCCCACACCAGCTTGAGCACGGGCAATCTGTCACTGCTGGAACCTTCAGGTCCCCTGGCTTCCCCCTCGGGTGAAGATGGTCCGGGGGAAAGCTGAAAACGACCCAACGGCCAGTAATCTAACAACAGCAACACAAATGGAAGAGTTACGAGCATGGGCTTGGCCATGAGGCCCAGAGAATAGGTGATGATAACCAAAAGATATTTCTTAACTCCAGGACGCCTAACATAACCAACGTAGACCAATATGGTTAACAGCCAGAAAAACGTGCTCAGAACATCTTTGCGCTCTGCCACCCAGGCAACCGACTCAACATGAAGCGGATGAAGCCCAAACATGGCTGCTACCAAAGCACTGCGCCAGACAGCTCCAGTCATCCATCTCAGAGCCAGAAACAATAAGAGCATGTTTGCCGTATGAAGGAGCATATTTGTCAGGTGATGCCCCTTGGGATTCAGATTGTACAACTCGTAGTCCAGGATGTGCGAGAACCATGTTAGGGGATGCCAATTGCCTGCCCGGCTGGTGGTGAGAGCCCAACCAAGGCTCTCAAGGCTCACTCCCTGCTGGACGTTAGGATTGTCCGTGACGTATACATTATCGTCGTAATTGATGAACTCATGGTTTCTCACCTGCCAGTAAACTAGAAGGACTGCCGTAATCAGAGTGAGGCAGACAAGAGATTCACGACGCATGGTGTCCATTCCTTTTGGGATAGGTGTCGGGTGCCAGGTTTCAGGTGTCAGGGATGATAGAGCTGACATCCAAATACTGAAACCTGAACACTGAACACTGAAACCCCCATCCGTTCGTCATCTTTACCGGCAAAGTCATTGAAATTTGACTTGGCCAGAGGGTCAGCTTTTCCATATTTAATAATAAGGGCAGAGCATACCTGGTAATCGGGTAGTTGGTAAACTGCTTTTTACAGCGTTACCTTCATTGTATTTTCACTTATATGCAAGTGCTCCGAGAAAATGCATTTTTGCATACAGCTTACATTTTTGGCTAATCAATGGCCGGATCCATGTTCTGTTTATAAATTAATCTAACCGGCTAAGATAACGATCAAACTACTTATATTTGTCAATGTGGCACACTTCTTCCATATAATGACAAAACCGCTGTCAAAATGGCAAACAAAGGAGGACATAACATGAGACGGTTGACCTTAATGCTTTTTCAGCTATTCCTAGCAATTTTTGCAGTCTACGCGGTCCTGTATGATGTTCCCAACGAGTACCTGTTCGTGCCGCTGTTTTGCTTGGTGGCTATGTTTTTTCTGGGAAGACATCCAGAAAAAGTTTCTCCAGAGAATCGCCAAGACAGAATCATGGCAGATGCCTGAGTGCCAAGCCCGCAATTAATTTATTTTACTTCCAGACCCCCACTGATCTTTGCTACTTACTCGGTGGGGGTATTTTCTTCTTGCCACTCGTTCCCTCGATTCTGTAATCTGGGATCTACCCGAGATCTTCCGGACTGATGAACTTTATCTCGGCAAACCCCATTCAACGGGGCGAGCTGGAACATTTTCAAGAGGTCCCTCTCATGTCTACCCGAAAACTGCTGTTTCTACTTGTCTTGATAGCACCTGTTATCCAAAGCTGTGCAAGCACGTACGCAGAACGCATCACCTCAGATCCCCCAGGCGCAGACATCTACTGGGGGTATTCCCAGTCTAATTTTGTGGACACCGATTATGCCACCCCTTTCGAAAGAACAATATCCGGCAGGTCATGGGAAGCCCGCTGTTATCAAGTTAGAAAGGAAGGCTATTACGATTCTGAAGTTATTTGCAAGCCCAGCGAACCCGGTGATCGTTATATACATTTTGGTTTGAGACTTAAAGCTGTTAATAGAGTTGAAATATCAGAGACAGGTGCAGAAACTGCTGACACTGCTAAACAGGAAGACAGCCAGCTTGCTCAAGATAGCAGTATTTTTCTCAGCGCGGCAATGGGAGAACAAATACCGAATCCGCAAGGATCAGCAGCCAAATACCTGGAAAGATATTTAAAGGACAGCGGTCACTGGTGTTATGTAGAGATTCTGCCATCACAAAAACATAATGGTAAGTTCGTTATCTGGGTAAATCGCTATTCTTCAGCGGGTGAATTCGACAAAGACAAGTTTACTGAGGCTGCGATACTAGCAACGGCTAGTTTATCCGAAAAGGTTAAATGGAACTCTTCAGAATTATTTTTCGACTATTCTGCTTTCTTTGAGATGGACGAAAGGAATGTTGGCTGGGCAGTAATCTCAATGGAGGACTGTATCGAGGCAAGAAACCTGCTCCTGTCTACGAATAACGCCGACAAATTTGCAGCCTACTGGAAATCAAGAATACAATATATTGCGGATACTGACCCAGAACCCATTCTGTAATCATTGACCTTATTTGATCGTAGATCGCAGAATGCAGATTTTAGATTTAACAGCTCAGGCCCTCAATCAGAAACACTGTTAGACCTCAATCCGCAATCCCAAATCCACAATCCGAAATCAAAGATGGTGCCCCCGCCAGGACTCGAACCTGGGACACCCGGATTAGGAATCCGGAGCTCTATCCGCCTGAGCTACGGGGGCATAAAGGTGGGAACTGGATGGGGTGTGGAAAATCGTGGCAAAGTCTTACACCAATGACCGTTTGTTTGCAAGTTGTTTTCATTTCGACTCTCCGAGCAATCGACGAACTAACTAATGAGCTAATTGAAGCTTTGCGCTGTGCGCTTCGCGAATGTGCTTGACAGCAACATGCCTCTTTCTTACCTTGCCTAGAGGCAGTTGTTACTTCAGCCTTCAATCTGGACAAGAGGAGCAACCTGCATGGATTTCTTTTCCTCCTTCAAATGGCAGGATGTGGCAGACATTCTGGTAATCAGTTTTCTCGTCCACAGACTCTTTCTCCTGTTTCGAGGCACCACAGCCTTGCAGATCTTGGTTGGTCTGCTTTCCCTTTGGTTTTTTCACACAATTGCCCAAGCCAGTGGGCTGGTTCTCACTAGCTGGTTTTTCCAGGGTATTGGTGCTATTGCTGTGCTTGTCATCGTGGTGGTCTTCAGAAACGAAATCCGTGAGGTGTTGATTCAAACTAATCCAGTCCGACTTTTTCTGGGCAGACCCTATGAACCTTGGAGTATTGACCTCCCCGAGGTGGAGCGGTCTGTCTTCCAGTTGGCCAGAAAGAAGACAGGTGCCCTGCTGGTTTTCCAGCAGCAGGACAGATTGGTTGATTACCTGAGAGAGGGTGTTCAACTGGGCGGCAAATTCAGCCCCGAGATCGTCGCCAGCATTTTCGCCAGACAGAGCCCGGTACATGACGGTGCTGCAATAATTAAAGGTAACACGGTCAGGCTGGTTGGCACCTACCTCCCTTTGACCACCAAAGAGGGTTTGCCACGACAGTTTGGCACCAGGCATCGTGCTGCCATTGGCCTTAGCGAAGTAAGTGATGCGGTGATAGTAGTCGTATCTGAAGAGAGCGGAAAAGTCTCACTGGTACACAAAGGTAAACTGGAGCCGATCCAGGAGCCGCCTCAACTCCAAATAGCCCTGGGCCGATTGCTCTTCAGGGCTGAGTCTGAGGCAAAACCCCGAACCCGCCGAAGAGAGTTCCTGACCCAAGTGGGTGGTTTTGTGCTCACGGTCCTTTTGGTTTCAGCCTTCTGGGGAATGTACTCTGGCAAGCAGCTGTCTCGAATTAACGTCACAACCGCAGTTGATTTTCGCAATATACCAGAAAAATTGGAACTAAAGAGAGCATCGGCCGAGAGAGTCGAAGTGCAAATTACCGGCAAACGGAGACTCGCCGCCGCCCTCAGGCCTGAGCAGGTAGGCGCTTTTCTGGATCTCATGGAGATCGATGCTGGATATCACCGGCTGGTACTGAACGCAGACAACATCGAACTCCCGTTGGGATTGGAAGTGGTGCGCATTACGCCATCGGCCATCAGATTGGAAATGGAAGAGCGGATCGAAAAGCAGATAGCGGTGGAACCCACGATAGCTGGGAAACCACCTGCAGGATACCAAATTGAGAAAATCCGCGTTATACCTGGTTCAGTAAGGGTGAGTGGTCCCGTATCGAAACTCCGCGACATGCTCAGCCTGTCAACCGAATCAATCACGGTCAGTGATATCGAGCCCCAGAAGGGTGAGAAAGTCGTTGAGGTACCGGTGGTCCTCTCCCCTGCTTCCCTCCGTTTGCTGCCGGGAGAAAAAAAGGTGGTGGTGGTCACCATTCAACTTAAGCCTATACAGCCCCCCTCTAATCCTCCTCCAAAAGACGCTCCTTAGCACCAGTCCGCATATTTCATCACGCCCCGGCGTGATTGCGACCGCGGATATGGAGGTCCTTCCGGGCTCGCTCAATATTGCTTTACGGAGGATCATTACAAGTCAGCCTACGATTACCTGCTCCGTTTACTCTTCCGAGGGTAGCAACGTTTGTTCAGAAATTTGCTTTGACACTACTCTTGCGGCCTGTTAATCTCTAGCTAATCTATATATATTGTGGAGGTTTTATGAGAGTATCTACACGCGGCAGGTACGGTACCCGTCTGATGGTGGATTTGGCGAAACACTTTGCTGATGGTCCCATTCCCCTTGCCAAGATCGCCAAGCGCCAAGATCTTTCTGCAAAGTATCTTGAACAGCTAATCATTTTGCTAAAGGGAGCTGGCCTCATCCGAAGTGCACGAGGTAGGCGTGGTGGCTACATGTTGGCGAGGAAGCCAGAGGACATCAGCGTTGGTGAAATCGTCGAAACTCTTGAAGGCAAGCTCGCCGTCGTGGATTGCGTTACGGAGCCGGAATTGTGCTACCGCTCTCCAGAGTGTCCAACACGGGAAATTTGGGTTGGGGTGACCGACGTTCTAAAAAACCAGCTCTTTTCCTTGACCCTCCAGGATATTCTGCGGAAATCCGGGGCACTTGAAGAGCTACTTGAAAACCCAAATAAGCAAAAGGAGTGAGAGTTATGACAAACGTCGTCCACAGTTCGCAGATAACCATTACCAGAGAAAAGGGACCTACCAGAAAAGCTATTATTGAAGGCTTTGGAGAGCCTGTTTACTATGGCATTCACGGTGGAATCAAAGATTTCTACAAGGTAGAGCCAGAAAAAGAGCATGCTGCCACTTTGGATCACATAGTCGGTGCGGTTGGCGGTTGAATGATGGGTACACTGGCCGTGGTACTGGCCGGCAAGAAGATCCGAACCTTCGAACACCTTTATAGAGCAGAGGTTACAGGCGACATAGAAGATGTTAATGGGGTCCTCAAGATAACACGGATCAAAGTTCAGTACTCGCTCAAAGCGGACGAGGATAAATGGGAGGATGCCAGAGAAGCGTTGGAAAGCTACCTGCATCTGTGTCCAGGGGCACAGAGTGTCATCGGTTGCATTGATATCAGTCACGAACTGAGTCTGGAACCCATGCCCGAATGATGATTTCGGATTTTAGATTGCACATTGTGGATTGCAACTTAGGAGTTTAAAATTTTGATTTGAGGCCACAGAAGAATGTTCAGCTCTCAGTAGGAAGTGGGCGCTAAAGGAAGATTATTGCTTTTCTCAATCTTCAATCTGAGATCTGAAATCTAAAATTGCTAGTGTCGTGCTTCGACCTCAGAGGATAATGACTCATCAGATGAGTCCGGAATGAGTTCAACCTCCTCGAGTAGGGACATGATAATCCTGCAGTTTACCTTTGCCCCCGACTCCATCTTGAGAACCGGCGCTTGAATTGTACCCACGATTTTTGCCGATTTGAAAACATCCAGCCTCTCTGAGCACCTTATGGTGCCGACGACAGCTCCGGAAATGGCAACCTCCCGTGCGGACACCTCTCCTCGAACCATCGCGTCCCGTCCTAAAACGATTGTTCCTTCAGAGCGCAGGTTTCCTTCCACTGTGCCCTCAATTAGGAAATCCTCATTGCACTCGAAGTTACCCTTAAGAGTCGTCTTGGTGCCGACGTAAGAATGGAGAGTCACAGCTTAAATCCTTTTCGCAGAGCTCCAGCGGAGGGCGTCAATCAGTCAAATCGTTGAAATCGCAAGATCGCGACTGGAAAGCCGCTCCCACAAACACTGTGCGTCATTTGGCTTCGCCGTCATTGGGTCATTACGCTTCGCTGTCATTTGTTGTAAGATGAAATTCGCAATTCGCAATCCCGAGCAACAAATCTCAGGGTCTCAGGTGTCAGGTGTCAGGAAAAAGAAACAGAGAATCCAGTAGCCAGTAGCCAGTAGACAATACTTGAGAGGAACTTAATTCTTATTGCTCTATGCTTTCCTCGCAACGGACAACGGACCACTGACAACTGACAAAAAGCCATCATTCTTCCGCCGTCTGTCTCTTGTCTTCTACCTGCTGCTAGCTGTATTTCCCTATGCTCTATGCTCTATGCCCTCACCAATCTGCAATGTCTCCGTCTCGCCGTTTCTCCGCGTCCCCCTGTCGTCTCGCGGTGCCTAGTTTCTCCTGCCTTCTGGCGTCTGATCTCTGCCAGCTGCCTGCTGGCTAGGTAAGCCACCGTTTGCGGCGCTTGTAATGTTTCACATCCCTATAGGAGCGCTTGCTCCCTACTTCTGTCAATCCCAAATAAAACCGTTTGACGTCTTCATTGTCGCGTAATCGTTCTACGGTGTCGTCAAGAACGATGCGTCCGTTCTCCATGATATAACCATAATCGGAAATTCTAAGGGCCAATCTGGCGTTCTGTTCCACCAGCAGAATTGTTGTCTTCTGTTCCTCATTGATTTGTTTGATGATGTGGAAGATCTCTCCCACCAGAAGTGGGCTCAACCCCAACGATGGTTCGTCAAGAAGCATGAGTTTGGGTTGAGCCATCATAGCCCTGCCAATGACCAGCATCTGCTGCTCGCCACCGCTAAGATACCCGGCCAGACCGTGCCGACGTTCCTTTATCCTGGGAAAATATGAAAAAACCAGCTCCTGCAATTCTTTGATTTTCTTTCGGCCCTTTTGCAGGTGCGCGGCGGCCACCAGATTCTCTTCGACGGTGAGGTCCTCGAACACCCTTCGGCCTTCCATAACCTGGAATATACCGCGCCTGACGATCTCTTCTGCCGCCAAGCGATGAATGGGTTCCTGCTCAAACTCTATAACTCCGTCAGTTACCTCGCCTTCCTCAGTCTTCAGCAAACCGGAAATGGCCTTCAGGGTGGTGGTTTTCCCGGCACCATTTGCTCCCAGGAGTGATACGATCTGCCCTTCCTTGACACTGAGAGACATCCCTTTCAACACCAGAATAACGTCGTTGTAGATGACCTCTATGTTGTTCACATCCAGCAGAGCCATGCTCAAATCCTCAAACCAAAGCCACTCAGACTCAACTGTAAAGCAGCCAGAGAAGGTTCAGTAGCCATACCGAATCTCACAGCTTGATCTCCGGCCGGAAAAATTCCAAGAACTTGTGCACAAGTTCTTGGTAACGATAGTCTGCTTCCAGAAAATCTTTTCGAAAAAGCTTCTCTGACTGTTTTCCAAAAAAAACAAAAGGCCCGTCGGGAAGGTGATAGAGACCGTACAATTTACTTTTTCCAATGGAAACCACATTTTGAGTGAATTGAACTGCAGGCTCGCCACTGCTCGTCTGGTAAACGATCATCCGGCGCAACAGTTTTTCCTGAAGTACCCTAAGCGGCTTGTATGCGTTACTGCTTACTTCTGGCATTCCCTCCAAAAATTCCCGAATGGTCTTGCGCAAATAACGGGGAAAACGGCTCAGTTTGCTTTCACCCACCGAGCCTTTGTTTTCCAGAAAAAAAACATCTAGGTGCTCTTCACCCCGGGGTTGCACTTCAAAGAACTGGCGATTAATAGAGCCAGCGCCTGAATGGTTCAACTCCAATACCTGCCGTGCTTGACCATCGCCATTCACCGCCTCATAGCCCCAAGCCATGGCTATGCCCACCAGTTCTTCGAGGGCTCGGTCATGGTCGTATTGGTATCTTTTGCTCAGCTCTGCCGGCGTCAAGTGGGGCTTAAAATAGCTGCACCCAGTCGCTGTTGTCAAAACGAAAATAAGGAGAGGAACCCATGGCGTAGAACGCTTGGCGCATGACGTGATGACGAGACACGCCATGCGCTTTGCGCTCTGCGCTATGCGCTTGTTCTTCTGCATTACCAGCCCAGGAAGCGGTCCTCTCTATCTATGGAGACACCCATCACCGGGACCAATTTGTTGTTGCTCATCTTGAAGATTCGCAAGGCAGTGTTGGGACGATGATCCGTTGGCGTAAAGCTAATGGACGCAGTGAGATCCCCGGTACTGAAATTTTCAAGGCTCTCCAGGGCCTTCTTAAGACCAGGTCCGTTTAGCTGGCCTGCCTTGTCAGCCCGCTTCAGACCTTCCCACATTACCATCATGGCCGACCAGCCCTGAATGTAGCGGACGGTGTGGATACCTTCGGGATCCGTCTTCTTTGCTGCGGCCATGGCGGCTTTCATCCCGGGAACATTTTCTCCCCAAAAAGCGAAGGGCGCCATGCCGTAGATGCGATCGTTGCCGGCCTCCCCCGCGAGCTTGATGAGATTCTCATCAAATCCCCAGACATTGGAGATAATTTTGGTCCGCAGCCCCAGTTTTGCAGTGTCCTTTACGACCACTGAGGTGGAAGGCGTTGTTCCACCCACCCAGGCCCAGTCAGGATCGAAATCCTTCATGTGGAGCAATTGGCTGGTGGCGTCAATAGCTCTGAGGCCGACAATTTCATCAGGACCCACCTCTATACCCAATTCCTTGGCCATTGCTTTGCCTGCTGGTATGGGCGCTTTGCCATAGGGATGATCCGGGTATATAAACACAACCCTGGGGGCCCGATTTCCTGCCTCAGGAAACATCTGGCTAAAGCTATCTTTGACAAATTTCATTGCCAGCCTGATGGCATCAGAGTAGCTCGTGCCAACATAAAAATTGTAGGGCGTCTTGGATGGGTCGTTGAGAGCGGAGTCGTATGAGGCTGAAATGTAGACAATGTTATCCTTGTTTACCTGCTGTTTAAGGGCGTTGGTATCCCCGGTCCCCCATCCCTGGATTACGAAGACCTTGTCCACATCTTTGTACTGCTTATAAAGGCTGACGGCCTCGGGAATCTTGTAGGCGTAGTCATTGGCAATGAGTTGGATTTTTCGACCGTTCACTCCGCCATTGTCGTTAATGTATCGTTCCGCGTCTTTGGCGGCTTGGGCGTAATCTTTACCCACCGCCGAGGTGGGGCCGGTGATATCGAAAATACCGCCGATTTTGATTGGCTCAGCCTCTTTCTTGGCACAGCCCCAGAACGTCAGTCCAGCCACGAGCAAAAGTATGCACCACCAATGGTAACTTTTGATCTTTTTCATTTCTCACTCCCCATATTTTTTTTGGATGTAAATTGGATGGAGTCTTTCAAGGCTCCTGCTTAGTTCCAGCTTTCTTCCCGTGGAGGGTTCCCTTTTTTCCCTCTCACCTCCTCTCAATAAATTTATAGGCCATTAATCTTCGCACATTAATAAGAAAATGGCCACAGTTTCCAATAAGCTCGAATGGTGTGCCAGCGCGCAGCCAACCCGTCCGGCTCGAAGATCAGAAAAAGAATGATCACCAGGCCAAATACCAATTCTCTCAAAGTACCAAAATAGGTAAAAAAGTTGGGGTAGATGTTGCTCAGGATTTCCGTTGGTATACGCAGCACTTCCGGAAGTAATACCATAAAGATCGTCCCAAAGATACCTCCCAGAACGTGACCTAAGCCTCCGATGATCACCATGGCCAAATACTGGATGGAAAGCCACATGGTGAAATGTTCATCACTGACCACCAGGTTGTAGTGGGCGAACAACCCCCCAGCCACACCCACGTAAAAGGAACTGATACCAAAAGCCAAGAGTCGGTATTTGAATAGGTTGACTCCCATGATCTCGGCGGAAAGATATCGGTCCCGAACAGCCACCAGCGCCCGGCCGGTTTTGGTGCGCAGCAGGTTTTTCAGAAAAACTGTGGAAAGTATAGCCAGCACCAGGATGAGGTAATAGTAGCGAAGGTCAGTGTCCAGGGGAATGCCAAAAAAGCTCGGGCGATCCACGTTCAAACCTCCACTACCCCCGGTGAGCGAGGTCCAGTTACGCATACCATACTCGATGATGAACTGGGCTGCCATGGTGGCAATGGCCAGATAGAGACCGCGCAACCGCAGAGAGGGGACCCCGAAAACCATGCCGACCCCAGCTGTTACCAGGCCGGCCGCAGGAAGTGACAGCCAAAACGGCCACCCTGCTTTCATAAAGAGAATGGACGAGGTGTAGGCACCAACTCCCATAAAAGCCGCGTGGCCGAGGGAAATCTGGCCGGTAAAACCGGTGAGGAGATTAAGACCATGGGCACCGATCATAAAGATGCCGATCATGTTGGCCATGTGTTGCACGCTGAAGCCGAGAAACCTGCTCAGGGGAGTGGCAACAAGGGGAAACCCCACAAAGAGGAATAGCAGAAGTCCCCCCATCCAGCACTTTAGCCACAGGGTCTGGAAGATCTGCTCGTCCTCTTTGTAGTCGCTATGAAATAAACCAGTAGGCATGGTGTCTGTCAGACTCTCTCTATTTCCACAGTCCCAAAAAGACCGTAGGGCTTGATCATCAGGATCACCACCAGTACAACAAAAGGAGCCACTTCCTTGACCCCACCGCCGAAGTAAATATCCAGGTACCCACCCATAAGGTTTTCCAAAATCCCGATGGTGAGTCCACCGATGATTGCTCCAACAATACTATCAAGACCTCCGAGAATGACCGCAGGAAATACTTTGAGGCCGAAATCAGCCAGGGTTATGTTGATACCATTAATGTTTCCTATGAGGATGCCTCCCACCGCAGAAACCACCGCGGCAATACACCATGAAATGGCGAAGATCCGTTTGACGCTAATTCCCATGGATTGAGCAACCTGCTGGTCATCAGCAGTGGCCCGCATGGCAATACCAGCGCGGGAGTATTTAAAGAAGAACGCAAAAATCGCCATGAACAGGAGAGCGAATCCGAGGGTCCAGAGGTATACTTCGGATACCACAATGCCGTGGAAGTTCAAGGGTTTCTGAGGAAAAATCTGTGGGAACACTCTTATCTGGGTTCCCCAAAAAAGGGTAACGACGCTCTTGAGCACGGTGGCCAGTCCAATGGTCACCATGATGACTGTGATAATGGGCTCTCCTATCAACGGCCTCAGCATCAACCGTTCCACCAAAAGGCCGAGCACCACAGAGAAAACCATGGTAATCAAAAAAGACCACACGAATGGGATTTGGAAATCCATTATCACCCACAGACAGACATAGGCACCCATCAGGACAAACTCACCTTGGGCAAAATTGATCACGCTGGTGGCCTTGTAGATGAGGACGAACCCCAGGGCCACAAGAGCGTAAACGCTGCCGATAACCAGCCCGGTGACCACGAGTTGAACAAAATGGAGAATTCCTGGGCTCATTGTTGCTCCTTGAGGCGCCAAGCGCTTTGCATTATCTCCCAAATATCTTTTTCCACCAGGAAACACGGCCTGCGGTGGCATACTCCTCAGGAGATTTAACCGTCCGCACTTGCAGGTTGGTTCTCAGGGTGGCCGTCTTACCGTCCTGATAGCGGATCACGGACTCGATATCCAAGCTTGCTCTATCGCTATAGAGTCCGGCGATCTCTTCCACGTACTTCTCATTAATGAACTTACGCCGAACCTTCTTGGTACGGGTAAGTTCTTCATCGTCTGGATCGAGTTCTTTGTACAGCAGGAGGAATTTCTTAATTCTTGCCCCTTCTGGCAGGCTGCGGTTGACCCGAACCACTTCTCCCTCGATCAGATCATAAACCTCCTGTTTGGCAGCCAGATCCGTGTAGGTAGTGTAACCAATGCGGCGATCCTCAGCCCATTTGCCCGTATGCTTGAAGTCTATGCAGATCATGGCAGTCACATACGGCTGCCGGTGTCCAAGCACCACAGTTTCAACAATATAGGGACAAAACTTCAATTTATTCTCTATATACATGGGAGAAAACTGGGTCCTATCTTCAAGACGCATTAAATCAGAAATTCGATCTATGCAGACCAGGTGACCAGACTCGTTTATGTACCCGGCATCACCCGAGTGCAGCCAACCATCTCTGAGAGTCTCTTGGGTGGCTTCGGGATTCTTGTGGTAGCCCTGAAACAAAGCCGGGCTGCGGCTGACAATCTCTCCCACTCCTGAGGGATCTGGATTGTGGATCCGGATTTCAGTTTCGGGAATAGGCTTTCCTACTGAGTCGAAATCAACATCACCGTCGCGATGGATACAGGAGATTCCTGAAATTTCGGTCTGACCGTAGATCTGTTTAAGATTGACACCCAGGGCATGAAAGAAACGAAACACATCAGGTCCTAGAGCGGCACCACCGGTGGAGGCGCTGCGCAAGCGGCCAAATCCGAGGCGATCTTTGAGCGCCCGGAATATCAACATGTACATCAAACCGTCA
>Ga0209536_100006217_pt1 | contig 18320 bp, 24 predicted proteins | sample DeeMarSeWOR28_12_FD_187461 | JGI IMG/M metagenome (GOLD analysis project Ga0209536, IMG submission 187461) | Marine sediment microbial communities from White Oak River estuary, North Carolina - WOR-2-8_12 (SPAdes) (version 2) | ecosystem: Environmental > Aquatic > Marine > Intertidal zone >... | reverse complement strand
ATCACCGATTTCCTCGCGATAGTTGACCCGATAGGGTCGTGTCGCGGTGACGTTCTCGACGCGGAAATGCTGCGAGATCAGCTCCCGGATACGCTCGGTACCCTCGCTGTCGCTGCCATCCTGATAGACGACAAACTCGTCGGTAACCGACAGGTTTTCGTCTTTTATGGTGATGTGTAGATCCATGATTCCCTCTCTCGTTAAACTCTTTCGGGGTATTGTCCGGCAAGTCGGCCTGTCTGCCCGCTACTGCGGGTTTCCGCGCAGACCAAACGCCTCCAGTATCCCGTCGTCAGCCAGCGTATTGAGTGCAGTGAAAATCGCTTCGTGATCGACGTCCGGCGGGAGGTCCATTACGACGATACCGCCGCCAATCCCCTCGGTGCCGATCGAGGGAAACTTCCCGCCCAGTTCTTCCAGAACCTTTGCGACTGGCGCGTTGTCAGCGAACAGCATATCGACCGTCTGGTGACCACCGAGCTCCACGACGCCAACGATCTCGTTGATTTTGCCCGGTAGGTAGGAAACGATGTCTTGGTGGTTCAGCGATTCGGCAAAAAACGGAATATTGGCGATTCGTGCGCGGTTGTCCCCGAGCGGTTCGGCCCAGAGAAATTCGCCTTTAACCGGGCCAGTATCCTCCCCGTTGTTAAAACTGATGTGGACCTTGATCTCCTTCTTCTCGGAGGGACTATTCATCTTCCTCTCCCGAGTCGACACGGTCTTCGTCGATCACCTCGATCTGGTCTTCATCGTTAAACGGGATCTTCGTCAGGATGTAGCCGAACCGGTTAACGAAGTGCCAGCCGTTACCAACGAACAGGTCTTCATCCCCTTCCATCACAGTCCAGATCGTCAAGGGGTCTGCCTGCTTGACGAATTCCAGTTCTTCGCCATAAGTCTCGAACATGAACCCGTCGTACGGGGCGTCCTTCACAAGGTGATTGGTGATCGGCTGGTATTTCTCTTCAAATTCTTCCCACGTCAGCTGCATTCAATCCTCTCCGTTTTGTTTTGACTAAGAGAAGGATACGACGAGGTTTAAAATCTGCATGCACGTGGCGGGCCGAAGCCCGCTCGCGCCGCTGCCTCAGTTAAGGACTGGCTTGTCGATCGTCAGCAACATCGTACTGACATTGGTGCCACTCGACTTGAACGACTCTTCGGGCATCTGGTCGATCACCGCACCAACGTCGGTAAGCCATTCCAGAAATAAGGCGTACTTGACATCGCCGCGAAACGTGAATGCACTGCTGGCGAATGTAACCATCTTGCCGCCAGGTTTGAGCAAGGTATACATATGACGGATGTGATCGACCTCCGCACCCTTGGCGAACGGGGGATTACCGACGATACGATCAAACCTCCCGATTTCGTCTTCGGACATCGCGAGGAAGTCTCCCTCGATGACGTCGTAGCCCTGACGGGTTAGTGCCACAACGTTTTCTGGCATGAGTTCGACGACTACATAGTCGTCGGTATATCGGCGGATCTCGTTCGCGATCGCGCCTTGTCCCGCGGACGGTTCCAGTACCCGTAGCCCCGGTTGTATGTCTGCCATTTGGCAGGCCATTTTGGCGAAGGGCGCCGGCGTGGCGAAAAACTGGAACTTCTTCTTGTCGTTAATCGCTTCGCCGCCGAGTAGGCGCCCAAGGATTTCTTCTCCCGGTACCGTAAAATCGAAGCCGTTCCGCTTGTACTTGCCACCGGCCGTGAGCAGGCACTTTTTCACCTGTGGATAGTTGGACAGCTGTTCTTGGGGCAACTCGAGACGGTTGCCGTTCGGGATCATCTTGCTCAAGGAAGCAAGCAGTTCTTCTTTCATAGATATCTCCATTGTTAATGTAAAGAGCAGGGCCCTGGTTGACGGGTGGGTGTAGGCCGAGACCGGGCCATGCGTCTCGTTCCCGCTGTTCTATTCGCCGTTAGGCAAATTCACTTGAGACCACTGTAATACTGCTCGCGAGATCTGCTCGCCAGGCAATTGCGAAAGCGCACAGCACTAGAGAAGCAGCCCCTTTGGTAATCGGGATAAATAGACGCAAGACATACCCGAGGAGGGAAAATGCGTCCGAATGAGAAAAACGACCTGTTAAGTAGAGCTGCCTTGCGGTTTGGTGTGAGAGGTTCGCAAACGATGAGTCCGGCAGAACTGCTGGAGCAGCTAACGTACGATGCGCCGGACTGGGCGGAAATATACATGGAGGATCCCTGGGCGGCGAGAATCGCTCTGGATTTCCCGGATTTCAACTTGTTGTAGTGATGTCCTCTTCGATGTGACCATCGCCAAACAGCGCCAACTGCGGATTTTGCTTGGCAAGGTCCTTGGCCGCCGCCAGGCGTCCCGGATCACGCGCCGGGATCTTGGTCGCCGGCGGGGCGTTGGCGTCACTGGCATGCACGATGACCTCGTACTCTTCCACCGCGAGGGAATTGCCGTGGTAAACCAGCACCTCACCAATCGCGACGTCGTGTATCGCACAGTTGGCGAGGAGCTGGGTCGCGGTCATCAGTGTGCAGGTCCGATCGAGATCAATCGCAGTGAGACTGTATCGTCTCAAGGCCTCAGGGCCGAACTGGGTCAGCACGCTGTCGCAACAGGCGAGCAGCATAACGCCGCTACCGGCGCATGGTTCGCCCACCCGCACCAACTCGTCATCACTGATTTGCTGGTGATCAGTACCGAGCGTTATCCGGCTCATCAGCGACGCAATGTGCCAGGGCGTAAAAAACTGCGCCATCTGCTTGCGCATTCCATGGGAACCGATCTCCATGTAGAGCGGCCCGAGGACATCCATGAAGGGCGGCGAGGCGATCACGGCCTCGGCATACATGCCGGCCATCCGAAAAATATGATCCCGCGCTTCTTCAGGCGGCGGGGAGGTGATGGGACGGCCCATGCTCCCCAGCACGTCTTCCAGCAACCAGTTGAACTGGTCGTAGGTCGACCACTTCATGCAGCCGAGGATCTCTTGCGCTAACGGTGCCGCTACATGGTCTTTTGACAGGACGTCGAATTTCATCGCTTAGCCGTGGGTCCCGTAGCGCATCGGGGGGAGGCCGACGGCAACGTGACCGCCGTCCTTGCCACAAGCCGCCGACATGCGCACGGCCTGTTCCCGGGCGAGCTTTTCCACCTCGGTTCGCGGCTTGTTGGAGAACCCGCGAATCGTGTTGTCGTGCAATCCCGTTACCCGGTACGCAAACTTAAAGCGCGTCGCGTCACTGGGACTGACCCAGGAGGCTTCGCACGCGCGGATCACCTCGATCGTGATTCGGCTATCGATTCGGTTGCTGTGTGTTCGTTGCATTAATTTGCTCCTTGTTGGATGACTTTCACTACATCCTCTCGCGTGACCGGGAATCTACAACCGATAGCGAGCCATCGCAGACAGCGCGCTAACTGCGTGAAAACTTCTCGATATACTCCTTGAGCTCTTGCGCGACTTCCGCAATATGGTGCGCCTGGGTCGCAATGGTGTCCGGCTTCATCTCCAGACGCGGGTTAGTCATAGAACCCCAAATCGTCTCCGCCAATGACCCAATCAGGTCGAGCTTGCGGTCCGCTTCGTCAACGACATCAAGCGGTACCGCGAGTTCGTTGCGGGTTGATTTACTGTTAGGCATGGTTTTCTCCACTGCTAAAGTTGAGGTCATGGTCAGCCGCGCTGCAACAGAAGGCGGGACCGTATAAAAAAGCCCCGGACGCCTAAGCGGCCGGGGCTACGCCCAAGGCCGAGAATCCGGCTTCAAGCATTTCAGTTGCTTGCCGATGCAGCGTGGGGTGACCCGCGGTGAGCACTCGGAGCAACTGCGCCTTTTCACCGAGGTAGATCCGGGCAAAGTGCCGATCGTGCTCGATGATCGTGCGACTGTTGTCGATCAGATCAGCCAGCTTGATCGTCTGGCCCCGGCTGGAAGCCTTTGCCAGATGCGCGAGGTCCAGCGCCTTCCGCGTGGCCCGGTTACCATCTTCCGGGGTGCTAACGTCGGTCACTTCCATGACGAGCTGAGCGATCTCCTCACCGAAGAGATCGAACACCATGGTCGGTGTGACGAAGGTGTCTTCAACAACATCATGCAGCAGGGCTGCGGCGATCGTGGCCGAATCTTCGGTAACCGTGCTCACCAGCCTGGCCACCGCGATCGGATGGACAACATACGGCTCACCCGTGAACTTACGCTTTTGCCGGGCGCGCCCGTGGGCGAACTCAGCAAACATCAGTGCGGTTTGCGTGATATCTCTTGTCATCGTGGCCTCCATCGCTTCGTTGAACGTAAGACCAGTCTAAGTGAAGGTCGGCCACCTGCAGCCCGGTTCAATCGCACCGTGTCGACATCGTTTTACAAGAGCGACATCTGCTCCGTGTCGTGCACCGGAGCAAGAGTTGCCGCTGCAGTGACCGGTTCGACCTGCGGGGTGACCGTGAACGCGGGGACACCATGGACCCAGCGGGACAGTGTGTGGGCGATGGCCTGTCCTACCGCGACGAACGCGGCGTGGACGACGGACTGCCCCAGCAACTGGTGGGCGAGGGTCTTGCTGAATCCTTCGATCAGCGAGGTAGGTACAGTTTTGATCCGCGCATGCTCCGCGGGGGTAAACAGCCGCATTAGCGCCGGATTACTCGGATGATTGAGCAGCGGCGCGGTGCTTTGTATCTTGGCGTAGTTGCGTACGATTGTATTAACGCTGGCCACGTCAGGGGTGAGTCGACACATACGGAAACCCTTGCCTGCCGCGATGTCGCGTTTTTCTTTCTCGACCAGGTAAGGGTACTCATTCCACGACGGGTCATCAGCCGAGACCGGGTCCAGCACATCAGCAAGTACAGCTTCTTTTTGTCGGACAGGGACAACCGCCTCGACATCAAACCCGATACCGCGTGTCATTCCCACGACCACCATGCGCTTGCGTCCTTCCAGTGCCCCGAATGTATTGCCGTCCACAACACGTTCGTGCACGTCGTACCCCCATTCCTGCAGCACCGAGCGAATCACGGTCATGGAGGTGGTGGTCAGGTACTCGGATACGTTTTCAATAATCAGGCACGCCGGATTGGTCCAGCGTACGATATTCAGAAAATGGAAAAACAGGTGGCCCGCGGTCTCGTGCTCTTCGGCATGCTTAAGCTTGTTTTTCGATCGTCCAGACTTGGAAGCGCCGGTACAGGGGATACCGGCCGCCAGTAGCTCGACACGGGGCAGGTCGCCCTCCGAGAGATCCTGCATTGGACCGGTCACCGCGATGGAGTTGTTATCCCAGATCGGGTTGTTGGCAAGCGAGGCTTCGAGGTACTGCGGTTCGATCTCGACCCCGAACGCATGGTGGACAGGAACCCCTGCGCGCTGAAAACCTTGGTGTAGCGCGTGATCCATCACGCCGAGCCCGGTCGAGAGTGACCCCAGTTCCAGCGCCGCGCCGGCCGCGAGCTTGGACCGCAAGCGATCGATGCGCTCCAGACGATCTCGTTCGCCCGGATGGATGCGAATGACAATGCGATCGGCGTAGACTGTCGCCTTCAGGCGCTCCACGTCCCCGAAAATGTCGTCCAGATCGCTGTTGTTGATGTCGATGACCGGCAGGACGGTTTCCGCTCGCGATTTCTTGCCGCTCACCAGGTGCGTTCCGTCAGCGTCGATGATCAAGGTCAGGCAACGTGTCTCCGGGTCCGATTCGACGCGGTAGCGATCCCCGGAATCAATACCGGCCTTTTTAAGTTTGTTGCCTTCAAGCCAAATACGCTTCTTGCCTTTGCGCATACCCAGCTTGGTGAATATGATTTGTTTCACGCCGTGATCTCCTGTCTAGTCGATGTCGAACGGCACATTTTCTTCAAAGTCTGCTGCGAATTTGGCCACGGCGGTGTCTTTATCGAGGGCCACTTTCTGTTCAAACGTAATCTCTCCGAGTCCATGACAGACCGGGCAGTCCGCCTGCTGCTTTTCGCAAACCGGACAAGGGCCAAAGATCGCGTTACCTACATGTAGTGCCATTGGAACCTCCTGATAATTGGGTTGTAGAGCCATCACGATCAATTTTACCGATTGATTCAGATCTACAACGGGTCGCTCTCTGTCTCATCCCGAAACACCAATTCGGACTCGGCAATCACGTTGTATTTCTCGTCAACGTACAGTCGTTCTCCGCGATCGTTGGTGGCAACCCGCTGCTCGTCCCAAAATACCTCGGTGTCCCCAACATGCGAGACACGAATCTCGTCGTGGTCCAGTACTACCCTTCCCATCGCGACCCCCGGGATCGTGTCGTAGGATCCGATAATTAGCGTCCCGTCTTTGGAATATGCGATCTTCATTTTTGACATCACTCCTCTTGGTTAAGATGGTCGTTGCTGTTGTTGGGTTTCGGGTAGGGCAAAAAACCGGGGAATCCCACACCTACCACGCGCCGTTGCTGTCGGCAGCCGACCGGCCACGCGTAGACGTAGTTACCGCTATGACGGCGAGGTCGAAGCCAGTCACCTGCGAGTACGCGGTTCACGTAGGCCTCTCCCGATTCGCCCAGGCGAGGCGTTGGTGCGCCTGATCGCACGAGGGAGTCGAGCACGTAGTCGCGCCCACATTCATCCCGACGAAGCTTGCTTAACGCCCTCTCACTGATGACTTGACCGTCAGGGTCAAGCAGTAGAGTTCGCGCACGGCTCTGACCGAGAAACCGGCCATTGAACGCCTGGTAGATGATCCCGACGTGACCAGGTTTCACGAGCTGGCCGCTGCGGTTTCGACGTGCGATCGGGTCGGCGTAAGCGATTACGGTACGCAGGCCCGGTTTGAGTTCTCGCAAGAAGCGAAAACACTTACCCAGAAAAAACGTTTCTCCATTGGCCGGAACACTGTCCAACAAGCAAAATCGAGACAGGGTGGTGCCGTCGCTGGCAGCCTGACCGGTCCAGTGTGGTATTACGTGTTGATTAGCGGAGGGACCGAAGATTGCCACGCCCACCAAGTTGTCTTTATGAAAAGGTTGCTTTTCCCATAATCCGATCCGGATCATCGACGCGGGATAGCTGCCACTGTAGTGATGCAGCTGGATGAAGTCTTTAGCCACCTGTTCGTCAATCGGGCAAGCATGGTAATTCCCTGTATCAATAGTCTCTCGCGACGGGCGATAGACCGCCTTGCGGTGATCCCAGCGCTGGCAACGATCATTCGCCACCATCGTTGCAGTTGGCACAACTTTCGTGCTCGCGTCAGAATACGCCTTCGTCACTTGTAATCACCCTCTGCATGCTGCGAAAAAATGGCTTGACTGACTTGATCCCAGACCCAACCAGGTCCGGGTTGGTGACTGATTCGTCGCACCGCGACATGGTTCAGGGCTGCCAGTGATTGTGCTACCTGCTCGACGGCTTCCACTGATTCATGGGCGCCGGAATCGGCGGTAAGGATCAATTCACCATCAAGAAAAACACCGATATCGCTTCCAAATTTGGTGACGCTGACCACGCACACATCATGGTATGGCTCTGTTCCGATTTCCTGTATCGAGACCAGCAGCATGTGATGAACCTCGACCCAGGATTCCCCACAACTGGCACAACGTGTCAGTCGATACGCACGGGCAAGGGAAGTGCGCGTGTCGCCACGAACAATCTCGTAGCTGTCACAATGTGGGCAAGACGGGGCGTCCTGGTTGACGTATTGGTCGATCTGTTGCGCGGCAAGTGTCATGAAAAGTCCTCTGAAGCAGCTGGTTGCGTTCGACAGTAGAAATATTGTCGCGCGCCAACAGGGATCTGCTAGCGCCAGCAAGAGACCGGAGCAGGCTGGTGCAGAACTGACAACAAAGGTGGTAAAATGAGCAAGGTGTAGAGGCAAGATTTTGAACAAATACAAATACATTTCGCGCGTCGACTACGACAATACTGAGAAAGTATTGGCCGCGCGTGATGGCACGGCCGAGCGCGAAGCGAACGCCCCCGCCAAAATACAGGTGATGAGAGCTTGGCAGGTGCATTTACCGAAGGAGCTGAAAAATAGAACAGCCTGGTTTTCCGATAAACCATACGGGGGAAAAGCAAAGGCGCTACAGGCAGCGATTAAATACAGGGATAAGGCGCTAAAAAAAGCAGGACTTATCCATCTTTTGGAAGCTAAGGTAGTGGTGCGAGAACAGATCCGACCGACGGCGAGCAATACTTCGGGGGTGGTCGGTGTCACTCATAATGCCGCGCGGAATTATTGGTCGGCGACCTTTTACGACGGAAAAAAACAAAAGCGCAAACAGTTCGCAGGGAGTCCGGAATCGTGCGAAGCCTTTAAAAGGGCGTGCAACCAGCGATACGATTGGGCTGGCGAACTGGTCATTAAGCGCAAGTCGGTATTGCCGTGTAAGCCGGACAACCCGGTGACATGGGTCGAGTAAAAAGAAATATATGCACTTCTAGCTGACCAGAGGTCGATACACGACGGTGTCGTGATCGTTGGCACTCGGGTAGAAAGTCGACGTGGGCACCGTCTCGCGGATTCCACGAAAATCACCTGGTACGACATAGACGCCATCCGACTGAAAAAAGACGTGTGCCAGCGCATCCCCGAACTCGCCACAGCCAACGTGCAGGCAAGGCTTGCCCTGGTTGATCTCGATCAGAATATCGGCGCAGATATCGGGGTTCTGTTCGCTTTTAATCGTTAACCCGAACTGGTCGGTGCCGTTCGGTTCGAGCGATAGCGTGAACGTGTCGCGCTGCGACTCGGGTATTTCACGTTCCATCCCTTCGCTAAAGCGCCAGTCACGTATCGATAAATTAATTAAGGGGTCAGGCATTTGTGCTCCGGATTTGTAAGGGTTTTCGATATTTCCTATACAAATTAACCTACGAAACGGAATCAGCAACAGATTGGTCGATTTGACGTACAGCCTATGGCAATGGAAAGTAGGGTAATGGCCGACACACAACACCTGACCGAGAACCGACTGCGCCAACATGTGCGCCATCGTCAGCGAGTCGTGTTCCGTATAGGGGTACTGATCGTGCTGCTATTGATTTGGGTAAACCTGTATGTGGGCCTGGCAGCGCTTGTTGCAACACTGTTTATGGTGTTGAGTACTGGCACGACCCTGCGGTCCGGTGCTGAAGGCGAAGAGGCGATCGAAGACCTGCTACGAGAGTTGCCGGACGGCTACGTCCTGTTCAACCAGCTGCACATTCCTAATAGCCGGAACCCGTCTAGGCCGTTTGAGCTTGATTATGTCGTGGTCGCACCGGGCGGCATCGTGCTGATCGAGGTAAAGAACAATCGGGGCCTGGTGCGAGGCGTCGACGAGGAATATGAGTGGGAGGTCCAAAAGACCAGCCACCAAGGCAACGTCTATTACCAGCGTATGCGCAATCCGGTCAGACAGGTCAAGGTACAGGCCTCCGCACTAAAAGCCTTTTTTAAAACCCGATCACTCAAGGTATGGGTGGAGCCAGTTGTGGTGTTCTCACACCCCGAGGCAAGGCTCAACATTGGCGGGGGCGGGGATGTTCCGGTGGTGAAGCCACTTAAACTGCTGGGAATCCTTCTCAAGAAAAATACTTCTAAGTTCAAAAAACACGATGCGATTGTGAGTATATTGGGGGCACGGGCACCCGAGACCTTACCGAAAGACAAGTACTACAATTTACTGGAAACCGATATCAGCGCATTGTGGGAGCGAAGCGTGAATTTGATTAAGCGAATTAGAAATAAAACGACACCGATTTGCTAGCCAACCGGTGCGCGCGGTTCCCCGGCCGGCCGAGAAGACGCCAGTCTCGGGTATTTCCTACCACAGCATCATTTCTTCATCTTCAGTCCAGCGGATAGCAGGCTTGTTTGATTGGGCGGCACTTACCGGGCAAGGCAGGATTGCCACCAGTTCGCCTAGCGCCTTTCTCGCCTCCGGGTGCGGATCGACGTTCTGTCGGCCACGATGCTGGACGACTGTCCAACGACCAAATGGTGCATCCGTGTATCCCAGGTCGGAAAACCGGATCTCGGCGGTGGACCGGATCGCAGGGTCCTTGGTATGCCAAATCGACAGAATGCGGCGGCTATCAGAAAGCGAGTTACCGTAACCACCGACACAATGCCGTTGCTTGTCTCCCTCGATCCTAAGCTCCGCAACCGAAACCAGTTCGTGAATAATGAATTCGCCTACACGGGTGTTGTCGACCCAGCGCTCGACCTTTGGTTCGCGCATTCTGCGGCTCGCTAGAGAGAAAGCCTTGTCCAGCCAGTCCCCATTCAGTATCCAGTCTCCCTCCGGTCGCGTCTCGATTTCACCGATTACCCATAGGCCGTATTTCTTTTCCATGCCACGAAGCAGGCGGGTAACGCGATAGATTGTCTCGAAGGAACTATAACGGGTGAGCACCCACGCGAGGCGTCTGTGTTCGCCGAAAAGCTTGTCCACCTGCGCTACATGTGCCGGCGCGATATTGCCCTTCAGGAATGCCGGTCCATGAGCAAGGGTCGCCTGAAGAAGTAAGGCGGACTGCGCGACGATATCGAACTTGCGACGATATTTGTGGCTCATCTGGTTCGAGAGCAATCGATACGCGGTGGGGACCACCCCGGTGGGCAAATGGTGTTGTTCGATAAAGGTAGCGAAATCGAGATCAACCGATGGTTTGGCTTTCAGGGTATAGAGCATCCGGAACAGTCCCCAGGACCACGCGACACGACGCAACCGGAAGTACTGACCGGCAATGCGACTCACTGCCTTGAAACGACGTTTGTGGACACTGGTAAACAGCACCGACCGTTTTCGAGGTGCCGTGTCGGCGGTGGCAATGGCGCAGGCCAGAAGAGTCATTTCAGCATCCAGATCGACATACGCCCACGGGATGTCACGCGTCTTTTTCGCCAACCGGATCGCAGTGTGGGCCGGCGTATGCACTTGTGTTACCCGTAGCTGCTTGGTGGCAAGAAAATCGAGAAAGTCTCTGGTGACAACCAGTTCATGACTATCGAGCGTGATCCCGACGCCAGTGCAGTTCAAATCGAAACCCTGGATGATGACGTGGCCAAACGCACTCGAAAGGGAGGATGCGCCGACCCTGAAACGGGCGGGGTCGAGGTTATCACCAAAGAAAATCGAGACCACGTTGAGCAGACCGGATCGTGTGACTCCACCGACACCATAGTAGCTTTGCGGCTCATCCAGATGAAAAACCATGTGGTCGTACACCCCCGGGTCGGTATAACGCCAGTCGATGATGTTGGCGCCGAATCCGCGAACACGAATGTTGGACGTCGGGTTGGATTCGTTGTCGTAGCAGAAGACATCAACATCATTGATGGGCCCGGTTCCGACGCCCAGCAATTCAGAATATACGGACGCCACGGCCTGGCCAGCGACGACACCGTTTTCAGGGAGCGGGGCCACGGCCGCCAGGCGCGCGAGTACCTCTGGCACCAGCTCCGCCATTCTTCGCTTTACCTGTTCACGCGTTTCCAAGTTCGATGTGTTTACCTGTAGCAGTGTTGCGGGCTGACCAAGAGTGTCCTCAATTTTGGAGCGCGAACCCGCGGCAAAACGTGCCCTCACCGGCCCAGTTGCTACCTGTGGCAGGCGAGTAGTTAAGGGTTCCTGCGGAACCTCGGTCTAGGTGTTGTGGGCACGCTCAAACGGCGCTTTTACATCCATGATCTCTTGAAAATCGCAATCTGCCAGGTAATTGGGCCGATAAGAGAGGGTTTTGCCCAACAGAGTGCAGGGGCTGGTTTGTTAGATTGGCTGTCGAAATGAGCGCATCAGCGAAATCTCTGGAACAGCCGTTATCCGACAAGTACCTGTCGCGCATCGACAATCGAAATCGCTACATGGCAGGCTGGCAGGTTCGGATACGGCTCGACGGCGAACGGGAAGTGTCGCGCCTCTTTTCCGACGGCGAATACGGTGGCCGGGAACCGGCGAAGACCGCCGCCAGGGACTGGCGCGATCAGTACTTGTCGCGGCAGGGGCTGACGAATTATCTCGAATCGGAACAACGCTCTCGCGGTGGTTATCGGTCGCGGGCAGACAACACCTCCGGGATCATCGGAATTCAGAAGCAGTCGCGCCACGAAACTACCGGCACGGTCTGGGTGGCCACCTACCGGGAAGACGGTCAACTGAAACGCAAGGCCTTCAGCGAAAGCAAGCACGGCCCCGAGGGCGCGTTCAAGGCAGCCTGCCGCGTACGCTACGAAAAAACGGGCGAGCTGTTGCAACAGGATCCTGACCCGGACTGGCCGTGTGAACCAGGCGTGCCGCTAACACCAGCTTTTCCGGAACGGTACTAGCCGGCCTGTGCTATCAGGACGCCAGTGCCAGCGACAGCTGGTCGGCATCGAGAGTTAGATCGGCAAGCAGCGCGTCATGTTCGGCGTCGCTGATCGAATGCTCGCGCAAGTAGCGATCCAGACCGTCGTAGTCGGTGTTGAGGCGTGCTTGTAAGCGATCAAAGTACTGCGCGCGCTTGGCCATGCGATGGTAGGTACCGATCTTGCCCTTGGCGATCTTGACGATCCCTTCGTTCAGATAAAACCGCGCGCCCTCCAAACCACCGAACTGTCGCGCCTCGACCATCATCGATTCGAAACCGAGGCACAGGAAGTCGGTTGCCTTTTCCGCGTCAACCGTCAACTCGTCATCGGTATCGTGGTACACCACCCGCTCCTGGCGACCGTCTACCGTAGCTTCCTTGTACGGGAAGCGGCCCGGATGAAGATGCGGATTCCATTGTTCTGCGACGTATGACCGCAGCCCGTCGGTAGGCGCGTCGGCGTCATAAGCACCGACATGGAACCAGCGCTTGGCCGGGATCGCGACCTTCTCTATCTTGTCAACGATCGGCACCGCGTATCGCCTGCCCAGTTGAATCTCGCGCCAGATCTCGATGGCATCGAATGCATGGGTATTCGCCCGGTGCAACGACCACATGAAGTCGATCGCGATTAACTGGGTCTCGTTCACGATCTCGAACTGTGCCTCGGCCATCCGCAGGTTCTCGTTGGTACGCGCCAACTCGCCACGGTTGATGGCGGCCGCGACGTCCTCGGCCCGGTCTTTCTCCTCGGCATCAAGCGTCAGCAGGTAACGCAGTAGTTGCCGACGGAACATGATTGAGTAGACGTCCTCACGCACCGGCGCGTAACCGGCGGCGGAGACGGTTCGTCCGACGACCTCGCGCCTGGACAGATCGAACTGGGTGTTGACCAGGAGATTACGAAAGTCGTTCAGCCCCTTGAGGTGCGCGTACTTCGGGTCTTGCACCATCGCTTCCATGCTTTGGTCTCGATCGCCGGATAGGCAGCACGACCAGCAACCGAAACGCGACCCACAAGCTGCTTTCTGACCACCGTCACCCAGAACCACGCCACACGTCCCGCCCGAGCCGTCCCGGTACAAGGTGAACAGGGCGCGGGCACTGGTCGGTGACAGTGAATCAAACGCCGGGTTGTCGGTGACAAAGCTCGCCAGAAACGTCCACACGTCGTCAGTGGTCCAGTCGCAGATCGGTGACAGCACCAGGTTGCCGTTTTTGTCCTTCACCGGGATCAACGCGTTTTCCGCGCGCGCGGTCATCGCGCTCTTGCGTGCCGCGGACTCGTCGAACCGTGTACCGAGCAGGAACACCGGTTCGTTGCCCATGAGATTGGCGGTTTGCTTGATGGCCGCAATTTCGCGCGACTGGGGATCGACCTTCCAGTCGGTCGAGCACTGCCGGCCGGTGGCAGCCGCGTTCTCGATGAAGCGGGGCAGGGTACCGCGGCCGAGAGTGTTGACCACGAATTGCTTGACCAGCGGCGGGGTGACAGTGCGTACCTCGATCGGAAGATTGTGGCGTTCGGCGTAGGCACGAATCTCGTCCTGCATGTACAGCAGGTGTTGCTCGATCGCCGGGTTTTCCACCAGGGTTGAGGAGCTGGTGACGTAGTGGGTCTGGCCATGGCCGTCCGCGTTGGCACGCTTGAAGGCCTCCAGCGCCAACGCCATGACCACGGTGGAATCCTTTCCCGAGCTGAAACCGATCACACAGTTGTGGGAGGCACGCGCCAGATCCGTGATCGTCGCGACGGCACGATCGATTTTTAATTGCAGCGCACTGCTAAACAGAGAGTGGGTCATCGTGACTGAGTCCATGCTAAGTAAAAAACCAGCGTATCGCGAACAGGAACATCAGCAAGAGCATGAACAAGTATGCTGACACCAAGGAGAAATACGATTCTGGTGAGCTAGGTGTGGGAGCATAGAAAAGAAAGATGCCAATTGATTGCACCCGACGTGTTGCATAGACCCGCCCCCGCGGGGACAATAAGATAAGACATTGATGGGGCATGCCAGTGACCAGCAAAAAACAAAAACACATCTACCGCGTGGATAGCGAAAGCGCACATAGCGTCGGGTGGAAGGTGATGATAAAGCTTCCATCAGGCGAGATGATTACGCGGACGTTTGCAGACAGCCTCGGGGGAGGAAAAACAAAAACCCTGGAGACGGCAATCGCCTGGCGGGACGAGCAGATGGCAATTCACAATATCCAGGACTCACTTCATTCAAAACGAAGACGCGTAGGATCCTATGGCGGCCGCAAGGACAATACCACTGGCTTGCTCGGCATTACGACTGAGGTAGCTAAACGGAAACTAGGCGATATTCTCTATTGGACAATTTCCGGGATAGGACCAGAAGGTAAAAAAGTACGAGCCAAATACAGTACCAAGACACATGGGGAGTGCGACGCGTTTCGTATGGCATGCAGAAAACGGTACGAATTGGCGGGAGAACTAGTGCAAATCGCCAAGGAAACCGATTGGCCTTGCGAACCCGATGTACCGATTACGAAACGGTATTAGTCACAAGGAGCAAGTCCTTGCGAGCATCAGGGATTTTGTTAGGATTACGCCCGCATAACTAAAAAAATGAGCGGTCCTCTAACCACAAAATTCGGCCCCGCTTGAGGCGGGGCCTTCTGTTTTCAGTAGAAGGAAGAATTACTTACCGAGCGCTTTTTTGACTTCTTTTAGTGGCAGCCTGGTTAAGGCGGCACGTAGTTCATCCACTGACGCATTCTTTACCAGGTCCATCACCGTGTATTCGGTTTCACCCATTTCGCCCTGTTCCTTTTCCACACTGCGTACACTACGAGCCCATCGCTTGTCGAATTCGTCGAGCTCTGTTCGTTGGTCGACCAATTCCTGCATTATGACTGTCAATGCGTCAGAAAATGCACGGGAACCATCCCAACCAAAAATATGAGAATGTTCATGGAGAAACGTGGAAAGTGCCATACCAAAGGTGCTGGTAAATATATTTTTATGTAAAAGGATATCCAGACTACCGTAACGATGACCCTCCTTAAGCTCACCGAGCAGTGTTTCAGAAAGGATAATTTTGTAGTTAACCCGACGGTTCATAAACAATTGGGTAATGCTCGGCGCATAGTGTTCGGCGACTTCGAAAAGCAGTTTAATTGCTTTCATCTCGGCAGGACCGGGCGGGCGCATATTGCGCGACTGGTTCTCACTAGCCGCCTTTTTTTTGCGCTTGATAGACTGGTTTAGTGCGCTCTTTACGCCAAAACTAGAGAAGTAGGACGGTAACTCAGTATGCCCTGCATCTTTCCATTTTTTTTCCGTTGCCTCAAAAGTGAGACGATTATTGTAATATTCATCATCTCCACCCCAGCGCGGTTTCGAAACAGCAAAGTATTTGTCGCCAAAAACAGCTTTACTCTTTGAGGCTGGCCAGCAACTGTCTTCGTTGAAATGCTTGTAAGTAGCCGCGATGGCGGACAACAATGGGTGACCTTTTACCCAGTGCGGTTTCGCGGTACGGACGATTATTTGTTGTGCATCGTAGTCTCGTTCAATACCGTGTCGCGCGTATATTTTAAAAAACGCCGATTTAACTTCATCACCAAAAGCGTTGCGGTCGCGATCGGTTTCGATTTTAGACTCGATCGCTTTGTACTTCTTGTTAATCACAAAAATCAGCGGCAAACCATCGATATCGGAACGTTTGAGATTGTTGTAAAAAATATGCCCCTGTTTATCGGTAGATTTGTATAACTGAAAATCATCGTTGTAGCTGCTCCATAGCAGCTTCCCCAGCAACGAGTTTCCTTCGTAAAAAAAGTGATCCAGTCCATGCGCCAATGCCCGTCGCAAGGAAGGTTTGCACCCGTCCAGTACTAGAATCGACCCAGGTTGTTCGTCAACCGTGAAATAGTCGTATACGAGGGGACGCAATTCCGTGTTACCTACTCGGTCTCCAGCACGAATGCGGACGGCGATATTGCCACTGCACGCGACAGGGTAGACCCCGAAGTCGCGGATTAGACAGACGGCGGCGACCTTGAACCCTTCACCGTATTGTCCAATATCGTCAGCATCGCTTTTTTCGCTGCCGACATAGAAAAGCCGGACGAGGTCAAACTCAGCGGGGGCAGTAATAGTGACCCGGTCGCCCTTCACCAATACTTTGATCGACTCGATAGCGTCTTTATTGGCATCGCGAAAATTCTGCATGATATCCCGGGCGATCCAGTCCTCGTTCCACGCCACACCCCATTCGGTGGTGATTGAACTGTGGACAGATTCTTGAAAACGCGACTTGGATATGCCCAGCAATGCCTTAACTTCACTAAGGACCTGTTTGGGCACGCCTGGATCTGTTGCTTTGGTTGTCTTCTTTTTAGCCATAATTAAATAATATCACGGTTATTCTGCGCCACTAGTGTCGATTACCAAGACATTTTAAGGGCCGGAGAGAAGGCTAGGAACGATGCAGATACAGAAACCGAGTCAGCGCGCTATCGCATAGCGGTGGCAAATGCACCACGGCAGTAGTGCTACGTGACGTGGGCCCCGAATGCGCGATATTTCTTTTTTGGCACACGCGAGACTTTCTGCTCTGGTCGGCACCAGCTTCGCCAGCAGACCTTCGCTTCCATTTTCTTCTCACCAGGGGCTGCTCCAGCTTGAGATCGGAACCGTCCAACACGGCTTCGATGCGTTTGAGTAGTCGTGGCCCCATTCCCGGCAGGGCAAGCAGTTCCCGTGCAGGACACCGAACAATAGACTCCACCGTATCGAAGCCCCGTTTGCGGAGACGCTGCCGCACCCGGCACGGCAAACCGAAACACAATATGCTGTCGCCTGGCGCAATCCGTCGCATTACGCTTGCTCGCCCGTGTCGCGTGCCCGGTAGGCATCCGGATAGTCTGGGTGCGGCCGGTAAAGGGGGCAGCGACCCTCCTGTGCCAACACCATGTACAACGCGTTCACCATGAACTGGGTTTCTGGATCCTGAATGAGCCGGGCATTGCCGCACTGCCCTCTTGCCTTTCCCGTGATCAGGGAGCGTCCGCCCTGGTCAAAGCTGCAAACCTGGCATTGCGCCGGTATCCCCTCGACATTGCTCTCGGCAGGCGCACGCATATCCATCGTCATTCCGCACTCCCTGCAACGGTATCGTTGCTGTTCGCGAAACTAGGCAACCCTTCGATCAGGTCACAGTCTTCGTCGAAAAACACGTAACGCGCGTTGTGGTCGCCAGCAAGTTGCAGGACCGCGACAAACTCGCTCGAATACCCGTATTCGAGAAGGGATGGCAAATAATCGTCAGTCGCGTCGCTTGTGATCGCCTGGACCAGGTAGCCCCAGTCGGTGATCACGCAACGCAGCGGATTGCGCAGAGTGAACTGCCGGTGCTCGTCCATCAGCTGCATATCGTGTACACGGATATTCCCGGTCGAGCAGTCCATAACCCGGTGTATGACAGGAGACAGCTCATCAGTCATGCCGCATGCTCCCGGCCATAGGTGAGGCTCATGAGCGCGGCGCCCTCCGGCGTAACGGCACAGGGGCAACCAAACGAATCGCCGTCCTGGTACAGCATCACGATTAGCCCAAAAGGGTTTTGTCCGGTCCTTTGGGAAATTTCGTTGAACAGTGGCTGGGGCAATGCCGCGTCATAGGTCACCCCAGCCTTGTTCAACTGTTCGACCGTAAGGTATGCAAACATGTAGAGATCCTCGAGTTGAGATGTAATCAGGATATCGTCAGGATGCCGGTCTGCAATCGGCGTACAGATCGTCTTTGTTGAGATGCTTCGCCAGCAGCGCAACAAGCCGTTGGCGGTCCAGGCCGTGCTGTTCTGCCCGCAGTTTGATTTCCACGAGCTCGATATTGGAAGCGGGTCGAAGATCGATCGCTGGCAAGCCTTCCAAGTCCCGCATCTTCCTGCGCAAGTCGTCGGCGCTCGACAGCCCATCACCATCGAGGAAACGCATCCCGTCGTGAAATCCGTGTAGACAGCAGACCGCGTGATCCAGACGATC
>Ga0209536_100006215_pt1 | contig 18321 bp, 13 predicted proteins | sample DeeMarSeWOR28_12_FD_187461 | JGI IMG/M metagenome (GOLD analysis project Ga0209536, IMG submission 187461) | Marine sediment microbial communities from White Oak River estuary, North Carolina - WOR-2-8_12 (SPAdes) (version 2) | ecosystem: Environmental > Aquatic > Marine > Intertidal zone >... | reverse complement strand
ACCTGCCATTGCGATTATAGCCAGAAACCAGCCCGCTCCGCTGCCAAACCCGTAGCCAATGGTCACTATAAAACTGTAATTGCGAATCACCATAAAAAGTGATGCTCCGAGGATAGCGCAATTGACGGTTATCAAAGGCAAAAATACGCCGAGCTGTTGATACAGGAACGGCGAATATCGGTCAAGAACCATCTCCACGAGCTGCACAAAAGCGGCTATGATTATTATAAACAGAATAAAACGGAAAAATTCCAGCCCAAGCGGCACAAGAACATAGTGATATGTCAGCCAGTTAAGCATACATGTTGTTGTCAGCACAAATATTACCGCCAGCCCCAGCCCCATAGCCGTCTTCACCTCCCGCGAAACACCCAGAAACGGGCACAAACCCAGAAAATAAGTCAGCAGAATATTTTGTGTAAACACTGCCGATATACAAACCACGAATGCCTGTGAAATTTCCGCTCCTGCGTTCATTTCTTCTCGCGCTCCCTTCGTAATTCAATTGATCTCAACACCCATACTACGATACCCAGCATAAAGAACGCGCCCGGCGGCATCACCATTATTATCCACTTGTCCCAGTGAGGCCCACCGAAATAAGGCATCGAGATACCCAGAATAGTCCCCATCCCAAGCAGTTCTCGAAACGTCGCTATAATCAGCAGGACAAACGAATAACCAAGCGCATTGAAAAATCCGTCCAGTAATGCCCTCCCCGGAGGATTCAAATTTCCGTACGCCTCGCACCGTCCCATGACGATACAGTTCGTAATAATCAGCCCAACATACGGGCCGAGGTTGCCACTCATTTCGGGCCAATAGGCCTTGAGCAGAACGTCCACAATTATAACGTAGAAGCCTATTATCAGCGTCTCGACCATCATTCGGATATTCCGCGGCGTAAAACTGCGAAGGATAGAGACCGTACACGCGCTCAAAGACACGGTGAACATCAGCGCAACGCACATCACCACCGTATTCAGCACAAGGTTCGTCACGGCCAGCGTGCTGCATATACCCAGTACCTGCTTGAACACTGGATTATTGTGCCATAAGCCTTCGACTATCAGCTTTCTGCCGGTGGTTTTGCCGCCGTTCATTATTCACCTGTCCTCAGGTTCTTGGCAACTTCTGTCCGCCATTTTTTCAAGGCCGTGTTGATAATCTTCTCAACCCGGCTGCTGGTTTGGGTCGCTCCGGTTACGGCGTGTACGTCACTCTTACCTAAGGTAGCGCCGGGACCCCTTATATTTATAGGCTCTCCGCTGTCAGAGATTTCTTTACCTCGGAACTGATTTCTAAATGTGTCCCTCGTGATTTCGGCCCCGAGCCCGGGCGTTTCATTCTGTTCGTAAAAAGCAATCCCTGTAATTGTCCTTCCGTTGGCCTTTATCCCAATCACGCCCCTTATCGGCGCCCAAAACCCCCGTCCCGATATCGGCACCGCGTATGCGATTATCGTCCCGCCCTCCTTCAGCGTGTACGCCTCCCCTGAAGAAGCGTCCGGCTCGCTTACCGATTCGACGAATCTGTTGTGCATCTCCAGCCGGCTCAGCTTCTCTTCATATAAGCCCGGCAGCACGCTCAGAACCGCCTTCTCGAATGCCAGCATTTGATTTGCTTCAACCCTCTCGCCCGTCAGGCGGCTAAAACCTATCACGATAGAGCTAAATAAAGCCGTCACGCAAAACATATACAGGACGGGAAACCATGATTTTTTTCTAATCATCCTTCCACCCCCCTCCGTCGACCGGATGTATATGACTGCACGGCATGATCCAGAATCGGTGCGAACATATTACCGATAAGAATCGAGAACATCAAACCGCCGTTGAAAATGGAAAAGTTCCTTATAACCGTAGTGCAAACGGCTATGATTATCCCATAAATCACTTTGGCCGGCTCGGTCCGGGGCGAACTTATTGGATCGGTTGCCATGAAAAAGGCCCCGAATAAAAATCCCCCGCCAAGCATCGCAGGCCACGCCCCGGCAACAGGTTCCACCCCAAACCGGTAAAGCAGTTCGTTAAGGACGGCGTACGTAACTATTGTCGAGATTATGATTTTCCTGCTTGCCGTCTTGCTAACGAACAGGTAGATGCCCCCAATTGCTATCAAAAGAGCGCTCGTAACTCCCATCGTCCCGCTTATCCGTCCGAACAAAAGCCCTTTCAATAAAGTCTGCTTTTTCACGGAAACGATATCGTCTTCGCCGATATTAAAAGGAACCTTCTCGGCTGCGTCGCCGTTACCTTTCAATACAATCTTACCCGCCTTTAGATTCGCCATCGGTGTCGCGCTTGCCACGGCATCGGTTTTCGGTAATGTGTCCCATCTGTTAAGAGCGCCCCAACGGTCCTCCGCCGCCGGCGCCCATGTCGCCGTAAGAGCAACGGGAAAGCAAACGTATACGAAGCACCTCCCGGCCATTGCGGGATTAAAGATGTTCCTGCCAAAACCTCCAAAGACCTCCTTCGTAAACATCACCGAGAAAACCACCCCGATGGTCAGCACATGTAGGGGAACTGTGGGCGGCATTATCAGGCCGAATATCGTGGTCGTAACAAATACGGCTTCGCTGACAGGTTCACCACGAAGACGCGTAAAGATAAGCTCGACGGCAAAACCGACAAGCCCCGCCCATAAGACAATAAAAAGGCTGCGCCAGCCAAAGAAATAAATCCCGCTTGCTACGCAGGGAATTAATGCGACTAACACGCGCCGCATAATGGGCTGCTTCTGAAACATCCCCGTAGCTTTCTTCGCCTTGCCCATACGCAATTTATCCAAACCAGCCTGCCCCTGCCTGCCTATAACTAACCACCGGCAATGATATATATAGCTTCACATCAGAGGCCGATTTTAGCTCCTTTTTTCTTTTTCCTGTTACGTCTATTGATCCCGATATTACTTCCGTTTAGGACACGATGCAATAATATTTAATTCTCATCCTTTCATGTTGTAACTTGACTCTACCCGATTTGTTGGTAGGGCTTGCCCCTAAGTTAGAGAAATGCGAGATAAGTAAATATGAACGAATTATTGAATAAATCCATACTTAGAACGTATATTAATAATAGAAATAGCTGTTATGCTGGAGATGTCGGGCAATAGGAACGGTTTCAGTTGAGCTTGTTGTAACTTAGTCAGGAAGAAATATGAGTAAGAGGAAGGAAGAAACACTATGTGAATTTGAAAAAGCCAAATTGACCGGCAAGGCAGCGGAAGAGTACAAGCGGATCCGGAGGGAATTTATGATTTGGCCACTTCTACGAATTTGTGTTATTGGTTCGATTGGCTGGTGTTTGGTTATACTGTTTCTGTACTATTATTTACCTGAATTATTTGAAACTAAATCTCAATGGTTACGGATAACAATAATAGGTCCAGTATTTATCTTTGTAATGGTTTTGCTTTGTTTGTTGAGTTCATGGATTGACTCATTTGGTAAATCTAGGTACGTGGTAACGGATAAAGTCATTAAGTACGTAAGTAATACCAACACCAAAATCATAAGATGGAAAGATATAGACTGTTACAAAATAGAAGATAAAGAAAGCTTGGATGACAATACGTCGACCGTTCTCTTGTATCGAAATAATAAGCGTGTGAACCCTTTCATAATTGTAGTACCTAAGGTGTATTTTGAGAAGGTAATGGGATTAATAAAGGAGAGGCTTGAGCCTTTACGTGAGGTGCTGCCTGACCTAAGGTCGGAATCTATAAGCAAGGCAAAAGATGTTAAATACATATTCTTCTTCTCACTTACGGTTGGTGTACTTGCAGGTATATTATTTGAAATTGAACACTTCCGTTTGCTCTTCAAGTCAAAATGGCTGGCGTTTTTGCTGTTTTTTATATTGGGGCCGGGGACATTGTGGATGTTGCTTTTTCGAATCCGCAAGATATCTGACGGTTACTATCGCTGTCTTGCCTTGGCTTGCAATATGATAGGAAATGGAATTATGCATTTAATAATGATGATTAAGTACATTCGGGATATGCTTGACGCGACTGGATAGATAGGTGGGGCGTGAACCTTGTGTTTCAGGTACTTGGTTGTGCATACAGGAACTCTGAGAACTATCCGAAGAATATTCAATAATTCTAAAATCCCTTAGCCGCATTTCTACCTGCGGTTCGCATTTTTTTACTCACTCCGGCGCTTGCGTGCCTCCGTGAAACTGTACGATGCTCATCGCGGCCTACGGTAGAAATGCTTGGTTTTAGCCAGCTTAAATAAGGCCATTTCGTTGGCCTTGTGGTCGATGGCAATAACCTGCGACAAAGCTGGCTTTAAAAGCAGGTTTTGCTAAGAACACCAAGCTGGCTAAAAAACTGCGTAAATCAGCGGAATCCGCGATTAAATATTATCGAATCCTCTGCGTTCTCAGCGGTCTCTGCGGTAAAATTTTTCAAAAAAAGTTCATTATTCATTGAACATTCCAGCCATGTTTGGTATAATTACAATAGCTACAGAAGTGGCAGATAGCGGAGCCCCGCATGTCTTAGTATCAGCAGATACGCGTAAAAACCCATTTTCTGGCTGAAAAGCCAGTGTTTCGAACATTATTATTTTGGTAATTTGGATTTGTTTAGGATTTAGGATTTAGAGATTAGGATTTTATTTACATGGCTACGAGCAATGAACTACGAACTAAAAACTACTGGAAACTGGCAACTGACGACTGGCCCCTGAAAAGTACGAAACATTACGTACGAAAAAATAAACTTTTTTTGCAAAACGAAGCCAAATTCCGAAAGAGTCAAATGAACGTAAGTGATTTGTTAACGAGGGAATATGAACAAATGGACACTTGGTCAATTAGGAAAAACGAACCAAATACGAACCCAAACGAACCCAAAGCGAACCCAATTTTAGCCAATAAAACACCTATACGAACCCAATTCAAACCCAACTTGTCGCGGCGGAGCCCCTGGTGTAGCCGGAAACAAACCCAATCTGCAGCGAGCTTGCCTGCCCTGAGCGCAGTCGAAGGGTCGAACCTGTTTCAAGCTGCTTATCTCTTTTCAATCGGCACGTATGCCCTGGGTTCTGGACCATTGAAAAGTGCCCTCGGCCGAAACAGCCGGTTGTCCTTTCGCTGTTCGAGGATATGTACCAGCCACCCCGCCGACCGGGCTGCCGCGAATATGGGTGTGAATAGGTACCTCGGAATACCCAGCAGAGTATACACGGCACCAGAGAAGAAGTCCACATTGGGATGCACCGGCTTGTCTTTCTTCTCCATACGCACACCGAAGCTCTCTTCAAGCTGTTTCAAAAACTCGTACAATCCGGGATCTCCTTTCTGTTCCGAGAGTTCCTTGAGCATCCTCTCCATAACAATTGCACGGGGATCTTTTATCTTATATACGCGGTGCCCCATACCCATCACCTTTCGATGCTCCTCCAGAGCCTTATCAAGCCAGGAATTGATGTTTTCCTTTTCCCCAATCTCATCGACCATATCCATAACGCGCTCGTTTGCTCCGCCGTGAAGGAATCCTGCCAGTGCCCCGATAGCCGCAGAAATGCTGCAGTAGCACGTCGAGTAGGTCGAGGCCACAACCCGCGCGGTGAAAGTAGATGCATTAAAACCGTGTTCGGCGTGCAGCAGAAGGCACGTATCGAAAATACGCCCCTCCTCCGCCGATGGCTCCTCGTCCCGGAGCAGATACAGAAAGTTTGCACCCTGCGAAAGGTCCGTCCGAGGTTCAAGGTAGGATTTGCCTTCCTTGAAACGTTGATAAGTGGCCAGTACGGTCGTCATCTGCGAAATCTGGTGGAGGGTCCGGCGGCAGTTGCAGGTGGACGAATGTTGAATCTGGTGTTCCACGCAGCCGCTCAGGTAGGAAATGACGGATTGCAGCAATTCCATAGGCGATCCCGCCGCGGGAAAATGCTCAATCATCTCCCGAATCGGCGGCTGCAGGGCCCGGCATTGGCGCATGCTCACGGTGAAATCCTCAAGCTCCTGTTTGGACGGCAGCTTTTCGTAGAGCAAAAGATAAGTAGTTTCTTCGAAGGAAGAATGCTCAGCGAGCTCTTCTATCGAATATCCCCGGTAGTAGAGCTTTCCCCTGGCTCCGTCTATTTGACAAATCTCGGATTCGGCCGCGATAACACCTTCCAGCCCTTTCGCATACTCCACCTCTGCCATGATTTATTCTCCTGTACTAATGTATCGATTCTTTCGTCTCTATTCTCATATTTTTCAAATGGCGCGAGCGTCTTTTTCTGCTCACGCCCATCAGTTGCAGCACTAAAATTACAATTCCAGCAGCAGCTTGTCCGGGTCCTCGATATACTCCTTGATATGGAGCAGAAATCCGATAGCTTCTCGTCCGTCAATCACACGATGGTCATAAGTAAGCGCTACATACATCATTGGCCGAATCACAATCTCGTCATCTATGACGACCGGCCGTTTCTTGATTGCGTGCATGCCGAAAATAGCGCTCTGTGGATAGGCCGGAATCGGAGTCGACAGAAGCGAGCCGAAAACGCCGCCGTTGGTTATTGTAAACGTCCCGCCGGTCAGTTCATCCGGCAAAAGCTTCTTCTCTCTCGCGCGTTTGGCCAGGTCGGCAATCGCAGTCTCAATTTCGGCAAAGTGCAGCTTGTCGGCATTGCGGATGATTGGTACCACCAATCCCCTTTCGATGGATACGGCCACCCCTATATCGTAAAAATAATTGTATATAATATCCTCGCCATCCACACGTGCGTTGACATCCGGGAACTCTTTCAGCGCCTGGCAACATGCCTTAACAAAGAACGACATGAATCCGATTTTGATACCGTGTTCTTTTTCAAACTCCGTCTTGTAGTGAGTTCGGATTTCAACGACCTTTTGCATGTCGATTTCATTGAACGTGGTAAGGTAGGCCGCAGTTTGCCGGGCCTGAACCAGACGTTCGGCCGTTTTTCTGCGGATTGCAGTCATCGGCACACGTTCGGTGCGGCGTTTTTCGCCACCAAGTGCCTGGGAAGCTACAGCGGGCACTGCCGGAGCAATTTCCGCTGCTTGCTCACGTGCTTGTGCAGGCTCAGAAGAAGGCGGTGCGGGTTTAGGTGTCTGGGCTTTTTCCTCGACTTGCGCTGGTTTTTCCCCCTCCGCCCTTGTCTCTGCTATCGGTTCTTTTTCCGATACGGCCTCAGCCGTCTCTGCCCCGTCCGTGCACAGCATAGCAACTGTTTGACCTATGGACACTTCCGTGCCTTCTTCAACCAGTATCTCGAGTGTACCGGTGCCGGGCGATGGAATCTCCAGAAGGGCCTTGTCCGTTTCCAGCTCAAAGAGTGTTTCACCTTCTTCCACCTGATCTCCGTTATGCTTCAGCCAGGAAACAATAACACCGGTAGTAATCGATTCGCCGATCTCTGGAATCTTAACTTCTTGTTTCATTTTTTATGTCCCCTGTTAATACGAATTTTTTACTGTGTCTTAGCCGGCGCAGATCCGAAAGCACCCTCGACCAGTTCTTTCTGCTCTTGCTGGTACTGCTTAAATGATCCGGTTGCGCTGGATGGACTTTCATCCCTGCCGAAATATCGAAGCTCAATCTGTGGAAAATGTAACAAACAACGGTCACACATATAAGCCCAAGCCCCGGAATTTTTGGGTTCCTCTTGAATCCACATTACCTCCTGTACATTCTGGTATTTCTCGAAACAGGCCGCAAGTACTTGATTCGGGAACGGGTATAGTAATTCAATACGAATCAGCGCCGTATCTGTTCGATTGAGGGCTTGGCGCTGAGCTTCAAGGTCGTAATAGACCTTACCTGAGCATAACAAAATCCGCCGGACCACTCCCGGATCACACGAATCATCAAGTACTTCCTGAAAGCCGCCTTCGACAAGATCCTTTACGGAAGAAATGACCTTTGGGTGGCGTAATAGGCTCTTTGGCGTCATTATGACCAGTGGTTTACGGAAGTTGTGTTTCACCTGCCGCCTGAGCACATGGAAATACTGAGCCGGGGTAGTCAAGTTGCAGACTTGTATGTTATTACACGCAGCAAGTTGCAGGAAACGCTCAAGCCGCGCATCGGAATGGTCGGGTCCCTGCCCTTCACAGGCGTGCGGCAGCAGCAGAACCAGACCGCTCAATCGACCCCATTTACTCTCGGCCGAAGCGATATAATCGTCGATGATGACCTGGCCACCATTAGCAAAATCCCCAAACTGTGCCTCCCATGCCACAAGGGCATGGGGGCTGACCAGTGAGTAGCCATATTCGAAACCCATAACCGAATACTCGGATAACGGACTGTCAAAAACAGAAAGTTCCGCCTGCCGGTCATCAATTGTTTTTAACGCTGTATAGGCACGCGGCCGCTCGCTGCGCGTTTCCCACCATGTAAGGTGCCTCTGTGAGAAGGTGCCGCGCACGCAGTCTTCTCCGCTGAGGCGAACAGGTATTCCTTCCAGCAGAAGGGTACCGAACGCCAGGCCCTCCGCAAACGACCAGTCGACCACCGACTCCTGCTCGAAGGCCGCTCGCTTACGCTTAAGGACACGGCCGAGTATGGGGTGAATGTGGAAATCCTCAGGCACTTTTGTGATATGCTGTGCAATACGCAGCAGGATTGACTCCTCGGCGCCGGTTTCGACTTGATCATATGAATACCGGTCGCTAATCCCCGTCCAGTCGGGACCCTGAGTGGTGTCTATCAGTGAGACCGGTTCCGACTTGGAATTCTCAAGTGCCTGCTTGAGGGAATTCATATATCCTTCGGTGATAGACGCCTGTTCTTCCATGCCTGCAACACCGATTTGTGCGCAGTGCTCTCCATAAATTGTGACGATGCCGGGATGCCGTTCAATGATTTGGTACATCTGCGGATGTGTGAAGGATGGCTCGTCGGCTTCATTATGACCGTGCCTGCGATAACAGAAGACGTCCAGGACACAATCGGTGCCAAATGTCTGCCGAAATTGCAAAGCTAAGTCGGCAGCGTAAACAAAGGCTTCGGGATCATCGCCGTTTATGTGGAAGATGGGAACGGCAAGCCCCTTTGCCACGTCCGTTGGGAAGAAGGAGGAACGTGCACTTTGTGCCGATGTCGTGAAACCAATCTGGTTGTTGATTATGATGTGGATTGTTCCTCCGGTGGTATATCCTTCCAATCGCGAGAGGTTGAGGGTTTCAGCAACTACGCCCTGACCGGTGAATGCCGCGTCACCATGCAGCAAAATGGGCAGAACCCGTTTCCTTTCGTGGTCCCGCTTCTTGTCCTGCAGTGCCCTTGCCTTGCCCTGAACGATTGCATCAACTGATTCCAGGTGGCTTGCATTCGCAACCATACTGATGTGGGCCGTCCCGCCGTCGTCCAGCATGTGATCGGTCTCGTAGCCTATATGGTACTTGACATCGCCACCCCCGCCGGACATTCCGGGCAGAAAGTTCTCTTCGAATCTGGAAAATATTTCTTCCGGCGTCATGTGCAGAATCGTATTAAGAATCGCCAGCCGTCCTCGGTGCGTTGTACCGATAACAAATTCCTCGATGCCGTACCTATTGGCGCTGTCGACTAAAAAGTGCAAACCGGGGATGATTGCCTCGGAACCCTCGAATGAGAACCGCTTCTGGCCGACAAAAGACCTGTGCAGCATATGTTCCAGCGCTTCGGTTCTCAGCAGGTCTTCCAGTATGATTCGTTTCTGGCTGGCGTCCAATGTTGGCTTGTTCCTGGTGGACTCCATCTTGTCGATTAGCCAACTTCTGATGTGTTTGTTCTGAATATGGAGGAATTCGACACCGATTGAACCGCAGTAGGTTTCCCGAAAGGCTTCAATAATCTGGCGTAACGGGGCGCGAGACGGTTTCATGGCACGACCGGCATAAAAGATTGCGTCCTGATCGTCTTCGGAGATGCCGAATTCTTCAAGCGTCAGCTTCTGGTAAACATCGGCGCCATCTCGGTAGAGATAATCGTGTCCCGGTCCATAGTCTCCACCAAGAGGATTTAAACGAGCGTATAGGTATCCGATATCCCGATAGGCCCAGAGCAGACTATCCACACGGCCCTGCCGGTAGGCCATGTCGTGGACTATGGGCTCTGTGGCGGCTTCCGGCTGCACGCCTTTCGAATCGGAGATCCGGCGGAAGTATGCATCCCAGACATCGCTGACTGCCGATTGGTTTTGTTTCCATTGGCTATACAGGTTTTCTATATAGGACATGTTATTCATGATTCACCCAATATCAAGTAACACCGGCGTTTCCACCTAAACTGTCGAGAGGATTTGGCATTGGCATTGGCCGTCCACTGTCGGCCGCTAAGAGCGCTTCGGCAATCTGATCGGGCCTGTCCACAACGACAACACCAGCTTCTCGCAGGGCATTTACTTTTGCTTCAGCGCCGCCTTTACCACTCGAAATAATCGCGCCTGCGTGGCCCATCCTCTTTCCCGGCGGGGCGGAACGCCCGGATATGAATGCCACTATCTTCTTGCTAACGGACTTGTTTATAAATGAAGCGGCTTTTTCCTCAGCTTCGCCGCCAATCTCCCCAATCAGTACGATTGCGTCTGTTTGATCGTCATTTTCAAACATCTCCAGTAAATCAATGTACGATGTGCCGACAATCGGATCGCCCCCAATACCGACGCAGGTCGACTGCCCCAGGTTCTTCTCGCTCATGTCATACACGACTTCGTAGGTTAATGTTCCGCTCCGCGATATCACGCCGATGCCACCTGTCTTATGAACATGATCCGGCATGATGCCTACTTTGCACTTTCCGGGTGAGATGATTCCCGGACAGTTCGGACCAATAAGACGCACGCTCCTGTCTTTGAGCTCATGATAAAGATCAACCATATCCAATACTGGTATACCCTCGGTGATGCAGACTATCAGCGTTATTCCATTTTCCGCCGCCTCGCGAATTGCATCCGGTGCAAAAGCGGCCGGGACGAAAACCACCGAGCATCGTGCGCCGGTGTGCCCGACGGCGTCCTTAACGTTATCGAATACGTCAAGAGTGTCCACCTTTTGGCCGCCTTTTCCAGGCGTGACCCCTCCGACCACTTGCGTTCCGTAGTCTAACATGGCCCTCGTATGAAATGACCCGTCTCGTCCGGTAATACCCTGGACAATGACCTTTGTCTGTTTGTCTACCAGAATACTCACGGTTACTGTCTCCCCTTTGAGCATTCGACTGCATCCCGGACGGCGTCGGTCATTCTTCGGGTGACACTCAAACCGGCCTCGCGCAGCATCTTACTGCCTTTCTCCTCATTGGTTCCAATAAGCCGAATAACAATGGGCACGTTTATACGATGCTCTTGCCGTGCCTTCAAAATGCCCTGCGCAACGTCATCGCAGCGGGTGATTCCTCCGAAGATATTGACCAGAATCACCTTCAGATTCTTGTTTCTCGATAGTATCTGCATCGCGCTGACAACCTTCTGGGGATTGGAACTGCCACCGACGTCCAGAAAGTTAGCGGCACTTCCACCAAGGGATTTAATCACGTCCATAGTTGCCATTGCCAGACCTGCTCCGTTGACCATACAACCAATCTGTCCCGAGAGGCTGACAAAACTCAAGCCGGTCTGCCTGGCCTCAAGCTCATCGGCCGTATATTCCTCGGGATTTCTAAGGCGCTCAATATCAGGATGCCTCACAACGCCATTGTCGTCAAAAACAATCTTGGCATCTGCAGCGACCAGTTTGCCATGAACGGTGACGGCCAGTGGATTGACCTCGACTAAAGAGCAGTCTTTCTCACGAAATAACAGGTACATGTTTTCTACAGTTGGTACAGCCTGTTCTATAAGTGCCTGATTCTGAAACGACTCCGAGAGCCATTCGGCCAAAGCCTCGCCGGTGTTTGAATCGGTCACGCCGGACATAACAAAACGCCGGATTTTCTCAGGTTCTTTCGCGGCGATTTCCTCAATATCCATGCCCCCAGCGGCGCTTACGATTGAGACAACCGACTTGATCTCCCGGTCGACAGTGATTCCTGCATAATACTCTGCACGGATATCGAGCATTTCTGCGACCAGTACCTGTTTTACAGGAAAGCCCTTTACGGACATCGAAAGGATTTCACTCGCCGCCGATTCCGCCTCTTCTACAGAAGAGACTGCCCGGATGGCACCGGCTTTGCCGCGCCCCCCAGTCAACACCTGGGCCTTGATTATGGCCTTACCACCTAATGTGGTCACAGCTATCGCGGCTTCCTTCGGTGTGCGGGCCAGCTCGCCCCGTGGAACAGCAATACCATATTGCCTGAGCAGGTCACGTGCCTGGTATTCATGTATCTTTATTGGTCTTTTCCTTAAATGTTTTGATTTCGCGTTTTGTCAGGTTGATGTTTTTCGTAACCTTAATACCGCGCGGGCACACGCGCGTACATTTGAAATGACTTTTGCACGACCAAGCACCATTGGGTTGGTCCAGGACATCGAGACGCGGCTTAAGCCCCTGATCCCGGCTGTCGAACACAAATCGGGCTGCCTGCACTAACGCGGCCGGTCCAATGAAATCAACGTTTTTATCAGCAACAACAGGACATGCAGAGTGACAGGATGCACACAGGATACACTTAGTCGGGTCGTCGATTCGGCTCCGCTCAGCGGGTGTTTGGATATTCTCAGCACGTTCGACTTGTCTGGCGGGAGTCAGAAACGGCTTGACCTGGCGGTAGGCCTCAAAGAATTTTCCGTAGTCAACCATCAAATCGCGTTGTACAGGCAGCGACTTCAGGGGCTCAACAGTCACTACTGCGTTCTCTTCCCCGGCAACATCGTGAACGAGCGTCTTGCAGGCGAGTCGCTCGAGGCCATTGATAATCATCGAATCGGAACCGCAGACGCCGTGTGCACAGCTTTTACGAAAAGACAGCGTACTGTCGAGGTTTCGCTTGATGAGCATCAGGACGTCAAGTATTCGGTCGGTTGGCTCAACAGTGACACTGAAATCCTGGAACTGTGAGGCATTATCCGTCTGGGGATTATAGCGTAGTATTCGGAGGATGATGTTCATAACTTACTCCCACTCGGTTGTTCCTTCATTTGCTCGTAGAAAAATAGTCGGGCTAATACTCACGCGGTTTAGGTTTCCAGATTGACAGATCCACAGATTTTGCGGCAAAGTGGACCGAATCGTCGTCGAGCCAGGCGAGTGTGTGATTCAGATACGCCTCGTCGTCAAGGCTCGGGAAGTCCTCTCTTGCGTGCGCGCCTCGGCTTTCTTTACGATTCTCGGCCGACGCCGCTGTGACAAATGCCAGATCCAACAAATTTTGAAGCTCCAATAGTTCCAGCAGGCCTGTGTTATAGGCGCGACTTTCATCGCCCACACCGATTTGCGCTGCCTGCCGTCGGAGGCTTTGAAGCTGTTTCACAGCCTCGCTCATCTTATCGCCGTGTCGGTAGATCCCAACGGCATTCATCATGACAGTCTTCATGGACGTTCTTATCTTCTCGGTATCCCCGTCGTTCCGTTTTCTTCTCATGCGGTTCAGGATATCCCCGGCAATTTCCGAAGCATCAGCCGACACAACCTTTGTATCCGTATTTTTGACAAACTCAGCCATGTGCCGCCCAGCGCGTCGGCCGAACACAATCAGGTCGACAAGACTGTTTGTTCCAAGGCGGTTAGCACCGTGGACCGATACACAAGCGCATTCACCGGCCGCATACAGGCCTTCATACATATTGCCTTTCGCATTGGCAATTACACGGCCGTCGAGGTCAGTCGGAATACCACCCATGGCGTAGTGCGCAGTCGGCTGAACGGGAATCGGCTTTTCAGCAGGATCCAGGCTCAGATACGTACGGCAGAAATCAGTGATATCCGGCAGCTTCTTTTGTAATATATCCCGGCCCAGATGGGTAGCGTCAAGATAGACATAGTCATCCCTCGCCGGATCGCCCAACACGCCGCGGCCCGAGCGAATTTCCGTCATAATCGCTCTGGCAATCATGTCACGGGGAGCAAGATCCAGCAATGTGGGCGCGTATTGCTCCATGAAACGTTCACCATTACCGTTCCTCAGAATTCCGCCTTCACCCCTTAACCCTTCGGTTATGAGTATCCCCATGCCTCGAATGCCGGTAGGGTGAAACTGGAAGAATTCCATGTCCTCGAGCGGGACACCTCTGCGAGCGAGGACCGCGGGGCCATCGCCGGTGTTCGCATAGGCGTTGGATGTTGTACGATACATACGCCCGAAACCGCCCGTGGCAACAAGCACGGCTTTGGCACTAAATACATGTATCGCACCGGTGGCCAGTTCCACCGCTACGATTCCCATACACTTGCGTCCGTCGAGAAGTACATCCACGAGGTGAAACTCATCGAAAAAGGAGACTTCGTTCTTGATGCACTGTTGGTACAGTGTCTGCAGAATCATATGCCCCGTGCGGTCAGCCGCATAACATGAGCGCTTAATCGGTGCTTCGCCAAAGTTCCTGGTGTGACCGCCGAAGCGGCGCTGGTCAATTCGTCCATCCTCGGTCCTGCTGAACGGCAGCCCTCTGTTCTCGAGGTCGTACACGGCCTGTACAGCATCTTCAGCCAGGATGGCGGCAGACTTCTGATCGACCAGATAATCTCCGCCTTTTACCGTGTCAAACGCATGCCACTGGGGTTTATCCTCTTCCACGTTACCGAGGGCGGCGCCAATCCCCCCCTGTGCCGCACCGGTATGACTGCGGATGGGCAGCAACTTTGAGATGACGGCGGTCCGGTTACCCGGCACGCGACTGGCTTCGAGGGCTACATACAGACCCGAACCTCCCGAGCCTACAATCACGGCGTCGAATTCATGTTTGAATACGCTGCTCATCATATTCTCATTATACTCAGCAGCTACCCATGTTGTTTGGCTAAGTTGAGAATTCCACCAGCCAGGAGAATCCGGCGTTGGCGTTCTGAAACCTCAAGGCGCGTTATTACTTCCCTGTCGTTGATCAAAATTGGGATTTCGGAGGCGCCCTCCATAACAGCGGCTCTGGCCCCGGGGATAGAGATCATGTCATCCTGTTCGATTGATTCATAATCGGCGGGATCAACGAAGCACAGAGGTAGAATTCCAAAGTTGACCAGGTTGGCCTTGTGAATTCGAGCGAAATTCTTTACTATTTTGGCCCGCACTCCTAAATACCTCGGCGCCAGCGCTGCGTGCTCGCGAGAAGAGCCCTGGCCGTAATTTTCCCCTCCGACCACGAATCCTCCTCCCTTTTCCTTGGCACGGGCAGAGAATTCAACGCCCATAATCTCGAAAACAAACTCGCTGATCGCCGGGATATTACTCCTGTAAGGTAATACTCTATTGCCAGCCGGCATAATGATATCTGTACTGATATTATCGCCGACTTTGATTAGAACAGTTCCTTCCAGCGAGTCCTCTAAGGCGGTAAACTCAGGCAGTGGTTGTATGTTGGGGCCGCGGATTATCTCGATAGCGGAGCGGTCTTCGGGGGGCTGGATAAACCAATCACTTTTGTACTTGAACCTTTCGGGATACGGAACCTCAGGCATCTCCCCCAGAGTGCGCGGGTCGGTGATCCGGCCTGTAAGGGCGGATGCAGCCGCCGTTTCAGGAGAACACAGATAGACCTGATCGTCCTTTGTGCCGCTGCGACCTTTGAAGTTTCGTGGAAATGTTCGCAGGGACACTGTCCCGGTGGCCGGCGCCTGGCCCATACCAATACACCCGAGGCAACCGGATTCATGAACGCGAGCCCCGGCTTCCACAAGGGCTGTTATGCCTCCCGCCGCCAGCACGTTGTCAAGTGTCTGTCGGCTTCCAGAATTGATTTCGAAGCTGACGTTCGGATGTCGTATTTTTCCTTCAACGATTTTGGCGGCAATCATGAAATCCCGGTAACTCCCGTTACAGGAGGAGCCGATGATGACCTGTTGAACCTCAATATCGGAGAGTTCGGAGGCCTTTTTCACATTGTCAGGATTCGACGGACAAGCGACCATTGGCTCAATCCGGCCCAAATCTATCTGAGTTAATTCACTGAATTCGGGATTGTTTCCAATTTTCAACTCTCGCCAGACATTATCGCGGCCGTTTCTTGCCAGAAACTGTCTTGCGATTTCGTCGGATGGAAAGACCGCGGCTGTGAAGCCCATATCAACGGACATATTTGCAATCGTGGCCCGTGCGCTCATGTCCATATTCATGACGCCCGGTCCGTAGAACTCCATGATCTTGCCCGTACCGGCCTTGCAGGAGTATCGTCGGAGCAGTTCGAGGATCAAGTCTTTGCCCGATACGAACGGTTGGAACTGGCCCTCGACGTAGATTCCCCAGACCTTCGGCGTCTCGATATGGTATGGATGACCTGCCATGGCCATGGCGACCTCGACGCCCCCCGCACCCATGGCAAGCATACTCAGGCAGCCGCCGGTTGTCGTATGACTATCTGACCCCAGCAGAGTCTGTCCGGGCACGCCGAACCGCTGACGATGGACGTGGTGGCATACTCCGTTGCCGGGCGGAGAGAAAACGGAACCGTACTTGGCAGCACACGATTGAAGAAACCGGTGATCATCGGCATTTCGTGAGTCCGTCTGAATGATGTTGTGGTCAACGTAGCTGACTACAACCGCGGGTTTGATGGTGTCGATTCCCAGAGATTCAAATTCCAGATACACCATGGTTCCGGTAGCATCCTGCGTCAGCGTTTGGTCAATAGTCAATCCGATTTCATACCCTTCCTTGAGTTCACCCTCTACTAAGTGCCCACTGAGTATCTGTTCGGTGATTGTATCCTTCATAACTTCAGCCTCTTTTTCCTTCTGGTTCTTAGCTTATCACTTCTGCCGCTCAGGATTTTTCAGTTTTGCCGGGTTTCTCATTATCAGGTTTCTGCGGGCCGGTCATCTTGGCCGGTATGACGATTCTGTCGAATTCCTCAGGGCTGAGGAAACCCAAAGCAACGGCTGCATCTTTCAATGTTGTGCCTTCAAGGTGTGCTTTCTTGGCAATCTGGGCGGCTTTGTCATACCCAATGTAGGGATTTAATGCCGTCACAAGCATGAGCGAGTTTCGCACATGTTGGTCTATGACGGATTCGTTTGCTGTGATGCCAGCGACACATTTCTCACCGAAGCTGCGGCACCCGTCGGTAAGAAGCCGCACGGATTGCAGTAGGTTATATATGATGGCTGGCTTGTAGACGTTTAGTTCGAAATTGCCTGATGCGCCGCAAAAAGTAATCGTGGTATCATTACCCATTACCTGTGCAGCTATCATGGTCACAGCTTCGCATTGGGTCGGATTGACCTTGCCGGGCATGATAGAGCTGCCGGGCTCGTTGGCCGGGATATTGATCTCGCCGATACCGCATCGTGGGCCAGATGACAACCACCGAATATCGTTGGCGGTCTTTGTCAGGGAAACGGCCAGTGTCTTCAGCGCTCCGCTGGTTTCCACCATCGTATCGTGGGCGGCCAATGCTTCGAACTTATTGGGGGCAGTCACAAAGGGCAGTCCCGTCAGATCGGCGATTTTTTTTGCAACACGCTCTGCGAACTGAGGATGCGTGTTCAATCCGGTGCCCACGGCGGTCCCCCCAAGGGAAAGCTCATGCAGCCGGGGAAGGCGCTGCGAAATACGTTTGTGCCCGCGTTTGATTTGTTCGACATACCCTGAGAATTCCTGACCAAGTGTGAGGGGGACCGCATCCATCAGATGGGTCCGACCGATCTTGACAATATGCGAGAACTCAGTGGCCTTCTTATTGAGGAGGTTCGCCAACGACTCCACGGCAGGAAGCAGTTTGCCTGTGATAGCCACAGCAGCGGCAATATGCATGGCCGCCGGGAACGTGTCGTTGGATGACTGTGACTTGTTGACATCGTCATTGGGATGCACGGGAGTCTTGCTGCCGATTGCGCCGCCGGCTAGTTCTATCGCGCGATTGGAAATCACCTCGTTGACGTTCATGTTTGTGTGGGTGCCGCTGCCGGTCTGCCAGACACTCAGAGGAAAGTGTTCGTCGAGTTTTCCCTCGGCGATCTCTTCTGCGGCTTGAACAATGACTTCGGCCTTTTCTTGGGGCAGCAAACCGAGTTCTTGGTTGACCAGGGCGGCAGCTTTCTTCAAAATCCCGAACGCCACAATCAATTCATTGGGAATCTTTTCAATGCTAATGTCGAAATTCAAAAGCGAACGCGCGGTCTGGGAACCGTAGTAGACACCTTCCGGCACCTCCATTTCCCCCATCGTGTCCTTTTCTGTTCTGAACTTCATGGTATTTTCATTATAGAGGTATCAGCCACCTTATATACACAGGGATATCACTTTCCCGATAGCCATTAGTGCCTCATC
>Ga0209536_100006214_pt1 | contig 18329 bp, 15 predicted proteins | sample DeeMarSeWOR28_12_FD_187461 | JGI IMG/M metagenome (GOLD analysis project Ga0209536, IMG submission 187461) | Marine sediment microbial communities from White Oak River estuary, North Carolina - WOR-2-8_12 (SPAdes) (version 2) | ecosystem: Environmental > Aquatic > Marine > Intertidal zone >... | reverse complement strand
GGGACATGCGATTTCAAACCTTACTATTGAGGGAGGCAGTTATCTGGGCCTCTTTGCTAAGATCCTGACTAATGGAGTTGTAACTAATCTGACAATTCAAGATGTCAATATCATTGGTCATAGAAATGTCGGGGCCCTTGCTGGTGAAAGCTACGGACATATAACGAATTGTCATGTGACAGGAAGTGTCACAGGTGAAAACTATGTTGCTGGTTTAATAGGTTTGGCTAAAATCCCATATTGGACATCTTTAGAAGAATATATTTCCGATTGCACTTCTGGTGCGGTTCTTTCAGGCGACGACCACTTACATAATATTGCAAATGCACAATTTTATGATTAATGCGGTCTAAATTGAAGGTTTCCACTTCACCCCATGAAATAAATTCTGCAGCTTTTGTGGCAGATCTAAGAACGCCGTGTCATGTAGACCTTGTCATTTACGATTTACGATTTTTAATTTGCTATTGATTATTTGCCTACGTTTCCTGTACACTTCTGAGGTTCTGAGAAATAAAATGGGAAGCGTAAAGGAGGTAATGCTCACAGGTGAGATATTGAAAGATTGAGTCCTGTTTGCTCCAGAGCCTCCGGCGTTCGAGTTGGCTTAATTCCAGTGGGCCTCTTGGCGGGCGGGTCGTGCCGTCTTTGTCTTTTTCCCGGTAGAAAAGCCGGTTCGAGTGGACCGGGCCGTGCTCGCTCGTGAAGAGTATCTCGCGCCCGGTGATTTCCATGCCGAATGTTTTGGCCTGGGCGGCAAACACCGTTCTGTCGAAAAGCTGGAAACTGCTGGCTGTAATCGCATCGGTCGAATCGATAAGGTTATCCAGCATGTCCAAGGTGGCGTCGAAGTCTTCGTCCGTGCCGGTCGGCAGGCCGAAAATCATCATCAGCAGGTTGGAAATACCCGCCCGGTGCGAATCTTTGATGATTCTTCGAATCGTTTGGGCCGAAGTTCCTTTAAGGGATATGTCGAGCAGCCGTTGCGAGCCGCTTTCTATGCCCCAGCTAATCCATCTGCAGCCGGCAGAAGAAAGCTTCTGAAGGACTTCGGGTGTATAATCATCCGTCGGGCGGCCCATGATGTGGAAGTAGATATTCAATCCCTGATTGAGAATCTCTTCGGCAAGGATTTCCATGTCGGGGGCATCGACGTACTGGTCGGCCAGATAGAAATGCCGGATGCCGAGCTGGCGGTTGAGTTTTTGCAGGTGCTCGACAAATTGGATTGCGTTTCGATTCCTGTATCCGCTGTAGGAGAAGTTGTGTGCGCAAAACCGGCACTTTCGCCACTTGCACCCACGTGAGAAAACAAGAGGCACTACCGGCTCGGGATTAAAATAACTGGCAAGATTCAGATCGGAAAAATCCGGCAGTGGTACTTTATGCAAACTAATCGTGTCCGTTTTTCTGTTTGTAAGGATGCCCGTTGCTGCTCTATAGGACAGCCCCGGAATTTCGGCGAAGTCACGACCCATGCAAAGCATTCCAAGACCGGCTTCACCTTCGCCTTCGAACACGGCGTCGACATAGGGACAGGCTTTTAGAATGTCCTGTCCATTCAATGCCGAGATCATGGCGCCACCGACAACAATCATAGCTTTACCACGGCCCGGCACAGACAATACCGAATGCAGGAATTTGGCAATCGCCAGAGAAAGCAATACCTGCCTCGGATACATTATGGAAAAGCCGATAAATTCCGGATCGTTTGTCAGGATAAGCCCGGCATAATAATCCAGCACCTTCTGAAACCCATCGTCAAGAATGTCCTGCTCCAGATAAAGGCGGGCCATACGAATATAGTCGTCGTTGGTTTCCATCAGTTGCTTCCAGATGTGCTGGTGCTCTCTGTAGTGTGTTTCATCAAAGAAACCCTTTTCTTTGTCCTGGACGAAGTCACGAAACGGCTGATATTCCTCTTGCCAGTCGATGAGCTTGTTCCATGTGGCGATGTTCAAATCGATAACGTTAAGGTGACATTGTGGATAGGTTGCTTTGATGAATGACGACAAAGTTGCGATTCCAAGCGGCGTATATGTAGGACTTGCGAAAGGCGCAAAGAGAAGCACCGACCTCATATATACCTCTTACACATTTTTGTAATCAGTCTGTTCATAAGGTAGTATTATATAATTTCAACGGCGCTATTTCAATCTGCCCTGATTATAAAGTTAAAGTCCTCCCGGTCTTCTCATAAGGAAAGTCGAGGTCGTGAGTTTGCTCAAAAATTTTCCTGTGGCGGGTCTTCGAAAGGTTCTATAGCGCCGTCTTGCGGTGTATTCGGGCCGGCTGGCCGGCGTCGTGGTCCGAACGGGCTCGAACCCTGGCCGGGACCTCTTCGAGGGCGTTCCTGCTGGCCTCCACGGCGACGGGGCCCGCCGGGGCCTTCGCCCCATCTTTGGCCGCCGCCACGAAGCGGACTCTGCACACGATGCAGACTTGATTCCCACATTCGCTTCTGTCGCTCGGTTAGAATGCTCGATATCTGTTTATTCATCTTCTCGAGCGCTTTGCCGATTTCGTCCTGGGCATCGATGCGAATATTGTGTAGTGTTTCCATATGCTCTTTGAGGATCGGTTCGATCTTCTCGGCTTGTTCCGGCGAGAGACGAAGCTCGCGATGCAACTGGCCCACCATCCTGCCGCTCGCGAATTCGGGTCCCCGTGGGGGTTTCATGATTTTATCAGGTGCAAAAATCAGCATGGATGAGCCACCAATTGCTATGCCGGCTATGAGGATGATTAGGCCGAAAAATGCCATCCGCCACATGTGGGCTTTGTTAATCTGGCTAACGATTGTATTATCGGTTGTCTGGTTCTGGCTCATTGTACCACCCATGCAATCGCTTGTGAAATCTCATATAAAGGTCCCGTCGAGGCGTTGTAAACCATGATAGCTATCACCACGGAAGAAACGGCAAAGGCCGATGAAGCGGCCGCCAGCCATAGCAGGGGTTTTTCGGCCAGTTGTTCTATCCGATTTTGCTCAGCACTAAGTCTCGCTATGACCCGGTCGGCAACGTCAATCTCTGGAGGCGACTCGCTGCGGGCACGTGCTGCTAATGCTTCGAAAAGGTTTTCGTTTTTCATCCTCTCAGCTCCTTTCCCGCCTGAGCGAAAAGCTTTTCCAATCTCTTTCTGGCCCGCAGTGTCTGGACTTTTACCATGCTCTTTGTCCAGCCCGTTCGGCGGGCGGTTTCGGCAACATCGCATCCTTCCAGGTATCGCAGAGTCAAGACAAGCCGGTCTCGCGGGCTTAGTTTCGCCAGCAACCGGTGAAGTATCTCGGCGGCCTGTCCGGGATCCATTTCATCCGGCGATTTGTCCGGCAACTGGTCCCATTCAGCCAGAGAGAAACTTTCTGTCTCGTGCCGGCGTGCCATTTGTTTCCAGTAGCGGTAGCCGACGCGAGTGGCGATTCGCGAAAGCCAGTGATCGAAGGGGGCCTTTTCGCGGTAGCTGTGCAGGCTCATGAATGCTTCGACAAAAACGTCCTGTACCAGTTCCTCGTGGACGAGACAGTCCCGGCTGAAATGCCACAATATCCTGCTGACATGCGACTGGTGCTGTTTAATGAGCCGGGTGTAAGCATCGGAATCGCCCTGGCGACTCAGGCGAACGTCTTCAAGCTCAGCCGCAAGAGATGCGTTCGTTTGTTGCTGGTCTTCTGCGACGATTTCTGAGTCCATTAGGCTGTTAATAAGATCGACCAATAACCGCTCGGCCCGGAGACTTACGATCCGGCCTGGAAGAATCGATAAAACCATATTTGAAGGATACGAAAGCATATGCAATTCAGCAATAAAATTTCCAAATATTCTCAAGTTTCTGTGCAGCCCTTGAAACGACAAAGCAATCCCGCCGAGCAATGGTTTCTCGGCGGGATCTTAGCTCTGTTAATGTGTTCGGCAAAGTTGTCGGTCTATCAAATTTTTTAAGAATCTCTGCATTATTCACCCTGCGGTTGTTCTGGTTGGTCTTCAACAATCGGTGGTTTTGGAGCATTGGCATCCGGAGCTTTTTCCGGTTGTGGTTTCAGATTCCAATCCGGCGTCCAGTCCTGTCTCCAGCCCGGCCCCCATCCTTGTCGTCTGGTTCCTGGTCCATAGCCAGGTGTCCAACCTCTACCTCTGAGTGGTGTGGGCTGATTTATTTGGTCTTGATCTTCCGGTACGAATTGTCGCTGCCATATCCGAGGGCCTTCTCCGACTCGACCTCTGGGGCCGGGTCGTCCCTGTCGGTTATTCATTCCCCAATTCTGGGGGGGTGTATTTCTGCGGTTGAAACCTCTACCACCTCTGCCGACAATAGGGCCACGCTGCATCATTATGTCCCGGCGTCCAAATCCCTGACCGCGTGGTCTTTGACCTCTTCCCTGGAAACCTTGGCCGAATCCACCTGGCCCTCTGCCCTGAAAATCCCTTTTAAGTCTGCCGGGGCCTCGATTTTGTCTCCCTTGAATGTTCTGATTCGGGCCCTGACCTAGAGGACAATATGGACCTCGTGGTCCTTGGAAATACCGGCCGAATCCGCCTCGACCTGGGCCTTGTTGGGGCTGGATGTTTTGGTTCGGCCCCTGAGCCCATGGGCAATATGGTCCCGGTACCCAGGAATTATCCGGTTGAGCGGAATCAAGGTCTGCATTCATTTGTGGTCTACCGGCCATCCTTTGTCCCCATTCCGGACCGCCGCCCCATCCTTGTCCGCCGCGACCACGGCCGCCAGGCTGTCCAATCGCCTCACCAGCCAGGACCGTCAATGCCAGCACGATAATGATCGCTGTAGTAATTTTTACCTTTTTCATTTGTTGTTCCTTTCATTAATTTTTCTAACAACTACATATCTGGGCCCCGTGTTGGGGTTCTTCTACAGGGATAGTGGCGCTAGCAAGAAGAAGGTTACACCCGAACCAGCCTTTTACACAAAATTGTTCGTATATTTGTAATGACAGAAATAATCCCGTGGCCTTATAATCGAACGTGTAAGGTGGGTTGAAATTGGCAGAAAATGCTGCTTGGATGTGATATAGAACTTCGAGCGGATAGTTGGAGTATGTAATTAATGTCATAACGCACCCTGATAGGGGTGCGTTATGACTTTTAGATATTCATTATAGGCCTGTGTTAAGCTTTTTTACGAGCGGTCTTAAGGATAAGTTGATTTTCTACCTGGTCCTGGCATATCTGGCTGAACTCGCACTGTTCGCAGTTATAGAGCTTTGGGCAGATACGGAAAGAGATTTGCCCGTTCATTGTGTACCGGCACTGATTTTTGCCTATGAGAGCATTGAGCTTGTCGAGGAAAGGTTTGATCCTTTCATCGGTGCAGTTCTTTTCATTCTTCATCATCGCAGCGTGAAACGAGCATCCTGAGCTGCACTGATAGCCAAATGTGCACATTCTTTTCTTAACGACCTCGGCCTGATACCAGATACAGGGCGAGACGACCTCTTCCTCGACCGGCGGTACTTCAACGGGCACTGGCATCTCTACAGGAGCCGTTACTAACTGAATATCGCGTGCTTTAGTGATTGAAGTCCCCAGCCGCTCCAGTTCAAAAGGTTTTGCCAGGTAATCGACAGCACCTCTGCGCATCGCTTCAGTCGCAGTATCAACTGAAGGATAAGCAGTGATAATTATGACTTTTGTTTTTGGATTCTTCACCCTGACTTCGCTCAGTACCGAAAGCCCGTCACGACCGGGCAGCTTGAGATCGACGATCATGACATCATAGTCGTTCAAATTGAAATTCTTGAGCGCCTTCTCACCGTCATCTACGGCATCAACCTTGTGATCTTCGCTCGAAAACCAGTCAACTAATGATTCCCGCATGATATCTTCGTCCTCTACGACCAAAATCGATTCTTTTTTCATGGCTTAAATCCTCTCTTTTGTTTTATTCAATGAGATTTTGTTTAATTAGAAATACATACCACTTATAAATCTGCAATAACTGTGCCTAAAACGAAAAGATTTAAGTTTTTTCAATGAAATCCTTTTAAATATTGAAGATATAAGAACTTATGGTAAAACCAAAATGCTGGTGTAAGTTTGTCGAGGATAATCGGAGTGCTAATAAATATAGCATTAGGTGTCTAAATTATTAGCACTTATGTTGTACTTCTTCAGCTTATTGGAAAGGGTCATGCGATGAATACCCAATATCTTGGCGGACCTGACAATGTTGCCGTCATTTTCCTCAAGAACCTTGCGAATGTGGTTTTTCTCCAGTGCTTCGAGGGTTTTTCCATCAGCAGGATTTGAGCTGGTTAATTCCTGTGGAAATTCTGATAATGTAATTGCCTTATCCTTCGAGAGAACTATACCGCGTTCGACCATGTTTTCCAGTTCCCTAACATTGCCGGGCCAGTCATAATTCAAAATGAATTCTACCGCTTCAGGTGAGAAGGTTTTAACCGGGCTGTTGTTCTGTTTAGAATACTGTTTCAGAAAATGTTCAGCGAGCGGTAAAATATCCTCCCGCCGACTTCTCAGTGGAGGCAAATCGATAGTCACGACATTCAAACGGTAATACAGGTCTTCTCTGAATTTCTCCTGTTGGATTAAAGTTCTCAGGTTTCTGTTTGTGGCGGTAATGATTCGAACATCGACATCGATTTCTTCGTTGCTTCCGATTCTGGTGATTTTCTTCTCTTCGAGCGCCCTGAGCAAATGGACTTGTGTGTTGGCATCTATCTCGCCAATTTCATCGAGGAACAGAGTGCCTTTGTCTGCGGCCTCGAACTTGCCTTTCCTTTGTTCAACAGCTCCAGTAAAAGAGCCTTTCTCATAGCCGAACAGCTCGCTTTCCAGGAGTGTCTCCGGAAGGGCCGCACAGCTTGTAACAATGAACGGTTTGTTATAGCGATGGCTTTGGCGATGAATAGCGCGGGCAACGACTTCTTTGCCGGTACCGCTCTCTCCAGTGATAAGAATCGTAGTATTCGTCGGGGCCACCGTTTTGATAAGCTCAAATATCTTTATCATCCTGGGGCTTTTGGCGATAATGCCCTCGAAGCTATGTCTATCTTCGACTTTCTGGCGCAGGCTTATGTTCTCCTCAATCAGATTGTGATGTTCAACCAGGTTTCTTATTACCAGTTCGACCTTTTCCGGACAGAAGGGTTTTTCGATGAAGTCGTAAGCCCCTTCACGCATTGCAGTGATTGCTGTTTGAATTGTACCGTGAGCCGTGATGATGACCGTTGATATCGTAGGTACGATTTCTCTTGCCTTTTTCATCAATTCGATGCCGTCTATGCCCGGCATGATGAGGTCTGCAATCATAATCTTGACTTTTTTGTTCTTTATTATATCGAGTGCCTCATCTGCGCAACTGGCAGTCAAAACCTTATAACCGACGGAACTGAGCCAGTCGCAGAGAGATTCTCTGACGATTTCCTCATCGTCCACGATGAGCAGTTTAGTTTTTTTCTTCATCTATGATCCCCAGATATATCGAGAATGTCGTGCCGTCAACGGGATTACTCTGGATTGTTATTTTGCCGTGATGTCGTTCAATGATTCCGTGTACAACGGACAGTCCAAGCCCAACGCCTTTGCCTTTCTCCTTTGTAGTAAAGAACGGAGTAAACAGCTTGTCTAAATTCTCCTTGGGAATGCCAATTCCCGTGTCGCTGATATCGATTCTAACTGCATCTCTAATTGAGTTGCCGATTTTGACGCCTTTGGTAACGGATGTGGTTATTGTCAGGTCACCGCCATCGGGCATTGCCTGAGCAGCATTAAGTATGATATTCATCAATGCCTGCTGGATTTGGTCAAAATCAACTTTGATAAGAGGAAGTGATGGGCACAGTTTTTCTTTGATTTTTATGTTTTCGAGACTGATTTGATGACCGATTATCTCGAATGTTGCTTCTATAACTTTGTTTATGTCAACCGGTCTGAGTTTGACTTCCGTCTGGCGTGAGAAGTCGAGAAGGTTCTTGATTATTCGGGAACATCGTTCTGTTTCTTTACCAATCTTTTCAAGTTGCTTCTTGGTGTCTTCGGTCTGTAATTTATTTTGTTCGTACTTTTTAAGAAGAAGCTTAATATAGACCAGAATCCCAGCCAGTGGGTTGTTGACTTCGTGAGCAACTCCTGCAGCCAACTGGCCTACGGAGGCCAGTTTCTCCGACCTTAGCAATTCCGCCTCCGTTAGCTTACGCTCGGTGATGTCTTCACCTGAACTAAGAGTGCCGATTATTTGGCCTGTTTTGTCTTTGAGAGTGGTATTATGCCAGGCGATAGTTCTTTCCTCCCCATCTCTTGTCAGGATTGGATTTTCATAATATTCGGCCGGCTGGACTTCTCCAGCTATCAATTTCTGATAGAAGCTTTTGAGTTCTTCCCTTATGCTTTCCGGGACATAGAAATCGAACCAGTTATTCCCAAGAATCTCATTATCTTCATATCCGAGGACTTCGCAGCCCATTTTGTTGATGAGAGTTATTCTTCCCTTGAGATCGAGTGCTACAATTATAACACGGGCTACACTCAGGTATTGTTGTGCTTTATCTCTTTCTTCTCGTAGCTGGTCCCACAACTTCTTGCGTTCTGTTAAATCTCTGAAGATTTCCAGAGCGCCAATTATCTCATTATCGCTGGATCTTAGTGCGGATGTTGTTACATTGATAGGAATTTCCTTTCCTTCTTTGTCCTTAATGATCGCATCGTAATTGGACATGGACTCTCCCGTTTCCAATGTTCTTTTCAAGCGACATTTACTTTTACAGATATTACTCCTGAGGATTGTGTAACACTTCTTATTCAAAACTTCCTCTTTCATGAAGCCTGTGATCTTTTCAGCGGCACGATTAAAAGAAGTAATTCTGGCATCCTTATCTATGGTAAAGAGTCCACCCTCCATGCTTGACAGGATATTATCCAGAAATTCCTTTGCGATGTCATCGTCGATCTTCATGCCAAGCTCTCCATAAAATCACATATACAAGGATGAAAGTAATTATAAGCGTTTTATCCGCAAAAATAAAGCCGTTTGTTTCGGATTGGCTGATCTGATATAAATATATATGAATTAATTTACAGTTGGGCTTAAAAGTATGTTCGGATTCAAAAAAAGACGTCGAAATCGGCTGACAGCAAAGCCTTTCCCTGCCGATTGGCTGACGATTATTGAAAGAAATGTGCCGCTCTACAGATTGCTGCCCAAGGCGGATCAAAGAGAATTGCAGCGTCACATTCAAATCTTTATCGGCGAGAAATGTTTCGAAGGCTGTGGCGGTCTGAAGATTACCGATGAAATAAAAGTCACTATAGCGGCCCAGGCCTGTATGCTTCTGCTCCACCGCCGGACCGATTATTATCCTGGCCTGCCTTCCATACTGGTATATCCGCGGTCATACGTTGCCCCGAGTGTTCCGAAGCTTGTTGGCGGTATTGTCGTTGAAGGCCCGGATGTTCGTCTGGGCGAATCATGGCGTCGCGGATCGGTAGTCCTCTCATGGGACGATGTGCGCCGTAGTGCCGCTGATATTCATGATGGCCATAACGTTGTCTTTCATGAATTTGCGCACCAGCTTGACAGCTCCGGGGCCAAGGGTGACAGCAGCCCGGTAGTTCAGGACCACTCGACCTTTATCGCTTGGGCACGCATCCTGGAGATGGATTACGAGAAGCTCCGGCATGATGTTAGTCGAAATAATGCTACACTTCTGGACAGATATGGTGCCGTGAATCCAGCCGAATTCTTCGCTGTCGCCACCGAATGTTTTTTCGAAAAACCTAAGGAGATGCTGGATCTGCATCTTGATTTGTACAATGAATTAAAAAATTTCTACCAGCAAGATCCGGCAAAATTATATATTAACCATTCCGGAAATCGAGTTTGCGACTAAAGATTTTGAATATGAAAAAGACCAAAGCTTCTCGTGGATTTCAAGTTTTTGCTAAACCGATCGGCTCGGTCTGTAACTTGGGCTGTCGGTATTGCTATTATCTGCAAACCGAAAACCTCTATCCAAAAGGCGAGTCATTTCACATGGCTGACGATGTCCTGGAGCAGTATATCGCCCAGCACATCGAAGCCTGTCCCGATGAGATGATCTGCTTTTCCTGGCATGGGGGTGAACCAACAATGTTGGGCCTGGATTATTTTCGCAGGATTGTGGCCCTGCAGCGCAAACATCATGCCTCAGATCGACGGATCGCAAACGGGATGCAGACCAACGGGACTCTGCTTGATGATCAGTGGTGCCGCTTCCTGGCGGCAGAGGGCTTTTCCGTAGGCCTGAGCCTGGATGGGCCGCAGGAAATACATGACCAATACCGCGTCACGAAGGATGGCAGATCTACTCATGAGAAAGCAATGCGTGGGTATGAACTCCTGCTAAAGCACGGAATTAATACTGATATCTTGTGTGTGGTCAATGCTCACAATGTTTGGTATCCTGCCGAAGTGTACGGTTTCTTCAAGCAAATCGAAGCTCCATACGTTAGCTTTCTGCCTATGGTCGAGCCGCAGTCGGAAGCTGAAAATGGTGTTAACGCACTGACAGTGCCGGCGGACGCTTGGGGCAGTTTTCTCTGTACCATCTTCGATGAATGGGCAAGCCGAGACATCGGGCGGATCAAGGTACAAATCTTCGAGGAGGCCGCCAGAGTAGCGTTCGGGCAGGAGCATTCGCTGTGTATTTTCCGGCCGACATGCGGCGATATTCCCGTCATCGAGCACAACGGGGATTTCTTTTCGTGTGACCACTTCGTGAATTTGGAACACCGCCTTGGGAATATTACCAAAACGCCGTTAGTCGAGTTGCTTGAAAGTCCGGTACAGAGAGCGTTTGGGCAGGCGAAATTAGAAAATCTTCCCCGCTATTGTCTGAAGTGTGATGTCCGGGACATGTGTAACGGAGAATGCCCCAAAAACCGCTTTTGCCGAACACCGGATGGCGAGGAAGGTTTGAACTATCTATGCGCAGGCTATAAACGGTTTTTCACCCACTGCCGGCCTTTTGTTACTGAGGTCGCCGCACAGTGGCACCGGCAGGGACTCGGAGAGCAAGTGCCGACATCAACGAAGGCAAACGTCCGAGCCACTCATAAGCCGGGGCGAAATGATCCATGTCCCTGCGGCAGCGGTTTGAAATACAAAAAGTGCTGCCTCGGCAAATGATTAAAGCGAGGCCTCTGACTTACCAACGAAACATCAGGTTCTAAGCTTTTCGTTAAAGAATTCGATGGTTCGCTTCCAAGCAAGCTCGGCCGCTTCTTTATGATACCGGGATTCGTTGGTGTCGTTGAAGAATGCATGACCGGCCCCCTCATATATATAGATTTTATAATCAATGGATGCCTTCTTAAGAGCGGATTCGAACGCTTCAATGCCGGCGTTGATACGTTTATCCAGACCGCCATAATGGGCAAGCACAGATGCCTTTATCTTAGGGACGTCCTCGGAGGCCGGCTGGCTGCCGTAGAAGGGGACGGCGGCTTTCAAGTCCGGGCTGTTGACGGCTACCTGGTTTGTCATTCCTCCTCCCCAGCAGAAGCCCATGCAGCCGACCTTGCCGGTAGATTGAGGATGTGTCTTTAAGTACTTAACAGCAGCGACGAGATTCTTCACAGTCGCTTCACGATCGAGCTTTCCTATTTTGGACCGGGCCTCATTTTCATCTTTCGGAGTCCCCCCGAGCGGCGAAAGGGCGTCAGGGGCGATGGTCAGAAAGCCCTTCAATGCCACACGCCGGGCAACGTCTTCGATGTGAGGTTGCAGACCCCTGTTTTCGTGAATCACGATGACGCCGGGTAGTTTTTTATCATCTTTAGGCCTGGCCAGACTTGCTCGAATGTCACCCGTTGCACCGGGGTAAGTAATGTATTCCGTATGAAGCCGGGAATCATCCTTTGGAACGACTTCTGCTACGGCGGAATTTTCCTCCAATTGAGTTAGCATGATATAAGCAGCAGTCCCGCTTCCGATATGAACTATTCTTCTAAGGAAATTACGGCGACCTATATGCCCATTCGCGTATTCATCATGAGTTTTGGTAATTTTCTGATTCATGGTCTGTTCTCCTTTCTTTATAAAGTCAATTTATTTGTCATGACTTCTCTCATATAGCGTACCTTATGAATCTCTCGACAGCAATTGGATTGTTCCAAGTTTGTATCGTCGATGACCATCATCTTTTTCGTGCGGCAGGGCCATTACCGGAGTGCCATCCCGCATTCCTACCGAGATATATAAATCGTATGTGCCGGGTTGTGTGTTCGGTGCGAAGCCAAAGGTTTTTAAAGCAACGGCAAAAGTTGAGTTGATGGTCTTGGTTGGAGCTTCACCGGGCGGGCCGACGCCCAAATTACGAACATCGAAAGATTCATCACAGAATGCCGCAACGATGCCGCCTTCTTCATCTTTAAGAGTGAATGCGATGAAGCCTCCGGGATAGCAGGGAGCTACTCCGGCATTGGCCCATGTGCTTGTAATAGTATAAGGTTCTGATAAGTGTATTTGTTCGGGGAAAATGACCTTCCTTAATTGAATACGATATCCCATTCGTCGGTTGATTTTATCAATAATTTCACGGTTCTCTGCCAGTAGGATTCGCGGCCACCAGTGGATTGACATGTAGCTGGCGTGATATTCTTCAATGGCCTGGAGTAGAAGTGAGCCGTCGCCCCAGGCATTTTTGCGCTTGCTTGGTCCGTAATGTTCGTGTTCGAGGACCATGGGCAGCTTGGGCCAGAATTCCTGTGCCATCTCGGCATGAAACCACGAGTTCGGTGGTGCTTGTACGCAGATGCTGTCATCGCGCAGTGTTACACCTTTGGAAAGGGCGTAATCGGTAATGGGAAAATGACGGCCCGGTTCGCCAGGTCCGGCAAAGTCATCGCTGATGGCCAGCAGCGTTTTTTTGAAATGCTTGCAGTACAGGTCAACGTGAATCTTGCGGCTCTCATAATCGAAAGGCAGTTTCGAGCTGGCCCATGTGTGGCCTTCGCCCCAGACACCGAACGAGCCGATATCGATAAAAGCGACGTTCGGATTGCCGTCATACCGGTAGGCCATGGCGTTAAGAAAGTTGTCGAGCTTTTCGAGGAAGACAGAGTCCTTATAGTCCGGTTCCCAGTACTGCCCGTTTTCATCGACTCCCTTGCCTACTGTGAAGTTGTATCCCTTGGCGCCGGCGGCATGTACCCACTCCGGCGTCGCCCAGCGCATCCATGATTCCGTGCTGCTGATGCGAAGTGCGATTTGCTTACCCTTGTCAATCCATCGCTGGGCGGGTGTGTCCAGCAAAGAGAAGTTGAATTTGCCTTCTTCCGGCTCAAGAAACGACCAGGGTACACGCAGGTAAACACACGATAGGCCGGGGAAGTCGTTGAGTGTATCGGATGGCTTTAATTTTGAGCCGTAGTTGGTGATAATGTTCGAATAAAAGTGCATCGTCCAGCCCATTTGTGGATTGACGAGCGCCCGGCCGTGATCAATAAGTTCGACTGTTTGCTGATTCGATTCCTGTGCCGACGAAGAAATCCCGGCCAAAAGCATGATTACAAATAATGAAAATCCAGTTCCGTTCTTCATAATATCCCCTTTATGCTATGTAAAACTGTTGTTCGGTTACTTGCACTCGACCTATTAAAGAGACAATTCTACTCGAAATTATATACAAAAAATATAAATAAATTCTTGACTGCAGTGTGAATATGGGCAAAATGAGACAAATAGGGCGCTTGTTTGCTTCAAATGGAGGAAGCATAAAAGTAAGCGCTTGTTTGTTTGCCACGGGGTGATGAAAAAGGAACATATGCCACTTTTTTAGTGGTTCAACCTCACATTTGACTTTGCTTAATTTCTCTAATAACATAACCATATAATTGGTTTTCGAAATCCGATGTTTAGGCAATTTTATTGGAGAAAAACCGGTCTATTTCAAGGAGAAACTTATGCTGTTGAGAAATATTTTTACATGTGTTTTGTCTTTGTTTCTTCTTTCGAATTTTGCCGTTGCTGGTAATATTCAACTGAAACCTTTTACCATGGACTGGCGGGATAATGCTGATTCCCTTGTGAATATGTCCTTTCTGTTGGATGCACCGGCGGGTAAGGACGGCTTTATCAGCGCCAAGTATGGCCATCTTGTCAAATCTGACGGTAAACGTTTTCGCATTTGGGGCATCAATTTCACCGGCTCGGCATGTTTTCCATCCAAAGAAGATGCCCCGATTGTAGCAAAACATCTTGCCCGGTTCGGCATCAATTGTGTCCGCTTTCACTTTCTCGATTCGAACTGGTCGGACAGTCTTTTTATAAAGGGCCGGGAAGACACGCGCGCACTGGATCCGCAGCAGCTTGACTTGTTTGATTATTTTGTTGCCGAATTGAAGAAGCGGGGAATCTATACGAACATCAATCTCAACGTCGGCAGAAACTACAGAAAAGGTGATGGAGTAAGGGATTATGAGTATCTCGGGCTGGCAAAGGTACTTAATTACTTCGACGAGCACATTCAGATGCTGCACACCGAATATGCCCGGCAGCTTTTGATCCACTTTAATCCATACACCAGTTCGGAATACCGCAACGAACCGGCTGTGGCCATTGTCGAACTCGTTAATGAAAATTCCATCGTAGAGGCATGGTTCAGTGACCGGCTGCTGGGAACAAACAAGAGCAGGAATCCCAGCACCTGGGCCGACATCACGGCCTGGTATGCCGAGCAATTGACAAAGAAGTACAATGCATGGCTTCAGAAACGGTTGTCGATGGACGAGTTGGAGGAATTTCGGAAGTCGGCCGATGTTAAAGCCGATGAGCTTATACCCCGTTTGACAATGAAGCAGTTCACAGCCGCTCCCGAAAAGAGATTCCATCTTGAAGCGGAATTCTATATGGAATTGGAACAGAATTACTTCGACAGAATGTATCGATATCTTAAAGACGAGCTTGACGTCAAGCCGTTGATTGTCGGCACGAGTGACCATAACCACTCCCGGAGCGGTTATCCATTGCTGACTTCCACTTCTAAGCTGGATGTTGTGGATGGCCATGTGTATTGGCAGCATCCGAATTATCTGAGAGATCCCAAGACAGGGCGAAGGACTTTTTCTATACCGAATACACCGATGGTCAACGATCCGTTGAACTCGACGGTTGTTCAGCTTTCCCGGTCTGCGGTGGCCGGCAAGCCTTATACTGTTTCTGAAACCAATCATCCTTTCCCCAATGAATATTCCTGTGAAAGTGTCGGAATCCTCGCGGCATACTCGGCATTCCATGACTGGGATGGCATTTTCCTATATACGTTCGAGCACAAAGATCCCGAGGAATGGACGCCGCGGATGCCGTCACATTTCGAGATTCGGCCGGACCCGGTAAAAATGACAAACATTGCCGCGTCTGCCTTGATGTTCCTGCGAAGCGACGTTCGCCCCGCACTCGAGAATATACCCAGATCGTACTCGATGAAACAGGTGCGTGATAGTATCCGGCTGCCGTACTCGGAGCGTACGTATTTCACGCCGGGCTTCGATCTGTCATTGCCTCTTAGACACACGACGCGTATTGCCGGCTTTAACGGGCAGTCGGGGCAATATCCGAAAGTCACCGTGGACAATCCTATTGTTTCAGATACGAGAGAGCTTCGCTGGTACCGCTCCGAAAAGGGCAAAGGACTTGTCACCATCGAAACGGAGAAGTCACAGGCCATAATCGGATTTGTCAAAGACGATAACAGTGTGTTGAAAAACATATCCGTTAAAGTGGAAAACGAATTCTGCTCGATTATCGTAACTTCTTTGGATGCAGAGCCGATTACCCATTCGCAAAAGCTGCTTTTGGTCGCAACGGCCCGCTCGGCCAATACAGGTATGATCTGGAACGAAAACAGAACGTCTCTTTCCGATTGGGGTACGGCTCCGACCGTTATCGAACCGGTTAAGGGCGACTTGATTCTCCGGGACATCGAACCGGCAGAAAATGTTGAAGTCATTCCATTAGACGGTGCCGGCAGGAGAATGGCCCAGTCGATTCGGGCAAGAGAACATTCCGATGGTTTTGTAATTGCCATTGGGCAGCCTGCTACTACATGGTATATTATCAGAATTAAAAGATAAGAAAGGGTGGAACTATCATGTCTTATAGAGTGAAGTGTTTTGCAGTTATTACAATAGCTTTGGTCTGTATGGTGGCGGAAGATTTCGTATGGGCTGAGCAGCCTTCGATCTTGTCCGTTCGGGCGGATTCGCGAACGGTCGGCCTTTATGAAAAATTTGAGCTGAGGATTGATTTGAAAGCTATGTACGATAATCCCTTCGATCCTGAGCAAGTCGATCTGAGCGCCGAGTTCACTTCGCCTTCCGGCAAAAAGCAGAATATCTGGGGCTTTTATAATCCGTCGAGCTGGGCGAGTCTCTGGATGGTGCGGTTCTCCCCGACCGAGAAGGGTACGTGGCGTTACGTTGTCAACGTCACCGACTCGCAGGGCACGGCACAAAACAAGGCCGGCGCATTCGAGGCAGTTGATTCTTCTCATCATGGATTCATAAAGATTGCCCCGAACCAGCGTTACCTCAAGTTTGACGACGGCACATCGTTCTACGGTGTTGGCCTGTGGTATAATGACAGCTACGAGCTGTTCAACGACGGCGGAATAACCGAGGACGGTCTCGATAATCTCAAAGAGCGGGGGGCGAATTTCATCAGCTTTTTCCCTACGCCGCTCGAAACGATGGGCTCCGGCCTGGGACGATACGACCAGAACCGCTGCGGCCGGATGGACCAGCTCTTCGAATGGTGCGAACAGCGTGACATCTACATTAGCTGGAACATCTGGTTCCATTCTTACATTTCGATGGCCGTCTGGGGCGGCGGAAACGCGCGGTACAGAAATAATCCGTACGTTCTGGTCAGCAGCGCCAAGGATTTCTTCGGCAGCGAAGAAGCATGGAAATACCAGCAGAAGCTGTACCGGTACATGATTGCCAGATGGGGATATAGCCGGGCGTTGTTCCTTTGGTTCGTCGTCGATGAAATTAACGGCACCGAAGGCTGGACCCAGGGTGACCACGCTGTTGCCGAGAATTGGTGCCGGAAGATAGATGAGTATTTCAACACACACGATCCGTACGGACGACCTACGACCGGCACACAGAGCGGCGGTATCGGTCAGTGGTGGCCGGAGGGATACAAAATATTCGATATCGCCGGACGCGAAATCTACGAGGCACAGGGACATCCGATGCCGAAAAGCGGCAAGCTCGGCCCTGACGATGAAAGCCCGATTCAATATAGCTACAAAAACTACGCGGTCCAGATTCAAAACCTCTGGGATGGATTCGGCAAACCTGCAATCATCGGCGAGTGCGGCTGGGACCATACCTATTATGAACCGGGCATGCCTGGTTATCTTGCTATGTATCATAATGCCCTCTGGGTCAGCCTGACCAACGGCTCGTGCGCCACGCCGTTCTGGTGGGCGTATTCATCCTGGATAAATGACAGCGTAGTCACTAACCAGATGCTCAATTTTTCGAGATTTGTTTCAGACATTGATTTTGCAAACTTTTCGCTGGAACCTGCTGAAATTACCGCCGGCGACTGTGACGCCTGGGCGATGAAAAGCGATAAAATCATTTTCGGCTGGGTCGTCAATCCGCGGACCAGCGTCGCCAACGAATCGTTCACCATCTCCGGATTGGCCGACGGTGAATACGAGGTTCGTTTGTATCGAACCTGGCGGGGCAGATATATGGACAGACATACCGTCAACTGCACCGGGGGCAAACTTACCGATACGATTCCGGAATTAAAAACGACCGGCGGACATGCGCTTCATATTGGAAACGATGTTGCTTTAAAAATTGTTCCCAAGTAGTTGATACCGTTTAGACAGAAGTATTTAAAATTCGACGCCGTCAGTGACATCGTGAAAATTAAAGGCTGCTTGTCCTCTTCAAACATCCGCATAATCAGAGCATAAATACTCAGGCCGATACAGATTAAGCCCAGGATGAAGCATACGAATCCGACAATATAAAATCCGGTTCGTATGAACGCTTCTTCATAATACGGTGAAAGGGCGGCTTTCTTCTGGAATATGAATCCAAGAGTAAACGGCGGACAGGCCAAACCCAGCAGGGCGAGCCCCATCAAAAAGCTCCTGAGCGGAACATCGAAGAATGGCCCTTTGAGCGGTAGCCAGATAGCGATAACAACAAAGCATATAATCGCAATGACCACGGCCAGACCATTTATCAGCAGTATTTTCTTTTTCGAGAATTTGCCTCGGGCTTTCTCTTGAGTATTGTTCTGTTCGTCCATAGCAACATCCACGTCAAAGCGCGCAGTGACATTAT
>Ga0209536_100006213_pt1 | contig 18333 bp, 15 predicted proteins | sample DeeMarSeWOR28_12_FD_187461 | JGI IMG/M metagenome (GOLD analysis project Ga0209536, IMG submission 187461) | Marine sediment microbial communities from White Oak River estuary, North Carolina - WOR-2-8_12 (SPAdes) (version 2) | ecosystem: Environmental > Aquatic > Marine > Intertidal zone >... | reverse complement strand
GTGAAATCAAAGACCCTAGAGCAATTGAATCCATCCTCAATTACCTAAAAACCGCCCCAACTTTGATCAATAAAGAAGAACAAGTGGAAATTTATGAGGTGACCACCGCAGCGTTGATAGACATAGGCCAACCGGCAATTCGCTATTTAGTGCCGGAATTGACTAACTGGCAAATCGCCCCATACGCCGCCGCGGTCTTAAACGCGCTGCAGTGGACCCCTGGTAGTGATGAGGAATTAGTGCGTTATCAAGTAGCCCTCAAAGAATCCGACTTTATTGCCGTCAATTGGGGATTGGTGCGCAACGTATTAACACGAGATTTATATTCAAGAGACCCTGCGGTAGTTGAAAATGCGCTATATGCTTTAATTGGCATCGGGCGCAAAGAAGTGATTGACGACTTGATTACCGCGTTGCACGATAAAGGAAGTTTACCTATTGCAGAAGCGTATTTGAATTCAGGACAAAACAGATTAATGGATGCCGCCGAAATTTGGGCGATGAACAACGGCCACAAGGTTCATCAATTTAAAAAGGGCTCCCAACCCGTCCAATGGGGAAGGTTGTAACCAGCAAATGATGCGAACTCGTGCTAAAACCCTACAATGAGAAATTAACAGATATATATAGCACGCTGCCTGAAAAACCTGCGAAAAGCCGGCTGTGGATTGCTGGAGTTACTATGGCGATAGCAGCAGGATTTTCAGTATTTATCTACTTCTCTATAGATATTGAAATAAAAGTGCCTGACACCCTAGTATCCCATCCTCAAAACAGTCATTTTTTGCAAAAACCTACCATAGTATTTAGTTCATTCGAAAATACTGTTCATACTGATCCAGGGAATCTTGATTCCGACTTAGTGAGTACTTTATTACAAAAGAATGTAGCCAAGCTTGCCAGTCAGTACAACGTAGTAAATTTTAATGCTATTACCATTCCTAAGTCTTTAGCACTACATGACATTGATAACGCGGAAAATACGGCGCAAGCGTACCAAGCGAGCATTATAGTTTGGGGGAGTGTTGATGAAACACACATTACACTCAATGTATTAAAAACGGGCGATAAGCCGTTTACTATTGCCAAATTTTCCGATGAGTATAAAAAACGCACCCGCCTACAATCACCTAATGCGTTTGCGAGTTTAAACATCACGGATTTGCCCGCTGAAGTGGAATTTATCAGTTATTTTTTGTTGGCGCAGTTATTCTACGTTAATCATGACTATCAGGCTGCTATAGATTTCTTCCATATGACTGTCGAGGATGCACAAGAGCAGGCTTTATTGGATGTATTGCCGGAATTGTTTTTTTCCCTAGGGTGGCTTTACCAACAAGAAGAGACTTTCAATTATGAAAAGTCCGTTGAATATTATTCAAAGGGATTGCAAGACCGACGGTTATCCAGCTACATGTATGTAAACCGAGGTGTTTCCAAGCAGCTGGCGAGTGATATTAGCGGTGCGGTGCAAGATTATAATTTGGCGATCGAAAATGATACGGGAAATGCGGTAGCTTATAACAACCGCGCCATTGTACGCGAACAATTGCAAGACATTAAGGGTGCTTATGCCGATTACTACCGTGCCATTCAGATAGCGCCAGGCCTTCAAGAAGCACATTTCAATCTCGGTAAACTCAACTATCAACAAGGTGACTTGCGGAGTGCGCAGAATAATTTTGAAAACGCGGTGTTGATTAACCCCCAAGATGGTGATGCTTATTATAATCGTGGGTTCATAAAACAGTTGTTAAACGACCCAGCCGGTGCGGCGGTGGATTACGGTAAAGCCATCGAATTAACTCCGAAAGATATCGATGCATATATCAACCGCGGAATAACTCGCATCATCCGCGGTGACAGTAACGGCGCCATAGATGACTTCAGTCAGGCAATTGCGTTAAATCCGGCAAGTGCGAATGCTTACTATAACCGGGGAATCGCGTTTCAAATGGCTGGGTTGCTGGAAAAAGCAATATATGACTATGATCGCGCCATACGGTTCGATCCACAATCACCAGCTGCCTATAACAATCGTGGTGGCGCCAGGCATGCATTGAATGATTTGGCGGGGGCCATTGAGGATTTTACAGCTGCGATCGAACGTAAACACGATTTTGCTGCTGCTTATGTTAATCGTGGCAATGTCTACGCTCAGAATGAACAACCGAGTAAAGCTATCGCCGATTTCAATACTGCGCTGGTGTATGAGCCTAACTATGCCGAGGCATTTTATAACCGAGCTTTGGTCTATCAGTCACAAAATAATCTGATACTGGCTAAGAAAGATTATTCACGTGCCATTGCGCTTAATCCGAACAACGACAAAGCGTATATTAATCGTGGTGCTGTGCTGCAATCTCAAGGCAAGCTTGAAGAAGCTATAAAGGATTACAATCAAGCGATTATGATTAATCCTCAATACGCTGCGGCGTATAACAACCGTGGATTAGTTAAGAAGAAGCAGGAGAACGCATTGAAGGCGATAGATGATTTTAACAAAGCGATTTCGCTGGACCCCAGCTTTGCAGACGCTTATTTTAATCGTTACCACATCCTAAAACAAACAGAACACTCATTGAGCACCACAATCAAGAGAACAACAGACACTTCAAGTATTGATCAGCCGGACTCCAAGACTTCTTTGTCGCAAACAAAGACACCGTGAAAAGCTGACGCTTATCAGCCTGGCGCAAGCGTAGGGCAGCCTCAGACTCCACCGTATTCGTAATTTTTTTCTTTTTTGGTGATAGTATGGCAAGCTGGACATTGCACTTGTACACGAGCACCTTGAAATTGTACAGCGTCGCCAAATCTAATATTTGCAGAGCAATATGGACAAGTGACTAATGTGTCTAATGCAATATGTAAATCTTTGTCGTTCATGTCGAAATCTGGATCGACAGCGACTTTGGCAGACCAGTTTTGAATAATATTAAAACACTCTAAAAAAGATTTAGGTGCTGCGGAAACCACCGGTTTTTTTGCTGAATTGGTGAAAATCCGTTGTAAGATACCCATATTGCCCCTCCCTTAATCTCTATTCTGTAATACCCAGTTTCATGGTTTGCCCGTCAGTTTTTCCTATCCGCTAGAGTAAGGGCCTTCCGCCCAACTCCGTAGGAAACTGACGACAAAAATAATTTATAGGTATATATAGCACAATACGTTTTATTTGCGGAAACGAATTTCATCAAATTGCGAAAAAAATTTCATAGAGTTGGTTAATCAATACTCATGCGTTCGCTATGTGATTGAATTTACGACTTTAAATGCCATTCACGCAGGGCCAGCGTAGTGGCAATGAAGTGGGGTAGTCTTAAGTAAATCCACTACAAACTGTATTAGTTTACTCGGGGATTTGTAAAAGATAGACTACCGTTGGTTTAAAAATAATTTCAGAAAATTTGCCAAATGGAGACAGCAGCGATGCACACAACGAAAAATGCAAAATCATTGCCCCAGTACTTGGTTAACACAAACATCATTGGAATTATTACTGCTGTACTTTTTTTATTGTGCGGGTTCAGTTCGCCGCTTCAGGCCGCCGTTAAGGGCGAGGAGATTGAATATAAAAGTGGAGACACTGTAATGAAAGGCTATTTAGCCTATGACGACAGTATATCCGGTAAACGTCCAGGAGTATTAGTGGTGCATGAATGGTGGGGGCACAACGAATATGCCCGCGAACGCGCGCGTATGCTGGCCGAGCTAGGCTATACCGCACTGGCTGTTGATATGTATGGTGACGGTAAACAAGCTTCCCATCCAGAAGACGCCGGTAAGTTCGCTGGTGAGGTGCGAAAAAATATGCCTGAGGCGGAGTCACGTTTTAACGCCGCTAAAGACATTCTAAAAAAACATAAAACCACCAATCCCGATAAAATTGCGGCAATCGGATATTGCTTCGGCGGAGGCTTATTACTCGAGCTTGCCCGCCGAGGGATTGAATTGAATGGTATAGTCAGTTTCCACGGAAGCTTAGCGACTGAAAATCCTGCTACAGTGGGTAGCGTGAAGACAAAAGTATTGGTTTGCCATGGTGCTGACGATCCTTTTGTTAAACCAGAGCATATAGCGGCAGTGAAATCCGAGATGAAAGATGCTAAAGCGACTTTTACCTTTAAGGAATATGCCGGCGCTAAGCATAGTTTTACCAATCCGGGTGCCAATGAATTTGGAAAAAAATTTAATTTACCCTTAGAGTACAATGAACAAGCCGACAAACAATCGTGGGAAGATATGAAAGAATTTTTACAAGCGGCTTTTAAATAACACAGAAAACATGTATTCGTATTAGACAGATATTATCTGTAATATATGTGCCGCTGCGCTAATGTAAATTGTGAAGGGGTTTTAAATAAATGAAGTAAGTAGTCTACGAGTATAATCGTCCTAGCAAATGAGGTGTGGTATGGAGTCGTATCCATTAATACTAAAGTTGGATATAACAGGTAATCCTGACAGTTGGATAAACTATGAGGAAGCCATCCGGTTGTATGCTAATGAAAGAATAGTGGCTACCTTAGGTACAGAACGATTTTTGTTTCGTGGGGGCATTAATGCCGTGAGTAACGTTCAATCTACGATTGAAGTAGGCTCCATTTTATTGACTAAAGGAAAAGTCAAACATCACTCGCACCACAAACACTTTGTACCCCATTTGACCAATCGTGCATTGTTTAGACGTGATAGCTATATTTGCTTATATTGCGGCGAACAATTTAAACAGATGGATTTAACCCGGGATCACATTATTCCAATGAGCCGGGGTGGTTCCGACAGTTGGGAAAATGTCGTCACTGCTTGTTATCGTTGTAACAACCAAAAAGGGAATCAGACTCCGGAAGAGTGGGGTAAACATAGTCTGTTGGCAGTACCCTATGTACCCAATAAAGCCGAATATCTGTTTTTACAAAATCGTAGAATCATCGCGGACCAACAAGAGTTTTTAATGGCGCGTTTCCGGAAAGGTAGTCAATTAATTGCGCGCATAAATTGATCTTTCTAGTCATTAGTAATCCACTGTTATTGTTTGACATATCAACGCTTGCAAACTAACGAATAGATTTCGACCGCTTGAATAAATTCCGCCTGTCTCGCTGGGTCAGTCAGATTGATTTCATCAATAACAGGCATCGCGCTATTTCGATAAGTTATCTGGCGAGCATAGCCTCCACGCCCAGTTGTGATTTCTTGATTGTTTTTGTCGAAAATTGGGGTATCCACCAAACCGCAGGAAGGTGATCGGGCTTTAAACACATAACCCCTAATCTGTGGCAATGCACTAGTAATAAAGTCCGCATACTGTTGTAACATCACTGTAATATCCCGCGCTTGATTTTTCACGCCAAGAACACGGATTGTTTCACCACTCTTAATCAGTTGGACTGGATCGCGAGGCACACCTAAACCAATGGCGTATTCTGGGCACAACGGTATACAGTGAAATCGTGTACAAATAACATTCTCGACAATTGAGTTCAGTTTATCATTGCCGTCGTAACGAATTTTATGTCCCAATAAGCAGCTGCTTACCCCAATAGCAATCCGATTCTCGGGCATTGTTTTAGTCAAATGTTGTTTGGCAAGTGCAGATGTTATATTTTTTTGTAGTTCGGGTCTAACCAGCACTGTGGTAAGGGCTCGTCGGATGGAAAAATCAGATCAGATTTTGCAAAATCCGTTGGATCTTGTATTTCCTCTCCAAAGTGAAAACGACCTTGAATAGCTGTTTGAAAAGGATCAGCCAATGCTTTTGTGTCAAGCACTTCCACTAAGTCACCACTTTTTTTATCTTTAAGGTACATGGCGTGTTCTCCTAACTGTTTATATTGGAGGCTCGTAATTCTACTTCGTTTATGTAGAGAAATTCTAAAATCCAACTAAATAATAATCTAATAATTAAAGAATAAAATCACCTGTTTATTACTGCTTATATGATAAAGATCAAGTTACCATTTTCAGTAAAATTTAGTTTGGACAACTTCCAATAGTATTCGTTATAATGCGCCCCTCATTTAAGAACAGTTGCGCTTTACCTTATTAAATTCATCAACAACAACATAAGGAGATGAAATAATGAAGATTATGCTAAAGGCATCCCTTTTTGTGTGCGCCACAACTATGTTTGCTTTTTCCGCTATGAGTTTTGCCTTCGATGCTTTGCCGGAAAAGCCGCCGATTCCTAAAGATAATCCAATGACCGAGGCAAAAATAGAGTTGGGGAAACAGCTATATTTTGATCCTCGCCTATCTAAAGATGGTACAGTATCCTGTAATTCTTGTCACAATGTCATGGCCAGCGGCACAGACAATCGCCCAGTATCGGTTGGCGTAGACGCTCAAAAGGGTGGACGGTCTGCTCCAACGGTGTGGAATGCCGCTTTCTTAACAACACAGTTTTGGGATGGGCGCGCTGCTACTTTAGAAGATCAAGCCAAAGGACCCATTTTGAATCCCATTGAAATGGGAATGCCTGACCCCGAAACGGTAGTCAAACGGATCAAGAATGTTCCAGGCTATGTGAGCCAATTTAAAGACGTATTTGGCGGGAAGGATCCAGTGACTTATGACAATATTGCCAAAGCCATCGCTGCGTTTGAAAGAACTTTGGTTACTCCGAATTCTCCATTCGATCGTTATGTTAAAGGTGACAAAGATGCATTGTCGAAATCGGCGAAGCGAGGCATGGAGTTGGTAAAATCAGTTGGTTGTACGAGTTGTCATACTGGCCCAAATTTTTCAGGGCCTGCTTCTTTGCAAATTGGTGAAGGATTTTTCCAGAAGTTTCCCACCTTTAATGGCAGCAAATATGAAAAGAAATACGATCTGTTGGCAGACACTGGATTAGCGTCGGTCACTAACAATGATTCCGACAAACATATGTGGCGAGTACCCACCTGGCGGAATGTTGCTGTTACTGCACCGTATTTTCATAATGGATCTGTGGCAACTTTAGATGAAGCTGTACGTGTTATGGCTAAGACTCAGTTAAATAAAGACTTAAAAGACAAGGAAGTGAAGGACATTGTTGAGTTTTTGAACAGTTTAACGGGAGAATTTCCTAAGATTTCTATGCCACGACTTCCGGATACAGTAGGAGAAAGTTTGATTAACTGATTTCATTATATAAAAATCAAAAATACGAAAGGGGGAGTGTAAGCTCCCTCTTTTTTTCGTGGGTTTATTATTCAATCCCGCTTTTCAATTGATCAAATATTAACCACTTCATAAGCCTGTCGTGCAATAACATTGATGTCCCACCAAAATTAAGCACCTATCTTAATCAAATTTGTCACATAGTCGTTTTTAGGTGCTGACAAAACACTAGTTACCTATTTCACTGTGTAGGCAGTTTGTGTAACAAGCGAAAACACTTGAGGTGAGAACTTGATATTAAACGGCAGCAAATTATAAATAAAGAAAAAGCCGTGCTACAATTATTAGCATTTGTAATGCCTAGGAGATGTGTTAAATATATTGGCTTTAATTTGTGCTTTGGGTATTATTCGCACATCGTTTTCCTGCAAGCATAGATAACATCTTGCGAAATACCAGTAAACGCAACATTTCGAGAATGAAAAAAGGGGGATGGGAGCCATTATTTTATAACTATGGGTACAATCCAAACTGAACCAACGAAAATTAACTCACACTCATCTGAAAAGGTACACACTTCTTCTGTCGTCCTGAAAGGTTCAGTATTCACTCTCCCAATTTTGAAACTCAGCAGCTGTGATTTAGATCTTGTTGAAAAAGATCTCACACTACGCTTGTCTACCGCCCAAAGTTTTTTCAAAAATGCACCCGTAGTTATCGATTTGGAATTTACTCACGATTTAACTCCCGAGATTCGTTTTACGCAACTAGAGGCATTGCTCAGGAAACATCAACTGGTGCCAGTCGGTGTGCAAAACGGGACTCAGAAACAAAATGAGGCAGCTATAAATGCGGGATTTGCCATTTTAACTGGACAATCCATCGACAAAATTATTGAAGCGGACAGATCCAGGCGAGATGAGGCACAGGAAGCCGCGCAAAAACAAGATGCAATGCCAAAAGTCAGCACATCCATTGTCATGACTGAGGCATCTAAGATGATTACTCATCCCATTCGTTCTGGGCAACGAACTTATGCCAAAGGCGGGGACTTGGTTTTACTTGGTGCAGTTAATGCAGGGGCAGAAGTAATGGCCGATGGCAACTTGCATATCTACGCGCCGCTGAGAGGGCGCGCATTGGCTGGATTGGACGGCAATACGGAATCACGCATATTTTGCCAAAGCATGGAAGCGGAGTTAGTGGCAATTGCTGGAAATTACCGAGTATTTGAAGATAATATTCCGCCGGAAATTTTCCGCAAATCCGTACAAATATTTTTAGATGGCGAACAATTGAAAATTGAACCTATCGTATAAACAAAAGCACTAGAGGCAGTTAACGCGATGATGATTTCTAATTCTATTACTCTTTGTGGGAGGCAAAAATGGCCAAGGTCATAGTAGTCACCTCTGGCAAAGGTGGGGTTGGCAAAACCACAACCAGCGCCAGCGTTTCCACCGGTTTTGCCAAACGAGGCCATAAAACGGTTGTAATCGACTTCGATGTGGGATTACGCAATTTAGATCTCATTATGGGTTGTGAACGCCGGGTGGTATATGATTTTGTTAATGTGATTCAGGGCGAAGCAACCTTAAAACAAGCGCTGATTAAGGATAAGCGACTGGCAAATTTGGAGATTCTTCCAGCTTCCCAGACCAGGGATAAAGAAGCACTTACGTTGGAAGGGGTTGAAAAAGTGATCAATCAGCTCAGAGAGACGCATGAATACATCATTTGTGATTCTCCCGCTGGCATAGAAACGGGTGCTATCATGGCTTTATATTTCGCCGACGAAGCCATCGTAGTGACTAATCCGGAAGTTTCCTCTGTACGAGATTCTGACCGGATATTGGGCATTCTCCAATCGAAATCGAAGCGCGCCATAGCTGGCCAGGAGCCGGTCAAAGAGCACTTATTGATTACCCGATATTCGCCCACCCGGGTTCAAGAGGGTGAGATGCTAAGTATCGAAGACATTCAGGAATTACTTGGTATCCCCTTGATGGGAGTGATACCGGAATCAACCTCGGTTTTGCAGGCATCCAATGCTGGTGTACCGGTGATTCATGATGATATGAGTATCAGTGGATTGGCTTATCAGGATTTTGTAGCCCGTTTACTGGGCGAAGATGTGCCCCTCCGGTTTTTAGATCCCGAAAAGAAAAGTTTCTTGAAGCGACTATTTGGAACCTAAGGTTATGGCTTTATTGGATTATTTACTGAGAAAACGCAAAAAATCTGCGTCGGTTGCCAAAGAACGATTGCAGATTATTCTGGCTCGCGAACATGCGGATCGTTCGGGACCAGATTATCTGCCTAATCTAAAGAAGGATATTTTAGCTGTAGTGGAGAAGTACGTAACGATTGACTACGATCAGATTCAAGTAACGTTAGATAGTCAAGAAAATTACGAAATTCTGGAACTGAATATTACGTTGCCGGATACGACTTCTACTACCGCGAAACCACAACGTCAGGCGATCTGATTTTTTTGCGTTTAGAGAGTTAACTGCTGTTTATCCAGGAATCCTCCGTATCGATCCCTTGGTTCTTCGGCAACTAGTACACTAATTGGTTGCGATCAAATCATGCGTTGGTTTAGACGCTTCTTTATCTTCACGCGCCACAATGCGTGGGAAAGTGACCTCAGTACCTGGTTTGACGTTGTTAATGCTTAAATCAGGATTGTATTGACGTAGCAACCACATTGGGATTTTGTACTTTCGTTTCGCCAAGGTCCACAATGAATCACCACGGCGAATGATATGTTTTTCCGAGCCTTCAATCTCGAATTGCGTAAAAAACTCCTCTTGCAACGCCCTATGATACTCTTTACGTTGCTGTTCGAATTGTTCAGGTGTAACCCTCGAGAAATCTAGTTTTATACGTTTACCAATAACTACCGGTTTACCGTAGCGCATTTTGTTTATGCGTCGCAATTGACTGGCGCGCAGATTCAACCATTCGGCGTAGTGACCCAAGGTTTCAGCTGCTTGAACTTCAATAGTGTGATTGCTGCCAACTCCGTAATCGCTGGGATCGGCTGCCAAATCCAAGTTATCCTGCGCATCTTGTTCAGCTTCTTCAGCAATAGTCGCGGGTTCAACAATAGCAATTTGCGTATCCACGACTTTGTCAGATTCATCCCCGGTGTTGGCAGGGGATAGTTCCGGATCAGCTTTGGCTACTAAATCGGGTAAAGGCGGGATTTTTTCTATTACTGGCGGCAAATTGGGCAGCACAGCATCTTGCGTACTTCCCTCAACTGCAGCGGCTATTGACGTTTCAGGGGTTTCTTCTGAGGCGGCCATTGATGACTGAGATGTTTCTTCTGAGTCGACCATTGATGACTCCGTAATCTCTTCTTCAGATTTCTCAGAGAGAATCAACGCTTCAGCATCTTGCATTGCAGAATCTTGGTTCTCCAATTTGACTTGTTCTTTTTCCACCATAGCAACTTGCACCGTTGAATCACTATCTCCCGTGTCAGTATCCGTTGCTATTTTCTCCTCCGCAGGAGGTTCACTGGGTGATAAGCGCAATATTTGCCCAGGGTATATACGATTTACTCTTTTCAAATCATTTAGCGCCAAAATCTGGCTTTGACTTACCCCAAAACGTTTAGAAATTTTATGTATGGAATCCCCCTTACGCACGGTGTAAGTGCCATCATCCGGGGCTGTTACAACAGTAGCAGTGCTCGTAGTGGAAGCCACTGCGATCGTCTCCGGGCTGACGCCTCCCCGTTGCGGTAGTCGCAGCACCTGCCCAACGTATATTCGATGTTTACTGCGCAAATTATTGAGCGCCATGACCTCCCTGACACTGGTTCGATATCGGCGAGCGATAGTAGATAATGTCTCGCCACGCTGCACCCGGTGATAGAGATCTGGTTTTTGTTCCGCATATATTTTCGATGCGGCGATTCCAGCAATGGCTTGGGCGGCGCCGTTAGGGACTGCCCCTTTTCCGACACGAAACTCATATCCGCGGGGCACATATTTTTGGCCTTGCCAAACAGGAGGCCTTAACGCCGGATTTTTCGCTTTGAGTTCAGACAGGGGTAAGCCTAAGGCATTTTGGATATCGCTAATCGCCATATAACCCGGTATTTTCACTATTTCATCTTCAATCGGCGGATCTATATTAACTTTGCCAAAGTATTTTTCCGCGTTTTTTTCCACATCAACGGCGGCGAGGAAAGCCACATAAAAGTTTCGGGAAGCGAATTTGAAAGTACGGCTGCTGTATTTGCGCAAAATAGTTGTAATGTCGGTCGTGCCCATGCGTCTTGCGGCATTTCGCATGCCCGCAGCGCCGTGGTTATACGCCGTAAGAGCCAGGGGCCAGGTGCCGATGACGGCATAGTTGTTTTCTAATAATCTAGCGGCCGCAACTGTAGCTTTGAAGGGGTCCATGCGTTCATCAACGATATGGTCAATTCGCATAAAGCGCCGGCCTGTGGATCGCGTAAATTGCCACAATCCGGCTGCGCCAACCTTCGAATATGCTTTGGGATTAAACGATGACTCCACATGGGGAAGAGAGGATATTTCGCGGGGCAAACCCATTTCGTCCAAGGTTTTTAGGATATGGGATTTCCACGCGCCGGATCGTTTGAGCCCTGCCAGGTATTTATCAGCCTGGCCCAATTGAAATCGTAGGCGTTTAGTGGCAGAGAGTAGAGTTTTATTACCGACATCTTCAGGCCAAAGGTCTAATACGCGCTGCTCTTCTTTGCTAAGCCCGGATTTCTTACCACCGGCTAATCGTTTCAGTATACGTTCGTAATGTGCTTTACGTTTTTTAATATAGTTCTGTTGTGCCTTACGGCTTAAACCGACCGGTAAATCGACTTTTTCATAGACAACGTTTAAATATCTATCGTCGTGAATGAAACCTTGTTTTGTATTGACTTCTGTGAAGACCCTAGTCCAAAACTTAATATCGGGTTCGATTTCCGCTGGGCGGGGAAATAATTCACTGTCAGCAAAGGTATGACTTGCTGTGGCAAGCAAACTAACAGCGATCAGAAAAATTACGATATTTTTGTATACATTCACCACGTTCTTTATTCCAAGTTGTTGTCTGTTCTAAAACCGGGGAATTTATCACCGTTGGAGCGACTTAATTATCACAAGTTCATAGGAAATCAAGTCGGTTCATGTGCATTGCAAACTCGATCATGTCATCTTACAAACTAAAACAAGATTATCTATACCACGAGTTCAAGATAAGCAAGTTTAGTGCTGGAATTGCTCTCAGATAGTTATTTCGGTACGGAAATGATACTAACTTATTGAATACAAACAGTAAACAGCTATTGCAAAATGATGATGTGCTATTAAGTTACTATTTGCGAATAGGATCTTGCATAGAGGATTACCCCGTTTAACCACATCGTTGCTCTATTCTACTTAAGTGTCCCGATCAATTTCAAATGCATTTTAGTCCCTTTAGTAGTGGGTATGTAATTTTTCGCCTTGTTAGAACGGTTAAGTATTTGAAATCGACTTCAGAGGGGGAGTGCTTTTTACTTAGATGATATTCTTAATAATAGCTAATAACACGTTGATTAAATTTGTCATTAATAAAATACATTCCTGAATATTAGTATACATATCAGCTTGCAATTGGCTTTTTTCTCTGGGTCAACAGGCAAAAACATGGTCTTTCTCATAAGGGTTAAAAAATATACATACGTAGGTAGATCTACGTATATTCTGGTGGTATAGTGTGTCCGTGTGTCGATATTTGGTCACATGATCTTTCGAAATGGCGCGGATAAGAGGTTGGCGGGGGAGGTTTTAAGTTTCGCTAATCCAGGACGGGAATTTTCCATACTTCTATTCCAAGCTAAAAAATTGGACATAGTCCGAAAAAAACAAGTTGTTTAAACGCATTTTCCATAAAGGGGGCATTTATGGACACTGGAAAATCTCAAGTCTTACAACATATACCAGCTTTGCGGCGTTATGCACGGGCGTTAACAAGCGATACCAACAAAGCGGATGATTTAGTGCAAGACAGTTTGGAGCGCGCACTGCAACGATTTCATCTGTATCAAGACGGTACAAATTTAAAGGCCTGGTTGTTTACAATAATGCACAATGTTTATGTCAATAATGTGCGCAAATCCTGCAGCGAACCTAATTTTGTATCTTATGATAATCTAAACACTTCCCATCATAATTCTACTGACATTGAGAATGACGTTACCATGCGTGATTTGAAATGTGCTTTGACAAAACTACCTAATGATCAAAAAAACATACTGCTACTGGTCGGATTGGAAGGATTTGGCTATAAAGAAGTAAGCCATATGTTGGACATACCATTGGGTACTGTAATGTCTCGATTGCATCGAGCGCGTGAAAAACTGCGACAACAAATGTTCCATGCATAGATGGTCAAAGCATCAAAGCCATTGTCGTATGCGCATCTACATGCATATGCGGATAAAGAACTTGTTGATCCGCGGCGTGTAGATGTCGCTGACTTTGTAAAAACGCATCCAAATCTAATAATCTATATCCGCGATTATGAATTCATCAACAAACAACTGCATGACCTCTATGACGGTGTGTTGAACGAACCCATACCGAAACGTTTGGTTGCGATCGTGAAAAGACACAGAAAAGGCACCAAAAGAGTAAATAAACTAATGTTGATTTTGATCGGCATGGTACTAGGGGGAGCCATTGGTGTGTTATTGCATCAATCGCAACAGTTTGAAGTGTTTTCAAAGGCTAAGGTGTTAATTGAAACCTTCATTTCGCGTATGATTTGAACCAATACGGTTTTGTGTTTCACGACTTCCAGAAAATTCAACTTGCCCGTAACAACAATTACCTAAAGATTCTGCAAACATTCTCGTTATAACAATATAACCGGCCTGGAAAGCGCCTCCGCTTTGATGCGCAACTCCCTAGATCCTCGGCATCGCAGAGGTATTGCCAATGTATTGTCACAGAATCACATACAATTTTCGGTGTTTTATCCTTTTAGCTAGCTTGATGGCACTCTTTGGTTGCGGAGGATCAACGACTGAGGACATGGCTGACAACGCCAAGATCATTACCGGCACCATAGCCATTCCCAGCACCGTTATGATTGATAGTGACGTAAACGACACCAACGCTGCCTATCAATCAAACGACTCCATAAAAACAGCTCAATCATTGCCAAACCCGGTCAGTGTTGGGGGCTATGTCAACAGACCAGGATCAGGTCCGCAAGGGCGCTCCCACTTGCAAGGGGATATAGACGATTATTTCAAAACAACTTTACTTGAAGGTCAGGTCGTTCGACTCGTCGTTGGCAAGCAGGAAGATATTGATATTAGCGAAGAAAACAACCTGGAACTGTCGCTAACAAACACTCTTGGTGAGGTATTCGTTTCTCAACGTTCCGGCACAACGAAATCTTTAACGGTGGGTACCACGGGAGAATATTACATAAGAGTAAGAGCTTTATCTGGCGCTTCAAATTATTTGCTTAATCTGAATCTAGATTCGTTGCAATCCGTTGCGGTTCAGTCAAGCGAGCAACTCATACACAAAGACCTGGATATTACACGTGAGTTTGTACCCGGTGAAGTCATTGTAAAATTTAGAAACAATACTCAAGCAGTGTTACCAGCAGCCAAAGTAGGCTTATTACGGAAAAAGGCTGGTGGCAGGGGAAGAAGCACATTGTTTACACTTGACGAAAACACAAACGATATAAGTCCTGCGTCCCAAGGAAGAAAGCGGGAAAACCTAAAACGCAAAACTTTAGATATTATTAAATCCCTTAGACAACGGTCGGATGTAGAATCGGCGCGGCCGAACTATATTCGCCGCGCCAGCGCTATACCTAATGACCCTTATTATGCCTATCAATGGCACTATCCCCAAATCAACTTACCACAAGCGTGGGAGATCACCACAGGCGCCAGAATTGATGGCGGCGAAGTTATTGTGGCGGTCATCGATACGGGCATACTACCGGATCACCCCGACTTGCAAGGTCGGCTGGTAGCCGGATACGATTTTATCCGGGACACACACAATTCCGGGGATGGAGACGGTATTGATGATAACCCCTATGACCAAGGTGACGGCGATCATACCCCTAGCTCCTTCCATGGTACTCACGTTGCGGGTACGGTCGCTGCGGCCAGCAACAACAATCTAGGTGTCGCTGGGGTTGCATGGGACGCCAAAGTAATGCCCTTAAGGGTACTAGGCAAGGACGGCGGCACAGACTACGACATAGAACAAGCTATACGTTATGCCGCCGGTTTGGAAAACGACTCTGGCAGAATACCCGCCCAAAAAGCTGATGTTATAAATTTAAGCTTAAGCGGAATTACCGACTCTACTGTCCCACCGGAAGCATTCGTTTTAGCGCGCCAAGCGGGTGTAATAATTGTCGCTGCCGCTGGCAATGAAGCAAGCGACCAGCTCAATTATCCCGCTTCGCTGAATGGGGTAGTATCGGTCAGCGCGGTAGGAATTGATAAAAACATCGCCTACTATTCAAACTATGGGAGTACTGTTGATTTAGCCGCACCGGGAGGCAATACGGTCACGGATTTAGATAGTAACGGTTTTGCCGACGGAGTGCTTAGTACGCTTGCTGTGGAGGAAGTCAATATCGAGTACCTCTATGCGTTTTACCAAGGCACATCCATGGCGGCACCCCACGTAGCTGGAGTGGTAGCTCTAATGAAAGCCGTCTATCCGGGCATGACACCACAACAGTTTGATCAGTGGCTGGAATCGGGCCTACTGACGGAGGATCTGGGAATTACAGGCCGTGATAACGATTATGGGTACGGTTTGATTGATGCCCATAAAGCCGTGGAAATTGCCAGCAATGCGTACGGTAACAATCTATCGGAACTCGAACCTGTAATCGATGCGAGTGTATCAGTATTAAATTTTTCAGATAACCAAAACGAACTAAGCTTTACGCTCAGAAACAGTGGTGGAGGATATCTCACAATTTCGGATATCCACAATGAGGATACAACAGGTTGGTTGGAGATAGTGCCGGTTGCAGTTAATGAATCTGGATTGGGCGAATATTCGGCTGTTTTAAATAGAGCGGCATTGCCCAATCAGGGTATTGCAACAGCTGTCATAGCTGTAGAGTCTAGCGCAGGAACACTAAGGCTGCCGGTATTGGCGATTAGTGATAATCAGCTAAGTCAAAGAGATGCTGGAGTCCACTATATACAGTTAATAGACGTCAGCAGCGGGTTAGTGGTCAAGCAAGTGCGATCAGTGGCAATAAATGAGCAATACTCGTTTTCTATTGAAGACATCCCATATGGAAATTATATATTGCTAGCCGGCTCCAATCCCGACAACAATGGCTTCATATGTGATGCTGCTGAAGCTTGTGGCCAATATCCAAGCGTTGGCATAGTTGAAGAAATCACCATTAACCAATCGTCGCCGCCGGTTGCGAATTTTAATTTCGAAACAAACTTTAATCAAATAGCAATTTCACAGGGACGCAAAGCACAATATTTGCGATAAAGGTTAAGGGAACTAATCTTGCAACATTTGATTGATCACAGTTAGCACTTCGGGAGTGTCCCATTCGATCCCCGCGTTTACCCCGTAATAGATTAAGCCATCCTTGCCGATGACAAATGTAGAGGGGAAAGCTATCACTTTCCACTTGGCAGATTCCAGCCCTTCCTCATCGAGTAGAACGGGGAAATCAACTTCTACCATTTTCATAAACTCTTTTATGGTATCAACGTTTTCTGCATAGTTAATGGAAACTAATTCAAAGGATTTACCTCGCATGGATTGGCGTAGATTATTCAAGGAGGGAATTTCTTTGATACAAGGGGTGCACCAGGTGGCCCAGAAATTCACGATTGTTACTCGGTTTTTATAATCGGCAATTTTGTACTGTTTTCCTTGTATGTCCGGTAAAGAGATCGGATTAGGCACTGGATTTCCTTTGAATTGCTTCAAGCCGCTATCCAAGCCAGTTCCTTCAGATTGCGCAGAGGTATTGATCTTATTCGCAGCCAATGAATAGGGATTTTGTTTGAACAGTTCGATTTGGTTGTTCATAGTTGAAGCAAAATGATGAAAATATTTTTCTATATGTGGCTTGCGTTCCTCGCCGTAGAACAAACCAACGACGTCCTTCATGATTTCGATATGCACAAAACTGCCACCGGAGCGCAACGCCGCAGCTAACTTTTCCACCTGCCAGCGATTACTGTTCATTTCCCCCTGAAATATAATCACAGGAATGTTTGTCGCATAAGCAATGGGAAGAAATTCGGGTTCGGTTCCTAGCGGCGGAATAGACTGGAATACATTAGGTGAAAATAACAATATGCCGAGCAAATACCGCTTTGCAGGCTTTCTGGTTTGCCATTCGTGTGCGCCTCGTAACGCGGGGATGGCCCCATACGAGCCGCTTATTAAGACAATTTCCTTTCCTGTTTCACGATGCGCGATTTCGATTAAATCACTTACATACTTCGGATCCAATTCGCGCATCACAGTACTATTGTGGGGTAAAAAGAGCGCTTCATTGATATCAGCCTGCCAGATTTCGAATCCATGCTCGCTCAGCAACTGAGACATATCGCTATGGCCTTGCCTAAAACCGAAACTGGGCGCTAACCACAGCAACAATTGTTTTCCCTCTGCGGGATGCTTGAAGACAATAATCTCGATATCATCAGACACAAGCTTGGTTTCTGTTATAGGTTCTGCGTTAACAGACAAAGGCCATTGCAATAGCACGAAACACATGGCCAACAACAAACTGTGTAGTAAAGGAAGTCTAGACGTGAGGAATGAGCAAAGCATATTAGTTTATGATCGAATTAATATACATGGAAATACTAAATGTCTCTGCGTGCGAGAGCAATCATGAAATTTATTCAGATTCTAAATAATAAAAATAAAAAATATAGATATAAAATTAATATATTGATGAAATGTTTAAAATTTAATCAAATCTTCGAGCGTAGAGCCAATTAAAAATTAATAATAATCAATTAGATGGAATATTTGTAGCGATTATGCCGCTTCGGGTTTGCAATTTTAGCAATTGACTCTCATCGGGGATATCTGGATAATGCTTTTACAGAAACGACGCTAAGAGGCTATGTATCGGCAGCGTACACGGAACCTTTAGTATCGAATTGATTAATGTTCTGTCGTGGTGTACTGTTATAAAAAGTAAATGCTGCTGACG
>Ga0209536_100006212_pt1 | contig 18337 bp, 16 predicted proteins | sample DeeMarSeWOR28_12_FD_187461 | JGI IMG/M metagenome (GOLD analysis project Ga0209536, IMG submission 187461) | Marine sediment microbial communities from White Oak River estuary, North Carolina - WOR-2-8_12 (SPAdes) (version 2) | ecosystem: Environmental > Aquatic > Marine > Intertidal zone >... | reverse complement strand
CACGGCCGCGGCCGAAGACGTAACCTACGAAGTTGTTGACGAGAGCGAGAACGAAGAAGCCGTAGAGGAGGAAGCCTCAGCAGAAGAATAGAAAGCTGAGCAGCCTTAATAAAGGATGGGCGGGTCAATGGACCCGTCTGTCCTTTTCAACCCTTGATCTCAATCTCGAGCCGGCAGCGCTGCTGTTGGAACGAGGAACCCTTGAAAAATCGCAACTCAGAAAGCCAAGTTACTTGGCATATATGGAGAATATTTCATGGCAGCCTTAACAGTTTGGAAGTTTGACACCGTGGAGGGAGCCGGGCAGGCTCTTTCGAAACTCGAAAGTTTGAGCAAACAGCAATTGATCACCATTGAGGACGCCGCCGTCGTCTACTGGGAACCCGGTAAGAAAAAACCTAAGAACCACCAGGCCCACCGTCTGACCGGAGCGGGCGCCCTCGGTGGCGCTTTCTGGGGTATGCTATTCGGCTTGATTTTCTTCATTCCTTTCTTGGGCATGGCCGTTGGTGCAGTTGCGGGGGCACTGGCTGGCCACTTTTCGGACTATGGCATCGACGACAGCTTCATCAAGGAAGTACAGTCCGAAGTGACCGAAGGCACCTCGGCCCTTTTCTTGCTTACCAGTGATGCCACGGTGGACAAGGTGGAGAAAGCCTTCGAAGGAATGCAGATGGAACTGATCCGTTCCAACCTGACGGCCGAGCAGGAAGCCAAACTGCATGACGACTTCGCCGGGTAAACAGACAGTTCTCAACCAGGCCCTTCGAGAGAAGCAGGCTTCTCGTTGGAGCAACGTACTGAATATTTAGCCTGCCAGCAATTCAACACTCACCAGGAGGGTGCAAAATGGCCTTTGAAATACTCTGTATTGCGACAATCGCCTTGTTGTTCGGAATGGTCGTAATCTTTGGCGGTTATCGATTGTTCCTGTTCCTGCTACCAATTTGGGGCTTCTTTACCGGCTTCTTGTTGGGCGCCCAAACAGTCGACTTCTTGTTTGATGCCGGCCTATTCGCCACGGTCACCGGCTGGGTGGTGGGCTTCTTCGTCGGCCTGCTTTTCGCCATCTTGTCCTACCTATTCTATGCCGTCGCCGTTGGCATCGTCTCCTTCTCCCTAGGCTATGGTGCCACGTTGGCGATCCTGGCTTGGATAGGGTTGGACGCCGGCTTTCTAATCTGGCTCATCGCCATGGCGGTCGGCGTGGTGTTGGCTTTCCTGGTCTACCGCTTCAACATCCAGAAATACGCCATCATCGTGGCCACGGCCGTGGGCGGCACCGGGATCATCATTTATACGCTGTTGGCATTGTTTGACAGCGCAATAGGCGTCAAACTCCTGGAGAACCCTGTGAAACTGGCCATTGAGAATTCGTTCTGGTGGCTACTCTTCTTCCTGGTTATGGTGGTTCTGGGGACCGTGGCCCAGATTCAAGCCAATCGGACTTTCGAGGTCGATACATATAACCGTTTGTCTGAGCTAACCTAGGCCTTCATGACGGTGGAAAAATCAAGACATTCGCGCATTGAGGAAATTGAGTGACCGCCAATAACCAACCAAACTCAAACTTTTGTGCGCTGGAACGCACCCATATGGCCGCTGAACGAACCTACCTTTCGGTTCAGTGTACTGGGCTGGCCATTGCCAGCGCTGGAACGGTAGCGGAAGAATAGAAGGCTGAGTAGCCTTCAAAAAGGATGGACGGGTCCAGTAACCCGTCCATCCTAATCAACCCTTGATCGCAATCTCGAGCCGGCAGCGCTGATATTGGCACCTGGAACCCTGGCCAAAGGAGACATTATGCTCAAGAAGATGGATGAGAGTGCTGGTAACGTCATCGGCTTCCAAATCATTGGTGTTTTAGATAGAGCGGATTTTGTGACCCTCACCGAGGAGGTTCAAACTGCAATTGACGAGGCTGGTTCGGTAAAGCTATTAATCGACTTCCAAATGTACGTGTCTGAAGAAGCCTCGGGCTGGGCGGCTGATCTCAAATTTGCCAGCAAATACCATGGCAAGATAGAGAAACTCGCCCTCGTTGGCGACCGCAAGACGCAGATGGACATTGCTGATCATTTATCCCATTTCTACGCTAAGCAAACTGAGTTTTTTAGTGTTTTTAACCGTTCTTCTGCCTGGCAATGGCTAAAAGAAGGTTGATTCGGAAAAGGGAACTTGCTGGGAAACCTAAGTAATTACCGGTATGAAAACAACTAAGTTGGATGCTTGTCCGGCAATTGCTAGAAGTAATTTACGGTTTCCGAGTTGGATTCATTCTTCAAATTCAAGCAGCAAATTACTCAGTAAATGATTGGCGGTTTGTATTGTTGAACATCAAACGACAAATCATATTCCTGTTTGATTGGGAAAGAGGATAGCATGACGTCGCTCTTCAGAACGATTCGTGATTGGATGCGCGGTATTCCAAAGGACACGCCGCTCGACTACACACAAATCACCGATGATCTGTATATCAGCACCTGGCCGCTTCTGAGCGGGGCGAGAAAGTAATGGTTTTCTGCAAGTCCGGCCGCCATCGTAGCGCAGCCACCAGCTTCTGCATTCTGATCGGCCGCGGAGTTAAGGCAGAGGAGGCCATGAAGCTAGCGGAAAGCAAGCGCTCTGAAGCCGTCTTGAATCCGCCCATTCGTAAGCGCATTAAGCGATTTGAGCAAGGGTGGCGCCAACGCCATTGTTTCCAGGCGTCATAAGGCTAACCAGGCACTCATGACAGACGAAAGATCAAGACAATTTAATTAGGGAAATTGAATGACCACTGAGAACCAACCGGATTCAAACCTATATGCCCTGGAACGCACCCATATGGCTGCTGAACGAACTTACTTTGCGGTTCTGCGTACCGGTCTGGCCATTGCCAGCGCCGGAACGGTAGTTGTGACCATCCTGGGCGAAAGTTGGCCGGAATGGCTGAAGATACTCATGGCTGGGGTTTTTATTGCCGTGGGCTACACCATGATCATCGTCACCCTCAACAACTACCAGAAAATCGTCAACAGACTGCAAATCGAAAGCAATCTGAATGTGATGTCTCCCAGGCTGATGATCTTCCTGACGGCGATTCTGCAGCTCGGCTTGGTGATCGTGTTGGTTTTGTTCTTTCTCGGCTTTGGGAGTCAAGCTGCGTCCTAGTAATTGACAGTTAACGGCATTAAACAAGAATAAACCAAAGTGAATTGTGCCTGGAGCAAGAAGAACGGCCAGGTGAGAATTCATTGATTGGTGAGAAAACATGATGAATAAAAGCAAGCAACGAATACACGTAGTGATCAATCCGGCCGCGGGAAAAGACGAGCCGATCCTCAATACCATCAACGACGTCTTTAGCCAACGCGACATTGACTGGAGCATTTCCGTAACCCGCAAATTCGGCGATGCCACGGAGTTCGCCCGGCAAGCGGCCCAGGACGGCTATGACATCGTGGCCGGCTATGGCGGCGACGGCACCCAGCACGAGATCGCCAACGGCATTCTCGGCACGAAGGCGCTCATGGGCGTTTTACCCGGCGGCACCGGCAATGGCTTTGCCAATGAAATGGGCACACCTAGCAAGCTACGGCCGGCGCTGGAATTGCTCTGCGGGGATCACGAAATACGCCACGTGGATGTCGTACAAGTGAATGACGACTACTTCATTCAACGCCTTTACGTGGGCATCGAACCTGAGCAGCAGACTACCCGCGCTGACAAAGATAAGTACGGCACCTTCGCCTATGCCATCAAGACTTTTCAACGAGCGCGGGAAATACCAGAAGTCAACTACCGAATCATCATCGATGGAGAGACCTACGACGAGCTGGCCATGAAGGTGTATGTGGTGAACGCGGCCAAAACGGGCACGGGTATTTCGATCACCGGCAACATCTCCAAGCCGGATGATGGGCTCGTGGATGTCTTCATTATGGACGGCAAGAATCTGCGAACTTTGGAGGGAGCGGCCGATCGGATGCTTAAGCTCGACACCAAGAACGCCCGAGATTGGATGCGCCAGGGTAAAGAGGTCTACATCGATACCGATCCGGATCAGCCGGTGTGGACGGATGGCGAGTATACGACTCGTACGCCTGTTTCATTGAAGGTGTTGCCCGCATTTTTACCGGTGATTGTACCGGCCTGACCAAGTATTTGCCGATCAAAGTAGCCCGTATCATAGATCTTAATAGGAGGCAACCGTGGATATCTCAATTCAGGCAGACGTTGTATGTATCGATGGTGTCGTGGGTAAGTCATCGCACATCATTTTCGATCTGGTTTCAGAACGAGTCACTCACTTTGTCGCAAAAACCGATCACCCCGGCAAACAGTATGTCGTCCCCCTCGAAAAAATAAGGGATACGGACAGAACGGTCATTCTCCTCGACTGTCACAAAGAGGATATCTATCAGTTACCTCTTTTCGATGAAACAAACTTCCTTGGCTACGATGATTACAATAGTGCACCACCGGTACCTTCTCCGGGCTTGGCCCCATCCAACACGCTTTACCATCCATACCGAACGGCCGAATCGACGCCCGAGGACGCATCGACCTATGCTTTAGCCGTCGAGATAGCGGTCAAGAAAGGGGCCGACGTATTGGCCACGGACGCCCGGGTAGGCAAGGTCGATGAGTTTGTAATCGATCCGGAAACCCATCGCATCACTCACCTCGTTTTGCGTCAGCATTTCCTTCTTAACAAATGGATTGTGACCATTCCCGTTTCGGAAATAGAACGGGTCGAAACGGATACGATCTTCTTAAAGATAGACAAGCAGGCTATCGAAGCACTGCCGGCCGTTGTCCTCAAGACGTTTCCCTGGGAATAAGCTTAGGAAAATGAGCCTGAAAACATTGTTGGCCGGTCATCTGAAACTCTCGGACAAGTCAAAGGCAGTTCGGATGCCAGAAGCTAGAAGCCGCAGGTAGATGAAGCAGAATCGTGAACGCCTAGGCAATTCCAAATGGACTTGCCAGCGGGACCGATGACATGAAACCGAGTTAGAGAACGTCAGAAAAGGAATAACCAGGTGGTTCGAGACCTATTCAATCCCAAAACCGTTGCGTCCGACTGTGTGGCCGGTCTAACGCTTGGCATCGAGAGCATCCCCGATGCCATGGCTTCCGGCCTTCTGGCGGCAGTGAATCCCATTCACGCTGTCTACGCTGTCATGCTGGCCACCCCGGTTGGTGCCTTGTTTGCCAGCTCTGTTTTCATGAGCGTACAGACCACCAGCGCCATGTCTCTGATTGTGGCTAGCGTACCCCAGGTTCATGCCGGCGAAAACGCCATGGAATCGCTATTTGCGCTAGCCATCCTCACCGGCCTCATCATGCTGGTTCTTGGCCTGTTGAAGCTGGGGTCGATGTTGCGCTTCGTGCCCAAGTCAGTCATGACCGGATTCGTCAACGGCATCGCCATCTTGATCATCCTCGGTCAGTTGGGCGATCTCACCGGTTACGATACCCAGGGGCCAAACAAGGTTGCCCAGACCCTTGACCTCTTTCGAAACCTGGACCGGGTAGACCTGGCGACCCTCATGGTTGGCATCACTACGATCTTGCTCATCGTAGTTCTGGAACGGACCCGGCTGAAGAGCTTCGGCATTGTTGTCGCTCTGATCGTCGCCTCGCTGCTGGTGCCTCTATTCGATTGGGATACGGTTGCTCTCGTCTCCGATATCGCCGAAATTCCAGATTCATTACCGCGCCCGACCTTGCCCTCATTATCGGTTTTCCCGGCGCTGCTGATCCCGGCTATTTCACTAGCCTTGGTTGGTTTAGTGCAAGGTGCTGGCGTCAGTCAGAACTACGTCAATCCGGATGGAGAGTACCCAAATCCCTCGGGCGATTTCGTCGGCCAGGGCGTGGCCAGTATTGCCGCGGGCTTCTTCCAGGGCATGCCCGTTGGCGGGTCGCTGTCGGCCACCGCCCTTGTTCACAGTAGCGGCGCCAAGTCAAGATTCGCCAACATCTTCGCCGGCATCACCATCGTGATCGTCCTGCTTCTCTTTGGCGATGCCATCGCCTCCCTGGCCATGCCGGCCCTGGCCGGCCTGCTCATCGTCGTCGGTTTTGGCACACTTAAGATACAAGACATTGAATTGGTCTGGAAGACGGGAAACGTGCAACGGACGGTCATGGTGATCACCTTTGTCTTCACTTTGCTCGTGCCGCTGCAGTACGCGGTGTTGATTGGTGTTGCTCTGGCCATTCTCCTCTTTGTTTTCAACCAGTCAAACAAGATCGTCATCAAGGAATGGACTCTTAGAGATGGCCAGCTTCCCGTTGAGCAAGATGTGCCCAAAGTCGTACCGCCGAATCAGATCACGGTCTTGGTTCCGTTTGGCAGCCTGTTCTTCGCCGCGGTCCAGACATTTGAGGAGGAGCTTCCGGACGTCGATGAGACTACTAGGAACGCGGTGATCATCCTTTCCTTAAGAAACCGGGCCGAACTGGGCAGTACATTCCTCGGAGTTCTCGATCGTTATGCCGAGGATCTACGAGATCACAGGAGCAAGCTCATGCTGGCCGAGGTCAGCCGCTTCTCGAAAGGTGTCATCGAGCAGACTGGACAAATCCGGATCTACGGCCGGGAGAACATCTTCGAGGCAAATGATGTAGTCGGCGAATCGATCGTAGAAGCCCATCACGCAGCTGAAATGTGGTTGGCCGAGCGTGAAGATGAGAAGCCCGAATCTGAACTTGAGAAGTCGGCTATTGAAGATGAAACAGACGAAGAGAACTCCTAAATGCCTGGCGAGTCCAACCTGGAGAGTACCATGAACAACGAAAGGGTGGCGTTTATCCGGAAACGAGTTTTCTTCTATCTGGCATTTCTGCTGCTGATCGTACTGGCCCTGGCGATGCTCAGGCCTTTTTTGACGACGATCATCATCTCGGTGATTTCCGTCATATTGCTGAAGCCAGTTTATGACTATTTTCTCGGCACGAAGATCGTCAAGGAGCGCAAAGGACTCGCGGTCACCTTGACCCTACTGAGCGGCTTTCTGATAGTCGTGGTCCCACTCGTTCTTGTCGCCTGGTTATCAATCTCCCAACTGACGGATGCCCTGTCGACCGTTAGCATCCAGAAGGCTGAAGCGCTCATAGCATCTATCCAGGAGGCGCTTGGCGGCATAAGCGGGTCAGCGACGACCAGTGAAGAGATCTCGAGTGCCCTGGAGGCTGGGGCGAATCTGCTGATCTCGGTTGGAGCAGGCATGGCCCAGTGGCTCGCAGAGCAAATCCAGGCCATCCCGGTTCTTCTCACCAATGCTATTGTCTTCCTGGCCCTCGTCGCTGCCATGCTGCCTCTCTACGATACGCTAGGCGAGATATCAGTCAGGACGAGTCCAGTCGGTCAGGAACTCGCGGCACTTTATAATCGCAGGATTGTCGCCATGGTGAAATCTTTAATCACCGGTGTGCTGCTCATCGCCATCATTCAAGGCCTGGCGATGGGTGTCTTCTACTGGTTGGCTGGACTGAATTTCGTGTTTCTGCTCATCTTGATTTCCATCATGCTTGCCATCATCCCCATGGTGGGGATCAGTTGGCTTGTAATCGCCATAGCCGTTGTTGCATTCATCAGTGGCAATCCTACTCAGGCTATCATTGTACTATTCGGATTCTACGGCGTGGTTAACTGGATCGATGTCGTGTTGAGACCGAGGCTCATATCGGAAGAGGCTCATCTAAACACATCATTGTTTTTGCTGGCCATGTTTGCCGGCTTGGCCTGGGCCGGCATCATGGGCCTGTTCTACGGTCCGATTATCATGCTGCTACTGGTCACGACCGTCCAGGTCTACGTCGAGGCGTTCGCCCAGGAGGATGGCGATGTGATAGGAAGCGCCGTCTCCTCCTTGACTAGGCGCAACATGAACTCGCAGGAAAAAGGCACCAGTGTGAATGACGCGGGCGAGGCAGCGATCGCAGAAGAAGGGTAAGAAGGGGAAGGACAGCGAAAGAAATTCTCATACAAAAAGTAAAGCTTTCACACAGCTCTCTCATCAACAGGACCCGAAAGATTTCTTGGTAATCCGTGAGTCATGGAGAGAAGACGGGCAGACATGACGAAGTAATTGACAGGGCTTGGATGTGGCTATCTTGCCCCACCGACCACCAGTTAATGATTTAAATCACTTGCCCGGGCCGGCGGGCGTACAAATCAACGTTACTAGAGGTAACTTATGTCTGATGGAAGAAATGCCTGGATCACCCGCCTAATGGGTAAGAGGGATCAGGTTCCACCGCCAGACCGGACCGAAGCAGAGCACACTGTCTTGGCGACCTAGGAGAATGCTGCGGTGCTTCTATCTCCTTGGTTATGGGCACTAGTCCTCCTACTAACCGTATCAAGTGTCGCTTTCAGCGTCGTCAAGTACGAGGTGGGTAAAGTCTGAAATTAGTTAATGGTCAAGCAAACCCGGGAAGGTTCTCCTTATTAGAAAGATGAACACAACCTGGTTTCGCTAAATATATATTCACAAGGAGAAAAGAATGTCTGAGTTATTTGTATTAGCCTTTGATACGGAAACGGGAGCCAGCGAGATGCTGGATACCATCGGGCGTCTGCAAAAACAGGAGCTGATCACTCTCGAGGATGCGGCCGTGGTTGTACGACCGAAAGAAGGTAAGCCCAAGGTTAAGCAAGCCCAAAGCCTTGTTGGTGCTGGCGCGTTGGGCGGCGCCTTCTGGGGGATGCTGATTGGTTTGCTGTTCTTTGCGCCCTGGTTAGGTTTAGTTGCCGGCGCCGTTGGCGGTGCCCTTGGCGGCAAGCTGACCGACATCGGTATCGATGACAAGTTCATCAAAGAGGTAGGCGAGACAATCGAGCCGGGCCATTCAGCACTGTTCTTGTTGGTGGTTAAGGCAACTCGCGATAAGGTGTTGCCTGAATTGGCCAAATATAATGCCACCGTCCTGCAGACTTCACTGTCTGAGGAAGACGAGGCCAAATTGAGGGAAGCCTTCAGCGCCCACGACGAAGCGTAGTCCTCATTTATCTACACTGATCATACTCTGTCATGTGGATCCGAGGCTTGAAATGAAGCTTTGGGATCCACATGACTTGCTACTTGCCTTGAGCACATGCCCTCATTCTCAACAGGTTTCGGTGATTAGTAGTGGCAATACTCGACTTTAAAGCGAAGAATCTGCTATCAGATCTGATCGCGGGCGCGGTGACCGGGCTCATTGCCATTCCTGACGCCATCGCCTCTGCTTTTCTGGCCGGAACCAACCCGACCTATGCCTTCAATGCTCTTATGGTCGGGACCCCAATTGGTTCTCTCTTCACCGGCTCTCAGTTCATGAACATAGGCTTGACCAGCGCCATGATGCTGGCCGTGGCTGATGCCTTGGAAGGTGTAGACGAACCCAATTTCCTTACGGTTCTGTTCACCCTCACTTTTTTGATAGGTGTATTTCAAGTTGTCCTTGGCCTATTCAAGCTGGGCAGGTTCACACGCTTTATTTCAAACACCGTTCTGGTTGGCTTTATCACAGGCATCGCTGTCGTAGTCATTCTGGGCCAGTTGGGTGACTTGACTGGCTATGATAGCGACTATAGCAACAAGATTATTCAGGCGGTGGATACACTGATTCATCCCGGCGAGTGGAACCTAACGTCGCTTGCGGTGGGTTTAGGGGCCATCGCCTTGATTATCGTTTTGAGCCGTACCCGTCTCAAAGAATTCTCTGTCGCTCTCGCCCTGGTCATTGCCACGGTAGCCGTTGTTTTGCTGGGCTTAGACTCCGTCGCAAAAGTCGGCGACCAGTTTCAGATCAGTGGATCGATTCCCAGTCTATCCTTACCAGACTTATCGTTGATAAGAAGCCTGGGGCTCTCGGCCGTAGCCATCGGTATGCTGGGTTTGATCCAGGGCTCGGCGGTAAGCCAAGGCATGCCCAATCCAGATGGTGAGTACCCTGACGCGTCAAAAGATTTCACAGGACAGGGCATCGCCAATCTCATTTCCGGTCTCTTCCAGGGATTACCCCTTGGCGGATCCCTGGGCGGCACTGGAATCATCAAAAGCGCCGGCGCCCGTTCTCGATGGGCAAACGTCTTTCTGGGCTTGTTTGTCGCCGCCTTCGTTCTGATCTTGGGGAATTTGGTGGAATTGGTTGCTCTACCCGCTGTGGCGGCCGTGCTTATCGTGGTCGGAATCGAAATCATCGATGTTGAAGAAATTGGCGATGTTTGGGATATCGGTCTCTCCAAAAGGGTGATCATGGTGGCGACGTTCATCGCCACACTGACTTTGCCCGTCCAACAGGCCGTTCTCATTGGCGTCATTCTTTCATTCATCGATTATATATACAGTTCTTCGCAGAATGTCCGCCTACTTGAATTAGTACCTGTGGAGAGTGGCACTTTTGTGGAGAAAGTCGCGCCGGCCGAACTGCCAGACGACAGTGTGACGATCCTTCAAGCTCGAGGAAGCACTTACTTCGCCGCCGTACGCACGATTCAGGACTTGTTGCCATTGGCAAAAGAAGCCCAACACGCTGTGGTCATCATCCGTATCAGAGGGGTGGACCAGGTTGGCAGCACGATGATCTCCTTTATAGAACGTTATGCAGGGGAACTGCGTGCTAATGGTGGAAAACTGATGCTTTCAGGTGTCGGTCAAAACGTTTTGGACCAGATGTTGCGAACTGAAACGACAGAATCTGTTCCTGAAGAAAATATCTTTATGGCTACCGATACATTGGGTGAATCCACGAAAACTGCGCTTGAGGCGGCCGAGGCGTGGCTAGCCCAAGCGCCGGATGAGCAAGAAACCCAAGATTGAGGAGACAACAATTGAACCATATAGCCATGCAGGTTGTTGGCCGAAGCAGTGAACCAATGTATAGGGAGGCTTATAGGGCAAGGTGCATCCGATGACCCCTAGGGCAGCAAGGAAAACAAAGGGCTTCGACATCAAGTCCTACATCCCTATCGTCGCCTGGCTACCGAACTACAAGCGAAAATGGTTGCGACCCGACCTCCTCGCCGCGCTGACAGTGTGGGCACTATTGGTGCCCGAGGCCATGGCCTATGCCGGAATAGCTGGTTTGCCGCCCGAGGCCGGCCTCTACGCTGCGCCGCTGGCTTTGCTCGGATACGCTATCTTCGGCACGTCTCGCCAACTGGTGGTCGGCCCCAGCTCAACAGTGGCGGCTCTATCATTCGTCGTTGTTGGTTCCTTGGCCGAAACAGGATCCGAGGCTTTTATAACCCTCTCGGCCGCCCTGGCTCTCCTGGTTGGCTTGTTATTGGTACTCACTGGCCTATTCAAAATTGGCTTTATCGCTGATTTCATGTCCAAGCCGGTCTTAAGAGGCTTTGTCGTCGGCGTGGCTTTAACCATTATTCTCGGACAGTTGAGCAAGATCTTAGGTTATGAAGTGGAGGAATCTCTTGGCTTTTTCCATGAGATCTTCTTGTACGTCCTGAATATGGAGATGCTTCACTTCCTGACCTTGATTGTAGGCCTGGTCAGCCTGGCCTTTCTGTTCATCATGGAGCGACTATTGCCGCGAGTGCCCTGGGCGCTGATTCTGGTCTTTCTGGGTATTGCGATTTCGGCCGTTCTGGATTTTGAATTACGAGACATACATATCGTCGGCGAAATCCCAGGTGGGCTACCTACACTTGGCTTGGTCGGGATCAGCCTGACTGATATATGGAATCTGCTGCCGGGCGCCGTTGGCATCATGCTGGTTGCATATGCTGAGTCTGTAGCCGCGGCCAAATCTTATGCCGCTGAACACCAATATGAGGTTGACGATAACCAGGAAATGATTGCCATAGGGGCGGCCAATCTCGGCGCCGGTTTCAGCCAGGGTTTTGTTGTTGACGGCAGCCTGTCGCGAACGGCGGCGGCCGACGAGGCTGGACAGAAAAGCCAGTTGGCTTCGTTAGTCAATTCAGGATTGGTGCTGGTTACGGCCGTCCTTCTGACACCCCTTTTTCGAACTTTGCCAGAAGCTGTTTTGGGAGCCATCGTAATCCATGCAGTCTGGCGCTTGATTACCTTCAGGGAGATACAAGGCTATTACAAAATCCGTCGCCCCGACTTCTGGGCGGCCGTCTTTGCCCTGCTAGGGGTTCTGACTTTCGGTATCTTGTTGGGTTTGATCTTGGCCGTAACCTTGTCGCTGCTAAGCTTACTCTGGCGAGCCAGTAGGCCTAGCTGGAACTTGCTGGGCCGGGTATCAGACGAGGCTGCAGATGTTTATGCCAGCCTGGACGCATTTCCGGATGCCGAAACCATTCCCGGGTTGGTTATCTTTCGGTTTAACCAGCAGATATTCTTTGCCAACGCCACCGGTTTTCGCAATGATGTACGACAGGCACTCCGAGACGTCAACCAGCCAGTTCACGTTGTCTTGGTCGATGCCGAAGTGATCTCTGATATCGATATTACCGGTCTAACGATGCTTGAGGAGTTGTGTAAGGAGCTGTCCGGGATGGGCATCGAACTGTGGTTTGCTCGTGTTCGCGCCAACGTGATGGACTACATGCGAAAGTACAACCTGGAAGAGATGATCGGCCCTGAGGGCTTCTATCTATCGGTGCGGGCTGGGGTAGATTCTTATCTTTCTCAGCAAGCGTGATCGATAAACAAAACCATCGGGTGAATATGAACTCGGCCTACGTCGTTCAGGAAAGGAGATAATCAATGTCTGTGAAGAACCTCAACTTAGTTCTGGCGGTTTTTGATGACCAGGGAACCGCGGAACAAGTTAGCACACGACTGCCAAAATTGAATCGGAACATAGTTTCTGTGGTCATCATGGAAAAAGATTCACAGGAGCAAGTTTCCATTAAAGATATCGGCCGGACGCCGACACGCGGTACAGTTAATGGCGCCGTCCTTGGCGGCGTAGTTACCATACTGACTGGGGGTACCGGATTAGCACTTAGCGCTTTAGGCGGGGCAATTGGCTTCCACGAGACCAGAAAGAAACAAGCTGACCAAGTGATGCCGGATAGGTTACATGATGTGGCTGGGTCACTGGGACTAGATTCTTCTGCGATAATTGCTGTCCTGAGAGGAGCACCTAAGGAAGTATCGCTCAACATCGTCAAAGAGGCTGGAGGAGAGTTGTTTGAAGCCATCATTCCTCATGACCCAACCACTGAGCTTAACCAACAGGCTGACGAAGCCTATGACGCTCTGCTCAGCGGTTTGGCTGACAAAACAGGGGGCGAATTACATACGACGGTCCCTTATCCTAAAATCCATGTCGTTGTTAATCCCGTTTCCGGCAAGGATCAACCAATCATCAACGTCCTTAATCATGTGTTTTATCAATATGGAATTGAGTGGGACATAAGCATCACCAAAAAATACGGTGACGCCGAACAATTCGCCCGGAACGCAGCTAAAGCGGGTTTCGATCTGGTTGCCGGCTACGGTGGCGACGGTACCCAACACGAAGTCGCTAATGGTCTGATGGGAACCGGGGTCACCATGGGTGTTTTGCCCGGAGACACAGGAAACGGCTTTGGCACAGAATTAGATATTCCCAATAAACTTGAATCCGCTGTTGAGCTACTTTGCTCCAGCTATAACCGGCGAAAGATTGATATCGTCAAATTAGAGGATTGGCCAGAAGAGTATTTCGTTCAACGTCTCTTTACTGGTATCGAACCGGAAGAACAAACGAGTCGGGAAGAGAAAAACAAATACGGCACGTTAGCCTATTTGCAAAGGGACATCAAGCGTATAAGTGAGTTGGAAGATAGCGAACTCACGTTAATCATTGACGACGAAGTAATCGAAGTGCTGGGTTACAAGTGTTATGTGGTCAATTCAGCCAGAGCGGGCACAGGTCTTGCCACTAGTGAAAAGTTCAAGGTCGATGATGGCTTGCTAGATGTGTTCGTTCTGGCCAAAGACTGGAAAAGCTCAAATGCAGCCCTTGACCGCTTTTTTGGCTTACAGAATAAAGGGGCAGGCATGTACTATTGGCGAGGTCAGAAGATCACTATCAATGCAGATCAAGACCAACCTGTCTGGACAGATGGTGAGTACACTGGACGCACCCCTGTGACGATGGCCGTAGTTCCTGGTGGATTGACAGTTGCGGTGGGCTAGGCCAGATGGAACGCTTGACAATCTATCCCAAAGAAGTGCTTTTATTGTGCCACCAGTATTTCAAGGCATAAACCAGTTCCAATTGGCGTTGTTTCTCCTGTCTGGTTATTTACTTGTGGACTCAAAGACGAACACCATAGATAGGTTGATTCATGGGCGAAATATTCGACTTTTTCGATTTTTTTGATCAAACACCAATACTTGATTTATTCACTGAATGGAAAGTATGGGCGCTTGTCATCTTCCTTACTATACTCACGCTGGTATTCAGTGTAGCCAAATACAAGCTTGGCCGGGCCGGATATGAATCCCTCAAGGAACATTATCCCCAAGTAGATGAAGAGAGATGGCAGCGAGTGGACGGCTACTTTGATCGCTGGGGAGCGCCCTTCATCATATTATCCTTCGTACCCCTGCTGGCCTGGATAATCCCCCCGGCCGCTGGAGCATACGGTATCAGAATGAGCTCATTTATCTTTTGGGCATTCTTTGCCAAGATGGTGCGCTATTGGCTGCTGATCATCATTATCGTTGGGATTTATGAACTCATATCTTAACAAGGAAGAACGATGTCATTGCAGGAACTTAAGGAAAAATGGTTTGTCAACATTATTGATCAGGATGCTTTCCCACCGCAGGCCAGGTATCCTGGCTCGAAGATCAAGCCGCATACAGATGGGAACCTTGTTGAACCGCTGATAGACGGCGCGGCCATTATGGGCGACTTCTACAGACGTCTGGAAACGATGATCCAATGTGACGATCCCAGCGAGACAATTGCTATGTTAGCCGCCATGGGTATCGATCCAGTCAAGCCGTTGGGTGAGGACGTGCTGGGGGAAGATATTAAGACCAAGTTCCTGGAGGCGGCCGAAAAAGGCGTCAATGTCTATATGCTGGTGAGTGGCCAACCTGGCTTGGGAGTGTTCTCCGAATCTTTCTCCAAGAAGCTAAATGAGAAAGGTGGTCATGGCGCTGTCGACAATCGCTTTGCCGGATTCGCGGGTGGTCACCACCAAAAATTCAACATAACCCGAGATTTTGACGGTGAATGGACTGGAATCGCTAGCTCGGCCGACTTCTTCTTCGCCCGCTGGGACACGCCATCACATAGTCCCGAAAATCCTGCTCGATCCAAAAAAGGTGGACCCACTCACGACACTGGACTCAAAGTGAAAGGTCCGGGCGTCAGGGATCTTGTGCTATCTTTTATCGAACGCTGGAACGATCCCAGCAGCGCCTTCGGCACTTCCCCGGCGATTACTGATAAGATTGAAGGTGATTTCCCTGAGGAAGAATTCCCGGAAGCCGGTCCTCATTCCGTTCAGGTCTTAAGAACTTATCCGATCATCGACGGTAAGAAGAAGTATAGCTGGTCAGATGTCGGTGAATACACGATTTGGGCCGCTTACCTCAACGCCGTTAAAAAAGCCCAGCGTTACATCTATGTGGAGGACCAGTATTTCTACACCTTCCACGATCCGCCGTTCATAGAAACATCCACCAGCCGCAAGCGGGACACAGATTATGTCTACCAAATGGGTGAGGCGCTGAAACGCGGCGTCGATGTGGTAGCCCTCTGTCCCGGACGGAATAATGTCTTCTGGAAACATTATGAAATCAGGCAGCGACGTATCGCCGCCCAGTACCTGCGTGAGATCTCCGAGTCCCATCCTGGTGCAGGCAAGTTTGTCATTTGCACCATGAACACAGGAGGATCGGATGCGGTAATCCATTCAAAATTGCTCATGGTAGACGATGAATTCGTCATGATCGGCAGCGCCAACATGTGCCAGCGTAGCATCGCTAATCTAACAGAGCTCAATCTTGGCGTCGTCGATCCTGAGGGCAAGCTTGTCCGCGACCTCCGGTTGGCCCTCTGGCAGGAGCATCTTGAGCTGGATAGCCCAGATAGCCTGTTGGATTCCAGCTTAGGGGTTGAGCAATGGCATGACAATGCCGCTGAAGGAAAAGGACGACTGCACCTATTCAAAAGCGTACGGCCGAAAATCGAGTTTCCTTACCGGTTCTTGTTCAACAAGCTCGTTGATCCGTATAACGGTCCATCGAGAGGATCCTAAGATGAATTGCAGCCTGAACTCTGCAGAGTGTTTTAATGAATCTAAGTGACCAATTTTCCCCCTTTGTGAGAGCGATGGTTGCGGCGGCTCTGGTGGGCGGTATTTTGGTGCTAATTTTCTGGGCGGGACCCGTACTGGTGCCTATTATGCTGGCCTGGTATCTAGCAGCACTGTCCCTGCCCGGATATTTCTGGCTGCATAGACGAGGGCTTAAGTCGGGCCTAGCCATGCTGATTTTAGTCTTTGTGTTGCTCATTGTGTCGGTGGCGATCGCCGTGCTGGTGGTTGTTTCTGTTGATAGTTTACAAAGTGGCGTCGATAAGTATATGCGCGGTTTGGATGATTTGGCATCGGGGTTGCAAATGAAGCTGGACGAGGCAGGTATTAGGATAAATACAAGCAGCATGTCTGGCAGCGGCGCACTGGGGCAAATGTTACGGGCATTCCTCGCGGCGTTTCCCGACGTGATCATGAACTTTTTCTTTAGTCTAGTCTTGGTGGCGTTCTTCTTGCTAGAATCCCCTCGATTTTACAGGTTGGTTAAAGAGGATCTAAAAGAACGGCCGATACTGTCTGAAATGCCGAGTGTTATGAAGACGGCCATTACCTACTTTGGTATTCGCACCCGGCTCAATCTGCTAACGGGCATCGGGTTTGCCTTGTGGTTGGTGTTGCTGGGCGTTGATTACGCCGCATTGTGGGGTGTCTTAACCTTTGTGCTCAGCTACATCCCTTACATAGGTTTGTTTACGGCCATGATACCTCCCGCTATTCTAGCGCTGGCCGAGTTCGGTTTACTACACGGCCTCCTGGTAGTGATAGGGGCGGGGGTGATTAATCTGCTTATTGAAAACGTGCTGGAACCGACCTATACAGGTAAGAAACTGAATCTCTCTCCATCGGTTGTGTTCGTCTCGTTTTTCGTTTGGGGCTGGCTATTGGGTCCAATTGGCGCCTTGTTGTCGATGCCTATTACGGTGCTGTTGATGTTGGTTTTAGGTCGGCACGGAAGTACACAATGGGTGGCCAAGATTATTGGACGGGAATAGCAGCTTCACATGCTGACGATAGCTATTGAGGTTGAGGCTCTGTCGGTATATACGATTCCGAAAAGCCCACCTCAAACTTAACGGTTCTATCCCAGCCTCATCCCGAATGCTTACCTCTAAAGCCGATCTTCCATAAATCGCGTCCGAAATTCAAAGTCCAGTTATTCGCCATAGAGATGAGTTATCGTAACGGGATTGACACCAGATGCTGTGGTTATAGAATAGCAGTTCGATACATCAATCTAGGCTCAAGAGGCTCATTTACAATAACGTTGCAAATCAGACCTCACGGATCTTAACATAACCGTTAATTGTTAAAGGATTCTACCACGAGTAGAATGGCATCACGGACGCGATCCCAGATCTTGCGGTTCACATCCGTGAGGTCCTGGGTTCGAGTCCAATCGCGCCCACTTCCTCTAACCCTAGTCTAGGAACCAGGGTTTTTCCTTGTGCTCAGCACACTCAACAGTTAGAAGTCTCGTTGACCTTGTATGTTAATGGAAGTGTGATAGACCTTGATGGAAAAGGTCTTATCCGCTCGGAGAGCGGTGAAGCTCTCAGTGACCTTAAGTCTATGAACTGCTCCGTGAGATTAGCTCCCGCTCTCCTTAGGTCTGCAAAAGTACCGACGATATCTTAGGCCCTTCACAAGCAAGTAGAAGTGAGTCTCGATGATGCAAGGTTGTTCTGTGGCAGGCCGATAGCAACATACAAGCAACATACAAGGCAGGTGCTAAGAATGAAGCAGTTTTACCTGGGCATCGATGTGAGTAAAAAGACATTCACAGTAGCGTTATTGGGCGGAGAACAACCCTATCGCGGTCAATTTGCAAACGACTTGGCGGGCTTTGAGCGGTTGGGAAAGTGGTTGGAAAAGCGGCAGGTGCAACGAGTCCATGCCTGTATGGAAGCGACGAACCGCTATTGGGAACCACTGGCCCTCTTCCTGCATGAGCAAGGCGTCGAGGTCAGTGTTGTCAATCCCAAACTTATCAAAAGGCACGGCGAGTCGGTTATGCAGCGAAACAAGACGGACCGCCAGGATGCATTGACGATCGCCGATTATTGCTTCAAGCAGCGGCCTGCGCGCTGGCAACCGCCGTCG
>Ga0209536_100006211_pt1 | contig 18337 bp, 14 predicted proteins | sample DeeMarSeWOR28_12_FD_187461 | JGI IMG/M metagenome (GOLD analysis project Ga0209536, IMG submission 187461) | Marine sediment microbial communities from White Oak River estuary, North Carolina - WOR-2-8_12 (SPAdes) (version 2) | ecosystem: Environmental > Aquatic > Marine > Intertidal zone >... | reverse complement strand
GAAACGCAGATGGCTGGTGGTGATGGAGCCAGATTTCTTGGAGTCATAGACAAAGTAGCCCTGGGCTGAGTTGTCGGTCTCGGTACCGATGATCTTGATGGTGTTCTTGTTGGCGCCCACCGTACCGTCTGCGCCGAGGCCGAAGAACATGGCCCGGTAAACATCGTCGCCTTCAATGTTGTATGACTTGTCATAATCGAGGCTGGTGAAGGCCACATCGTCGTCAGGTCCGACACAGAAGTGATTTTTCGGGGCCCAGGAAGCCATGTTGTCATAGACGGCTTTTACCATGGCCGGGGTGAACTCGGCAGAGCCAAGGCCGTAACGGCCGGAAAGGATCATGGGCTGCAGGTTGACGATTGAGGATTCAACAGCTTCTCCTACAGCGGCCCGTACGTCGAGGTAAAGCGGCTCACCGGCAGAGCCCGGCTCCTTGGTACGGTCAAGCACGGTTATCCTCTGGACCGTGGCCGGCATGGCATTGACCATGGCTTTCAGATCAAAGGGACGGTAAAGGCGGACAACGAGGAGGCCGACTTTCCGGCCCTGGGCGATGAGATGCTCGGCTGTGGCGGCTGTGGTTTCGGCACCGGAACCCATCATGACAATAATATCCTCTGCATCCGGGTCGCCGTAGTAATCAAAAAGGTGGTACTGGCGGCCGGTCAAAGCAGCAAATTTATCCATGTTTTCCTGGATAATGCCCGGAATTGCTGCATAGTACTTATTCACCGTCTCACGGCCGGTGAAGTAGACATCAGGGTTCTGGGCCGTGCCGCGCATCATGGGCCGGTCGGGGGAAAGGCCGCGCTGCCGGTGGGCTATGACAAGATCCTCATCGATCATTTCCTGCATATCTTCATAGGTCAGCTGCTCGATTTTCTGGATCTCGTGGGAGGTCCGGAACCCGTCAAAGAAATGCATGAACGGGACCCGGGATTTCAGGGCGGCCTGGGTGGCAATCAATGCCATGTCCTGGCATTCCTGCACGTTCTGGGAGCAGAGCATGCCCCAGCCTGTCTGGCGTACTGCCATGACATCACCGTGGTCCCCGAAAATGGAAAGACCCTGGCAGGCAATGGAGCGCGCCGTGATGTGGAAGACCGTCGGGGTCAACTCGCCTGCCAGCTTGTACATATTGGGCATCATCAGAAAAAGGCCCTGGGAGGCGGTAAAGGTTGTGCACAAAGCACCTGTTGTCAGGGACCCGTGCAGAGACCCGGCAACACCTCCCTCTGACTGCATCTGGGTTACGGCAGGCACAGAGCCCCAGATATTTTTCTGGCCGGCTGTGGCCTTGGCATCAGCTTCAGCAGCCATGGGGGATGATGGGGTGATCGGATAGATAGTGATGATTTCGCTGGTGGCATAGGCGACATGGGTACAGGCCTGATTGCCGTCGATGGTTACCATTTTTCGAGACATGTGATACTCCTTGTTTTAGTTGTGTGATGAGATTTCCTGCTTATTATCTATTGTTATTTTTGGCAGTTCTCGAGTGTTCCATTGTCTGAAAATATATTTTCTGAAAAAGGGAAACCCAAAATATATACCGAAAATAAAGTGAAATGCCAGCAAATTTCTGCAGTTTTTTAAAAATATTCGATTTGTATGTGCAATAGGCTGCCTGGGAAAATCAGAAACACGAATATCTGTCTTTATCCAAGGGTTTCCAGAATTTGCAAATGCAATGTAAGGCTTCTGTCCTGGTCCGGAAAAACTCCGCAGGAATGAGTTGTAGAGGTTTTTAGCTGTTGAATTTTAACGGCTGAGTGGGTAGCATCTCAAGGCCTGAAGATAATGTATATGGTTTACCCGTGAGGCTTTCGAAAAACTAGCAATGAAGACCGCAAAACCTTTTTCAGATAAGGCTCTGAAGCCACTGCTTGCTGGAGTTTCCGGAAATGAGTCGTTTGTGTTTCTTGAGTCGACACGGGTAACTCCTGAAAATCATCTGTCCTATCTTTTTCTCGATCCTGTTGAAAGGCTGGTCTGCAATCCTGCAGATGACCCGGCCTCATTTTTCAGGAAGGCCCAGGAGAAACTGGACCAGGGATTCTATCTGGCCGGATATTTAGGCTATGAATTCGGTTATATGCTTGAACCTATCCTGGCCAGGTCCTTCAGGCCGAGGCCGGCATTGGACAAGCCGCATGGTCCGCTGCCCCTTGCCGACCTGGGTGTATTTAACAAGCCCCTGATCTACGATCATATGCAGGGAGCATTCACCGGCAAGGGGTCCTGGCCGGCAGGAGCCGTGCCGGAGCAGGAAGCAGCATTTGCCATCAATAATCTGCGCCTGAACCTGGAAAGGGAAGAGTACCTTGAGGCAATTGCGCGCATTAAATCCTATATTGCAGCCGGCGATACCTACCAGGTGAATTATACCCTCAAGCTTCTGTTTGATTTTTCGGGCTCGGTGCCGGAATTTTATTGCAGCCTGCGGCGGAATCAAAGCGTCTCTTACGGGGGAATCATTAAAAACGGCGCCACGATAATCCTTACTTTCTCTCCGGAGCTTTTCTTCAGGAAACAGGGGAACCAAATCAATGTCCGGCCCATGAAAGGCACAATGGTCCGGGGCCGGACCATTTCTGAGGACAGGGAATTTGCGGATCTTCTGCATCATGATGTAAAGAATCGCAGCGAGAACGTCATGATCGTTGACTTGCTGCGCAACGACCTGGGACGCCTGAGCCGCATGGGAGGCGTGAGCGTCCAGTCCCTTTTTGATGTTGAGACCTATGAAACGCTGCACCAGATGACATCAAGCATCAAGGGAGAAGTGAACCGTGCTGTGCCGCTGGAGGAAATGTTTAAAGCCCTTTTTCCCTGCGGCTCCGTGACCGGGGCGCCCAAGATCAGGACCATGGAAATTATCCGCGAGTTGGAAGCTGAAGACCGTGGTGTCTACACCGGGGCCATAGGGTTTATTTCACCGCATGGTGAAGCGGTTTTCAACGTACCGATCCGCACTGTCCTCCTTGAGGGCAATAGAGGGGAAATGGGAATCGGATCCGGCATTGTCTGGGATTCCGATCCTGTGGGCGAGTGGGAGGAATGCAGGCTGAAAGGAAGATTTCTCACAAAACCGGCGCCGGAATTCAAGCTCATTGAAACCATGCTCTGGCATCCTGACTCCGGATACTGGCTACTCGATCAGCACCTTGACAGGCTTGCTGAATCGGCATGCTATTTTTCCTATCCTCTAGAGCCTGAAAAGGTCAAAGCAGCCCTCCATGCGGCAGCAGAAGGTTTTGGCAGAGCTGCTTCCGGGAAAAGCAGGAGAGTGCGGCTCACTCTTTCAAAAGCAGGAGAGATTGAAATAACCAATTCCGAATTACATGAAAAAATTCCGCCTGGGGTTGACCCGGCAGCAATAATGCGGCAGAAAGCCGGCAAGGATCTGCCAAAGGTGGTTTTTTCGGGCAGGAAGACCGACTCCAGCTCCGTGTATCTCTTCCACAAAACCACCCTGCGCAAACTTTATGATGATGAACGCGCCCAGTCTGTTGACAAGGAGGGATATTACGAAGTCCTTTTTGTGAACGAGAAAGGAGAGGTCACCGAGGGCAGCTACACCAATATATTTCTGCAGAAAGCCGGCCGGCTCCTCACGCCCCCGGTTTCCTGCGGTCTGCTGCCCGGAGTGCTCAGAAATTACCTGCTGCAGCACTATCCGGAGCTGGTTGTGGAGAAGAGAGTTACCAGAAAGGAACTTGAGCAGGCAGATGCTGTTTATGTGGGCAACTCAGTGCGGGGACTTGTACGAGTTGAGGTGGTAAGAGAAAAGTTAGATTTTTAATGATAAACCTTAAACCACCAGCTTGGCTGGCGGGTCCCGGCTATTCTATGCAGGTATGTTGGTGATAAATAAAGTGAGATTCATATATAAAGTAATATGTTGTTTTTGAATTTTTTTATGTTCATTTTTGCTTGCCCAAAAACGAACCAAAAAGGGCAGCCGATCACTTGGTCCCGCTTGGCGGGACTGCCCTGTGCTGCTCATAAAGAACGGGCGACATCGGAAAGTCGCTAACGCTCCGCCGAGTCGCTTATCCGTTCTTTGTTGTCGGCAAATATACTACTGCCGACGATTGACAGTCGCTGCTCGGCTGCGTGAAATGGCCTATAAAACCTATTATTACTGTGAACAATGTAAAGACTCTTTTAGAGTCATCTTTAAATCCAACCCCATTTAGGGATGGTTGTTAATTTTGAGTTCTGAATTTTGAATTTTGAATTTAAAAAACCTTTAGTCTCTTGCAACTTTTCCTTACCCTAACCGGATAGTTAAGGGGATGCTGTGCATATTGGCTGCAGGCGTCCGGGTGCGGCCAAGTTCCCAACCCAGGCATTGTATATCATCGCCAAGAAGCGCTACAATTTTCTGGACCAGGCCCTGTACGTTGATCAAGGGATGCCGGGAGAAAACTTCCGGCAGGCCATAGGTAAGATTGCAGGCCAGACATTTTTCCGGTCGTTCGTGCAGCTGCAATGCAAAGGACAGCACCTTCTTATCCGCAGCATAATTTTCAAATGAGAGGCTGATATCATAGGCACCCTCATCGGCGTCACCGTAAAGGGCCTCAAAGAATGCATCGGACAGCTGCAGCGGCAGCAGATCTTTCAGGACTTCTTCTGTGAAGATATCGTTTGCATCAGTTGGCAGCATGATTAACAGGTCGGTTTTGCGAAAATTATTTGAGCTGATTCTAATTTTTCAAAAAATATACACCCACTTGCGTTTGGATGCAATCAGGCAGCTGGAATAAAATGGAGAAATTGTTGCGCCTGAAAAAAATAGACCGGGAACCAGGTCTGTGGTACAGTGGCGGCCATGCAAAATTGTCGGCATCGTGAAAAAATGATGCGGTCACATAAACTCTTCGTAAGCATTCGATTTTACTCTCAGGCACTATACCTGTATAAACTATTTACAAATGCATAAAAACTCCCTTTTCGCCGTAAATAAATTTTCTGAACAGGACAGCCGGGACTCTGAAACCAAAATGACAGTCAACAGGCAGGATCTTAATCCCTCACAGTATGAGGCAGTTACGCATCTGGAGGGCCCCCTGCTTGTTGTTGCCGGTGCCGGCAGCGGTAAAACACGCACACTGGTTTACAGGGTGGCCCACCTTTTAGAAATGGGCATCCTGCCGGAAAACCTGCTGCTTTTAACCTTCACCCGCAGGGCGGCCCAGGAAATGCTCTGGCGCGCCAGCCTTTTGCTTGATGAATCCTGCCGGGATGTTGCCGGCGGCACCTTTCATGCCATGGCAAATATGCTGCTGCGGCGCTATGGCTACCATATCGGGTATTCCCCCAATTTTACAATTATCGACCGCTCAGATGCAGAGGGGATCATCAACATTCTCAAGTCATCATTGGCACTGGCCGGAGCCGGCAAGCGTTTTCCCACAAAACGGATCATCCTCAACATGATCAGCAAGGCTGTCAACAGGTCCCTGGACCTGGAAAGCCTCATCTTTGATGAGTATGAACACCTGGAGGAATTTATAAGCGATATAATCCTGCTGCAAGGACATTACAAGAAGTTCAAGTTCGAACACGGCCTGATGGATTACGACGACCTTCTGGTCAACCTGCGGCAGGTGCTGAAAGAGAACCAGCAGGTACGTCAGGAAGTGTCCTCCCGCTTCCAGTATGTCATGGTGGATGAGTACCAGGATACAAATGCCATTCAGGCGGAAATAGTACGCCTGATTGCAGCCACCCATGAAAATGTCATGGCAGTGGGGGATGATTCTCAGTCCATCTATAGTTTCCGTGGCGCTGATTTCCGCAACATCATGGACTTTCCGCGCATCTTTCCCAACGCCAGGATCATCAAGCTGGAGGAGAATTACCGTTCGACCCAGCCCATACTTTCCATGACCAACGCCATTATTGAGCAGGCTGATGAGAAATATACCAAAACCCTCTATAGCAGGGTGGAAGGCGGCAGCAGGCCGGAACTCTATAATGCTGCCGATGCCGGCGAAGAAGCGGGATTCGTGGCTGAGAAAATCGCGGAACTGCAGAAAGAAGGCCTTTCTTTACATGAGATGGCGGTTCTTTTCCGCTCCGGATTTCATTCCTATAAACTGGAAATAGAGCTGGCAGGCAGGTCCATTCCCTTTGAGAAACGCGGCGGCCTCAAGTTAACCGAATCAGCCCATATTAAAGATATTCTCTCCTATTTCAGGATCCTGGTAAACGATCAGGACAACCTTTCCTGGAACAGAATTCTCCTGCTGCTTGATAAGATAGGGCCCAAAACGGCTGAAAAGATACTGGCAGAACTTAAGTCTGCCGGCGATCCCTTTCAGGCCCTGGCCGGATATCCTGCTGCACCGGGGTGGCGCAAAGGACTGGCTGAACTTGCGGCTCTATTCAAGATGCTCAAGGACCAGGCCCTGACGCCTGTTGAGCAGTTTGAAATGATCGGTGCATACTACCAGCCAATTTTTGAACGGATATATTACGATGATTACCCGAAAAGGAGCCGGGACCTTGAACAGCTTAAAACAATTGTTGCCGGCTACGACACCCTGGAAGCCTTAGTTGATGATACTGCCCTGGAACCGCCCGAGTCGGTTGTTATTGATGATGCCTCGGACAGGCTGGTCCTGTCAACGGTCCATTCTGCCAAGGGGTTGGAATGGGACACTGTGTTCATCATCAGCCTGGCTGAGGGCAAATTCCCGGTTTCCCAGGCATTGCCCGGCGAGCAATGGGAAGAGGAGCGGCGTCTGCTTTATGTTGCGGCAACAAGAGCAAAGAAACGGTTGTACATGACGTATCCGCGGGAAATAATGTCTGTTGACCGCCAGTTTTCCAGGGCCCGTCTATCCCCGTTTCTGGCCGAGATATCCCCGGGCCTTTATATGTCTTCCGGACGGGCCCATGGAAAGGTAAGTGCTTTGGCCGGCAGCGCAAGCGGTTACTCACTTTCCGGGCCACGAAGAGGAGGAAGGTCCATGTCGGCAGCTTCCATCTCTCAAAACAGCAGCAGGCTTCAAAATGCTGCAGGCCTTATGCAGGGCCAGGCTGTCCAGCATCCTTTTTTCGGCCGGGGCACAGTTGACAAGGTGACGGGCGAGCGCACCGTGGAAGTGGTGTTTGACAGGCACGGCAGGAAGACGCTGCATCTGGATTATGCGAAGCTGGAGACTGTGAAGTGAGGAGTGAGGAGTGGGGAGTGATTAATGTCAAATTTTGGATTTTGAATTTTGAACTAAAAACTTCATAATTGTCTATGGAGTTTTTTTGTTGCCATTTCACGCAGCCGAGCAGCGACTGTCAATCGTCGGCAGTAGTATATTTGCCGACAACAAAGAAAGGATAAGCGACTCGGCGGAGCGATAGCGACTTTCCGATGTCGCCCTTTCTTTATGAGCAGCGCAGGATGTCAATCGTCGGCAGTTTCGTATGCCGACAACCCCGCTATAGCGGGCCAAGTGACTGGCTGCCCTTTTGGTTCGTTTTGGGCAGGCAAAATGAACAAAATATCTAGTAGAATTTTAATGAAAAAAATCCCAACAAGTTGATCGCAGATTGTTGGCAATTGATAACAAATTTATGAATTATAACGAAGTCTGGACATTCCTGGACAACCTCCAGTTCTTCAAGATCAAGCTCGGACTTGATTCCATGAGGATGTTTCTGGAAGAGCTGGACAGTCCGGAAAAAAATCTTAAATTTATACATATTGCGGGCACCAACGGCAAGGGCTCGGTGGGCGCCACGCTGCTCACCCTGCTGGCAAAAGCGGGGTACAGGGTCGGGTTCTATACCTCGCCGCATCTTTCCTCGGTGCGCGAACGCTTCCGGATCAACGATGAGTATATTCCTGAAGATGAATTTGCCGAGGAGGGGAGCCGCATCCATGATATTTTAAAGGGCCGGCAGATCACCTACTTCGAGTTTACCACGGCCCTGGCCCTGCTCTGGTTTGCCAGGCGGAAAGTGGACCTGGTCATCCTTGAGGTGGGCCTCGGAGGGCGCCTTGATGCCACCAATGTTGTCACGCCGCTGGTCAGCGTCATCACCAACGTGTCCATGGACCACGAGATGTACCTTGGCAACACCCTTGCCGAGATAGCCGGGGAGAAGGCCGGCATCATCAAGGAGGGAGTGCCGGTGGTCTGCGGTGTCGGCCCTGGGGCCAGCGAGGATGAAAGAATCGTCCTTTCCGTTGTCGAACGCTTCTGCACTGAAAGAAAAGCACCACTTTTTCTGTATGGCAGGGATTTTTTTGTGGAGCCCGCTGAAGATGCTAAGTGGGACTACTGGGCCATGAAGCGCAAGGGCTGCTGCAGGCTCCGGGAAAAGATAACGGGGCTTTCCTTCAGCCTGAAAGGGAAGTACCAGGGAGTTAATACCGGCGTGGCCCTGGCCACCCTGGAGATCCTTGACCAGCTCGGCTTCCACGTGGACGAAGCGACCATCCGCGCCGGACTCCTGGAAGTTGCCTGGCCCGGGCGGCTGGAGTTTTTCTGCCTGTCCCGGGACAATGGCCGGCCCGTTGACTGTGCAGGAGAAAATGCGGTGCACTACATGCTTGACGGCGCCCATAACCCGGCCGGGGTGACCGCCCTGTGCGAAGCCCTGGAGAACGAGATCGAGTATAAAAGGCTGATCCTGGTGTGGGCCGCCATGTCGGACAAGGATTTCCGCCTGGTGCTGCCTCGGGTCGCCAGGCGGGCCGGGGTCATCATCTTCACCAGGCTGGAGTATGAACGCTCGGCCCAGCCCCAGGACATGGTCAAGGCATTGCCGGAAGAGATCAGGGGCAGGGTTATCTGTGACAACTCCCTGGTTTCCGCCCTGGCAAAGGCGGCCGAACTTGCGAACCCGGAAGATTTGATCTGCATTGCCGGGTCGCTCTATCTTGTTGGGGAGGTCAGGAAAAGACTCCTGGGGCCGCTGGTATGAGTGCTGGCTTTGAAAAAAGTCCATCTACTGTGTTGCGCTGCTTTTTTCGTCACTGCGACATACCATCTGTATGTCTCATTCCTCTAAAATTGCGCTCCTTGTATCTGAAGCTATTTTCTTTGCCAGCAGACGATATTCATAATAGGGAAGAAGATGAGTGATTTTTTTCATTTTGACGGTGTTGATGAAGCGGAGATCCGGCGGCAGAAGGACAAGGCCAGGAAACTGCGCAAAAGCCGCTGGTGGCAGCAGAAGCTTGCCGTAGGTATTTGCTATTACTGCCACAGGGTTTTTAAGCCGGGGGACCTGACCATGGACCATATCGTGCCCTTGGCCCGGGGAGGCAGGAGCACAAAGGACAATCTGGTCACCTGCTGCAAGGAGTGCAACAACAAGAAGAAAACACTCCTGCCCATCGAATGGGAGGAGTATATGGAAAGCTTGAATAAATAGCTAGCAGCGATAAACTTTCAGCTTTCAGCTTTTTTATTTTTTTTCAGACTGCCAACTGCCTACAGCAAAACGAATATCCTTTCCTCTTTACTGCTTAGTCTTTCCGTGCTATATATAGCACCCTTTCAAATCACCTGACGTGGGCGGGTAGCTCAGCTGGATAGAGCGTTGGCCTCCGGAGCCAAAGGTCGTGGGTTCGAATCCCGCTCCGCTCACCATTTGACAGCAAGGGGATCCAGCTATTTTGCTGGGTCCTTTTGAGGTTTTAAAAAATTTTTCGCTCCAATTCCTCCCGCAATACAATATAAAAACCTCTCCGGCCGGAGAGGTTTTCATTGATGAATGTATCAATGTCGTTCTCATCTCTTTCGATCTCCATTTTCTTCGATTATCCCCTGATAACAAAGTTTACATTCCGCTAAGTAATTAATTTCTTTAATTCCCTGTCACGTTTTAGAAGATTTTGTGCCAAAAAGGTTTACTGCCGCATGAAATTTGATGGTTCCCATGGAGACAATGTCCTTGTCGCACTCCTTGCAAAAATTGCAATTTTATCAAAATGTTACACTCTATAATATGCTGAAATTATCTGTTTGGCACAGGGCTTGCTCATCCTGTAGCAAAGAATCTGGGAAAGACGGGTTCAAATCACAGCACAACTTTTATCAAGGAGAAATGAGACAGCAATATATGCCACCCATAAGACTTGCGAACGGTACAAATAGGGTAATAGTAAATGGCGAATAATGATCTCAGTGATTTTGGCAGTGAGTCATATTGGGCCGACTACAAAAACGAAGTCGGCATTGCGCAACGGTATGGATTTCCGCCGGACATTGAACAAGAAGCCCTTAAAGGAGAAGCTAGGGCACAGAATAATTTAGGTGTTCTGTATTATTTGGGTAAAAACCGGAACCAGGATTATAAAAAAGCGGCGGATTGGTTTACGGCGGCTGCAGAAAAAGGATTTGCCATATCGCAATATAATCTGGGGGTCATGTATCAACAGGAAAAAGGGTTTAAGAAAGATGACAAGCTGGCCTTTGACTGGTTTATGAAAGCGGCGGAGCAGGGGTATGCGATTGCCCAGTACCAGGTAAGTAAATATTCTGCCGACGGTACTGGAAAGGAATGCAAGAACAGCTTTCAGAGCAACTGGCTTAAAAAGGCTGCTGACTCTGGGAATCCACTGGCTCAGTATACCCTGGGTAAATTTTCTACAGAAGAAATACTCAGCAAAGAAATATTCGGCGAGGATAATGAGGCTAAAAGTCAGGTTCAGAATAAAATCAATTGGTTGGTGAGGGCTGCTATACAGGGTTATGCACCGGCACAGATTAAATTAGGCAATTATTATCAATATGGTTATGGATTAAAGCAGGACAACAAGAAAGCTGCATTATGGTATTTTAAAGCAGCATCAGACGGGTACAGCAGGGGGCAGTATTATCTGGGCAACTGCCTGTATAATGGAATAGGCACTAAACGGGATATTCAAGAGGCTGTAAAATGGCTTTACAATGCTGCAATACAAGAGGACATAGATGCTCAATTCGCTTTGGGATATTACTTCCTGAATGATGCGGACAAGAAGGATAAGAGAACTAATCTTGGTGAGGCAGCAAAATGGTATCTCAAGGCAGCAGAGCAGGGAAATATTGATGCTCTTGATCAATTGATAAAACTATCTGAACAGAATCCTGAAATTTATCATAATTTAAAAGAGGCTATTCCATTTTTCCGCAAAGCGGCAGAGCAGGGAAATCCTGAGGCCCAATTTCAACTTGGTCTTATATATGAACATAGCCTGGGAGATGAACTGCATTATAATTTCCTTGAAGCTGAAACATGGATCCGTAAAGCAGCAGAGCAGGGGAATGTTAATGCCCTTTATTACCTTGGCAAGGCTTTTGAACAGGGGGAAAGAAATCAGGAAATTGTTAAATGGTATTACGAGGCAGCTGAGCGTGGACATGAAACAGCCTGTTTTATTTTAGGAAAGGCTTACCTGCATGGCATTTGTTACGGCATAAAAGTCATGCAGGATTTTGATAAAGCGTTTAAATACCTGACCTGCGCATCTGCGAAAAGGAAACCGCATATAATAGGTGAATTAGCTGTTTGCTACCTCTGCGGATTGGGAGTTCAGAGAAATCTCACTTTTGCTATTGATATTTTTCAAGCGCTTGCTTTAAGAAGTGTGGAGATTCCTCCTATATCAATTGTGGCAAAAATGGCACTGGCAAAAATGTCCCTGACAGGAGAGGGAGTTGAGAAAAATGAAGAGAATGTTCTGTTTTATTTATATTCGATAAAAGATTTTCTTCCTTATATTAATGGATCTGAAGTCTATAAGCTTGATGGTTTCCTGAAACTTGATGATAAAGATCTTTTTCAATGGTTGGCGCAAAAAGGAACAGCGGGGGATGTCAGGTCCCAATCAATACTCGGCCAATATTATTTTTGTCGAAAAAATCTTGACATGTCCCAACATTGGTACCAGTTAGCAGCAGATAAAGGTGACTTGAAAGCTAAAGCGTTTCTCGCTGAGAACGCATTAGAATTACATGTATAATGGCTTTGCCATTAATCGATTATCAAGAGGAAATAAACTTCTGCGATCTTATTGCCAACAAGGAAGGCCAAATTCAGCAAGACCTTCCAGCAAAGAGGGTTCGATTCCCGCTCCGCTCACCAATTAATAATTTATAAAATTTTTCCACCCTCATTTCCTCTTTGAGAGGGCAATAAAAAAGCCTCTCCGGCTGGAGAGGCTTTTAAGGATATTATGTGGCGTGAAGGATTAAGTTTACTGCTGCTCCTTCTGCTTCTGTGCCTCAAGAAAAAAAAGCCCAAGTGCATCATCAATTTTGTGTCCGGCATCTATGCGGTCAATAACGTCCCTGAACAATTTGTTCAGGTCATGGCCCTGCGCCCGTAACCTGTTCATTGTCTGGAAAATCTTTACACTGATGTCTGCGACTTTGTGGCGTTCTCCTTTCATTGACTCCCCCCAAGAAAAAAATTTGATATTGACACAATGTCATAGTTGGTTACAGCACGGGGAAGAAAAAATCAATTATTTTTTTTGATTCCGCGGACTCCTTTCCCCTAGAAAATAAAAGGGCCGTAACCGGGAAAGTTGCGGCCCTTTTTTGCAAGTCACCTGGAAGCTACTTAGTGTAATTTGTGCGCGTGCGGGTCTGGGTTTTGATCTGCGGTCCGTCGCAGTTCTTGTCCACCTGTATCTGCTTCTGGACCTGGTTCCTTGCCTGCGATGAAACCTGGCGGCTGGTGGCAGCGCCAGGGCCTTTGCCCTGTCCTGCGGCAGCATACCCTGCCGCAGACAATAAAAACAAAATTCCTGTACATACAATTGCAATCTTTTGAAACATAGCATCTCTCCTTTTTAGTATTCGTATTTATCTGTTCTGGCCGTACTTGTTTTGCATACCTTTGGGGCCTTCCCCTTTCTGGAATTCAGGCTGGCTTTCAATGATCAGGACTTCACCGGCACCGGAAAAAAATTCAGCCGGCACATCATTGGTTTCACCTTCCAGGACAAGGATGTTGTAGTCCTCAATAACCAGTTCACACTCATTTTCCAGGTCGGAAGTGCTGAATTTGGCTACGAGATTTCCCAGTGAATCCGCATAGCAGACAGTTGGATACAGTACCGAGTCTTCCGGGCACACCAATATCACCTCGTCAACATTCACTATGGAGTAGGGGATATTGGTATGAATGCCGAATACATGACTGGTACTCTCCAGGTTTATGATGTTGGGAGATATATTTATTGATGCCTCCAGGGCCTGGCACCGGGAAGGATTCATAAAGCCTGAGAAAATCAGAGTGAAAAATGCGATCACAAGGATTGAAAATGATATTTTTATGCCTGTCCTTTTCATTGTCATGTCTCCTTTATAAAAATATTGGGTTTATTGGTACCTATAGGGAATTACAGTATTTTTGTTATGCTTTTCCTTTAAGCCTCACCTCCTTTTCTGAATGGTGCTGCGTTTAGCCGTCTATATTTGGGAAAATATTCCCAATATATCAAAAAAGCAATGCGGTAAATTGTCGCACCTTTTTTTGGGTAGCGGCAAAACTCTAAATCCTCAAATAGTCGGAACAAGAGGGATCTGACTTTAATGAAATCGCGGCTGGCGGCAGAAAAGTAAAAAATAAGGCATTGCGCAGCCCTAAATACGGTGTTTCAGGGATAGCGATTTTTTCTATCTTCCTGCAGACTGGAGATGTCAGAAAACACCGGGACCCGGTTATAACAGGCTATTAAATTACAAAATATGGCGGAAAGGGATGAAAAGAAGAAACGGTTGAAGAGGCAATACCGTTTTTCCCACCTGAATACTATGGAAACAGCATGTTTTTTGATTATTTAATACTTGCCCTGGTGCTGGGTGCGATTGTTGTCAGCCTGTTATACACCTTCATTACAGGGATCTCACCTGTTTCCAGCACCTCGAAATCAAGGAAAACGATTATCAGTACAATTTCGCCGGACCAGGAGGGTTGTATTTATGAACTGGGAGCCGGTTGGGGTGCCGTGGCTTTTCCCCTGGCACGCCGTTGCCCGAAAGCTACGGTGGTGGCCTATGAACTTTCACCTGTGCCCTGGTTTTTTTTAAGGATCCGTGGATTTTTTTTCGGCCCGCGCAATGTAAGGATCCTGCGGCGAAATTTTCTCAAAGACAATCTTTCCAGAGCTTCCCTGGTAGTCTGCTATCTCTATCCCGGGGCAATGGCAAAACTCTCCTCCAAGCTTGTGCTGGAGTTGAAACCCAGCGCCAGAGTGATCAGCAATACCTTTGAAATTCCTGTCTGGACGCCAACCCTGGTTCAGAGCCTGGAAGACGTTATGTGCCCGCAGATATTTCATTACAGGATGGACAGTGCCATTACCGGCATGCATCAGTTTATTGAGCTCCTCTCCTCTATAATTGTCTGAGTCACTATTTACCCGCAAAAAACAAGGGATTGCGCAGTGTACTTTCAGGGGTTTCCCTTATGGTTTTTTCTTCCATGTTGCAGCATAGTATAAGTTAAGGCAAAAGTTTTTAAATTCTCAGTTGATGATTTTGTCCCGGTGACGGGCAATTGTCGTAAATTCAGATGAAAAAGGAGTATGAAGTGAAAATGAGCAACATAATCAGATTTAGTAAAGGTGTATTGTATGCGGCCCTGGTGCTGTTTCTGGCCGGCACTCTCAGCAATTGCGGTGGAGGTTCCTCTTCTGGTCCTGCCCAGGTCCAGGCCCCCAAGGCCCTGATCCAGGATTTCATTGCCAAGCATAAGACCATGGTTGACGATTCTCTGGTTAACTTTTATGTGGCAGAGGAACAGCCAACTGTGGCAGCTGCCGTAAAAAGAGCAATAGATGAGAAAAAAGCCTCCGGTGAACTCGAAAAACTGCAGAATGCCACTTTTGATTTTTCCAATCTGCAGATAGCTGTGGTTGGAGAGAAAGAGGCATACATTAATGACGAACCTAAAAAGGTTATCCAGATTTCCGTGTCCGGCAGTTACGACATGAAACTTGAGAGCGGCAGCAAGACCATTAAGGCTGATGACACTATTATTCTTGAGATGGTTAAGAATAACTGGAAAGTGACGGAAAAAATCAGTCCCTGGAGCTGATGGGTTATAGCTGTGTAGTCTTAATAGTTTCATGACATAAAAAAAGCTCCCGAACGGGAGCTTTTTTTATGTCATCCATGATGCAATGTGGGCCAGATTAATTTGCCGGGATGGACATGGACCGATAGGTCTTCTACTCTTGCGGAATATCTGCCAATACCCTCCAGCGCGTGGGTTGAAAGCTGTAAATGGTTTTGCACTGGGGGCACTGCAGCTTGGTCTTGCTGATGATTTCCTGGCCCATATCCCATAGCTTTTTATTGCAGGTCCCGCATTGCAGTTCTCTGAAATCGTCAAAGACATATTCTTTTTCGGTTTTCAAGACCTTCATCAGCAAATTTCTCCTGCCGGGAATTATTGCTCTTCTGTACCATGTATTTTGTTCTTTATATCAATTACAGGGGTGGCGTCAAGTATATCCAGGCCCCTGACATTGAGTATATTATCATGTATTTCTTCGACCAACAGCTCTGAAACAGCTATCGGGTTGGGCCGAACAGGGCTGCGTGTGGCAAAAACCCCACGCTTTGGCCTGGTTCTGTCACCGCGGGGATGCACCTGCAAAACAGTGCGGTCCGCCCTGTCCAGCCAGAAAAGCACAACAATGGTATCCCCCTTCCGGATGCCCTCAAGCCCCCTGCGGAATTCCGGGAAAATTTCAATGACGCCCCCATGCTCTGATTCATCATAATTTTTCGGGGTCTGCTCCCTGGTTATCAGATCGCAATGCAGGATGCCGATGGGCTGGAGAGTGTAGGCATTCATTTTTTCTCCTTACCTGCCATGCCAGAGTTCTTCTTTACGTTTCATCGGGCCAGCCATTGTGCAAGATTTTCCGCCAGAACGGAATTTTCATCGCGCAGGAACTTGTTTTGAAAAATGGCATCATCGCTGAAAAGCACAAAATTCCCTTTCCCGGTCTTCCCGGCAATAATCAAACCATAGGGGTATAATTCCAGCTGGGGATCAACCTTGCCATTCCTGTTGAGATCAATCCAGGCATGGGGACTTGTCCAGGCGATTACCCCCTGGTTTTCTCGGGGAGATCGGAAGCCCCAGGCGCCATAGAAGTTAATGTGCTGCAAGTTTTGGGTGAGAGGGTGGGGAGCAAGGCTGACAGCTCTGAAATCCAGGGGGTTATTCTGGAGGACATTCTCGTTCTCATAGACAACTCCATTTGCCGCATCGATGCCCAGTTGCTGCAGGAGTCCGTACAGCGGGGGAGCAATATGCAGCATGATGCAGAGGTGCCCGCCTTCACTTAAAAATTTCTGAATAGCGCTTATTTCACTAGAGGAATATGGAACAAATGATCCTGAAATGACCAGAAGGTCTATATCTGCCAGGGTCTGCTGATCCAGGGGAGCAGAGTTTGTTGAGAGACTGAAACCTTGCCTGGAAAAAACCGCGGCAAGCCCCGAAAGACCCAGGGGGCCAGTATCATTTACCAGAAATTTCTGTCCGTGGGCCTCATCAAAAAGGACTTTCCCGGCGGGAAACTGTTCGTTGCCGGAGCAGACAATGACAGTAGTTATGACAGAGAAACAAATCATTAAAGGAAAAAAGAACAGCTTCATTTGAATATCCTTAGAGGAGGTTCAGAGCCTGTATTCTGCGTCATTAATTCTTAATCCGCAGGTATTTCCCAATTTTATCTACTATACATAATCTCTGGAGGGCGGACAGTAAAATAATATAAAATTAGCTACAGGAGCAGATGAGAGGAAAAGCCTGAGATTACTAATTCTTGCATATATGCACGGAGTACGTGTACATTAAAGATATTCATTTATAGCAGAAACACTTTGCAGTTCAGTCATACTTCGGGTGGAGCGTGATAGTGACCGAGGACATGCTAAAGAGAATCAGGAAGCAATTTCCTAATCTGCCGGAAAGGCTGCTCGGCCTGGGTGAAATGGCCGAGAATCTATGGTGGAGCTGGCATCCGGCAGCCCGCATGGTCTTCAAGTCCTTAAACCGCCAGGCCTGGAAGGAAAGTCTGCACAATCCGGACAAGACACTCAAGGAGCTTCCACCTGAAACTCTTGCAGAAGCTGCCCAGGATCCTGATTTTCTGCGGCATTATGACCTGGTGCTCTCCCAGTTTCATAAGTACCTGGAAAAAGGAATGTGCTCGATGCTGAGCACCGTATGCGACAAGGATACGCCAGGGATTGCATATTTCTCAGCAGAGTACGGCCTGCACCATTCCCTGCCTTTTTATGCCGGCGGCCTGGGTTTTCTGGCCGGGGATTTCATCAAGGAGTGCAGTGACCTGCAGGTGCCTCTCGTGGCTGTGGGCTTCATGTACCCCGAAGGGTATGTCCTGCAGCGTATTCGGGAAGACGGCTGGCAGGAAAATCTCGACCAGCCTCTGGACCGGGAGGCAGCCGCCATTAACAGGGTTTTCAATGCCGGAAATGAGCAACTGGTTGTCAAAGTGCCGCTCATAACGGAATCAATCCATGTCAGTGTCTGGAAAGTTGAAGTGGGCAGGGTGGCACTGTATCTCCTTGACACCGACATAGATGTAAACGAACCCTGGTACAGGTCCATATCATCAAGGCTGTATACCGGAGATATCGAACAGAGGCTGCGGCAGGAGATAGTTTTAGGCATCGGCGGCATGGAGGTCCTGGAGCAGCTGGGGATTAAACATTCCATCCTGCATCTGAATGAGGGCCATGCAGCCTTTGCCCTGCTTGAAAGGATCAGGGACAGGGTCCAGAGCGGGCTCGATTTTGCGGAAGCGCAGAAAAGGGTTAGCGCGACGACTATTTTTACGACCCACACCCCGGTAAAGGCAGGGAATGATGTTTTTCCCTTTGAACTTATGGGGAAATATTTCCATGATTATTGCGCCTCCCTGGGGCTTGACCATGATTCATTCCTGCAGTTGGGGATCCACCCGGATGAGCCGCAAAGCGGTTTTAACATGACAGCTTTTGCCCTGCGCATGTCAGGTCATCGCAACGGCGTCAGCAAGAGGCACGGGGAAGTTGCCCGGATGATGTGGCAGAATTTGTGGCCGGATGCTGATGAGAATCAGGTCCCCATTGAACATGTGACAAACGGCGTGCATGTACCGACCTGGATTGAACCTAAAATGGAGCTGCTCTTCAATAAATATCTTGGTTCGGACTGGCTGGATGAACATGACAATCCCTATATATGGGAGCTGATTGACGAGATCCCGGACGAGGAGTTGACGCCCGAGGCCCTCGCGCAGAAGCGCCTGCGCCAGCTCGTGGGCGCGGGCCCTCTCCCGCATGAACGCCCC
>Ga0209536_100006210_pt1 | contig 18338 bp, 17 predicted proteins | sample DeeMarSeWOR28_12_FD_187461 | JGI IMG/M metagenome (GOLD analysis project Ga0209536, IMG submission 187461) | Marine sediment microbial communities from White Oak River estuary, North Carolina - WOR-2-8_12 (SPAdes) (version 2) | ecosystem: Environmental > Aquatic > Marine > Intertidal zone >... | reverse complement strand
GCAATGCCGGTGGTAAAGGCAGCCGCCACAGCACGGGCGGTATGAAAACAAAGATTGAGGCGGCGAAAATCGCTTCTAATGCGGGCTGTCGAATCGTCCTGGCAAACGGCCGGTTGAAAAACGTCATCGGCCGGATTATCGCCGGTGAAGAAATCGGTACCATTTTTATGCCCAAACGAAAGCTTTCGAATCGTTCCAGATGGATTCTCAACAGCGGCCCGGCCGGTACGATATTGATCGACGATGGCGCAATGCGAGCCGTCCGATCGCGCAAGAGCCTGCTGCCGAGCGGCGTTGTTTCGGTTAAAGGTTCGTTCGAACCCGGTGCCGTTGTAATGCTCAATGAGAACGCCAAAGCCGTCACCAGCATCGGTAGCGCCCAGCTTAAAAGCCTGGCCGGCAGGCACAGCACCGAAATCAAAAAGCTGCTCGGCCCCAAACACCGCGACGTCGTCGCTATCCCGGAAGACATAGTAATCATTGACTATTGACGCTTGTCACTGCGATAATAATTTTTCTTGTCATTCTGCACATACAGGGATTTGTACGAAATGCGAAGCAACCATATATTTAATATGTTCAGAGGCGTTGAATGTGTCATGCTTGCTGTTTATTTCGGTTTTGTACCGGTGTTGTTTTGCTTATTGGTTACAGTAATCGTCGCATCGGCTCTATTCGGCATAGAAAACCTTGGCCCGTGGGTATTATGGTCATTCGCCCCGGCAATAGCATTTGATACCGTTCTTATGAAAAAATGGATCAAGGATGCTTACCAGATGAGCGGCGTAACTTTGGGCATTCTTTATCTGTTTTACTCGATTGTCACACTCGGCATGTTTATGGGTTTGCCTATCGGCAGTTTTACACTGGGAATTGCCGCCGGTCTTTATGCAGCTCGAAAGATGCAGCTTGATCAAGCCAATGAACAGGCCCGAAACAGATTTTTCAAAAAGACGGCTATCTTTAGTGCCTCAGTTATGGTATTGATGTGCTGTCTGATAACGCTCTGGGCCATAGCGGGCCAGATGATAGGTTACAGAATGGAAACGCCCTGGTTGTCGTTTACCTTTACCGTACCGATATTTTCTGCGATAGTCCTGACCGGCGGAGCTGTTGTGGTCACGCTCCAGTACTTTGTGACACTTGCCGCTGCGAAACTGATGTTGAGGTTATTATCCTGATTTTTCGCAAATGACCTTTGCCACGGTAAAAAAATTTTTATTTTTTTTGTAACCTTTTGTCGGCTTTTACGCCTATAGTAATAGGAAAGTAAGATACACTTGACCTTGTACATGAATTTACAGAAAGAAATGATATAAGGAGAAGCATAAAATGAAATTTCGAAAATGTAATGAATTTGGTCTTTTTGTAGCGTTGTTGGCCGTAGCGGTCCTGGGTGTCGGCTGTATAGTCTGTGAGACGGACGAGCAATACACCGGCGTTGAAAACCAGGCGTTGAAGGAGATCGAGTGCGGCCAGACAACAAGGGACTGGGTTGTCGAGACTTTCGGCGAACCGAGTGAACAGATTCTAAACGATGACGGCAGTGAGATACTCAAGTACAAATGTGTCAGAACGAAAGACAATAAATTTGTTATGTTTCCGCCTCCAATTGTTATCAGGGACGAGAAAGATGTCGAACACACCGTTGCATTTGAGGTCAGAGACGGTATCGTCCAGCGGTACTGGAAAGAGGGATAACAACACTCTGCCTGAAACAATAACACTGGCCGGGCTAAGGCGAATCCGTTATTTGCGGGGGAAAATTTCCTCCTTCCCGCTCAGAATTATTAAGCTCAGAAAAGCTTGAGCGCAGGGAACAGGCGAACATCATTACTAAAATTTAGAGTAACTCGTCAGGATTTATTTCTTTTTGCCCTTGGCTTTTTTCTTGGTCTTCTTTTTTGATTTCTTCCCTGAACTGCATCCGCATGTTTTGCACATCTGACAATCCTTTCATACTCGGCGTTTCATTTTACTTCAACCGACATTCAAGATTAACACAACGACTATAAATTAATCGGCTAAAAAGACAAAAGTCAATAAAAATTTGTTACCTATGATTATATTTAGCGTAATACCAATTACGATTGAAACCTTTGCCTTTGTCATTCTGACCGAGGCGCAGCCGGTCACCTTGTCATCTCGACCGAGGCGCAGATAGATACCTTGTCATCTCGACCGAGGCGCAGCCGAGTGGAGAGATCCAGCTTCGAACGTAAAACAAGTTCGGAAATAATCAACTACAATCGCAAATCGTAATTCGAAAATCGGCAATGAATAGGGGCTATTCTTAGTTTTCTTTCTTAATTCCCCAAATTCTTCGCCACGTTGACTTTAGTCTTTATTTCGATTGGACGGATAGACGAACCGTCTACTATGTAGGTGTATCTACGTTTGGTTCCCTTCTTGTCTGTAATGGTCGTTACTGCCTCACCTCCCTGCTCAGAGGGAGTGAAGGCGTACTCGATATTGCTCCAGTCCGTCTCCTTTCTCCATAAAGTCAGCTCTCTGTTCAAGCGTTCGACCCGAACAGCATAGTCTTGTGGTGGTATCGGTGTGAAACCACTCCTGGGAATAATGACAGCGGCCCCATCCACATAGACTTCCATGGATTCTTGCTTGTACTCAGAAAGGTTCGCGATCACAGCTCTCCCAAGGGGGATGTCCTCCCCTACCGGAAAAAGAAGTAGCATGAATCGCTCGTCTGTGAATCCCGAATTCTTGACTGACTGACCTGCCCCACGTAGACCGAAATACACACAAATAGACAAAAGTATTGCTACGATTATTATTGATAGGACTATGATCGCGATGCACTTCTTCATATTTCTACTCTATCAAATATTAGTATTTTTATTAGGATCAGTTGCATTTTTGTGTACTGACACCAACCATTAATAGGTGGCGCTATCCTTATTTTTTAAACAACTGGGTTAGAGAACTCTTCGTGAATTTCGGATCTTCGAATATATAAAACCACTATTGACTACACCAAGAACTAACAGAGCGATCATCCACTTAAGAGGATCTGTGAGAATTTCAATGTCATTGATGACGCTGTCAGGAGTATGGATCAAGTCGATGTACGTATATATACTAATCGCCAGAATTGTAAATGATGCAACTAAAGAAATACAAGCCATGACAAGTGTTCTACTCATAGTAGCGGCGATAGCTATGATGAAATAGGGAAGCATATCTCGGCCTAAAAAAGACAAATTAATATATAACTTGTACGCATGAAATGCAAAGGAGAACAGTATCCCTCCGCCTGCGGCCAACCAGGCACCAATGCGAAGATGTTTTGCAGCTATTTTTTGAAGCATTTTCGAGCCTATAATAGTGTATATCTGGTTTCCGTATAAAATCCTAGGCCTATCTGTATAAGAAAGAAAGCACAAGCTACGACGTTGCCGTTTCATAGTTACTAAATTCGCTATGTTCAATTATAGACGGAGATTGCATGCAATCAAGTAAAAAGTAAAAAGGGAAAATGAAAAAGGGGAAGAGAAAATGATTATACCTATGGTATAAATCGATAATCGATGATTGATTATCCTCAGGATGCCTTACAGAATTGTTTTTCACATTCGGAAATTACAAGGAACAGAAACTTTTTCCTTTTAGTTTCTTAATCCAAACTCTTTATTGTATTTCCGTAAAGCCACTGACGGTGAAATGAATACGACCTTCTTTGTCTTCCTGTCCCATACTGCGAGCGGACGTTTTGCTTTTTTGTGCTGCTCGATAACATCCCTTACGGCCTCCCTCATAGCCATAAGAGCTTTGTCATGTAAAGATAGCCGCTTTTTCATATATCGTCGATACCTTTAATTATATTCTCGTATGAATTTGCATCTATAATCTTAAGTTTACCATTTTTCCCCTCCGCAATCAATATTGGAATTATCCCGGAATTGTCAAATAACATCCATGAATCCGCAAGAGGTCGATATAAGTTGGAGAAATTGGTAATTGAACGATTGAAGCGGCGAAGCACATCTCTGGTAGGAACATCGTGGCCGCCCTGGGCAACTCTACTCTTTATACGAGATAAAACCAACTCGACATTCGGAATCCACAGGAAGAATATTTGGATTTTATACCCTTTTTCTTTAAGGGATTCGAATAGTTTGACATATAGTTTGCCGGAAAGCGTTGTTTCAAATGCAAAATCCACTCTCATTTCTTCAAACTCATGAATTTGCTCAAGCACAAGCTTGCCCGCTTTTATCGCTGCAGCGCCGGGCGAAAAGGGCGAAAGTCCATGCGCAATCAGGTCGGCATTAACAAAATTAGGACAGTTTACGTATTTGGGCAGGAATTTTACTGCAAATGTTGTCTTACCTGATCCATTAGGCCCCGCTATGATATATACATTCCTGTTATTCATGTCGCTAAAATTGTAACACCTCGATAGCTTTGCCAAAGAGAAAAAAGAATATTCAAAAATTTTTTGTTTTTTTACTTGACGGCCAATTCGAAGCTAAGTATGATATATATTCAACATTATTAATTCATAGTTCATAGTTCATAGTTCGTTGCTTATAGTTCATGGACAGCGACAAAAACCAATAACCAGTTACTAATTACGAAAGGGGAATTTCATGGCGACTCAAAAACAAATCAAAGCAAATAGTCAAAACGCGTAAAAATCGACAGAGCATAGGACCGCTGAGGGAAAAGCGGCGGTCTCGCAGAATGCGGTCAAGCACGGCCTGTTCGCTGAATTTGTAATAAAAGGCGAGAATGAGGCTGATTACGAGGCTTTCCATGACAATTTACTCGCTGAGATGAATCCTGTAGGGCCAGTGGAAACCATGCTGGCCGAGCGGGCTGTGAACCTCTGGTGGCGGTTTAGACGTGCTGAACGGATTCAAGAGTGCTCGGCAGGATGATGTTGTACGAACGGCGGATCGAAAGTAGCCTGCATAAGACCATGCGTGAGTTGGAAAGACGGCAACTGATCAGGCAATTTCAACAACAGGAAGCTGAGCAGGAGCTGCCAAGGCAGGAACCAGACCACTCGATAGAGAAAAATAGTGATTCGAAAAACAAGCATGTCCTGAGCGAAGTCGAATGGGACCAAAGCCAACCTTCGGCTGGAATTCCTAAATCCGAATATCTAAATCTTGAACGAGTTAAAGAGGATACTATTTTGGAAAAACAAAGCCAATTTTCAGTGGCCCAAAATGGCGCAAAGTCTTTAATTAAAAGATATTATGACAATAAACCGGCCAGTCGAATTAAAGAAAACAAAGCCAAACGGAGCCAATTTGATGAGCCATTTTAACCTGATAAGGATTGGAAACAGAGAAAAAATGCCCCCGTGTTCTGATTCATTAGGCATCTGAAGCAATAAAATTTGCTTAATTACTATTCTAAAAAGATAATCCAAATTTTCTTGTTAATGGGAAACAAAAGAAGTGAGTTTCTCGTACATGATAACATATCAATGTACCAGGAGATATGTCTGTGATACAATCATTTTTATAATAGTCATAAGTTGTTGTATAATAGGCATTTATGAAGTTGGCGGTTTTGTGTGTCTTAATGTCCTTGGTAATGGCACATGGTTTGCTAATTAAAATGACAGCGTGTTGTTTGCGCATAAAGTATAGTCAATGGAAAATGTATTGAAGTAGTGGGTAATACAATTTTGTTCGTCATGATTTGGATTGGAAAGGAGGTGTTATTCCCCGAGGTTATATTGAAAAGATTGGATTTTGCATGTTGATAGTAATCATGTAATAGCCAACAAAAAAAGAATATTTGTGCACAAATTTTAGTAACAATGTTGTAAAGGAGAAAATGATGCAAAAACGAATTGGTTTAGTGGCTGTGGTATTCGCCCTTGTCGTTTTGTTGGTGGGTGCTTCGAGTGTTTTCGCTCAGGTACAAATAACTGACTGCATGGCATGCCACAATGACACAACGTTGATCACAGGCAAGCAAACCGCCTGGGCTGAGTCAATTCATGGGACCGGTGAGGCCTATGGTCGTGGATCAAGTGCCAGTTGTGCCGGTTGCCATTCCGGTGGCGGCTTCAGCGCTATGGTTGCCGCAGGGCTCACCCCGGACACAGTCGAGGCGGGAGATCCCGAACCAACCCGCCAGGACTGTCGAGCCTGCCACCAGGTTCACACCAGCTACACAGATGCGGACTGGGCTTTGGAGACCACCGATCCGGTGGGGCTTTACGCTTTCGAAGAGGTGACTTATGATGGCGGTAAAGGCAATCTTTGTGCTAACTGCCACCAGCCTCGCCGAGCGATTGCAGCTCCGGATCCGAATGACAATATCGCTGTCACCAGCACGCACTGGGGTCCCCACCATGGCCCACAGAGCGCAGTTCTGCTCGGCGTAGGAGGCGCCGGTGATGTTGCAGGTCGCCCGAGCGCACACGCCATGTTGGTGAAGGATACCTGTGTTTCCTGCCACGTTGGTGAAGGCATGGGTCATACTTTTGAACCGGATGTGTCGGCTTGTGTGAAATGCCACTCGGATGCCGAAGATTTCGACATTGACGGCCTGCAGACCGAGGTCGCAGCACTTATCGCTGAACTCAAAGAGCTGCTGATAGGCAAGGGTTTACTAGATGAAGAAGGACATCCTGTGGTCGGTGAATATCCCGCCGCAGAGTCTTCTGCCCTCTGGAACTATATCATGATTGAAATTGAAGATGGTAGCCTTGGTGTTCACAATCCAAGTTACACAAAGGACTTGCTCGAAGCGTCTATTGCAGCTCTGAAAGAATAAGCTGCCGTAGTATCGCAGGCTTATATGATTAATAAAACAGGGACTGCCCCAAAGGGTGGTCCCGTTTTTTATTTGATATAACCTGGATCACCGGCAGGCAAATCATTTGCTTTATTAGTACTCTTGTGGCGAATGCGTTTTGTTATGGCACTGCAGGTAACATCGCCCATGGAATATACCGGTGTCTTCGAACTCTAATCTTCCAGTTGCAGGTTCCGGCCGTACGATGGTCGTATCGAAATTTATTAAGTGGCTGTTATTCGTATGTGTGCCCTGGACGGAACTGATGCCGTGAGCATCGTGACATGCCGAGCAGGGAATTTGCTTCTGTAAGTGTTCATTATGCATTGTAAAACTTTCATTGTTCAGGATGCTGTTTCGGCTGTGGCATCGATAACAAAGCTGATACGAGTAACTGCTCTCCTGTGTATAATCGGATGTCTCATACCGGTAAGCGAGCAGATTCAGATAATTGGAGCCGTGGGGACCTTTCGCACCTGAAGCACTGTCTGAACTATGGCAATCAGTGCAATATATCATAGTCGCAACGGTCATTGGCGGTTTCAGGCTTGGGACGGCCTGGTTTACGCCTGGCGCCACGACTGGATGAAACGAGACTGCCGACGGGTCGAACTCCAGCCGCGTGTTTGTCTGGGTTATCTGCCTTGTTATCGTTGACTGAGGCCGGTTCGGATTGTCAGCATGGCATTTGAAACAAACTTCATATTCATACTGAATCCTCTCCGTGCTGCTCCCGGAGGCTGTTATGCCGGAGACTCCGCGTATGGGACCGGGTACAACCGGTGCATTTGCGAGCGTGTCCTGAACAGCGTGTGGATTGTGGCAATCAACGCACTCGACGTGTCTGACCGATGTCAAAGGTGATTCTTTCAGGTCGTGAAGACCCTCGTAACGAACTACATCATGCCTGCTGAACTTGGACATCTCGGATTTCAAATTTGTTTTAGCCACCGAGCCGTCGTGGCAATTGAGGCAGTTGTCCTCTAATCTTTCGAAATGAAGCAGTCGTTCATGTCCGCCGGCGGAGTGTGGTCTGTGACAATTTACACAACCGTTCTCTACAACTGTATCATAATCAGTGTTTTGCAGGTAAGGATCATTGGCAACAGAGGCCAAGGCCATCGAGTTTGCGTGAGATGAAAGTCTCCAGCCGGATAAATCATGGCACGCCACGCACATTCTTGAGAGGCGATTGGACATTACCAGAAAGTTACCGTACCGGTTATTATGTGGATCATGACAAGTTGTGCATTGTAATTCGCTTGATCTGTCAAGCTTAAGCTGTTCCGGCAATGATGTAGGTGGTCGTATTTGCATGTCTTCTGTTGACAGAGCAGTAGAATAAACAAAACTGATCGGATGGTCGTCTGAAAGATCGGTCCCGATGTTTGCTGCACCCGGTGTTATGTAAGCTCCGCCGGAAGAACCGCCTCGTATTGATTCGGTCAAAGCTACCGTTCCGTCGTGACAACTCAGACATAGTTTGCTCGAACCTGTAGGCTGGCCGACGTTGGCTTGGAGTGAGGAGCTTTGGTAAATCTTATAGACTGCTGATGAAAGTTCGTGACTCCACAGAGGAGTTCCTGCTACGGCCCCATGAGGAGTATGGCAGAAGCTGCAGGCATTTCCACCGGCAAAGGCGGATAAGTCGTGCGGCGTACCTTCAATCTGGGCAAAGGCCACCGGATTTACAAATTTGAAAACCAAAAACAGTACGATTACTTTAGTCGATCTGACTTTCATTTGTCATATCACTCCATGAGTTGAAACACCTGAATTCGTTTATTGAACGAATCTGCGACGTAAATTCTGTTTCGATGATCAATAAAGAGGCCTGCCGGCAGCCAAAACTGTCCGGACTGTGTTCCTTCCTGTCCGAAGGCAAGTAGTATTCGGCCCTGCCGGTCGAATACCTGAACATTTTCAAACTGACGATCAGTTACATAGATATTATCGAAAGCATCCGTAGCAATTCCGCATGGATGGGCGAAGTTGCCAGGGCGGTCTCCTTGTTGACCGAACGTCTGGAGGAATCTGTGATCACGTGAAAATACCTGAATTCTGTAGTTCAACGTATCACTGACGTATAATCTGCCGCTTTTGTCCACCCACAAATGTGTCGGGAAGTTAAACCTTCCGGCCCACATGCCTCTGGATCCTATTTGTTCAATGAACTTGCCGCCTGTTGTGAAGACTTCAATAGTATGATCGGCTGTATCTGTTACATATACTATTTCATCTTCTGGCGAATAGGCTATACCGGACGGCCTTTCAAAATGTTCACTTCCAAAAGAGAATATGAACTTTCCCTTTTTGTCAAAAACACACACTTTACGTAGTATACTATCCACGACATAGATCCTGTTATCTACTATCGTCAGGCCGACCGGTTTGAGCAGCTTTTCCTGCCCGGCCAGGTTGGCGAATTGTTTATATGTGCGTTTGTTCAGATCGAACAGATGCACCGTTGCTCCGGCGCTATCGGTAACGAACAATCTGTCATTACGGTCAATAGCAACATCGGAAGGGGCAACAAGCACGCCGATTTTTCTCTTACCGAAGAGAAGCTCTCCCAGGCCCTGTGTCCATGAAGCTTTCGCTTTCAAGTCGGCTTCTGTAGATATCATTCCAAGATAAATTATCCGGGGCTTCTCTGGGGGAGCGGGCCAGGCAAGCTGTACATCAGGCTTTAAGGATAACTCGTTACGGTTATTACCACATCCATGGCAGAATGATAATAGTATAAGTAACCAGGCATATAATGACATATAGACGAGATATTCTTTTGAGTATCTTTTTTTTGCTGCCATTTAACATTCCCTTGTACTAATTAGAAAAATCGTTGTAGCTGAAAATATAAAAGACTGCTATCTATTTCATCGTTCCTGCGATCGAGCATATTGAACTCGACGCCTGTGAGTATACTCAGCTGACGATAATTATACTTTAATTCAGAGCTAAATTGAAATCCTCTGGTTATTCCGAATCTTGTGTCATCCTCATCCCTATAGTCGACACGGGCTGAAATACTGTATTCATTAGTCAATCTGCTAAAAATCTCAGCACCGCCCTTAAGGAGCACAACGTCTCTCTCATCCGGTTCCTCAAAATCCAGCCAGTGGTTCATAATTCTCAGGCTAACGCTTGTATCGATGTTTATGGGCCAACTGTATCTGCCTTGTAATTTCTTGCTTGTTGAGGGGACCTGAGTCGAATCCTCCTTGCTGTATTCGGCCTGTAAGAAGAGACCTTTATTTGTATAATCTGTACCTACAGTATTTACTGTGAACTCATCTGGTGTAATTTCCATGATCTTTGAGCTGACATCTTCTCTTTGCCGTCGATGGGCATAGTATAATGATAAACCATTATTAAAATGCTCCCTGATAGTGAAGTTCTGACGAAGTGTATCTTCCTGCCTGTCCGGCTCAATGAATACTTTATAGTTTACTAAAATTTCCTGACCGTCGACAATATTGGGCGGTATGATTCCCGGGATTATAATATTTAACCGCACTTGCCCGTTGATTTCCTCGATTGTGTAATCATCGCCCAGGGTATATATGAGTAATCCGGTGCTGTCTGTAACTACAATGCTCGAAGTGTCAATATTCGTTCTGTTTAAGATAACAGGCAACGGATCGTTAACAGTATGCGATTCATTTGTTACAATTCCTCCAGTACTTCCTGATCGCTTGGTCAGACCCACTGTATACGTGCTTAGCAGTACACCCCAGGGATTTTTCTTTCGGTAACTAAAAGCAAGATTACCGCCGTGTTGCTCAAGATCTCCATCGGTTTTGAAGCCATTTGTTGACTCAAAATCACTTTTTGAAGTAAAAATGTTGGCTGTTGTAGTCAGGCTTTCATATAACCTGTGCCTAAGGCCGGCCTGGCCTCGAATCTCTTTATTCCTGCCCCCATCTCGTTTGGAATCAGTAAGCCGCAGCTCATAATTGGTCAGGAAATTGTCAAAGTGCTGTAATCTTAAACGTTCGTCCAACTGAATATTTTCGAAGTTAAATGAACCGGATTGATCGACGTAGTTGAAAAAAGAGTCGAGCCTGTGTTGTTCGTCACTGCCAAATATCAAATCATGTAAAATTGTGTACCGATCCGTATCGGTTTCTATTGATGCGCCCACACTTCGTTGTGATACCGATGTTCTATCGAGATCAATACTCATGTGTGATAGCTCACCAAAATTGTGACTGACGGAATATCTAAATCGCTCATCATCTCTTTCGAAAAAGTCTCTTTCGAGGGATGAAAATCCATCCTGGGTGATTTCGCTGGCAGTGTATTGGAATGTCATCGGCCAGTCTCTGGACCGCAGCGAAAGAGATGCACCCCTGTTCTGTCTTTCAGTTCTCAAAGATCCCAAGAACTGTCGGGGTATCAATTCGTCTGACTTGTTCGCATAAAAGGTAGTGGGATATGATTTACCTCTCAAGAATTGAAGAAATATGTTGTAATCATTAAGCGTTTCATTATTATTGTCAGACTCTTCATCAGAGTCGAGGCTATGTTGTGCGAGGCCAAGGCCAAGCATTGCATTATAAAACAGAAGGTCGGGATGATATATGTCACCTTCTGTCTTCAATCTTACCCTTTCTTCGAAAACTTCCATTTCACTCTTGCGTTTATTTTCACTTATTCCCTGCTTGTCGGTGCGTGTCACGGCAACAAATTCCAGCTCACCCTCAATTTTTTCGTGCCTTACAAGAGGTCTTTGTTTACCGCCAACATTTACATTGCAGCCTGACAGAACGATTGCGCTTATGATGCAAAATGCAAGAGTCTGACGGATTCTCCCGGTAAGTGTCTGTTTAACGGACTCGGGTATTGTATCATTGTGTCGTTGATTCTGCAATGTTATCAGTTCCTCCGCTCACGCTCTTTTATTGCTTCGATTCTGTCGATGTCTCATTCCCGGCCAGGGTATTATCTATATCCGTTATGTAACTTAGGATTGTCTTTGTCATCGAATCCGGGATTAGGCCGCTATTGAGAATTTTAACAAAGCCATCTCTGGCTCTTATGAGTTGGCCGGTCCGGTAGAAGGCCATACTGCTATAGTAAAGTTCGGTAATTTCTCTTATCTGTTTGTCGGACTGCTTGTCATTCTTAAGCTGTTGTTCTTTGTTGGTAATGACAGAGTCGATCATTACAAGCACACGTTCGATTTGCGAACGCTCTTCGGCAGTTAAAGCTGCATTGTCTCTGAACTTTTCAAGATATTCTCTGGCTTGCTGCAGTTTGCCCTGCTCAATTAATTTGCTGGTCTCCCGGAACACTTCGGATAGCATTTGACTTCCGTGAACTATTGCACGGTTCGTTAGGCTTGGTTCGTAACCATTTTGTCTATACGGTTCCTTCATGACCTGAATATATTCTTGTGGTGTTGCCTCGTCCTCATTTGAGTGTCCAAATCCATCGTTTGTCTGGGATAAATTTTCTTTCATGAGTGCTTTGTCAGAACTTGCATGAGGGTAATGACACTCGGTGCATGCGGAAAGTTGTTTTAGTAAATGTGCAGGTATTAATTTAATTGTGTTTATATCATGACAAAGATAGCAAAGTTCAGGTTCTGGTTCTGTCAGCAGATGTTCGATTTTACTTCTATGTGGATTGTGACAAAACAGGCACTGGCCAACAGCTACAGGGCCATGAACAAATGATGCTGATACAGTGTAGTCTGTGTGGCAATTATAGCATAGTTTTGGTACTGGTGAATTTAGGTATATCTGTGATGAAAAACTACGTCGTTTACGTTTGCCGTGACAGGTGCTGCAATCCTTGCGCGGTTCGTGTACATACCAAACCGGAGCTTGATCTGCCTGAGCGAATTCCGGGGTATTCGGATCGAGAAGTTTTTTCTGAAGGTTTTCCGATCCCAGGGGCGGAATCCCATCAAAGAAGAATATTAGGGCTTCATGCCGCTGAACTTCATCACAGCTTATAAAAAATATGCCAAAAAAGACGAGTAGCATTAAACCGACTGATGCAGGTCTAATCTGAAATTTCACGATGTAACGATTTTTAGAACCACACATAAAAAATAAATACAGGAACTTAAAATATCTCTTGCCATCAGGCCGTCAAACTTAGCATATATCACCTTACTATTTAATTTCATTAAGGCCTGTTACTTTGTTTCTTGTTTAAAGTTTTGTTGATATCTGCCAAGTAGTTTTCTATCGTCTTTGCCATCGCCGGCGGTATTAAGCCACTTCTTAATACCCTCGTCAAACCCTCCCGGGCTTTATCGAGCTGACCGGAACGGTAAAATGCCATACTGTTGTAATACAGTTCGGCGATTGCCTGTTTCTGTTCATCTGTCGCGAGGGCACTGTTAATATCAGTTAAGTATCCTTGAATCGTATGTACCATATGTTCCGGAAGCAGGCCGCTCTTTAAAACTTCGAGAAAACCATCTCGTGCTTCTTCAAGTTGACCGGCTTTGTATAAGGCTATGCTTCTATGATAAAGATCAGTGGTTTTTCTCTGTAATTCCCACTGTTGAGTATCAGTTTTCTCAGGCTCAGTCGATTTCAATGCCGGTGTTTGAAATAGCTGTTGTTGATTGGGTCTGGATTCAAACTTCTGAGCAAACTCTTCCGGTTTATCAAACGTCTTGCCGTTCGAAGGAAAACTACCAAATCCGTATATACTGACCTTGTTCGGGCCGTATTGATTTGTCACTAATACTAAAAATTCTATATTTGCGCCTTCCACTGCGTATTGTTTGAAAAATTCTACGTTGTCGTAGTCAAGAACAATCTTCGTGGGCAGATTCATCATTCCCGGTTCATTGCCGGGCAGACCAAAGAACAACAAGAGTTGGGCTTGCTGATTATATATTTTAGCCACCTCTGATCCGGCATCTATTACCCATATCCTGTTTTCTTTGTCGATGGCGATACCTTTGGGTCTTATAAACTCATCTATGTTGTCACCCAGTCTTCCGATTGTTCGCCTGAATACTCCGGACCTATCAAACTGTGTTATGCGTGCTCCTGCTTTGTCTGTAACATAAATGTTGCCCTGCTGATCAAGAGTCAAATCGCTGATAAGAGAGAAATCGCCATTGGCCAGCGTCATGAGTGGTTCGGACCGTCTTAATCCGTCACTTCGCTTTCCTATTCGTGCAACCTCTCTACCCGTAGTTTTGTCCATGACAACAATCTGGTTACTCGCAAAGTCAGTCACGTAGCATAACGTACCACGAACAACAACATCAATAGGATTAATCTTTGACTCTTTGCCGAGCATGGCACTAATATTATTGTTTTGGTCGAATACAAAAACGAAGCCGGCCGTAGGATCAGCTATATATTTCGTACCATCATCATCGATATAAATGTTAACCGGATTCGCCAGTCGCCTGTCTTTTGTAAGATAATCAAACGTCCGATTCCTGAGATCAAATACCTCCACCATTTTCTTGCCGATATCGCATATATACAATTTACCTTCGAAAATCGCTGCTCCATAAGGTGTTTTGATGCCCTCGACCTTTTCAGGTTCTCCGGCTATGAACCTTTCTAATGTACTTTTTGTTACTACTCCGAGGTCTTCAGGTCCGGAAAAAGACTTGAGGAACTGAAGGCGCGGCGTCTCCGGTGGAGGGGGAAAGAAAATCGGCTTTAATTTGTGCTCTTGGATGTTAGCGGACCTGCAGCCTGCGAAGAGGCACACATTCGAAATAACAGCCATAAATGCTAACCTATTAATTAATACAGATTTGTGCATTTTCATGACCATTATTTCGGCATTTTTTTAGGGGCAGGACAAACAAAGTGCGCGTCTTTTTGACCGATAGAAAGTTTTTTGTTCTCACCGGACATTGCAATCTTCAAAATTTAGAAGAATTGGGTTTATAGATATGAAAAGACAACTTTCATTGCTCCTGATATCGGACAGTCCATGCCTTTGGATATCGGGCATGAATCTGCATCTCTGATATACCTGATTTCTGTTTCGAAGAAGGTATCGCAGCGAATATTTTAGGCTTTATATCAGGTGCATTGAAACACCAGACATAAGCACAAATGAATTTCCGAATGTCTTCGGACGTTGTCTTTAAATGTGTAATGAGGTCAGCAGGATTTCAAGCATTGGGCAAAATACCAAAGCACCACATCTACGCAAGGTTTTATTTCAGATGGCACATACGGCAAAGTTCGGGTCCGTGATCAGGGCCGTAATCGTAGCCCCGCAGCAGGCTATCACCAATGCCGGATGTGTGAACATCATGACAACTGGCGCACTGGAGCTTGCTTTCCGGGTCGAGCAAATCCTCCATGATAGTTCCTCCAATAGTACTGGCTTCTGAAGGATCTTTAAGGGCTCCATCCAGGGCGGCCAGGGCCGAATCGTACACAAAAGAAATTGGGTGTGAATTTACCAGGTCATCACTACCAAAGATGTGATCCGGATTCATCCACGCGAAGTCGGGATTAGCACCATCGTGACAACTCAGACATAGCTTGGAATTACCGCTAGGCTGGCCATCTATTATGCCTTGGAATGAATCGCTGGAGTACATCACGAATGTTATCGTTGTTTCACTGCCGTTCCACAAAGGTACGCCAGGCAGCGACTCTGCGTTGTGTGGTGTGTGGCATCCGTAGCAGCCAAACAGGTCCGAGTGGGCTATTGCCATTACGACTGTTGGTGTTAATAATGCGACGAGAAGTACTATTAAGCGCAGTTTCACAAAATTTAGTTTCATTACCACTTCTCCTAAATCAGTTTCAGATTCGATTATATGCGATCTGCTATTAGCAAAACCTCAATATGTCAAAAAGTTTAATCCAGTTCTTCCGGATTAAGAAAAACAGTAACGCTTAAATAGATTTATACTTAAATACATTACACGTCCTATAGCTATTATACCTGATTCGTGTACAAAGTTCAAGTTTTACTGCCGATAGAAGAAAAATTTTTGAAATATTTCCCTTAAGCGTTACTATTGCTGTCATGGGGTGTATCCTTCTTCTACGTCCGAATATCTATTACTGTGATAAAAGAAGAATAAGCGGCCTTTTGTTCCCATTGATGAGAATTCCTGGTTAATTGCTACTCATTAAAAATCACCGCCAAGGCTTTACGGTAAGACTTCATTGCCTTGTCAATTTCCTGCCTGGATTGATATACTTTTCCCAGTTCGAACAAGGCTCGGGTGGATTTCGGATCGAGTTTTGTTGCCTCAAGAAGAAATTTTTCCGCTATATCAAGTTCGCCCATCTGATGTTTAGCCCAACCGGATATCATTAGCAGTCTTGCTTTGTCGAAGCGTTTGGTGACTTTAAGCGACTCTGTTATCTCTAAAGCTGCTTTACTTTGGCCGTCTCTGCAGAAAATCTCACCGAGTTCCATTGCTGCTTCGAGGGAATTTGGATCCAATTCTCTGGCTTTCTGAATTTCTGCAATGGCTGATTCAAGACGGCCTTTTTGCTCGAGCATCTTCGCCATTTGCAGATGCCTTTTGATACGGGCCGCAGTTGTATCATTGGCGACCGTCTTTACCTGACCTGCTTCTTCTGGACTCTTTTTCTGAGTAATTCCGAGGGCCTGGTTCAGGTAAGCTCGAACCACCGGTGTAAAGTCGTATCCATATCCTGCTTTTATACAGAGGACTTTGTCGTTTGTATCGGAGATAACAACAGTGGGGACGGCGATGATTCCGAACTTGCCCCATAGCTTGTACTCCGAGTCCAGCAAAACGTGAACGTTTCCGGGCGATTTTTTTTGAATTGAAGGAAAATCGAAGCCGTTAGATTTGTCGGTAGCAAAGACAGTCTGTAGCCGCTCAGCATTTGTCAGTTGACTGAGTATATCATTAATATCCTTTACGGCTCGGGATGAACGCTCATGTCCAGGTGATAAAAAAACTACCATTAGAGGATTGCTCTGGTTGTGCTTGTAGGTAAATGTCTGTCCATCTACGGTAGTACCTGAGAATTCCGGTAGTTTTTCACCGACGTCAAATGCATGCCGGCCTGCATGTGTTACTGTACAGCATAGAGATTGTATTATTATCGCTGCGACCACATAAGTGGCAATTCTTCTTCTCGCTCTCATTTTATGTCCCTTTCAGCCGACTATCATTCCTACTCGGTGGACCAGGCGGAATAATCGACGGGATCCTTCCTGTCATAATCTTTTGGCAGATGACAACCCGGAGCGCAGTTGCCGCCCGTCTGTGTTTTCGTAAATCCGACCGGTAATGACCAGACTCCGTACGGCACACTCTCGCGAATGTGTTTGGGCTTGTTGCTGGCGTGTGTAGCATGGCAAGAACGGCAGGTTCGACCTCTTCGTTCCTTGTTGACGTGTAAATAGTGCAGGTTCAAGTCGCCGTTCCTGAAATCGGTCAGGTCGGATGTTTCTTTTGTTAGGACCAGGTTTTCCGAATGACAACTGAAACAAAGCTCATAATTTTCCTTACTGAAAGGTGCATAAAACTGAGGGGGATACTCTTTTGCCAAAAGGCGGAAGTACTCGCTGCCGTGTGTGACATGGCAGCCGCTGCAGTCGTTTTCTGCAACGGGACCATGTAGGAATTCCTTGCCTTCAAGTTCATCAGTAAAAGCAGGCAAAACCTTGTCCTGGCCCAGATCGTGAGGCTTGTCGTGGCAAGTCAGGCAGATGCTTTTCGCATCCTTTTTTAGTAGAAACTTCACTGTCGAGGCGTGTGGGGTATGGCATTGATTGCAGCCTTCAATGTCACCAACAACGCTATGTTGATAGGTCGAATTTTCAGCAATTTTCTGTATGTCCTTGTGGCATAAGTAGCACAAAAAGGGCGCCAGATTCTTAACCATCTTCGAGTTTGCTGCTCCGTGCGGATCATGACAGCCGATGCAATCGTTTTTTACGGGTTCGTGTATATAATCAAATTCCTTCAATTCATCTTGCATAATGGCATGGCAAGAGAAACAAAGCTCCGCCTGATCAGCAACCAACAAGTCTGCATGGTCGGAACTGTGCGATGTATGACAGACTGTACATTCACCGACGGCTGTCGGTCCATGCAGAAATGCAAGCCCTTCTGTAACTTTATGGCAGGTTGCGCAAAGAGCAGCGACGGTTTTTTCCGGAATCAGGAATTTGTTATCACTGCTATGCGGATCATGGCATTGCATGCAATCACCCGTCTTCAGGGGCTCATGTACAACCTTCTTGGCAGTCTGCTCCAAATGGCAGTACTCACAAAGGTCTCTGCCTTTCCGGTCGAATTGAAAAGTGTGCTCTTCATGACTCAGCGGTTTATGGCACGAAGTGCAGTCGCCGAGGCCGACGGGGCCGTGAACATGTGCTTTTTTCCCGTAATCAGCATGACATTCTTCTGTAACACACGTCTTTTGCTGCGTAGTTGGTTTTTCCACTGCCAGCCCGGTGGTAATTAATACGCAGATTAACAAAACAGCCAACTTATAAATTCTGTCTAACATTATGACACCCTCTCATACTCACTAATGCACATAATATACTCATCTTAATTTGTTCACTTCTAATAAAAGTTACATAAACATATCAGTTTAACG
>Ga0209536_100006209_pt1 | contig 18341 bp, 15 predicted proteins | sample DeeMarSeWOR28_12_FD_187461 | JGI IMG/M metagenome (GOLD analysis project Ga0209536, IMG submission 187461) | Marine sediment microbial communities from White Oak River estuary, North Carolina - WOR-2-8_12 (SPAdes) (version 2) | ecosystem: Environmental > Aquatic > Marine > Intertidal zone >... | reverse complement strand
CAGGGCACCGCTGATCCCATCTGCGGCGCTCAGACGCTGCGCCAGGTTGCGATTTTCGGTAACATCTTCCAATGTCTCCTCTTCCGCCACCACCGCGATAATGCCCGGATTGCGCCCCTCACGGGCACGGTGAGCCTCGATCAGCAACTCTGCAAAACCGTCCACCGGAAAAAACAGGGGATGATCAAAATCCAGGTCGACGTCAAATTTGTGAATACGCGATAGTTTCTGCCAGATGGCCCTGCCTATGATTTGGGTGGTTTTTTGATAATCCCAGCCCCCGGGGCTCCCCAGATTCCACTCGGAATGGTATCCTTGAAATGTTTCCACTTCAGCGTCCTTTACTATTTTGAGGCACCGTTTAAACCCAGTTCCATTTTGATAGCTTCAAGGTCGAATTTTATGTCCGCCTCACTGACCGTACCATAAATGCCACGCTGGGTTCAATTATCCTTTGGCAGGTTCGGGTTACAACGCCTGTATTTTAGAAAATGTTACACGGTGAGGTTTAACGATTTTTTATGCCGACCAGGGAGGCCACCCGCGCCGTTTCTGCATCCTCTTCGTCGTTTGCTTCCTTATAGCACACGATCTTCAATGATAAAAAGGCGTGCAGCAGTTCATTTTCCCGCAACAAATAATCCCGACAGCCGGGTTTATCCGTTGCCTGGTGCAGCAAATCCAGAAATGTCTCAAAAATAAGAACTCCTCCTGGGGCAAGCCCTTCGAGAATATAGGGAAATAATCGCCGATTTAAATATTTAATATTAACGATGAGATCGTAGCGCTTGGCTGCAATGTCAAAATCGTCAAAATCAGCGCAGATGGAGTGAATACCGGGGTGCTTTCCGGCAAACTGCGCCAGACCCGCATCAGCGATATCAACGGCATCAACCACAAACCCCTGCCTGGCCAGAAAAAGGGCGTTGCGGCCATTTCCAGCGGCGATATCCAGCGCCTTTTTTCCGCCGGCAAGCTCGACATATTGTTTGACAATCGCTGCCGGGTCAGCGGGGTAATTTTGCCTTTGATACTTATCATTCCATTTCAGCCGATCCTGCCGCATGTTTTCTCCATCCTGGGGTAAGGTTTTACGTTTTTTCATAAAACATAAAACCAAACCGGGCGTATTTAATTAATAAATTGAAAAGGCACTCCCGTCAAGAAAAGGCCCCCTTTTTAAATAAATTCAACAAAACATCTTTTTGTTTTCCCTTCTTGACCTTGGCACATCCGGATGATATCGACAGCCTGTCGATGGCTGATCGCTGATCAATCAAGCGTTTGGCTTTGACATGAAAAAACCCCCAGAGAAATTCTCTGGAGGTTTTGTGATCTGGTGCGCCCGGCAGGATTCGAACCTGCGACCTACGGATTCGTAGTCCGGCGCTCTATCCGGGCTGAGCTACGGGCGCATTCCAATCGTCATAAAATTAGGATTTGTTAATAAGACAAACGCGATTTTATGTCAATCCATAATTGGTTTCCATCCGGAAATGGACTTTTGCCCGATATGGATATTAATCACATCGAAATGATGAGAATGGCCCTAATTGAAGCGGAAAGGGCGCAAAAAATAGGGGAAGTGCCCATCGGCGCCGTCCTGGTTGCGGATAATCACCAGGTACTCGCTGCAGAACACAACCGGACCATCACTTTAAACGATCCGACCGCCCATGCTGAGATTCTGGCGCTGCGCTCAGCCGCGGCGAAAATTGGCAACTACAGATTGTTAAATACCATGCTATATGTTACGGTCGAACCCTGCCCAATGTGCATGGGAGCTATTCTCCATGCCAGGGTTTCACGGGTGATATTCGGTACGCGCGATCCCAAATGGGGAGCAGCTGGTTCTTTGTATGACCTGGCCGCTGATCTGCGCTTCAATCACAACCCAGAAGTCATCGAAGGTGTCTGTAAGACGGATTGTAAAACACTGATACAAGAATTTTTCCGACAAAAGCGCGATTAATTTATTACCACAGAGCACACAAAGATTCTTTTGTTAGGCGTTTAACTTTTTTAAGGATTTAAAGCTTTTTTATAAAGGAGATCATCGTGGCAAATGTCGTAATCGTTGGCACCCAATGGGGAGATGAAGGCAAAGGTAAAATAGTTGATTTATTGGCAGAGCATGCCGATGTTGTAGTTCGTTTTCAAGGTGGAAACAATGCCGGTCACACCATGGTTGTCGGCGGGGAGCAATTGATCACCCATCTGATCCCATCCGGCATTCTGCAGCAAAAAGTGTGTATGATCGGCAATGGTGTGGTAGTGGATCCTGCGGTTTTGATTGAAGAGCTTGATCATCTGACCAGACGCAGTGTTGATATCAGCCCCGATAAGCTAAAAATCAGCGAAAGGGCACATTTAATCATGCCCTATCACCAACATATTGATCATGCCAGAGAGAAGAAAAAAGGCGATAAAAAAATCGGGACAACCGGACGCGGGATCGGACCTGCATACGAAGATAAAGCCACCCGCAGAGGAATCCGCTTTATTGACCTCCTGGATCCGGAAGAATTTCGGGAGAAAGTCAACACAATCCTGGACGAAAAAAATTTTTATCTGAAGCATTATCTATCCGCAGAGACTCTGGATGGAGCCCGGATTATCGATCAATACGAAGCTTATGCCAAAAGGCTTGCGCCTTATGTTACCAACGTTTCAATCATTATCGATCGCACCATAAAAAACGGGCAGCAGGTCCTGTTTGAAGGCGCCCAGGGCACGCATCTGGATATTGATCACGGTACCTACCCTTTTGTGACGTCATCCAACACCATTGCCGGAAATGCTTGCTGCGGCGCCGGCATCGGTCCTGCAGCCATTACCGATGTCATCGGCATTGTAAAGGCCTATACCACTCGGGTTGGCAAGGGACCCTTCCCTACTGAGCTTTTCGATAAAGTCGGAGATCGGATTCAAAAAATAGGGGCTGAATTCGGTGCGACCACCGGCAGGCGGCGAAGATGCGGCTGGCTGGATACGGTCATTCTGCAAAATGCGGTGCGTCTCAACGGTCTGACCAGCCTTGCGGTAACCAAACTGGATGTATTAGGCGGATTGGATTCTTTAAAAATCTGCACCGGCTATCAATACAAAGATCAGATTTTAAAAGATTTTCCCGCAAGCCTTAACGTCCTGGCCGATTGCCAGCCTATTTACGAGACGATGCCGGGCTGGTCAGAGGACATCTCCGGCATCAAAAATATGAATGATATGCCAGAGCCAGCAAAGAATTACCTTCAACGAATTGAAGCGCTTACGGAAACACCCATCCATATTGTATCGGTCGGTGCGGAAAGAAATGCGACCATCCTGAAAAAAAACCCGTTTCTACAGGATGTTTGATCTTTAGCTAAAGGCGTTTGAAGCAAGCGTGTTAAGGCAAGAATTTATAGTGGAATATTAGCAGGATGGCAAGATGCAGCAAACCATTTGAAGGGGGACGGAGATTTGCGGGTTACCCTTTTGAGTTCTATTCATTCAGATGCTGACGATTAAGGGCCTCTAGTCGTTTCCTTTCTTGGGGCAGAATTGACGAAGTCTTTCTTTTTACGGCTCACCCCCAGAACACCGATCACACCCACCGCAAGAAGTAATAAGATCGTTCCTTTCGATATTGAAGCATCACTATGAGTGCCGGGTACTTTAACCTGGTTTTGATCAAACAATCGGGTCGTCTCTTCCTTATCCGAAACTGAAATCAATACAATTGTCGTTAATCCGGACAAGATGACGCTGGTTAATGCAAAAAATATTAAGCTCTTGATTTTCATTAGCTCTTTTTCTGTTTGTGCTTCTCCAGGCTCGAAATTTTAGCGGAGCCGTCCAATTTATCATTACCCTTCTGATCGGCATCATTAGACATGTCATGATCATTATCTATCCGATTCAGCTTCGCAATTAAATTATTGCGGCTATTCAGGTTTGTCTTTAACATCTTGAGCAACTCTATTACGATATCATCACGCTCAATTCGTTTATCGGAAAGATGATCCAGTCTGTCTTTAAGCGTGTTAATTTTGTCATTCAGCAGCTGTACTTTGTCTTCAAGAAATTCGAAGCGGGGGTCATGTGCTGCTGGGCCGACGCTAACCGATTTGGGTGGTGACGGATCGGCAGAGGGTTTGGCATCATAATCCGTAAATGTTCCCAATGCTTTCAATTCTTCATACACATTTTCCAGAATATCCGTATCAATTGTTTGCAGCTCGTCTGCAAATCCATAAACCAGGGTGGAATCGCAAAGCACATTAATCAATCGGGGTATACCTCGCGAATATTCGGCAATCCTTTCAATTGTTTCTTTTTTAAAGAGATTGAATCGCTTGCCACCGCCTACTTCTAACCGGTGGTTAATATATTCGCTGACTTCATCTTTTTCGAGACCTTTTAGGTGACAATGCACCGTCACACGCTGCGCAAACTGCTTCAGGTTACTTTGCTGGAGTTTAAATTTCAGTTCGGGCTGGCCGACAAGGATAATCTGGATCAAATGATGTTTCTCAGTCTCGATATTTGAAAGCATGCGAATTTCTTCCATGGTATCATTGGTCAAATTTTGTGCTTCATCAATGATGAGCACCACACGCTCTCCGGCGGCAAACTGATCAATTAAATAGCCGCTGAAAATATCAATGAGTTCGGCTTTGTCATTGGTTTTAGGATCAAGCTCAAACTCTTTGCAGACCATCTTTAAAAATTCAGCTGGAAGGATATTGGTATTGTTTACAAGCCCAACCTGAATTTCTTCTCCGATTTTATTCAACAGGTAGTTGGTAAGGGTGGTTTTGCCGGATCCGATTTCGCCGGTGACAACCACAAATCCTTTGTTTTCAACAATCGCATATTCCAGATGCGTATAGGTATTTTCATGAACCCGACTCATGTAGAGGTAATCCGGATCGGGATGAAGATCAAAGGGCTTTTCTTTAAAACCATAAAAGGATTCGTACATGACTATTTAATTCGCTCTCGTTTTGGATTTATTTAGCAGCGTGCCGAAAACAGGTTTATCTTTTAGCAATTCCATCGTCTTTTGGATTTCATCTGTGGTGGTCTTATTTTCTTCAATGACAAGAAGGATACCATCGACATAACGTGTTAAGACCAAAGGATCTGCACAACTAAGCAATGATGCAGAATCAAAGATTATGATACGATCATCCGTATAGCGGCTTTTGACATCATTAACCAACTTTACCATTCTGGGAGATCCCAAAAGCTCGGCCGAATTGGCCAGCGGTCTGCCTGCCGGCAGAAGCACAAGGCGATCTATTCCTGGATTAACCAAAAGTTCAGGAATTTCTGCCTGACCCAGCAAATAGTTTGATAATCCCTCATTCATATCCGTGCCAAAAAAATCAACTGCAAAATCGCTATGCTGTGCTGTATGTTTGCGCAAATCCGCATCGATAATAAGAACCGCACGGTCTAATTCCTGTGCAATGCTCACACCAAGGTTAATTGCCGTAAAGGTTTTTCCTTCAAAAGGATTGGCGCTCGTTATCAACAAACTATTTCCTTTTACCTCAGCAAGCTTGTTAACAACTTGTGTCCGCAAACTTTTTATTTGATCTATTTTATCTGTTTCATGAAAAAGGGAAATAACTTTACCTTTTCGAAGAACGTTGTCATCTATTTTTTTAACTTTTGTCTCCGAATATTTTATCTCAAGCTCAGGCCGAACACCTTTTTCCAATTTAGCTTTTTGATAAAGTGATGGTTCAGGTCTTCCAGGATCCTGGAATATAGTATCATCGTCGAGTCCTCTGGCTTCTTTGGCCTTTTTTAGTGCCTTTTTTAGTTTACTCATTCGTTATATCCCCTTGCTGTTTAGATAATGAGAGGTAAGTTGTACCTTTTAGTTCAAGCGAACAATTTCATTCTATCGATAAAAATCACCCACAAATCATTCAATTTAATAAAATACTGATCAACAAAGTATAGGATTGCACCGACAGATATAATGGCGATTAAAAATCCTCCTAATTTCTTCAGGCGATCAGATCTTTTCTCATGGGTCGTCTTGAAATAAGAAATAGATGATAGCACCGGAAGACCGGTAAGTAATTTAATTTGCTCCGCTGTTCTTATCGAACCATCGATTTTTTCTTGAAATACAGCCAGGCTGGAACTTATCCCGATGGCTCCCAGAAAACTTAATATTAGAATTATAAGCCTATTTGGTTTGGTCGGCTCTGTTGGCAAATAAGCCGGAGAAACAATAACGAGATTGCCTCCCTTTTTCTTACCTTCCATTTCTTTGACAATCTGCGCGTTCATCAATTTATTGGATACTTCTGAATACTTTGCTTTCAAATCTTCGTAGTCGCGGTTAAGGACATTGAGCTCATTTTCCAAAACGGGATTGATTTCGATGATTCTGCGAGTTTCTTGAATTTTCGAAATTAATTCTTCTCTGTCGTTTTTGATTTCCTTTATTTCAAAATTTATGGATTTAATTTGAGCACTTAAGTTTAGGTAAACTGGATTGTCTGGTTTTTCCTCGGAAATTTTTATTTTCGCAGTCTCGGAAATTGAGTCATCAATATCCTTTTCTAATAATGCTATTTCATTTTTAATTGCTTTAACATCAGGATGTCCTTCCCCATATTCAGAAGTTGCAGAGGCCAATTGTATCTCGAGTTCATTTAGCCGTTTAACTTTTTCAACAGAATCTGCAGAATTTTGGTTCGCTGCTTCAAGTTTGTGAATTTCTCTTTTAAGTTTCTTAATATCCGGATGCTTCTCTGAGTAAACAGATCGCATTTTAGCGAGTTCGAGTCTGAGTCCTTTAAGGCGTTCATCTGGACTCGACGCAAACGCTTTGCCGTCTATTACAATAGGCGTTAATGGTTCGGTGTTCATCAATTGGGCTTCTAAAATATTTTTTTTATCTTCAAGCATACGAAGCCGCATCTCCGCGTTATCTAAATCCCTTTCAAAACCCGCAAGAATTTGGAGATTGTATCCGCTATCGGAAGGAAGTTCTTTAACGTGTTTCTTTTTAAACTCGGTTATTTTTTTTTCGTGGTGGTTTATTTCCTTTTCGAGTCGCTTAAGTTCTTCCTCAAAAAAAGCAGTAGTCCCTGAGACAAGAAGATTACGATTTCTAAAATCCTCTTCAAGAAAAAGTTTCGATATCGTATCCGTTACTTCATAAACTTTTTCGGGATTTTTTCCCTGATATGAAAGCTTAAAGGCAAAGGTAACGGACATATTTCTACCTAGATTTTTATTATCAAATTCAGCTGCCAGGGTTTCAATTTCAATGTCCCCGCGCATTTTTTTTGCCATTTCGGTTGGGGAATTCTGCGCTTTTATTTCAGGGTAGAGGTCAAGCTTATCTATAATTTCAAGCAATTTATCCCGACTCATCACTTGCTGACTGATCTTTTCTATCCTTTCCTCCGCATAATCTTTGATGGAGGGCTGAACGAAATCTTCTGGAATTTGCTGATCTTCTATCCGAATCATCGCTTCAGACTCATATATAGGAGGCAAAACAACTGCAACAATAAATCCAAGCAAAAAGAGACCCAAAAAAGTTAAAATGAGTATTTTCTTTCTTTTTTTGAAGAAAGTGCCGATATCTTGCAAGTCATATTCTTTATCCATTTTAACTCTCCTTTATTCAGCGTAGCGCCTTTAAATATAAATTAATTCCATTTTTGGGGAAATTTGAATTCAAAACCAAGCCAACCTTTGTTTCGCTCAGTTACTGGATCACCCGGCACGTCAAATTCTTTTTGATTCTGATATTCATACGCCAGTAACAAAGAATGATTTTCTGTAAGCATGTAGTATAATGTCGGTTTTAATTCAAAAAATCGAGTCTTATCTCCGTTGGCACTATTGGATTCTGTGTCTGATTGATAAGCGGCTCCGTAAAACCTTACCCCTAAGCGCTCAAGCAATCTTTTGTCGCCTCTTAGATAAAACCGGTTAACGACAATGACCTGACCATCAGAGTTCGCCCGAAGATCCCTTGTAACGCCAATTTCACCTGATAACGTTTCTGTTATTTTCGATAAAGCCGCTTGCCCAAAATACCCCAGGTTATCATCATTATTATTATTATTACTTTCATCGATATCTGTATAGCGTGCACCCACATTAAGTTGAGAGGTAAGCGTTTCGCTGATTCGACGTTCCCATTCAACAGCAAAACTATAATCCTTTGCGTCCTCAGTATCTGAGTCAAAGATTGTATACGCGGGAACAAATGCCAAAGTGTCGCGCTGATTTGCGAATCTTTTGGTATAGGGCAAAAGAAAAGTGTAGCGATCGAAATCAACACTATTACCGGATTTAAAGTCTCTCTTGCGGTATTCGAACCCAAGGCCGATATCAGACAATTCGCTTAATTCGTAAAACAATCCGCTTCCAGCATCATAGGTCTCTACCCTTTTGCGCTTAAATGCCTGTCCGGTTTCTTCAAGCTGTGAATCGATGGTTTCATCTCGCCGATACTGAGCATTCCCTTGAATTACCCATCGGGGGGCCATGCGGTACTCGCCATCAAACCCATAGAGTTGATTCGTGCGGTCATAATCAGTTTCAGTGAAATATTTAATGGTATCAAGCTGACCGATTAACGAAACTTTTAGCAATTCAGTCTGATAATCCAAGGTCAATTTCGGAATCGCATTAGCACCAAAAGAATCTTTTTCGTCTTTGCTTTCAAAATCTAAATTATCATCATATACACCTCGAAGCTGAATTGAAGGCTCAATAGTCAAATCTGCGGCTTTACATGGCATTTGAAACCACATTATCGAAAAAACAAGACTGATACTGAATAAAATAATTTGCTTATTTTTCAATTTATTCATCAACATTTTTGAGGTCTCGTTGTTAAGCTTTTTGTAAATTAAGGAACGACAACAACATCCCCTGCTTTTAGAAGAATATTTTGCTCCAGGTTCTTGCCCTTTTCCACCTGCCCATAATTAAAGGGTATATTTATGATCTGATTATCCTGTTGTCTAAGAATTTTTATGTTTCCGGCGGAAGCAAATGGGTTCAAGCCGCCAGCCTTTGCTAGAATCTGCATAACATTGCTATCCATATCAATTTCGAATTCGCCCGGAACATTTACTTTTCCAATCACATACGCCTTCAGGTTGTTGATTTCTATCAGCATTACCGTAACCGTCACATCCGGTATGAACTCGGAAAGCCTTTGGGTGACAATTTTTTTGAGCTCAGGCACAGTAACTTTGGCCGTATTGATCGACCCGATTAAGGGGAAAGCAATAATTCCATCAGGAGGTACGGTCAGATTTCTACTCAGATCCGGGTCCTTCCAAACAGAAATTTCAATAACATCTCCGGGACCAATGTGATAGACCTTCTCAGCTGCCAAACCGATCGGGCAAAAAACGAGTAAAATAAAACAAACGAATAATATCAGGACCCCGCTTTTCATACCAACCTCCTAATTTTTAAAACTATTTTGAAAAACCATATTTATTGAATATTCGATGCTTGCATTACGGGTCTTTTTTGTAGACTGTAACGCGAAAAACAACCGACGATGACGTCAAAATGAAATCAATTAAAGTATGAAAGATTTATTTAATACCTAAATTATGAGAAAAGCCCCCCCTTTAAAGGTGGGTAGATTCTTGTTGATATTTCTATCGCTGTGGTTTCGGGTGATTGAGTTGAAAAACACAAAATATTAATGATTTTTGAAATCTTAAATAACCACTTATCCTCCGACAAATAAGTGATTCTTCACCCTTTGAAAATACCCGTAATCTTAAATTAGAGATTTTGGGCATCTAAACCTTGTGATTTGAGAAATAAACACGATGCAAATTGCATGCCTTTCAGGAGCCGACTATAATAATCCGAGTCTTAAGCTTCCAGCGAAAAACAATTTATATCATATTGTTATTAATATTAGTATCTTAATTCAATACAGCTGAGAAATAAAACGCTCGTTTTACTCTGCTAAAATCTCGGCCGATTTAAAAAAAATGGTAAATTATTTCCCAATTGTATGTAATTTTTTTCATATTCTATAACCAATCTTTATTATCTTCATCCAATAAATCCTCTGAGGCTGATAACCATCAGTGCCAAGACACCGGTAATGCCTAATCTTTGAGTATCCAGGCGCAACTCTCCTTTGAGAACTTCATAGGTAAAAAACAATACCACAATTTTGGCAGCGACCAGGCCCATTTGCCAGGTTTGTATTCTTGCGTCCGGCAGGTTCGGCACCACCAGGGCTACAAATAAAATTAAAAAATCCATCGGTGTGGATTTGAATCCATGTCTTCTGGTGAATTTTAACGTCAGCAGAACACAAATAATCAACAATCCAAAAGAATATGTATATGCTTTTTCCAAGGCCGTATCTGCCAAATAAATTGCATCGGTCTCACCGAAGTAAATCAGGAAAGGGATCATTAGAAAAATTGCAATCTCTATTATGTTCGTCGCCCATGCTTTTTTAATTTGCCAGGCAATAAGGGTGACTCCAAGGAACGCCATAGAAAAGAAAGAAAAATAAATGTTTATATGATGGGGCATAAAACATGAAAAAAGCAAAATAAAGATGAATCCGATTTCGACAGCCCTAAAAGAAAATTTAATGATGGCATTTTCTTCTTTTAACACTCTGAGCTGTTTTTTAATAATTTTATCGATAAAGTGGTAGCGCTTAAGTTGCCATCCGCGAGCGTCAGCAATGAAAATAGCGGTAATTATCAATCCGGAATAAGACACATAAAAGGCCATTAGAAACCAGGGGGAATTCGATCTAAAAATAAATCCCAAACATACCAAAATGGCATGCAGCAGGTAAATTGCTAAAACAGATTCAGAGTGATAGAGGCCCAATTTCATGAGTTTGTGATGAATGTGATTTTTGTCTGCTGCGAAAGGTGATCGACCTTTAAAAATGCGCTGGGCGATAACGTATAATGTATCAATTATGGGGAAGCCCATCATAAATAACGTCAGGATGATGCTGGTTTGACTGCTTGTACGAGTGAGCGCTAAAGAAAGGGCTATGGCAATAAAGCCAAGCAACTGACTACCCGCATCACCCATAAAAACAATTGCCGGATGGGTATTATATCTCAGGAGTCCAAAGATTGCCCCGACCATGGCAACGGATATCACCTCAATTGCCTGAAATTGATCCAGATAAGATAGAAATCCAATGCAAATGAATGTCAATAGTGTAATACCACCAGCCAATCCGTCCAAACCATCTGAAAGATTGATCGCATTTGTGACCGCCACAATAACGATTACCGTAAATGGTATCGAGAACCAATCTGGGAAAGAAAAACCGACTGGTGTAATCACGCTAAGCGTTTTGATTTTTATTCCGCCATATAAAATCACGATGAGGGCAGCTAAAATCTGGCCGACAAACTTTGATTTAAATCCAAGTCCCTTAACGTCATCTACAAATCCAAATACAACCAAGATTCCAGATCCGATAAGAACCGCTTTAACAAACTCATCCATCGGCGCCCAGATTAAGATCGAAGCAGATGCTCCCATTGCCATGACGACCCCACCAATTCGCGGAGTTGGATCTAAATGAATTTTCCGATCATCGGGGATGTCCATAAAGTTCAGCTTGCAGGCCAAATTAATAAAAATTGGCATCAACAAGATGGTGATAATCGTAGAAATAAGGAATGTTGAGAATAAAATCATAAAATGAACTCAAATGGGAAAAGAATTCTAAAAAAGGCGTCCAGTTAGAAATCTTCGGATAGGTGTGGCTTTTTAAAAGAAGTTAAAGATACTTTTCAACTAATTGCCTGGTCTCTAAGATATGTTGTCGGCTCGATGCGCCAAAAACGATGGATCGAATGTTTAGTTTATGACATACATATTCTACGGCATCTTCTGGATTCACTGCACCGGAAGCCAAAATTGACATGGCAATGGGTCGGAAACGCTTTTCAGTCAAGGTGTTTTCATAATCTTGAATGTTGGGATTCATGAAATAACCGACGCGGTTAATCGCTGAGCAAACGATTGGATTTTCAATGCCGCAGTCTAACAAAAAATCAACCAGCTTTGGCATGTTCATGGTAATAAAACCGGGTTCGACATGATATTTATCTGTAATATAAGTTGCAAATTCTACAAAAACTTCTTTTACACCAAAACCCAGTAAAAGATCCGTAACAATATTTTGTAAAAACATTACCCTGACATTCAAATCGCGAAAAATCTTCATCTCAATATCGATGAGCATTTGCATGACCTTCATCATATCTTTGCTAAAAATTAAACTCCCCCCTTTTGTGAGTAATCCAAAAATATCCTTTGTGCTTGAATCGCTGAAAATCGAATCTTTCAAAGCGCCAAAAATCCCTTTTTCAGCTACCGCATTAGCATATTTGTGCGCATAAGGCATAGAGGGGTAAAGACACAGATCGGGATAACGCCCAGGGTCCTTCCGAAAATGATCGCAAATATCCATCGCCCGATCGTGGGTGTTGAGCATGAAGGCATTGATTCCGCAATCGTAGGCCGTGTCGATGACATCTGTAATTGCCTTTAAATCTCTGAATTTTTCTGCAAGTGCCTGAGCTTTATTTTCCGACATATGATTAATACCAAAAAATTGATTATCACCAAAAATTATTGGGTCAATGTAAGCGTTGGTTTCCATCCCGCTCGTTAATTCCTTATTCAATATGGTTCGAATTAATAAAAGTTAATTTTATATGTTTTACCTACTAGCTTGATAGGCGATTCGCATCATTTGCGATTTCTTCCATGACGGCATCAGTTTTATACGCTTCTGCAAAACTGGAGATGTTGTTCATGTGTCCTTTTTCAATGCAATCGACAAAATAATCAAGCTGTCGCGTAAATTCATTGCCTCTTACATAAAACCGGACACTCTTTGCAAAATCGGTGATATAGCGGGTATTCCAACCTTTGTGAAATCTGTTGTTATGATTGGGTTCTTTCAAATAGATTTTATAGGTATGTTTATCTGCCACGATTTTCCCTTTGGTGCCGAAGATCGTGACGATGTTCGTCGGTTTTCGAAATGTTTCATCGCTCCAGTTAACCATAATCCTACCACTGCATCCGTTCGCATATACAAAACTTGAACTTACTAGATCCTCTGCGTCTGAAGAGTAAATGCGCTGCATGATACTGCCCATCACCTTATCGGGCTTTCCTAATAAATAAATAACCAGATCAATGCAATGCGACGCAAATTCATACATACACCCACCGCCGGTTTTACGTTTAGCACGCCAACTGCTTTTTGAATCTTTCAATACAGTGGCGCCATACATTTCGGAGTGAAAATTCTTAACTTCACCAATCGCCCCTTCATCTAATAATCTTTTCACCTCCATGAAAACCTCATTGAATCGATTGACGTATCCGACCTGGTTTACCAGATTTTTATTTTTCAGGTGCTTCAAAATTTTTTTTCCTTCAGCCGCTGTCAAAGCAAATGGTTTTTCACTGAACACATGTAAATCATTGTCGGTGGCGCATTTTATTATTTCAGAGTGGGAATCAGTGGGTGTTGAGATCACGACAAAATCCAGCATCGCTTCCGCGATCATTTCCTGATAGTCAGAGAATACGTTTATATCCAAATATTTATTCAACATCGTTCTCATAGCAGCAGATGGCTCACACACAGCCGTTATTTTTACCGAAGGATGTGTGTTAAAGATTGAAAAATGTGTGATTCCCATTCTACCAAATCCAATGATACCGGCCCTTAACATTACTTCAATTCCTTTTCAAAAGATTATTCTTTTGCGCATCTAACCAACTGGGTAGTTGCAGATTCGGGTAATGGTGCTTCAGAACAAGGCGGAGCTGTTCATTAAATGGCGCATAAAAGGTTTCTATCTGCCGCATGTCAGATTCAGATACACTCAAAGATTCTTCTGGAGCTTCACAAATTGAATGGTAAAGCTCCCGAAGGTTATTCCGTATGAAAGAATATTGATTAAAAAACGGTTCTAATTTTAAATTGATCCGGGTCACAAATCGATGGATATTCGGCCATTTATACGAACGTGTCTTATTTTCGATTAAAAACTGATAATTTTCATAAAAGCTTTGATCGATGTTGATAAAATTACATATTTCAAGCATCAATGCACTTGTATTCTTTAAAAGTTGATCGTAGAAAAAAATGCCGATTTGATCTTTAGAAAAATACGATAAAAAGTTTTCGATATCATTCACATAACATCCTGCTTGAAGGCGGGCTAAAACTCTTTTCTTATCAATTTCTTCATTAGAATTATTGTTAAATTGATTTCCATTTCTCGCTACGGTTACAAATGATTCTAAAGACAATTGCTCTTGGCTTATGCCGGGTTTAAATCTAATATACGAAAAAAGAGCACTGACAGGTTCGCGCAAGATAAAAATTATTTTAATGTCAGGTAGAATTTCAAAGATCCTTTGCGCAACCACGTCACTATACATCAAATACTGTGGGCTGGCTTCCAGACGTATCGAATGATTCGACTGACAACGGGCAAAAAAGGATTTGTACTCCTGAGTAGCAGCTTCATCTATCGTTTCAGTGTATTTCAAAAAAAAATCGATTTCTTTGATTGAAGATGCACATACGGAAGGGTGGGCAGCGAGATAACGGAATAATGAAGTTGTCCCGGCCTTTTGTACACCACCAATTATTACATTTGGCAACATAAAATTTGATATCACTGTTTAAGAATTTCAGAATTCCAAATACTCAATTCGTTCTTTTTCTCCCCATGATCTTTTCTCGCAAAAATACCTTCAACGCAGGTAAAAAAATAGATAAGCTATATATATTTCTAACAAACATTCGTGGTTCAAATACAAGCCGATATAACCATTCCAATCCAATATCTCTAAAAACTTTTGGAGCACGTTTAATTGTATCGGACAAAAAATCAAATGCGGCGCCAACCCCAATAATCCAGGGGACATCAATATTATTTTGATGGTCTGCGATCCACTTTTCCTGTTTTAACAATCCCAAGCCCACCCATAGAATATCTGGCTTCGCCTCGTTAATCCGGCTGATTACCGCTTCATCCTCTGCAGTTGTTAAGAGCCGAAAAGGTGGGGAATATAATCCGGCCGTTTCCATACCGGGAAACTTTTCGGTCAATTTTTTACTTAATAATTGTGGCACGCCATTTTTCCCACCATAGAAATAATGTCTCCATCCCTTACTTACACCGTATTTACAGCAATTAAGCATCAGGTCAGGTCCATGAAGGCGTGGAATCCGGAGGCCAAGCATCTTACCGGCCAAGGCCGCAGCAATTCCATCACAACAGGAGAAGTCAGCATTATTAATGTATTGCCGATGAGCAGATATGCGCAAGGCATGATAAACGGATTCGCTGTTGGTGATGCTGATATATCCGCTTTCGCCAATTTTCATGCCGCTTTCCATACCGGTGAAAACATCCTCGAAGCTGCAACATGAGAATTTGACACCGAGAAGCCTCACCGTTTCGTGTTTCGATATCATCCTTAAGGCTAATTTCCTGATCTGGAGTAATAGTTCGGATAGAATGACGTTGTTGAAAGGTGACGAAAAGTTAAATCTTTATTTTTACATAGCAATTTTTATTGATTGATCACATAGCGAATTGCAGCAAGAAAACTGTCAAGCATTTGTTCAGGGCCCATTTCCTTTCGGACATGCGCTGAGCCTGCGGCTGCAAAATGTTCACATTTTTCAGGAGAATTCAAAATAGTGTTGATGGTGCTTGTCAAATCGTCTATATCGCCAAATCTATAATTCAATCCGGTTTTACCCGGCAAAAAAACCTGAACCTCAGGGCCATGTTGTTCTGCAACATCGGATATCACCAACGTTTTCCCATATGCCATGCACATAGGGGCCATCAGTCCAATCTGGGCCGGCGCGACAAAAAGATCGCTTGCCAGTACCCATGGTGCTAACCGCTTATGATCAGTGATCGGCCCCAGGAAATGCACCGCATCGGATATGAACAGTTCATTGGTTAAATATTGAAGATCTTCAGTCTCAGGCCCTTCACCAATTAACGCCAGCTTTATGCCCGGCCACTTTTTCTGTAAATCGGGGATCGTTTTAATTAGCAGATCCAGTCTTTTATTTTTGGCCAACCTGCCAACATGCATGATTAAAGGGCTATCATCAAGATTGAGATTTTTGCGACACGCCAGAATATCCTCCTGTGTGGTTGCGGCAACGGCGGCATCAATGCCTTCAATGTCCACCGTGTTTTGAGTAACGAAGCATTTTTCCACAGGCACGCCCATTTTCTGATACTGCTTACTCTCTTTTTCACTGTATAAAAGCAGGGCGTCGGTTCGCTTAGCCATCATCACGCGAATCAAATCAATTAATGGGGTCGGGTGTTGGTGAAAGCCGATTCCCCATAAAATAAAGCTGGCATCTCGTCTGCGCTGAATTGACTGCATGGGCCAAATCGACAATAGTCGTGTATAGTGATCACATATAACAATGTCGAAAAATTCCTGCCTGATCGTTTTCAGCGCCAAACCAAACCATAAGAGCTCGCGACCCTTATAGCGAATCCCGCCTATAGGACCTCGAATGGTTTTGAAGGGCATGGGTTCAGCAGCGATGCTGATACCGATATCTCCAGCTTGCACCGGGGGTGATGTCCCGTAAACCACCGTCAGCTCGATATCAGGTTGTTGAGATAGCTTTGTTAAAAGAGGAACGCGATAGGCCCTGTTGATTTGTTGAACGACTAAGACTCGAGTTGAATTTTTGCTGGGTCTTGAGATTGAGTGATTCTTTTTATTGGCCATATTCGGTTTATTAATACCGTAAACTAAATCGTATTTTTTCCCCGATTCCGATTTTTGTGGATGCTATTAGCGCTTCACAATTTTTCTCAACTTGATAGGCGGGGCAATAGTGACTCTGAATAACATTAAAATCGATTTTATCTAAATCTTCAAAATAAACTGTTTGATTTTTACAAGTAAATGCAAAGCAATTACTAAGGGTGGAACTGCTCCAAATCGGATTAATCAGAAAATGCCAGGTCAACTGAAAGATCTCCCCGGCTGTTTCTCCTTCCAGCCAGTCCGATATCAATAAAGTCCTTTCTTTTGTATTCCAATTTACCCGTCGATAAGTTGTTAAACCCTTTCTAAAGCGCTCATAACCATTATGCCAGCCGATTATTTCCAATATCCTGTCGCTATGATCTGTCGAGCTGAAACATTTAGCTTCCCCATTATTATAAAAAAGATCGTCTTCCCATAGTGTGTTTTGCTCCCAGTTGTTTACGAGTGGGTTGTTGTGCGAAGCGCTTATGCGATCTTTATGCCGTTTATCATGAAACCCCGAATAACTGAAAGAACCGCGATCTACAAATAGGAGTTTTCCCGAAATTAACGGGTGAATAGAAAGTTTGTCGTTATGACTATGACCTTGCGAAGAGTTAAGCACATTAAAGAAAAGCGTTTCATTCTCGTGCCGTGCAATAATAAGTCCATCAAAGTTCCCAATCTGAAATTGAGAATTACTGTCGCCATTTTTTTCATTATTTTCAGAAGCTTCAGGCAAGGTCGTCTTTGTGAAGTGAACAGAAGACAAAAATTGCTTAGAATTTACAGGTTCACACCGATCGTAAAGAATTGCATCAAATAAAGAATTAAGGTATCCATGGGAATTTAATTCCTGTTCCGGGAAGAGTCTGAGAAAAATCCCACTATCGTTGTCCCCAATGATCGGGCATTCATCGCACTTATCCGTATAATATCTCGTAAAATTTGCAATTTGCTTTAGACGTTCGGCAATTGGAGTAGAAATATCGAGTCTCATTTTTTTAATTAAAGCCACACCAATCAAAATCATTTCAGAACTAAGTCGGTGATAATGCAAGCTGCCTTCAAAGTTAATGCCGTCTTTTTTAAATTGATTCAGTATTTCCTTTTCAAATTCTTTTATAACAAAGCCAGTGCCTTTAGTTAAACCATTAAGTTCTGGAAACAGAGCGTAAGTTAAGAGAAGACCGACTAAATCTGCAAGGTAATGATTGCCAGCCTGAGAGAAAGAGACTTCGAGATTTTCTTGTATATAAATGAAATGCTCAAGTATTGATCGGGCCAATTTTGTCTTAAAGTTCCCGTCAGAGTATTCCAAAATATCGAGCAAAGGCAAATATACACACCAGTTCAGGATCCTTATCGAAGACTCCATTGGCATTTTCCAATGCGGTCCTTGCAAAAAAGGATTTGAATCGATCCATGATTCAATTTTTTGAAGAGCAAAATAAGAGTAAACAAATTCACTCCAATTGGGTAATTGCAATAGAACTCTG
>Ga0209536_100006208_pt1 | contig 18344 bp, 18 predicted proteins | sample DeeMarSeWOR28_12_FD_187461 | JGI IMG/M metagenome (GOLD analysis project Ga0209536, IMG submission 187461) | Marine sediment microbial communities from White Oak River estuary, North Carolina - WOR-2-8_12 (SPAdes) (version 2) | ecosystem: Environmental > Aquatic > Marine > Intertidal zone >... | reverse complement strand
CTTCGGCGGCGAGGAGAGCGCCGGCGCTTCATTTCTGCGCCAGGACGGAACGACCTGGGTCACCGACAAGGACGGCATCATCATGGACCTGTTGGCCGCCGAGATTACCGCTCGCAGTGGCCGCGATCCCGGCGAGCACTATCGTGATCTCGAGGCCCGGTTCGGGTCGCCGGTATACGAGCGCATCGACGCGCCGGCCAGCCGCGAGGAGAAGACGATCCTGGCCGACCTGTCCCCGGACCAGGTCACCGCCACCGAACTGGCCGGTGAAGCCATTACCCACCGCCTCACCCGGGCGCCCGGCAATGGCGCCGCTATCGGTGGCCTCAAGGTGGTGACCGCGAACGGTTGGTTCGCGGCCCGGCCATCGGGCACCGAGGACATCTACAAGATTTATGCCGAGAGTTTCAAAGGCCCGGCGCACCTGCGGAGCATCCAGGAAGAAGCGCGCGGGATCGTGTCGGCCGCATTGAAGGGAGCAAAGCCATGAAATGGAAAGGTCGCAGGCAAAGTGACAACGTGATCGACAGTCGCGGCAAGAAGGTTGCGCAAACCGCGGGCGCCGGCATTTTGCTCAATTTCGTCGGTCGACGCTTCGGTCTCAAGGGCATCCTGATCCTGATGGCCGTCTTCGGCATGTTGTGGATCACCGGGCTTGTCGATCCCAGCCTGTTCCTCGGTGGCACCACCCAAACCCAGTCCGGGCCGGTCGAAGCGAGCCCCGAAGAGCAGGAACGCTTCGAGTTCGTGACGGTGGTGCTGGCGGATACCGAAGACGTCTGGAACGGAGTGTTCTCCGCCTATGGTAAAGATTATCCCGAGCCGCAACTCGAGATCTACCGGGGCCGGGTGCAGACGCAATGCGGCATGGGTGCTGCGCAGATGGGGCCGTTCTACTGCCCCAACGACCAGAAGGTCTATATCGATCTCGGTTTCTACGATGAGCTGGAACGGACCTTCGAGGCGCCGGGCGACTTCGCCCAGGCGTACGTGATCGCGCACGAGGTAGGCCACCATATCCAGACGCTGCTGGGCACTTCGCAGAAAGTCGCCGCCATGCGCAACCGGCCCGACTACAATGAATACTCGGTCCGGCTCGAGCTACAGGCCGACTACTATGCCGGCGTCTGGGCCAATCACAACCAGCGTTACCTCGACGAAGGCGACATCATGGAAGCGGTGCGCGCCGCCAACGCGATCGGTGACGACGCCATCCAGGGCCGCATGCAGGGTCGCGTCGTGCCGCACACTTTCACCCACGGCACCTCCGAGCAGCGCATGCGCTGGTTCACCAGGGGCCTGAAAAGCGGCCGCCTCGAAGACGGCGACACCTTCTCCATGCCCTACGAGGACCTGTAGGACCGAATTCGTTCGGGAACATGAACCTGACAAGGAGCGGCCGGGTACCCCGGTTCAGGACGCGCTCAAGCCATCCCTGGGCGCTCGAAGCCCGCTCCATGCGGGCTACGGTCCTGCACCGGCGTACCCGGCCCCTCCCTGGGATGTGGCGCTGTTTTCCCGAATGAATTCGGTCCTACAGGATGAAGCTGCTGGTGCCGGTTTCCGCTCCATCGGGATCGAAGCGCCGCTCCACGAACTCGATACCACCATCGCTATCCACGAGGACCACGGTAGATGATCGGGTGCCGTAGACCGGCGACACGATGAAATAGTGGTTCATCAGGTATCGATGGACCTCGCCGTCACCGGCATCCAGCGGCATGTCGCCTGGAACCGCGCCGCGTTCCGTCACCAGGTCGAGCAGCGCCTCGGCGTCGATGCGATCTTCCCGCAACAGCTGATCCAGCCGTTCACGCCCGGAGCAGACCTTGGGCCACTTGGTGTCCAGCAGGTGATTGCTCAGCCCATGGGTGCCGGAGGTCACCTCCAGCGCACGTTCCTGCCGGTTGGAGACGCAAGCCAGGCTTGCCGGCGTAGCCAGCAGCAGGCTGTAACCATGGTACGAGGATCCCGATGCCAGAAGCGCTTCAGCGTGCGCCAGCGGCGTTTGCCGGCCGGTCAGGAAGTCGATGACCAGTTCCCCTCGCGACCGTTCCTGGGATGCCTCGGGCACCAGCGGCTCGCGATAATTCGTCACTGCGGCGAACCGGCCGGAACGGGTCACGCCCAGCCACGTGCCGCCGGCCTGGAGGTCACGGCCCGCCAGCAGACCGGGCAGCCGCGGCCAGAAATCGGCCCTCAGGGTCGGGCGTTCGTGAAACTCGTCACGATTCGCTGCGACGACCAGCGGGTAGCGTGGGTGGGCTTGCCAGGCAAAGAGAATCAGGCACACAGCGGCTTCACACTGACACGCATGCTGGTCGGGCTACCGCAGTCAAGACGCAGACCGTTCCTGCTCCGCGAGTTCGTCCTCGTAGACATGGGACGCGGTCTGCGTACCCGCCAAGGCATCGACGAACTTGCCATGCTCTTCTTCGTGAACCGGTTCACGCTTGACGAACCGGAAGGCGACATAGCCCAGCAGAAATACGTGGATCACGGCGGTATAGAGAAACAGCCCGCCGTCACCGACCCACTGCATAGCCAGGGAGGCCATGAATGGGCCCGCAATGGCGCCGATACCGTACATCAGCAACAGGCCGCTGGAAATCATTACGTATTCACCCGGGCGGGCGTGGTCATTGCTGTGCGCCACCGAGACCGCGTAGAGCGGAAAAGCCACGGCGCCCCAGGCAGCGCCCAGCGTCATCAACAATACCGGGCTCATGTGGGAGAAGAACAGCCAGGTGGCCAAGCCGACCAGCAAACCCATCAGCGCCGCGAAGGCAATAACCCAGCGGCGGTCAACCCGGTCGGACCAGAAACCGAGCGGCCACTGTCCCAGTGCGCCGCCGAGCACCGCCGCGGTCATGAACCAGGCCGCCAGCGAAACGTCGGAGGAATAACCGGCAACGAATACCGGGGCCAGAGCCCAGAACGGACCGTTGGCCAGGCCCGATGCAAGGCAGCCCAGCGCACCCGCCGGGGAAATTCGGAACAGCCGCCGCAGATCCAGCCTGACCTTTTCCTCGGCCTGGTGCGGCGTCGGCGCCACCGACAGCACGACCGGGATCGCGGCCATGGAAACGATGGCCGAGGCGATGGCGAACAGGGCCATCTGCTGCGGATCATATAGCAGCAGCATTTGCTGGCCGACCGCCAGCACGGTAAGCGTGATCAGCGTGTAGGCCGAAAACACCATCCCGCGGGTCTCGTTGGTGGCCTGTTCGTTGAGCCAGCTTTCGATCACCACGTAAAGCACCGCAAAGCAGTAGCCGGTCACGAAACGCAGCACCCACCAGAGCCAGGTTTCGACCCACAGCCCGTGCAGCAGGGGGACGGCCGAGGCCGCCGCGGTCATGGCAGCGAACACGCGGATGTGTCCGACCCGGCGCAGCAGGGTCGAACCGCGCAGGCAACCCAGCGTAAAACCAAAAAAGTAGGCGCCGCCCATCAGGCCGATGGACAGGGTCGAAAATCCCTCCAGGTTGGCACGCACGGGCAGCAGCGTGCCCTGCAGGCCCTGCCCGGTGAGCAAAATGGCAACCCCCAGCAGCAGCGGGGCCACGGATGACAGGATTCGGATCATGGTCTTGCTTCCTGGGCGTGTGCAGGCCAGGCAGCCTGTTCACCCGAAAAGTGGGAATTGTGTACTATACGCTAACTTCGAATTCGTGCAGAAAGGCTGAACAACAACAATGTCAAACGCCAACCCGACCCACTCATCCGCTTCCGGCTGGTTTATGTCCTCGAGCGCCAAGGTGCGCTATGCCACCGGCGCACTGGCCTATTTCGCGCAAGGCATTCCTATGGGCTTGCTGCACATCGCACTGCCCGCCTGGCTGGCCACCAAGGGTGTGTCCGCCTCTGACATAGCCGCCTTCCTCGGCGTCATCATGCTGCCGTGGGCATTCAAGCTGCTGGTCGGACCGCTGATGGATCACTTCGAGTTCCTGCCGATGGGCAAGCGGCGGCCCTGGGTGCTTGGCGCACAGTTTGGCATGGTCGCCAGCCTCCTGGCCCTGGCCTTTGTGGACGACCCGATCGCCCAGTTCGGCCTGCTCACCGCCATCGGCTTCATGATCAATGCCTTCACCGCCACCCAGGACGTCGCCGTGGACGGCATGGCGATCGACCTCGTTCCCTTGGAGCAGGAGGGCCGGCTGAATGCCTTCATGAGCTTCGGCAAATCGATCGGCTGGGCCGCCACCTCGGCGGTGACCGGCACCATGCTGGTGGTTTTCGGGATGAAAGCGACGGCGCTGGTCTGCGGCCTCGGCGCCGCCGCGGTTTTCATATTCCTGGTGCTGGTGCGCGAGCGCCACACCGAACGCCTGCTGCCGTGGACCCGCGGCGAAGCCTCGCCCAAGAATGAACCGCCTCCGTCGTTTCGCCAGGTGTTCTCGGACCTCAACCACATCCTCTGGTCCCGCGCCAGTCTCATCATCATGGCCATCATGTTCGCCGATGGTCTGGTCGGCGGCTATGGCCGGGCCATGATGCCGATCGCCGCGGTCGATGTGTTCGGGTTCACTACACCACAGTGGTCGGAACTCAATGCCGTCATGGGCTTGGCCGGCGCCGTGGTGGCGCTCGGGCTGGGACCACTGATCGACCGTTTCGGCGCCAAGGCGATGATGGGGCTGACGATATTGCTCACCGGCATCCACGCCTTCACGCTGGCCGGAACGCAGGAAATGTGGAGCAATCACACCTACGTGCTGGTGATGATGTCGACCTGGGTGCTGCTGCTGCCGGTGATCATGGTGTGCGCGCTGGCACTGGCCATGAGCATCTGTACCCATGGCGAGTCCGCCACGCAGTTCGCTATCTACATGTCGGTTTCCAACCTGGGGGCAACCGCCGGTTCATTTTTCTACGGCGCGGTGGCCGGAGTCACCAGCTGGCCCCAGAACTATGCGCTGAAGGGTCTGCTGGTGTTCCTGCTGTTGCTCGCGATCATGATGTTCCGCTCGCACGGACACCCGGAAGAATTGCTGGAGGAAGAGGCGACCTGACGCCACGCCTACTGGCCGGCAAAGAATTCCGCCAGCGCCTGCTTTTCATCCTCACTGAGGCTGTTGGCGACATTGCACATGCTCATCGGCGTCTTGGCCCGGTCACCGTGCCGGTAGGTCGTGGTCTTGCAGTGCCGCTCATAGTAGTAGAACTGCTCGAGCACCTCGCGAATGTAGTTGACGCTCTTGCCGGCCAGCGACGGCACGTCCTCTTGGCTGGAAACACCCCCGGGGCCGTGGCAAGCCTCGCATTCATTGACCAGCTCCGATACGTCCGCAGCGGGAGCGCCGGACGCCAGGGTCATACTCAGAATCATCAAGGCACAAGTGGATCTCGTCACGCCAAACACTCCGTATGCTCAGGCCCTGACGCTACTATAGTCGGCCAGCCGCCAGTGCCGCCAGTCAGACCACGTACGTTTCGAATAGTGACAGTGTTCTCTTCCAGGCCAAAGTCGCCGCCGCGGCATCGTAGCGGGCTTCGCTCGAATCGTTGTGGAAACCGTGGTTGGTGCCCGGGTACATGTGCAGGCTATAGGCTATCGCGTGGTCGTCGAGCAGTTTCCGAAACGGCGGAATCGACTGGTTGATGCGCTCGTCCTTGCCGGCATAATGCATCATCAAAGGCACCTTCACGCGGGCGACGTCATCCGCCCCCAACGCGCTGCCGTAAAAGCAGACCGACGCGGTGACCGCGCTTTCTCGAGCGGCGCACAGCAGCGACACGCCACCCCCATAACAGAATCCGACTGTCCCGACCCGGCCCGTGCAGTCCGGCCGGCCCGCCAGGTAAGGTACGCCGGCGATCACGTCGTCGGTGATGCGAGCGCGATCAGACTGCCCGAACAGGTCACGGGCCGCCTCCTGGTCCACTGGTGCGCCGCCGGCAAAGGTCAGGCCATCGGGCGCCAGGGCCAGGTAGCCGGCCAGAGCAGTGCGGCGGGCCACGTCCTCGATGTGCGCGTTCAGACCGCGATTCTCATGGATAACCAGCACGCCGGGCAGCGGCACGGCATGCTCGGCCGGCCTGGCGTAATAGGCCCGTACGGCTCCCTTGCCGCCCGCATACTCGACAAGACCGGTCTCCAGCCGAGGGTCGTCCTCGGCCACCTGCTGACCCCAGGCATAGTTGGGTTCGAGCAGCGGTAGCAGAGCGCTGGCCGCCGCGGCACTGCCGGCGATACCAGCGAGGCGTTGGAGAAAGGTCCGCCGCGGCAGGTTGCCGTGAATGTATTCGTTATAGAGATCGATGACGTCAGGTTTCATGCTGTGGTTCTCTCCTTGCGCTGGTCATTGCCCCGCCTGCAGGGCGCCCGCCACGGCCGGCAGTGCGCCTTGACCGAAATCAGCCGGATCGAGTCCCATGAACTTTAGCACGGTGGCGGCGACCTGCCCCTGGTACAAGGTGCCGGCCTCCCTGGCTTCACCTTCGTCCGGAGTGTCCGGGCCGATTACGGCCAGCCAGATGTCGTCGCTGCCCGGAATCGTGACGTCATGCTCCGCCCAGTCGCTGCCCTGCTTGCCTCGGCCATGATCGGTAGTGATGACCAGCGTGGTTCGATCACGGTATGCGTCCAGTGACTGCAGGGTCTGCCAAAGCTCAGCCAGCAGGGAATCGGCCAGGTGCAGGTACTCCAGATAGCGGTCGTAGCGGTTGGCGTGAGCCCAGTCATCGGAATTGACCAGCGCCAGCCACATCAGCCGCGGCTGGTTCTTGACCAGGTAGGCCTGCGCCATGCGGAAGGTCAGAACGTCGTTGCTGCCTTCTTCCCACAAGCCCATCACTTGCCTGCGCAACCCGGCCAGCTCGTCGATGCGTTCCGACCCCCAGGGTGCCGGAACGGTGTCGTGCACGCCGACCATCAGAAACGCGTCATCGCGGCTGGCCGCGGCCAGCTTGAAACCCTCCCAGGAACCGATCTGCGCGACCTTCGGGTAGTCCAGATGGAGGGTGTCGCGGGCATATTCGAGTGCCGTGGTATAAGGGTGGCGAGTGTTATCGTTGTCGGTCACCGCCGGTCGGGGTCCCCCGGTCATGATCTCGGTATAACCGGGCGTAGACCACAACACCCGGTTCTGCACCTTGACGTGGTTGCCGTGCGCGGGATTGCCGAAAACCCGGCCCATCGGGGCCAGTGTCTTCCAAAAAAAGGGTAACAATGCCTCGCGTCTCGCCCCATCGGTAGCAGCGCCGTAGCGCTCGCGGGCGGTGGCGATATCCGAGTAAACCTGCTGCGCGTCGTGCGCAGCGATCGTCTCGTCGATGCCACCGAATACCTCCTGTACGCGAACCCCGTCCAGGGTGACCAGGATGACATTTTGCGTGAGCAACCCGACCTGATCCTGTGCGGTCGCTTTTCCCGCCGCCAGGGCCATCAGCAGAGCGCCGATCACAACGTGCACAGTTCGTTTCATGATGTTCCGCCCATGGTGTGCAAGGCGGATCAGCGTACCTCAATTTCGCAGCGCCGGGCGAGACCATTGCAACAAATCGAGGGTTTTGCCGGTCACCGCTTTCATGACTCACTCAAATTCTTCCTGGTCGTCCCGGCCACTGCTGGCAGCCCTGGTCATCCTACTTGCGATTTCAGCGTTACCGCTGCGAGCCGAATCCGGCATCGGCGAACAGGCCCCACGGTTCGACCTTGCCGATGCCGGGGGCGAGCGGTTCCGCTTTCCCGAGCGACTCACGGGCCCGACCATCGTGCTGTTCTGGGCCACCTGGTGCCCTTACTGCAAGGCGCTGATGCCGCACCTGCAGAGCGTCGTCGAAGAATACGACGGTGCGATTGAAGTGCTGGCGCTGGATTTCAGGGAAGACGGTGATCCGCGGCAATACCTGGTGAAGATGGGCTACGACTTCCGCCTGTTCCCCGCCGCCGACGCGGTGGCCGCTGCCTGGGGCGTCAAGACCACGCCGGGCCTGTTCCTGGTGGATGCGTCCGGCCGGGTGCTGTTCAGCAACTTTTCGATCCCGCCCGAGGCTTACGCGCGCGGCCCGACCCAGGCAGCGGGCGAACTCAAGCATTACCAGAAGGCGGCCCGGAAAGCGCCCGTGTGGGCCGCAGAGTTGCGCAAAGCCATTGACCGCGCCCGGCAGTGAAAGGCTGTCAACTGCCGGGTCCGCTTCACTCTTCCTTCTGAAACCAGGCGTCAATCGCCTCCGCAAAGCGCGTCGGAGCTGCAGTATCCATGCGCAGATAGAGTGAAGGCTCGATCAATTCGAGCTCCATGACGTCAAAGTCCCCGGCGTCATTACGCACAAAGTCGATCCGCCCGTACAAAGGGACCGTCGACAGGGCGGCGATGACTTCGTGCCCGCGCGACAGTAGCCGGGGCTCCGGCTCGATGGCTCGCAGTTCGGCGCCGTGCTCCTCCTGCGAGCGAAACTCGTTGGCCGCGGGTGTCTTCAGGATTGCGTGGCTGAATAGGCGGTTGAAGAAAAACAGGGAATACTCGCCCTCCGTGACCACGTTTTGCATGAACGGCTGCACCATGCAGGCGCGGCCCGGGAAGCGCGCGGAAATCCCGGCCCATCGCGCCGGTCCTTCATTACCCGAAAACCGGAAAGCGTCCTGGCCATTGGCGCCGATGACCGGCTTGACCACCATCTCGTTGCTGCCGAGCCGGTCAGCGCATCGCCCAGCCGAAGAGTCGCCCAACCCATCCAGCCATAGAGTCGGCACCACACCGATCCCCTTACCCTCCAGGTCGCGCATGTAGGTCTTGGCCAGGTTCCAGTGCACCAGGCCCAGCGGATTGGCCAGGCGAGTCTCGCGGTTGATCCGAGCAAGCGTCTCCAGGAAAGCGGGCACATCATTCCAGTAGTCCCAGGTCGAGCGGATGATTGCGGCGTCGAATCGGTTCCAGGGGACTGCGGTCTGCCGCCAGGACAGCGTGGATACCTCCCATCCCAGCTCCGCCAGCGGAGCGATCGCGTGCTCGTCGTCGATCACGAAATCACCGCGTTCGTCCAGGGTCAGAAAGGCGCAGTGCGGCATGGCTTCAGATCATTTTCAGGACAATGCCCACCAGCGCACCGATGATGAGGACAGCCGTGGCAAGAAAGGTCAGGCCCATCCCGAGTGCGCGGCTCTTTGGATCGCTCACATACTCGCGGGCATAGAACTGGCGGCCCACGAGAAACACCAACCCGGGCAGCACCACCCAGGTGCCGCTGAGATACCAGCCGAACAGGACCAGCGCAGGGATGAATGCGATCAGTTGTTCCAGCGTGTTTTGCTGCACCCGGAACAGGCGCTCCCAGGCTTCGTCGCCCCGTGTCGCCGGCGCCTCGATGTGATACTTGCCGCGCGCCGCGCCGACGCGCATCGTAAAATAGAGGTATTGGGCCAGGGCGGCCAATATGACGAGGGCTGTGTATTCCACGTGCTTTTTCTCCTCAGTGATTCATGGTCTGGTAGCAAGATAGTGCATCGCACCGGAAAAGTCTGCCGTAAACGGCTAGAATTGCCTGCACAGAGGACACCTTGGTCGGCCGCGGACTCCTTGCCCCCCAGCGGCACGATGGAAACAGAATATGAGCAAACTGCTTCAAGACATCGACAAGAAACTGGAGAAGACCAGCCGGGACCTGCATGAAGCCGTTGTGCTGGCCACCGGCGAACAGGGCGCTGCTACCGATACTCCGGACGAGGCCCTTAAAAAACCCGGCACCGCCCGCGGAATCGAAACCATGTTTCGATCCGCTTACCGTGTGCAGATGGACCTCACAGGCCTGGCCGACAACAAGGCCAACATGATGATCAGCATCAACGGCATCATCATTTCGATCATCATCGCCTCAGTGGCCCCCAAGCTCGACACCAATCCCTGGCTGCTGATACCCACCACGATCTTTCTGCTCGGCAACCTGGTCTCCATCATCTACGCCATCATGGCCGCTCGCCCGCGCGTCAGCAGCGTCCCTATCACTCTGGAGGATTTGGAGCACAGCAAAGGCAACATTCTGTTTTTCGGTGACTTCGCCAACCTCCCCCCGGACCAGTTCGTGGAAGGCATGTTGAAGCTGCTCGAGGAACGCGATGTGCTCTACGAGTCCATGATCCGGAATATTTACGGCCTCGGCTCGGTTCTGCGCAAGAAATTCGCTTTGCTGCAGATTGCCTACACTGCTTTCATGCTGGCTCTCATATTGGGTGTGCTTTCGTTCATCGGTGTATTCGTCTGGATTATGCAGAACACCCCGCCATAGTCTCCTGCTGCCCTGGCACCTCCCCGCGGCGGGCCGCTGACGCAATGACCTGCCTCGTCGGTTCGGAACCCGGGATGGCGTTTCGATTTGCATGCGACAGGTCATTTGCAGAGCAGGGCGCCAGGAGTAATATGGTTGTTCCGGGGAGGTGTTCGAGAGGCCTTCATGTCATTCATACCCAGCAGCGTCCTGAGCAAGCTTTACAACCGCACCAGCCTGAGGAACGGGGACAATGGCGTGCGGTTTTCCGTCAAGAACCGCCTCAGCCCGGCGGCGCTGCGCAAGGTGACCCGCTTCGAAGTCGACAACCAGCCGGTCGAGCTCGAGCGCATCGTTGTCTCGCGCGAAGGCGAGGAACCCTTCCCCGTAACCCGGATTACAGCGAAGAAGCCCGTCGATTTCCCCTTGGGCACTCGCCTGACCTTCAGCCTCGACGTACCCCCTCTGGAAGAAGGCCGGCACCAGCTGACTGTGGTTTTCGACACCCAGCCATTCGGTGAGCTGAAACTGGCGGTCAGCGACTCGCTCAATACGGGCGAGCGTTCGCCGCGGGCGCTGCCGCGCGATGCCGGTGACGACTACGGTGACAAGATCATTGCAGCCCGGCAGGCGTTCATCTGCGAAAGCACCGGCGCGCAATTGGATCACGTCACGCGGTATTCGATCGACCCGCGGGCCACGCGCGGCAACATCGAGCATTTTACGGGCGTGGCCCAGGTGCCAATGGGATTCGCCGGACCCTTGCTGGTCCATGGGCAGCACGCCCAAGGCGAGTTTTACGTGCCCCTGGCCACCAGTGAAGGCACGCTGGTCGCTTCCTACAACCGCGGCATGAAGGTACTGCACCGCAGTGGCGGCGTGAAGTGCGCCGTGGTGGGCGACAACATGCAGCGGGCGCCGGTGTTCATCTTCGAGGACGCGGCCAGTGCCGCGCGCTTCAGCGCTTGGGTCACCGAACATATCGCGAGCATCAAGGCTGCCGCCGATGCCACCGACCCATTTGTCCGGCTGGACTACATTGATGCCTACCTGTCGAACGCCTTCGCGTTCCTGCGTTTCAATTTCAAGACCGGTGACGCTGCCGGTATGAACATGGTCGGCAAGGCGACCTTTGCAGCTTGTAACTGGATCCTGCAGAATTGCAACGCCTGCGACATCAAACAGTTCTACCTGGAATCGAATTTCGCCACCGACAAGAAGGCCTCGATGGTCAACATCATGCATACGCGAGGCAAGCGCGTCACGGCAGAAGCCCTGGTCAAGCGCGATGTTTTGCTTGAAATCATGGATGCAGACACGGAATCGCTTTACCAGCACTACAAGGTATCGACCATCGGCGCGATGCTGTCCGGCGCCATCAACAACGGCTGTCACTCGGCCAACGCAATCACCGCGATATTCATCGCGACCGGCCAGGATGCAGCCAATGTTGCTGAATCCTCAGCAGCGCTGCTGTTTACCGAACTGACACCGGAAAGAGACCTGTACATGTCGATTACGCTGCCGTCCCTGATCGTGGCGACCTGTGGCGGCGGCACAGGCCTGCCCACCCAGCGTGAGTGCCTGGAGACGATGGATTGCTTCGGCCCGGGCAAGGTCGGTAAGCTGGCCGAAATCGTCGCCGGCACGGTGCTCGCGGGGGAGATTTCGCTCGCGGCCGCCATCTCGTCGCTGGACTGGGTTTCCAGCCACGACCAGTTAGGCCGGAACGACCCGACAGTCACGTAGGAGCGGCTTCAGCCGCGATCCCTGACGTGAAAAATCGCGGCTGAAGCCGCTCCTACCGGGCTGGGCTGTTCAGCCGAAGCTGCCCCGCATCATCCGCTCCCTCAATGAACTCGACCAGGTTGTGGATCGAAATGTCGTTCTTCAGGAGCAGGCCGCTGAACGCGTTGATGCACGCCGCCGGAGACGCTTGCGGGAAACGCTCCGTGAACTCGCGGCGAAACACGCTGAACTCGGCATAGGCATACAGCTTGCCGTGGTTGAAGGTTCCGCCCCGCTCAAGGTCGGGGCGGAACCGGTCAGAAGCGAGCAGGCGCTGGTATTCCACCGGCGCCTGGCGGTACACCAGTTCTACGAATTCGGCGGCGTGGTGCAGCACATCCGCCTGCACGCTGACCAGGGCGCCGGACGACTCCGCCTGGCTCATGGCAACCGCGCTCCGGCCACCATTCCTATTCGACGTCGGTCACCGGCACCATGATGTGCGCATAGGGGGTATCGGCCCACATCACGTAGGGCCCGCCGGACGACGGGTCGGTCGTCATGCCTTCGAGCATTGCTTTCGGCACGATGATCATCAGGTGCGGGCCGCCTTCGGTGTAGTCATCGGCATTCTTCGGGTCCGGGTGGTAAGGCGTGGCGTTGCTGACTCCCGCGCCGATATCGCCCTGCAGCATGTATGAAATGCCGATACCGTCGGCCTCGAACGGCAACTTATTACCCACCGCATGCATCATCTTCATCCACAGTGCGTCATTACACATCGGGGCATTGTCGCCCGGCATCGTGTGCGGCATGCAGGTCCAGCCGTTGCTGCCCTCTCGCAAAATTGTGCCGTCGTTGTTCATGATGGTGGCGTTCGCGCTGACCGACGCGGGCGCTGCCGACGCGGCCTGATCGATCAGTGCCTGGGTCTCGTCGGCGAAAGCGCTGGCGGTCAGCAAGCACATGGCTGAGGTCAGGGTAATCAAGCGGTTCATCGTGAGAAGTCTCATCCTACTCTCCAATTCGTGGTTATTCGGAACCCGGAATTGATCCGGGGTGACGCCAGACCAAAACATCTACTGGCGTTTCACAGACCGGATACTAGCACACCACTCTGCGATGTCAGTGCAGAGGGCCAGCAGCCGCTATTGCAGTGACAGGCAGAGATCGACGTTATCGAGGGCGATGCGTTGCAGCGGGATTTCACCGGCAATACCCAGGCTGCTGATCTCGTAGCTGAGTAACGCGGAATTGCAGCCGCTCCAGGTGACCGTCATCGTGCCGTTTTGCACTGGTGGTCCGATTACCGGGACCGCCGAGTCGAACACGCCGCCAGACGTAACGTAGATAGTCAGCGCAGCCGTATCGCCGTCGTAAGGCCCCTGCGCCGTCAGCCAGCGGTGCCCGGGCTCGCCCAACAGAGCGGTGACATCCTCGCGAGGGCGCTCCGCGTCATAGGTGAACCAGGCCAGGAACATGCTTTTCCCCTCGGGAAAGACGGTCATCAGGAAACCCTGGCCCGGCTTGTTCGGGTCAAACCAGGCATCGTTGAGCCCAGGATTGATCTGGAAGACTTCCGGCACCGGTTCACCGTCGCTGAGCAGGTATACGCCGCCATTGAGGTTGGCCAGGTAGACGCTGCCATCCTCGCCGCGACCGAAAGTGGATATTTGAAAAGACGTGTCGGCGAGGGTCGCAACGCCCCACTGGCCACCGTCACTCCGCAGCCCCCAGACCGTCCCGGAGCAGAAGTCCGCGAAGAGGTAAAGACCCCGCATTCCGGGGTAGGCATTGCCTCGGTAGACCTCGCCACCGGTTACGGAGCAGCCCATTTGATGGCTATATTCCGCGACCGGCAGCGCGTACCTGCTCGTGTCGCAGGCGTTGCCCCCGGTGCACTGCGAAGCCTCCATTATGTCCCAGCCGTAATTTTCACCGCCGGTCGAAGCGGCCGCCTGGAAGTTGATCTCTTCGAATTCGTTCTGGCCGACATCGGCAATGAACAGGTCCCCTGTTCCCCGGTCGAAAGCGATACGCCAGGGGTTGCGCAGCCCGAGCGCCCAGATCTCGTCACGAAACTCGTCGTTGCCGACAAAGGGATTGTCCGCTGGCACGGCATAGGTACCGTGCGCGGGATCCACGTCGAGACGAAGCAGCTTGCCGAGCAGGCTGTTCCCGTCCTGTGCCACGTCACCGGGATCGAACGAGCCGCCGCCGTCGCCGGTTCCCAGGTAGAGCATTCCATCGGGACCAAACTGCAGGCGACCGCCGTTGTGGTTCGAGTACGGCTGCTCGACCCGGATGATCAGGGTTTCGGTGTCCGGATCGGCCACGTTCGGATCCGCACCGACACTGAAGCGGCATAAGACCGTGTCTCCGCCAGGCTCGGTGTACCAAACGAAAAAGTACCCGGAATTCTGGTAGTCGGGCGCGAAGGCCAGGCTGAGCAGACCCTGCTCGTTGCCTGCCGACGTGACCTTGCTTCTGAGGTCCAGGAACGGTGTCTCCACATCCCTGTCATCCGCATGTATGAATATCCTCCCGGCCTGTTCGACCAGGAACAAACGGCCACTGCCGTCATCGGCGTTGACGATGTCGACGATGCCGCTGCGGTCGCTGACCCGGGTGAACTGCAGTTCCGGATCGGCGGCCAGCGTCGGCCGGGCAAAGCCAAGCAGCGGGAAACAGACTAAGCAGCAAAGCTGCAAGAATGAAATCTGAGTACGCATCAACGGATCCCTCCTGGACAGACGATCTGCTTTCCAACTATAAACGGAGCAACAACCCTGGCCCAGGGAACTCAACCGAGACGGACCAGGAAGTGGTCTATGGCTTGCCGGGCTGTGGGCTCATCCAGCAGCGGCGCGTGGCCCCGGTTGGGCACGCGCACCACTTCCAGGTCCGGCTTGGCCAGCTGCATCTTCGCGACGGTTTCCTCGGTCAGGACGTCGGAGAGCTCACCGCGCAATAGCAGGCAAGGCATGGTCAGGGCGTGAATAGCATCCCAGGGGTCGATCGGAACGCCGCGTACGCGCTTGAGTAAACCAGCCCGGCGCAGCCAGCGCAAAAGCTTGAGTGCGCTCTGGGACTTGCGCAGGGCATCGCCGATCGCCGGATCGAAATCGGGCACGGGCCTGCCCTGCTCGTTTTCCTTCCAGTAGAGCCGGACGTGGCTTTGCCAGAATGTGTCCGGGAGGTCCGGAAAGGCCAGTCCATAGGTTCTCTGTGCATCGCGGGCGGCCGCTGCCCAACTTTCGGCGGGCGGCGTCCGCCCGACATACTGCAGGATCCGACTCACGGCGGCAGGCGGGACTTCCGGGCCCATGTCGTTGATGACCACCCCCCGCAGCCGTTCCGGCTGCTGGTCGGCCATGATCGTTGAAATCAATCCCCCCAGTGAGGTGCCGATCAGCGCCACCCGCCGGATGCCGAGACTGTCGAGCAGACGCCAGGTATCCCTGGCATAGGTTGCGGCGTTGTAGTTTGCAGGTTTTGGGTCAGGGTCCGAGCGGCCGCGGCCGCGCAGATCCGGGGTAAGCACGCGCCAGCGCCCGGCCAGATGCCCGGCCAGATCCGCGAAATCCTTGCTGTTGCGGGTCAGGCCCGGCAGACAAACGACTGTATCGTCACCGGCGCCATACTCACGATAGTACAAGGACAGTCCGTCATGCGATGAATAGCGATGTTCGGTGTAGCTCACGGATTTTCCCTGCCTGTTTTCCTGGTGGTGGTGCGCCAGCTTCCTGCCGGGGCATTGTTCCGTTCGATCAATCTTCCCAATCACGCTCCAGCCAACGAGCACCGGCGAAGAACAGTGCGGCTGCCAGCACATAAAACAGCGTGCCCGCCAGAATGGAGTAACGCAAGGAATCTTCCCCAAAGCGCAGCTGCAAGAGATCTGAGAGCGCCCCGATCGCCCAGGTGCCGATGCCGATCCCGATCAGGTTGTTGATGAACAGAAACACCGCCGAGGCGGTGGCCCGCATATCGGGACGCACGAGGTGCTGAATCGCGGAAATCACCGGACCCAGCCAGGCCAGGCCCAGAGCTGTCGGTACCAGGAGTACAAAAAAGGTGAGCAGTAACGAGGAGGACAGGATGCCGAGCAGGTAAAACGGGATGGTCAACAGGAACGCGAGCGCTGGAATGGTGATGTAGCGCACACGTCTCACCTGGCCAAACCGGTCGCCCAGCCAGCCACCAGCCCAGATGCCGGCCAGCCCGCCTACCAGCAGGATGGCGCCGAAAAACAGCGAAGCGTCCAGCAGCGTCAGACCGTAGCTGCGAACGAAAAAGGAGGGTAACCAGAAGAACAGGCCATAACCCATCATCGAGGAGCAGGATGCGCCAAGCGAGATCAGCCAGAAGCTCGGCTTGCCGACCAGGGTGCTGATGATCACAGGCAAGCCAGGTGGTGCCCGGTGCTCATGCGGGCTGTCGAATCCCCCGCGCGGCGGCTCGTGCACGGCCAGCCGGAATATCGGCGCCAGCAGAATACCGGCGATACCAACCGCAAAAAAGGCGAAACGCCAGTCGATCAGGCTGGCAATGATGCCCCCAAACACGATGCCCAGCGCACTGCCGATCGGGACTCCAAAGGAATAGATGCTGAGTGCCCGCGCCCGCCGCCCGGGCGGAAACAGGTCGGAAACCAGCGAATAGGCTGGGGCGACGCCGCCGGCTTCCCCAACCCCGACGCCCAGCCGGGCCAGGAACAGCTGCCAGAAATTGGTGGCCAACCCGCAAGCGGCGGTCATGCCACTCCAGATCACCAATGCGCCGGTTATGATCCAGGTGCGGCTGAAACGATCGGCCAGCATGGCAACTGGAATGCCCAGCCCCGTGTAGAACAGAGCAAAGGCCAGACCACCCATCAAACCCAACTGCGTGTCGCTCAAACCAAGATCGGCCTTGATCGGCACCGCCAGGATGCCGACGATCTGGCGGTCGATGAAATTGAACGTATACACGATGACCAGGAGCAGGAGCGTAAGGCTCCGGCTGCCCGAGAAATTGTGCTCCTTCTCGCCTGGGTAGTTGCCTGTCACCGGTCAGCTCGTCTGGTCCGAGCGCCACACAATATCAGAACCGGCGGTTCTGAGCAGGGTATTATGACTCTATCTCCACTGGTACTCGGCGAGAAAAAGTACGGAAGCGATGAATTCGAATCAACAGGTGTTCGAGCTCGGAGAATATCGCCTCACGTCTGGGCAAACCATTCAGGATGTCTGCATCGGCTATGAAACCTATGGCACCCTCAGTGGTGAAAAAGACAATGCCATCCTGGTTTGCCACTATTTTTCCGGCAACGCACACGCTGCCGGTCCGGCCAACGACGCCGACCCGCAACCGGGCTGGTGGGACAGTGCCATCGGCCCCGGCAAGGTCCTCGATACGGACCGCTATTTCATCGTGTCTGGCAATTCACTGGCCAATCTCAACGCATGCGACGGCTGCACGGTCACAACAGGCCCGGCCAGCCTGAACGCCGCCACCGGCAGGGCTTACGGCGCCGATTTTCCGCTGGTGACCGTAGCGGACTTCGTCCACGTGCAGAAACGCCTGCTGGAATACCTGGGGATCGACCGACTGGTGGCGGTTGCGGGCCCATCCGGAGGTTCCGCACAAGCTATCCAGTGGTCCGTCGAATTCCCTGAGATGGTGCCGCGGGTCGTCGCCGTCATTTCACCCGGGCTCTATGTTCATCCTTATGCGGCGGCCATGATGGAGTGCTGGACAAAACCCATTCTCGCCGACCCGGCCTGGAAAGGGGGCTACTACGATGCCGCCCATCCACCGCTTGAAGGCCTGACCCAGGCGCTTCACCTGCTGACGCTGACCGCCCTTTCCTACGATGTGCTAAGCGAGTTCGGCTACGCACCCGCCGAAGAAAAACGACCTCCCTCAGAATCGCTGGCAAACGAGTTCAAGGCCGACGCCATGCTCAACGAGATCGCCCGCGCACGCGCACAGGCGCTGGACGCCGCCAGCTTCGTCTACATGGTGCGGGCATTCAAACTTTACGACGTGCGCGAACGCCTGCATCGGGCAAAGGCCAGTTACCTGTTTCTCCCGGTCGAAACCGATCTGGTGTTCCCCCCCCACCTGTCCGCCGCAGCCGTGAACGAACTGCGCGCGGCCGGCTTGGAGGCCGAACTGTTCATGCTGAAGGGCAACGGTGGGCACCTGGACGGATTAACGAAATTGGACCAGGCACATGGCGTGTTGGGCGATTTTCTCTCTTCCTGCTAACCCGCAATCCACCGCCTACAACTCCATAGCCATCTCGACGCGCCGTTCGAGAATGTCGTCCTGCGTGAGCAGTGAGGCGAAGACGGTGATGACCACGGACGCCGCCAGCACGAACACATACCAGGGAACGCCACCTGGCCAGGTGAAAC
>Ga0209536_100006206_pt1 | contig 18350 bp, 13 predicted proteins | sample DeeMarSeWOR28_12_FD_187461 | JGI IMG/M metagenome (GOLD analysis project Ga0209536, IMG submission 187461) | Marine sediment microbial communities from White Oak River estuary, North Carolina - WOR-2-8_12 (SPAdes) (version 2) | ecosystem: Environmental > Aquatic > Marine > Intertidal zone >... | reverse complement strand
CCCGTCCATAACATTTCGACGCCTCATCGAATGGTTCGCTTGCGCTCGTCTCTCTGAGTCGTACCTGCCACGGTCCGATGCCGTGACTTTTCCTAAACGCTCACTACCCTGGCTCTTTACCAGCGCAGCTTTAGGTGGTTTGAAGCCTGCTCCTGTAAACCGGCTCCGAGGGGCCTCCCCTCATCTTCTGCACAGTTACGCACACTTTATAATAAAGTGCGCTCGTGGCGCACTATGTAGATGAAAGTTTAAAAATATCTTGTCTTCAAATTTTTAACTTTTCTTGCCATAACCTGAAATCAATAAATTTTGCATATTTCAAACGGATATCCAAATGCAAAAACCCCAATTCCAGATTCGGAAGCAGGGCCTTGTCATTTATTCATATGCCTTTCCTTGGTTATAGGTTAAAGCAATTGTAAAGAATTGACACCACATTCTCAAACTTTTAACAAAAAATCAATACGTTGGACTACAGTTTATATTGAACTTAATTTCAATGGGTTTGCTTAGATTTATCTGATTCATTCATCCATCCCTCCCTAACATGGTGGTTCGGGTAGACCTTGATGGGATTAGGCCTTCTTTCACAATCAAGGCGAAATGCTTGAACCACCCAACCGATGCCAGCCTAAACATAATCTGATCGTTGTTGCCCCTTTAATTTGCATCGGCAATAAATACAACCACTCCACATATCGGATGGATCATCACATCGGGCTTGTTAATGTTGCCCCTACAGGATACGGATGGCGCTGGATATTCTAAACCTTTGCATTGGGCTAAAAGCCTTATGGAAAGCACATTACAGCGCCATCAGGGGCGTTTCCTGCGACTTTGATGGGAAGAAGAGATACGAAACCATGGGCCTATGAGGGGGACAATGTGAAGGCATGATTGGGATGGGGGGTTGGGTGGATACCTATGGGTTGCCTTGAGCATTATTGTAAAAACTTTGCAATCTTCAAACCCCGCATTTCCACGCTTGACCACTTTCCGATTCTTACCCAGCCGTCTCGTCTTTCTGTATTCGTCCTTCGATCTTTCAAATCTCTTCTTTCGGAGCCATTATAAAAGAAACGATGTAGGTTAAAAATTCTGCGCCTGTTTTTGCCAGAACGTCTTTCAGAAGATACACGTTTGATTGCTGGCATTTTCTTCCCTCCTTAGCCTCGTAGTGGACATATATGGCACGATTAAGATGGGCAACATTGTCACCCCCACCTTTTTAGGGATCAATCAGAGAGTCGGTCTACCCAACTATAGGTAAATGGCAGCAGTACGGGTCGTTTAAGTGACCACGGGCAATCTCAAAATCAGATTGCATCCATTCCCAATAGAATGGAAAAGGGGTTGGTGTCAATAGAAAAAATACCATTGAGAATGCAACCAAGCTATTGTATAAAGACGTACTAACGGAACGCAAATGGTATCAGTATGGAACAAAGAGATGACAAGTTTTGGGAGACAAAATCACTGAAGGAGATGACGAAATCCGAATGGGAGTCCCTCTGTGATAATTGCGGACTCTGCTGTTTGCATCGTGTTCGGGATAGAAAGACGGGCAAAATGAAGCTGCTTGCAGTTGCATGTCAGCATTTAGACTCATCATTTTGTCGCTGTTCGATATACGAGGAAAGATTCAAAATCGAACCGGCCTGTTTGGAACTTTCCCCGAATAAGATAAGACGATTAAAAAAGTTGCCAAATACTTGTGCGTACCGATGCCTTGTCGAAGGTAGGAACTTGGAATGGTGGCATCCGTTAGTCTCAGGAGATCCTGATACGGTTCACGAAGCTGGTATTTCTGTGAAAGATAGGGTTGTAACATGCAAACACATTGATATAGATCAGCTAAAGAATTTCACATTTGGTAATTAGGATCTGGCATTGGTTGTATTAAAGTTGACAACCGACCACGGTTTACCCGGACGCACAGCACCAGACCAAACCACACGGTGCGCCAATCATTGCCCCACACATTCCAACCCGGTCTTTCCCGGCAATCCATCAAGCCATGAATAGCATCACCGGGATCTCTTCATGTCAGTTTCTAATTCAATCCCGGCTTCCTGAATGGTATTTAGTTTGGCATTGGCTGGGGAATTGAATTAGTGAGAAACTAAGGCTTAAGCAACACGCTGGCTATGATGCAAACAATGCAAGTGCCACCATAATAAAAAAATATTCTATACAGGCCAGGTCTTTTTGACCAATCAAAAGACTCTCGTTTCTCACCGGAGCTTTTTAGACAATCTATTAGTTCATCTTCTTGGTTGAAATTAGCCTGTCCATTCTTTGTTCTTTTGAAGGCAAATTCAATTAATTTATCTCTATAATTCACTACACGTAGTTTAGCTATCATGAAGGAATAATCGAGTAAAGCAGCAAAGCCACTGAAGCCAATCACTAAAGCAAGGATCGAGTAAATCGTCATTCCATTTAACTCAATGGTGCCTTTGCTGACCAGACCAACAATTATTCCGAGTGAACCATACAAAAATACAGCATACCCCGTTCTGACTTTCCATATAAATTCATCATAACGGGCAATTGCAATAGATTTGCCTTCAATTTCATGGCTAATCAGGCTATCAATCGTAATTTTATGGTCAGTTTCCATATTCTAAACAATAATTTTCTTATGGTTCTATTTTTGCCGGTTGGTTGGATCTATACTTTAAAAAGATAAAAAGGCAGCATCGCAAAGCCTTGCCATTTTCGAAGTTTTATAAGATTAAGTAATCAATCAAAAATATGCGTGTTTTGAGATATGCTGGGTTAATAAATTTTAGAAATGATAAATGGACGGGATTGAAGTTATCCCGTCCGATAGTATAGATTTTTATTTGGCTGAATAGATGGCGTTAGATTAGCCCCTTAAGGCCTTTATCTCTTCATTTACTTGATTTTCTGTAGCCACGGGGTGAACTTTAAATTTGACGTATGGAACATATTGCTGGGCGGCAACCATAACTTCAACTTCACCACCTTCCCAGACACAGTAACCCTTTGCCTCTCCGACAAAGGCGCCCCAACTCTTTACCAAGCCTTTTTCAATGTCTTGTCTCACTAATGACATCAAAAGCGCCCATCCTTCGCCTCTTTCCTTTGGATCAAGCGGTATTTTTGATTCCGCTACTTCCCAGAGTGCAAGGTACATTCCCATAATAACGCTCCTTTCCAATTTTATCCGATTTTAACCTATTCATATCATTTTCAGTTTGCTAATTTATGCACCCTGCAGATAAACGCTCTACTGCAGAGTGCAAAACAGCAAAATTTAAGTGGATTCTCCATCGTAATTTCACAATTTTGTGAGCTATTGTTGGATAAAAACCAGAATCCTTTTCAAAATTGGTCTTAAAACGTGCAATTAAAAGAGATGGCAGAAACGGAAGCGATATTGTACCATGCAGATCAGATTCAGCTGGAGATGTCAAAGATTCGGCGAAACTTTTAAAATTCTGTTACTCTATGAAAATTTACATGTCAAGTGAGAAGAAAGAATGCTACCATTTAGTAATTGCATGAGGCGTCTTTGGATTCACATACCTTGCCACTGTACGTAATTCGAAAATTATCGAAATCTATGGCGATATAATTTGAGTATCACACGCTTTTGTACACTGTCAATCAATGGGATAGGTACAATTTTATACCGATTCGAATTCATCTTATGAAATTTTAATCATTGCCTCGATTCGGGGCCTTACCAAGACTTCATCAGGGAAGAAGTATAACTATCGCGCAACTGACGCGTTCGTGTCACTCATCAAACTGCAGTTCACCGCGCGCCCGCAATTCCATGGGCAACAAGCTGTTATAGATGAAAATGTTCAACGGAGTTGCCACATCGGCCTGCTGCCCGAAGCGCACCACTGCGCCGACCTGGGCGTCCAACTCGGAAGGCCGCCCCTGCATCACATCTCGCTGCAATGAGGCCGTTGACGCCGGCACCAGGCCGTCATAGATGGCCATCGTCGTTTCCAGGGCATTTTCCGGCAAGGCAACATCGTGTGCGGCCGCGACGGCAATTATTTCCTGCAGGCTTTGTTCCGCCATCCGGCGCGTCTGCGGCAGACTGCGCCAGATTCCCGCCGGCGCACGCGTCACCGCCCCCATACCGCTCCAAGCGGTAATCGTCAGAAATTTCATCCACATCGCAACCCGGATATCGGGTGGGATTACAGCAGTTACCCCGGCGCTTTTAAACATATCGAGCAATCGTTCGACTCGTTGGCTGCGTTGGTTGTCCAGTTCGCCGAACTTCACGAAAGGATCCGTACCGGCATGGACGATATGACCCGACCCGGCAACGTAACAGAACAGCCCGCACAGACCTCCCAGCACATGTTGGCCTCCGATTGCTTCGGCTAATTTTTCCGGCGCTTCAAGTCCGTTTTGCAACGGCAGGACAACGGTTTCAGGCCCGATTATGGGCCGCATAGCCTCGGCGGCCTCTGGCACCTGCCAGGCCTTGACCCCAACGATGACCAATTCAACGGTCCCGATGGCCGACGGATCATCGGTAGCCTGGACGGGCTCCACGACAAAGTTGCCATTGACACTATCCACCCGCAGGCCACTTTTGAGCATCGCTTTCAAATGCTCGCCCCGGGCGATGAAGACGACATCTTCTCCGGCCTGGGCCAGCCGTCCGCCGAAGTATCCGCCTACCGATCCTGATCCAAAAATAGCTATTCGCATTTCAACCTCCTATAGGTAATTGATTGCTAAATATTCTGTTTTTCCAGTTTTTCCAGCAAGGAATTCATAATCGAGTTTTCGTTCAATCGGGAACCAGCCGATTTCCCGGTACTGGTTTTTAAATACTCCGGCACCAAGCACATCAGCAATAAGTTGAGCTCCCAGACAGATGCCCAGGACAATTTTGCCGGATTTGATGGATTTACCAATAAACGATTTTTCCTCAGTCAACCAGGGAAATTTTATCTCATCGTAAACACCCATCGGTCCCCCCATCACGACCAGCCAATCAAGTTCCGCAACGGAAGCTGGCGGTTTTTCAAGATAAAAATGGGTTGAACTTAGCCGGTGTCCCCGTTGCAGGAAATAGGATTCCATGGTTCCCAGCCCTTCGAATGGAACATGTTGCAGGTAATGAATTCTCAAAATCAAAACTCCCCTTTCAGAATTTTAACAAACCATATCGAGGATTCGCTGTCGAGATTTGTGAGTAGATCCAGGCTTAACGGTGAAGCGGCAGGAAGTGATCGAGTCGAAATTCTATAAGCTTCTATAATCAATAATCGATAGAAGGTCAAGGACAGTCACGGCGATGGATAAGCGTTGAAGCGTGTTGCCGCAAGCGGATGGGAGTTAAGAAAATTTAATAAAACCTTGACAAATAATTAAAAATGTCGATCTATATTCAATTCCGGCATGTACGAATTAGACCTTATTCAGAAAATAATAGATAAAAGAGGCCGCAGATCGTAAAAAGGAGAGTTTAAATGGAAAAAAGTTATCAGATCGGAGTGATTCCCGGAGATGGAACCGGTCCCGAAGTTGTTGCGGAAGGGTTGAAAGTTATCAAGGCCGTGGCTGAAAAAACGGGTATGCGGTACGACCTGAACCATTATGATTTTGGCGGAGAACGGTATTTAAAGACAGGTGAAATACTGCCGGATTCCGCGATTCAGGAGCTTGAACAGATGGACGCAGTCTATCTGGGGGCGATTGGACACCCGGATGTCAAACCGGGAATTCTGGAAAAGGGCATTCTTTTGAATCTGAGGTTCTCCCTGGATCTGTATATCAATCTGCGCCCGGTAAAACTGTACCCGGGTGTGGATACACCGTTAAAAGATAAAGGGCCGCAGCATATTGATTTCGATGTGGTGCGGGAAAATACGGAAGGCCTTTACGCCGGGTCCGGCGGATTTCTGAAGAAAAATACATTGGATGAAATTGCCGTCCAGGAGTCGATAAACACGCGCAAGGGCGTGGAGCGCTGCATACGCTATGCCTTTGAACACTGCCGCAAAAGGAATCGAAACAAGAAGCTGACCCTGTGCGGCAAGACCAACGTCCTGACCTATGCCTTTGACCTGTGGGAACGGGTTTTTCATGAGGTCGGTGAGGCTTACCCGGACATTGAGCGCGATTATGCCCATGTTGATGCGATCTGCATGTGGATGGTCAAGAATCCGGAATGGTTTGACGTGATTGTAACCGACAACATGTTCGGCGACATCATTACCGACCTTGGCGCCATGATCCAGGGCGGAATGGGGATAGCCGCCGGCGGTAACATAAACCCCGGGGGTGCCGCCATATTCGAGCCCATCGGGGGCTCGGCCCCAAAATATACGGGAAAAAACATCATCAATCCCCTGGCCGCCATCATGGCCGGACAAATGATGCTGACTTACCTGGAGGAGAGTGACGCGGCCGAGCTCGTGGAAAAAGCCGTGATGAAAGTCATCCAGCACGATATGAAAACCATGGATGCCGGCAAGATGGGAATTGGCACCAGCGAGGTCGGCGATCTTGTGGTGCAATACATCCGGGACGGAAAATAATTGTGGATGGTTCGGAAACCGGCCGGGTTTCACCCTGATTGAGCGATGCTCAATCAGGTGGTATTGGGTATTTGGCATCGGGTATTTGTTTCAAGGCGTTTCACGTCGCATTTTATAATTCATCCCCGTTGGCGATAGAAAAAAATAAACCCTATTCCTTTAAACCATTACCCAGTGCCCAATACCAGGTACCTCCCCGCTTATATTGGCTAAATTGGGGTTCGACTTTATTTCCTCCACAATTTTTCGGCTGGCAGATCCCCCAATGCGACTAAATCCCGCGCATGCACATAAAGCGGTCATATACGATGGTGATCTCTTTGCCCTCGTAGTATTCCAGGGGCGGCTTGTCGGAATCTTCGCGGTCGCCGACAAATCCGACCTGTGAGTGCGAACCGTCGCACATCGGCTTAAACTTCGATTCGCCGCAGCGGCAGAGGGAATAGACGCGGGGGTTTTCTCGAATCTTCCCGTTGCTGCCGACCAGTTCCGTGTCTACCGCCATCAGCGGGCTGTATTGGGTGAGGATGACCTCGCTTTTTTCCATGGTGATACCTTTTTTTGCTATAGATCAAAGTACGGCTTTGAACCATTAACGAATAACGAATAACAAATAACTCCCGATTGGTTTTTAACTCAATTGGGGTCCTAACTTGTTGCCCACGACAAATCCGGCTTGCACCGGTGCCAATCCGTGGCCTGCTGGAAAGCATGCCCGATGCGCAAAACGACATCTTCCTGAAAGGGCTTGCCGTAGACTAACAGTCCGATGGGCATTCCGCTGGCGCTAAATCCGCACGGCAGGCTCACGCCGCAAAAATTCAGGATATTCCCGATGGACGTGTTGCGCAGATAGCGGATATTGTGCGCCAGGTAGTTTTCCATGGTGGTGTCTATTTCCGCTAACGGTTTGGCAGGGTCCGGAGTTGTCGGCACCAGCAGGGCATCGATATCGGCTAAGGTGTTGCCGGCTTTGGCGCGCAGCTGCATGGCACGGTAGTAGGTATTAAGGTATTGGCCGGCGCTGATTTCCTTGCCTTTGATCATGCGATGGGCCACCACCGGATCCAGTTGATCAAAATGCTCTTCCAGCCACTTTTTGTTCAGCGTGTAGCCTTCGCTGGCAATGATCACCGCGCCCGGGTTCAGCTCACGGGCTTCTCGGGCTTCGGTGAAATCGATGCTGATGACGTCGGCACCCAGTGCCTCAAACACGGCGCCGCACTCGCGCACGGCTTTGGCGACTTCAGGATGAACATCCTCCCAGAATACCGATTCCGCAAAAGCCAGCCGCAGCCCCTTTACGCCATCCTTTAACGCCTTGATGACGTCATGCGCAGCTACGCCCACAGTGATATCATCATTGACATCGGCCCCCTGCAAGCACTGATAAACCAGGGCCGCATCTTCCACCGAACGGCTGAACACGCCCACCGAATCCAGCGACCAGCTCAGGGGATAGACCCCTGCCCGGCTGATGCGGCCCACCGTGGTCTTCAAGCCAACGGTCCCGCAGAGTGAGGCCGGCACCCGCACCGATCCGCCGGTGTCGGTTCCCAGGGCCATGGGAACCAGCCCGGCAGCCACGGCCACCGCCGATCCGCTGCTGGAGCCGCCGGGAATATGATGGGTTGGCCCCCAGGGATTGTGGGGCGTGCCGTGGTCATGATTGATCCCGATGCCGCTGAACGCAAATTGGACGGTATTGGTCTTGCCGGCCAAAACCATCCCGTTTTCCGACAGGCTGTGGATCGCCCGGGAATCCTGTGACGCCGTGTATTTTTCCAGCAGTTTCGAGCCGGCTGCCGTCGGCATTCCCTTGACATCAAACAGATCTTTGGCAGCATAGGGAATCCCGTGCAGGACGCCTGAATCCTTGCCGGCGTTTAAGTGACGGTCTGCCGCCCGGGCCTGTTCGAGAGCCTTTTCAGGACAAACCAGTTTAAAGGCGTTCAGCCGACCGTTGAAGGCATGGATCCGGTCCAATAAACTTTCCGTCAGCTGGGTTGCAGTAAATTCACCTTTTCGAATACTGGCGGCAAGGTCGGTGATGGTTTGGTAGTGCAGGGGGAGGGGTTCCATGGCAATGTTTTCCTTGTTTGAGTGAATTTTTGATTTTCCCTGAAAAAGGTTTCAGGTTTCAGGTGTCAGGTGTCAGCGGACAGATGACAGATGACAGATGACAGATGACAGAACACCGAACACAGACAGTACTAAAATCTCATATGAAACAGTTGTAAGGGTTTGTCCGATCGAATAAATCGCGGTTGAGAACCGCTCCCACAATCTATAATAGCAACTATGGATCAATGTAGTTTCGATTTCAATATGACTGGACGCTCGCGGCCAGAGGCGGCGCTAAACCTCTGAACCCCTGAACCTTGAACCCCTGAACCCTATTTTTTTAAATTACTGGTCAAACAACGGCTGCATTCCCTGCTTTGCCACCATCGCTTCCATCGCCTCATCGGACGGCGATTTTTGAAAGTCGGCCGCCGCCGCCAAGAATTTTGGCAACACCTGAATGTCCCCGGTGGTTATCAGGAATATGCCGGATACCCCCATCACCCATTGTACGGCCGTGGTGATGGCGCCTTCATCGGACAACGGCTCATACCAGGTGTTGTGGCTCCGGGGTTTATCTCCCCACAGCCCGCGGGCCGTCGACTTTATGGTTTGGACCGCAATTTCGTGTTGCCGGCAATAGGAAAGCAGTCGATCGAAGTCAGCCCGATAATTGGGATTCTGCATTAACAGATAATTGCATGGCAGCAGGACCGTGTCGAAGTCAAAGCGGGCCAGGCTTTGAAGGTGCATTTTCGGCGCCAGGATGCCGTGGCCCGTAATGCCTATATACCGGGCCAGGCCCTTGTCCCGGGCTTCGACCAGAAAGTCCAGCGCCCCGCCGGATCGCATGGCGATTTCTCGGCGAACCACATCGGTGATGTTGTGCAGCTGCAGCAAATCGACCCGATCGACCTGAAGTCGATCGAGAGATCGCTGAAACTGCTCCCGGGCGTCCTGATAAGTCAGTTGGTCCGTCTTGGTCGCCAGGAAAAACTGCTCCCGGTAGTGCTTCATCCACGGGCCCACACGCAGCTCGGCGTCACCATAGGAAGGCGCGGTATCAATGTGGTTGATGCCGTATTCGAGCAGTGTTGCCAGTACTTGGTCGGCCGCATCCTGGTCGGCTTGGGATAAACAAAACGAACCAAAAATTGCGCGCGTACTGACATGCCCGCTACTGCCAAAAGGCTGTTTTTCAATGATGGTCATCAGATATGCCTCCCGATGGGTGTTAAGATGAAAATATATCGGAATGAACCTGAATCCCCCGAACGGAGGCGACCTATCTTATTCTTTTAGCCGTGCCAGTTCATCGAACATTTCAATTTCCGGTGCGCCATCCAGCAGTGATTCCAGGGAGCCGAACAGTTCTTTGAAATAAGGGGTTGAACTATGGGCTTTCAGGGCTGCCCCATCTTGGTACTTTTCGTAAAACAAAAACACGCTCGGATCTTTCTTGGCGCGATGGAGGGTATATGTCAATGTCCCCGGCTCTTGAGCGACCTTTTCAACCATACCCCGCAGGGCCGCTTCCATTTTTGCTTCTTCACCGCTTTTTGCCTTCAGTTTTGCAATAACAATCATGTCCATCTCCCTTTATAATAGTAAAATAAATGACCAACCCGGACAAGCCGGAATTGAAGATTGAAGATTGAAGATTGAAGATTTTTGGTATCGCTTCGCTCTATCTTTTCTCCACTTCGACTTCCCACCTCTATTTTACTCCCACCTTCTCATCTTCCCAACTTCTCAACTTCTATCTTTTCACCTTCCCAACACATCGCCAAATATATTTCCGACTTCCTAATTCCAACTTCCCACTTCCGACCTCACTTTCTTTTGCGGGCAAGCAACGCCCCCAGCTTGACGGCTTCAATCATGGACTGGGGAGTGGCCCGGCCCTCGCCGGCCTTGCCGAATGCGGTGCCGTGGTCGACCGAGGTCCGCACGATCGGAAGTCCCAGGGTAATGTTGACACCGGACATCTCCCCCCATTGGCCTGATTTTTGATCGTACTGGAAACCGAAAAACTTCATCGGAATATGTCCCTGGTCATGATACATGACCACCACGGCATCATACATGCCGCCTTTCATTTTTGAAAACACCGTGTCCGCCGGGACCGGTCCTTCAACGTCAATGCCATTCTGCCGACAGTGCTCCACTGCCGGTTTAATTTCCTCATCGTCCTCATGGCCGAACATCCCTTCTTCGCCGCAGTGCGGATTTAAGCCCGCTACGCCGATCCGGGGCTCGGCCAGACCGAAATTTTTCAGGGCATCATGGGTCAGATCGATGACGCGAATCACCCGCTCTTTTTTAACCAGGTCACAGGCCTGCCGCAAGCTGACATGCGTCGAAATGTGCGTCACCCGGAAGTTACCGTGGGAAAGCATCATGGAATAGTCCCGGGTGCCGGTCAACGTGGCATAAATCTCGGTGTGCCCGGCATAATGATGTCCCGCGGCATTGATGGCGGCCTTGTTGATCGGTCCGGTCACCGTACCGTCGATTTTTTTCGCAAGGGCCAGTTCGATCACCCTGGCAACGTACTCAAACGATGCCCTGCCCTGCTCAGGGGTTACTTCTTTATACCGCAAAAGATCGATCGGCATATTGTGCATGTCCAAAACATCGATCGTACCATGCCTGAATACCGCATCACGCACAGCTTGCACCGGATTGAGCTTTATATTAACATCGGTAAATCCCAGGACATTCTCAATAATCCCACAGTCAGCCACCAACAGCGGCCGGCAATGATCATATATATCTTCCCGGTTTAAAGTCTTGACGGAAATTTCGGGACCGATCCCGCCGGGATCACCCACCGAAATTCCCAAGATGGGGCGTGCATCTTCACTCATGGTTTTCTCCGTATTGTTCATTAAATGTCTATAGTTTCAGGTACCGGATGCCAGAGTGCAGAGGACAGAGTACAGAAGACAGAAAACAGAAAACAGAGAACAGAAGTCAGATGACAGAGCACAGAGAACAGATAACGAATCCTCTGCCAGTTTGTAAGTATCGAACAAGAAATTTTCCATCGGTGGATTCGCTTTTTCAGCGGTTCCTTTCTGATTAAATTGGCTGTTTTTCTGGCCAGCGGCAGCGCTCCAATGAAATTAAGTCGAATTGGCGCCGTTTGTCTTTTGTCATCTGTCGTCTGTCTCCTGCCGTCTGTTATCGGCCTTTACGCTATGCGCCATGCACCACGCGCTTTGCCCTTTTCCCACTTCCGAATTCAAAAGTCTGTCATCTGTCTTCTGTCATCTGTCATCTGTCTTCTGTCTTCTGTATTCTGTCATCTGTCTTCTGTCATCTGTCTTCTGTCTTCTGTCATCTGTCTTCTGTTCCCTCTGCCAAACCTCGTGAACCGCAGCCAGCGTATCTTTTTGCCCGAACGCGCCGGCTTTGGTGACCACCGGCAGGCCGTCCAGCCGCCCGCCAATTATCACCCCCTGCACGACACCCGCCACCACTTCTCCCAGAATCCGGATCCCTTCAGCCCCAAGGGCGTTCAGAACCGCATCGGCAGTATCGCCGCCGGTCAGAAAAAGATGCCCGGGTTTGGCGTCCGCAACGACTTCAGCCACGAATTGCCCCAAGCCCCTGACAATCGAATCGGCAGCCGGAGGATAATCAGGCTGCCGGCGCCGATCTCGGCTGCCGGGATGCGACTTTATGGTTAGGATTACATTTTTCTTCAATAAACCGGATCGAGCCGTCAGCACGGCATCCGAAAATTCATCTTTACGGCTCCGATCAGCCAGCATCGCGGGATTCAGCTGAAGTCGTTCATACGCATAGCTCTCCGGCAAATTATCGATTTGCTGTCCGGTCACGGCCGAAGCCGTGCCGCAAACCAGCAAATTAAAGCCCTCGGGTGCAACTTTTTTAGCCGGTGCATCTGAAGCCGGATTCGGATTCAACAGGGTCGCAATGCTGCCCGCCAGGCCGGCGGAGCCGACCGGGAGGATCTTATGCTCAAGCGCAAAAATTAACCGGGCCACCCGATCAAGGTGAGAACGGTCGGTGGCATCGAAGACAATGTGCCGTACACCGTTTTTCAGCTGCCGTTTAATCTCGGCGATCGAGCGCTGATTGTTGTCCTCCAGAAACGCCAGGCCGATATGACCGACCGGATACCGGCTTTGCGACGCCACAATCCGGGTCAGGCGCGAATCGGTCACCGGCGTCACCGGGTCGCGGGCGATCTCGGTTTGATCCAATGCAATGCCCTGAACCCGGTGGATATCGTCCAGGGTCGTGCGGCCCATTTCAGGAAATGCCGGCGTGATAAAGCTGGCCGCGCAGCCAAGCTGATCGACCAGTTCATCGCCCTCGGCCCCGACGTTGCCGCGCATGCAGGAATCGATTTTTTTATAGATCCGAAGTGAATCCGGCGCCCCGAGCCTTTGGGCAACAGAGACCAGACGGTTGCGCGCCTGGTCGGCTCCCAGTGCGCGGCTGTTCGTGTAAATTGCCGTTGCCCGTGTCGCAGACGACAGGGCCGGCAGCGGCCTTCGCTCCCATTGTTGATAAGATACCAGCGTTGTATCCTCAAAATAGGGGCAGAACTGAACGGCCGTATCCGCGGCACCCGTCAAATCATCGGCAATGATTAAAATTTGATCCATTTTGGAACAGGTATTTTTAAATGAATGGATTCGATTATAATCTCTTGATTTTTGACAGGATTTACAGGATTAGTTGGATTTTTTTTATTTGTTTTGGAAGAAACAAATAATATTCTGATAATTCTGCTTATCTTGTCTTGTAATTGAACGAAAATCAGTGCAAATGGCTTGTTGGGTTTCGCCCTTAAAATTAGCAAATTTCTAAATACCCGATTTTCGCAGGTTGGTCCGCCGGAGGCGGAGAAACCCGACAATACCCGAGGGGCTCAACCCAACCTACTAAATAATTCGTGTTGAATTTAGCCGTTCAAGAAATTAGAATTGACGCTAATAGCCATCCGTTCTCTGTCATCTGACCTCTGTCATCTGTCCTCTGTCATCCATCATCTGTCATCTGTTCGCTGTCTTTGATCCGCCTCCGGCGGAACACCCGAAACCTTCAGTTGTTATTCCAGCTTGTGCCGAATGATGGCGCCTTTATCGGCCGACTCCGCCAAACGCGAGTACAGCGCCAGATATCCCCGCTTATATTTCGGTGCCGGCCGTTGCCAGCCGGAAAGCCGGTCCTGGATTTCCCGGTCGGATAGGTCAAGGTGCAATTTGCGATTGGGAATATCGATGGTTACTTCATCGCCGTTTTGCACGATGGCCAGCGGACCGCCTTCGGCCGCTTCAGGCGAGACATGCCCGACGAAGCAGCCATTGTTCGTGCCGGAAAACCGGCCGTCGGTGACCACGGCGGTCTTCAGGGCCAATCCCCGGCCGTAAAGCAGTTTCATGGCCTTGTACATCTCGCGCATGCCGGGACCGCCTTTGGGCCCTTCGTAGCGGATCACGACGACCTGCCCCTCAACGACTTTGCCTTCCAGGATGGCCTGGTTGGCCTCCTCCTCGGAATCAAAACAATGGGCGGTTCCCGTAAAGGTGTGCATGTCCGGCACAATGGCAGCCGGTTTGGTGATGGCGGTGTGGGGTGCCAGGTTGCCGCGCAAAACGGCCAGCCCCCCCTCATTGCTCCAGGGATCCTCGATTGTTTTTATAATCAAGCGGTTGGGAACGCCGGCCTGGGCAAGATTTTCAGCCATGGTTTTGCCGGTAACGGTTAATGCATCGCCGTGCAGGATGGGCAGCAGTTCTTTCATGACGGCCGGCACGCCGCCGGCCTGGTGAAAATCCGGTACATTGGGGGCGGCCGCCGGGTTCATTTTGGCGATGTGCGGCGTGCTGCGGCACAATTTTTCAAAAAGTTCCATGCTGACCTCACAATCGGCCTCGTATCCGATTGCCGGAATGTGCAGCGCGACATTGGTTGAGCCGCCGATGGCCGTGCTCAGGCGGATGCCGTTTTCGATTCCCTTTTGATTGAGAATCCGGCGGGCCGTAATCCCTTCTTTTACCAGTTCGACAATCCGGCGGCCGGATTCCTGGGCGGCACGAAAGCGGCCGGCATGGGTTGCCGGGATCGTCGCACTGCCCGGCAGCGACAGGCCCATGGCTTCAGCCACGCAGCACATGGTGTTGGCGGTCCCCAGAAAAGAGCAGGAACCGCAGGTCGGTCCGGCACAATTTTCCAGGTTAAGGTAATTTTCATCATCGATTTTGCCGGCTTTCAGCATGCCCAGCCCCTCCATCACGGAGGTAATGTCCGCCGCGCGACCGTCAAACTGGCAGCCGCCCTCCATGGGACCGCCCACGACGATGATGGCCGGCAAATCCAGCCTGGCGGCCGCCATCAACATGGCCGGCACAATTTTGTCGCAGGAGCCCAGCATGACGACCGCATCCAGGCGGTGGGCCTGCACCATCATCTCGATGTCGTTGGCAATCAGATCGCGGGTGGGCAGGATGAAATGCATCCCCGCATGCCCCTGGGCAATCCCGTCGCAGGCGGCAATCACGCCGAATTCCACCGGCGTCCCGCCGGCCTGGTGGATGCCCTGTTTAACGAACTCCGACACCTGATTTAAATTATAATGACCCGGAACCACCCGATTCCAGGAGTTTGCGATGCCGATCAAGGGTCGGTCCAGATCGTAATCACTGTAACCCATCGACTTATAAAGCGCGCGATGCATGGACCACTCGGGCCGTTCCAATATCTTTCTGCTGCGCCAGGTCATGACAGTTCCTTTCGTTCACCGTCATCGAGTTGAAACCTCGATGACGGTCGTTTGTTGTGTTTTGTAAGTTGCAGGGTGTTCGTTGTATGTTGTAAATGCACGTGTCTTGAACCTTGCGTAAGTCACGAAATCCTTTTTCCTTTGACCTTTAGCCTTTCACCTCTTACCATCCAGCATCCCCGCTGCGCGGGATCTCCGCTCCGCGCAGACCAGCATCCATACCCAATAATCAATACCTAATACCCAATTCCCAATACCTAAAACCCAATACCCAATACCCAGTATCAATACCGCGTATGACTGTCAATAATGATAGATATAATATTTTTTTGTTGACATAAAATACTATTAGCGATTTAAACTATGGGACCAATCAAGATTAGATCAGCCAAGATAAACCATCCTCGTTAAACTTGCATTAAAACCACAGAAAGGAGGTGCAGGCAGTTCCTGCAAGGATCCAGGCGATAACCGGCTCAATCGGCATTTCGTTCTCTTTGAACACCCCGCAGATCCTTGATGATTAAAAATGACAATGTTTGCTAGCGTAACATCGCAATGGGGAAGCTAACGATAACCTTACTTGTGAAAGGAGATAGTTGCCATGAAAAAGCAAGACAACAACATTACCCGCAGGGATTTTATCAAGACCACAGGTGCCGGTCTGGCCGGTGCCGCAATCCTGGCAAGCCCCTTGGGGCCGCTGGCCGGCAGGGCGCTGGCAGCCACCGCGCCGAATCTGCCTATCGAAAAGGGAGCGACCTTGAATGTCCTGCGGTGGAGCGTCTTCGTCAGCGGCGACAAAGACCTCTGGGAGGCCAATTGCCGCAAGTGGGAAAAAGCCACCGGCTGCACAGTGGTCAATGAATATCTCTCCTGGGAAGATGTCCGACCCAAGGCCGCCATGTCGGCCGCCGTCGGTGCCGGCCCGGACCTGGTGCTCGGCTGGCATGACGACCCCTGGCTGTATCCCGACAAGCTGGTGGACGTGACCGATGTGGCCGAGTACCTGGGCGCCAAATACGGCGGCTGGGAAGACGCCTGCATCAAATACGGCGTGAAAGACGGCCGCTGGATCGCCATTCCAATGGGTGCCCCCGGTCAGCAAATCGTATACCGCAAATCCTGGGCCGATGAGGCCGGCTACAGCGAATTTCCCAAAACCACCGATGAATTTATCAAGTGCTGCAAAAAACTCAAAAGCATGGGCCACCCGGTCGGATTCGCCCTGGGCCATTCCGTGGGCGACGGCAACAATTTTGCCTACACCTGGCTGTGGTCATTCGGCGCCTCCACCGTCGATAAGGGCGGCAACCCGGCCATCGACAGCCCCGAAACGCGCAACGCCTTAGACGGCATGAAAGAATTGTACAGTGCCATGATTCCGGGCTGTGCCTCGTGGCTGGACCCCCACAACAATAAATCTTTTCTGGCAGAACAGATTTCAGTGACCAACAACGGCATCAGCATTTACTATGCCGCCAAAAAAGATCCGAAGCTGCAAAACCTTGCGGCAGACATCTACCACGCGGAACTGCCCATTGGGCCGATCGGCAAACCCACCCAGCTGCATTTGTTTGACCAGGCGTTTATTTTCAAGCACACGGCCGTTCCCAATGCGGCCAAGCATTTTCTGATGTTCATGCTGGAAAAAGAACAGGCCGATCCGTGGATGGAGGCCATGATAGGCTATGTAACCCCGGGCCTTAAGGATTATCGCAATCTGTCCGTCTGGACCAACGATCCGAAGAATACCGCCTACCGTGACTGCGTCAAGAACATGTTGTGGAACGGTTATCCCGGACCCATCGGTCCCGGTTCGGCCGCAACCATGGCTGAATATGTCGTGGTCGACATGTTTGCCAACTACTGTACCAGGGGAATGTCCAAGGACGCCGTCATTTCGCGCGCGGAAAAACAAATCGCCCGAGCCTACCGGAAGTGATACAGGTTATTAACTGATAAAGCTGACGGGCAGGTTGACGGCTCTGCAACAGGTGACCAGATCCTGCCCGTCTCAGCAAGCGGTTAACGGTTATCAGTTATTTGTTATTTGCCCTACCCCGGGTATCGGAAATCCGTCCCAATTCGAAAATATTGGTTCTTGACCCGTTAGGCGGGTCAGTAATTAACCGTTAGTAAGATTTAGGCCGACTCCTTAGGTGATACAAACCCATATCGATATCTAATAACGAATAACCAATAACCAATTACTATTGGGGAGACTTACGCGTGGACGCCATCAGCGACTCAGAGCAAACCGTCAGACAGACCGGGTTTCGCCGGCGAATCGCCCAGGCCCTCGAAAATCCGACGGTTTTGGGCCTTTTGTTCGTGGCCCCCGCCGAACTGCTGCTACTGATTTTTCTGGCATATCCTTTTCTTTTGGGTCTTTGGCTGGGTTTTACCGACACCATTGTGGGACGCGAGGGGAGCTTTATCGGGTTTGAAAATTACCAGTGGCTCCTGGAGGATCCCACATTCTGGTTAACCTGCTTTAATACCTTTCTTTACACGGTGGTGGCGGTTATCTTCAAAGCAATTTTGGGAATCGGGCTGGCCGTGGTTTTGAACCGGGACTTCAAGGGCAAAGGAATCATGCGGGCCATCGTCCTGTTGCCCTGGATCATTCCGACGGCCTTGAGCGCCATCTGTTTCTGGTGGCTTTATGATTCGACGTTCAGCGGCATCTCATGGGCCCTGATGAAACTGGGTATCACCGACCATTTCATCGATTTTCTGGGCGATCCCTGGAACGCCAGATGGGCGCTGATTGCCGCCAATGTCTGGCGCGGTGTCCCGTTTTTTACCATCGGCCTGCTGGCGGGACTGCAAACCATCAGCCCGGATCTTTACGAAGCAGCTGAAATTGACGGTGCCGGTGCCTGGAAAAAATTCCGCAAAATCACCCTGCCGCTGCTCACCCCGCTGTTAACGGTGGTGACGGTGTTTTCCACCATCTGGACCTTTGCGGA
>Ga0209536_100006205_pt1 | contig 18354 bp, 15 predicted proteins | sample DeeMarSeWOR28_12_FD_187461 | JGI IMG/M metagenome (GOLD analysis project Ga0209536, IMG submission 187461) | Marine sediment microbial communities from White Oak River estuary, North Carolina - WOR-2-8_12 (SPAdes) (version 2) | ecosystem: Environmental > Aquatic > Marine > Intertidal zone >... | reverse complement strand
GGCGGGCCCCGCCGCGCCGGGCGCGCCGATCGTCACCTGCAGCTCGCAGGTCTCACAGGGGCAGTTGATGCGGAACACGTGGTCCGCGGGGTCGTCGTTGCCCGTCAAGTCGAGCGTCAGGAAGCTCGGCCCGGTGCCCAGCAGCACCACCGGCTGGAAGCTGCCGTCCTCCTGGCCCACGCTGACCTCGGGGGCGTCGCAGAACTCGCCGAAGAAGGTCGCGCTGCGCAGCGGGGCGTCGAGGGCGTCGAGTTCCGCGCCGACGCTGCCAACGGCTGCGGGTGTTTCTGCTTGGGTCAGTGGTAGCATGACACCTAGCGTCTTGACACCGAAGCGTTTCAAGCGCCTCACCACTTCGGCGAGCCGATCCCGCGGCAGAGGCCAGGGCCCGAGTTCTTCGAGGGTGGCTGCATCGATCGCCACAACCGCGACAGATTCTGTGCGATCGCTTTGCGGTATCAGGTAACTTCCCCAGTCCAGCAGCAGGCCTTCGAGCTGTCCTCCGACGGGCGAGTAGCTTGCCAGCAAGCTGAGGACCGCAGCCAAGGCGACGACGAGACGAACCGATTTCCAGGAGGCGTTGCTCACCTTGATTGCATCCTCGATGGGACCCGATAACCCAAGCTATCGGTCCATATCCGGTACGCTTTGGGCTTTGTACGGCGGCCGGCTCGGCCCGAGACCAGATTTTTGAACCGGTTCTCAGTTTTGGTGCCATCGCCTGGATCTGCGACCCGGCCGGGCGCTTACTGTTACACTATCCGCCATGCTCCAGTTCGATAATCTAGGCCTGCGGCGCGGATCACGCCTACTGTTCGAAGGGGCCAGCTTTCAGATTCACCCCGGTCAGAAGGTTGGAATCACGGGCGCGAACGGCAGCGGCAAGTCCAGTCTGTTCGAGTTGATTCTGAATGATCTGCACGCCGATAGCGGGGACCTCCGCTATCCCAGGGACTGGGTGATTGCCCACGTCGCCCAGGAGACACCCACCGATCAGCGCGCGGCCGTCGACTATGTCATGGATGGTGATCAGGAACTGCGCGCGTTGGAAAAGGGCCTGGCGAAGGCGGAAAACGAAAACAACGGCCAACAACTGGCGACACTGCACAGTCGTTTGGAAGCCATCGACGGTTACACCGCGCGCAGCCGTGCGGCAAAGCTGCTGCACGGCCTGGGCTTCGCTGCGGACGACGAGGGCAGGGCGGTCAGCGATTTCTCGGGCGGCTGGCGCATGCGCCTCAATCTGGCCCGTGCGCTGATGTGTCGATCGGATCTCCTGTTGCTGGACGAACCGACCAACCACCTGGACCTGGATGCCGTTATCTGGGTGGAAAACTGGCTGCGCGCCTATGCGGGAACCCTGTTGCTGATTTCCCACGACCGCGATTTTCTCGACAATGTGACCGCCCAGATAGCGCATATTGAGCACCAGCGCATTGCGCTCTATAGCGGCAACTACTCTGCCTTTGAACGGCTACGCGCCGAAAGGCTCGCCAACCAGCGGGCGGCTTACCAGAAGCAGCAGCGGGAAATTTCCCATATGCGTGCCTATGTCGACCGTTTTCGCGCCAAGGCGACCAAGGCGCGTCAGGCGCAGAGCCGTCTGAAAGCCCTGCAGCGTATGGAACAGATTACGCCGGCCCACGTGGATTCGCCGTTTCACTTCAGCCTGCAGGCGGCGGACAAGAACCCGGACCCGTTGTTGCGGCTGCAGGCGGTTGCCGCCGGTTATGGGGATAACGACATCATTGCTCAGGTGAATCTGAGCCTATCGCCCGGAGACCGCATTGGTCTGCTGGGCCCCAACGGTGCCGGCAAATCCACCCTGATTAAATTGCTCGCCGGTGTCGTGCCTGCCAGGCGGGGAACGCGGGAGACGGCGAAAGATCTCAGTATCGGTTACTTCGCCCAACACCAGCTGGAGTCACTGCAGCCGGAGCAGAGCCCGCTGGAACACCTGCAAGGGCTGGATTCTCTGGCGCGCGAGCAGGAACTGCGTGACTACCTCGGAGGGTTTGGCTTTAACGGTGACCAGGCCTTGGCGCCCACCGCACCTTTCTCAGGCGGTGAGAAGTCGCGGCTGGTGCTCGCCTTGCTGGTCTATCAGCGCCCCAATCTGCTGTTGCTGGACGAACCCACGAACCATCTGGACCTGGAAATGCGACAGGCACTGGCGCTGGCGCTGCAGGATTTCGTCGGCGCGATGGTGCTGGTCTCTCACGATCGTCACCTGCTTCGTGTCAGCAGCGACAGGCTGCTGCTGGTGCACGACGGCCGTGTGGATGATTTCCCGCTCAGTCTGGACGAGTATCCTCAGTGGTTAACACAGCAGAAAAAGCCGGAGCGGGTGACGGAAGAGCGTTGCGCCGTGATCCACAGCGCCGCTGCCAGAAAGCAACAGAAGCGCGTACAGGCGGAAAAACGCAAACAGCTGCAGCCGCTGCGTGACAAGGTGCATCGTGCCGAGGCGGAGCTGGAGAAACTGCACGCCCGTCAGCGTGAAATGGAGCACAATCTGGCGCAGCCGGAACTGTACAGCGAAGACAACAAGGATGCCCTGAAAGCACTGTTGCTGGAGAAGGCCGAAGTGGATGGTCAGTGCGAGAGGGCCGAAACCGAATGGCTGGAGATGTCCGAGCAACTGGAGGCGGTGCAGAGATCTTCCTGATATCTGCGTCGGCGCTTTGCTGAACGGAATGATCCGGACGGCGGCTAGCTCCACCTGAAGAGGTAGGCAGATACCACCAGCAACAGCAGGGTCAGGGCGCTCAACAGGGCGATTTCGAAGCCGACAGCGGCGAGGCCTGCACCATCGATCATGATGCGTCTCGCCGCATTGACCAGGTGAGTGAGTGGGAAGATCTGCGACAGACCCTGGGCGATCGGGTTGGTGCCCTCCATGGAAAACCAGACGCCCGAAAGAATCATCATCGGCCAGGAGATGAAATTGAGCAGGCCATCGGCCAGCTCTTCGGTTTTGAGCCGGGTGGCAACCACCAGCCCCATACTAGTCAGACAGGCCGCGCCGGCAAAAAACACCAGAAACAGTGCCAGATAGGAGCCGCGCATGGTGAAATCGATAAAGTAATCTGCACCGGCGTAGACAAGCAGGGTGACCACGACAATGATGATGAGACGTGCGATGACCTGTGCGGTGAGAAATTCGAAAGCCGTCAAGGGCGTCGCCTGCAGCCGCCGCAGTACGCCGTTCTTGCGGTAGCGCACCACGACCCAGCCGACGCCCCAAAGACAGGAAAACATCATGTTCATTGCCAGCACGCCTGGCATCAGCCAGTCTGCATAACGGATGTTGGTGCCGCTGACGATTTCACGCCGGGGCGGGGTATCGACGCTGCCGTAGGCCGCCCGCAACACGCGTTCCACCATGTAACCGTTGGCAGAATGCTGGTTGATCCAGTAACGGGGAGGAGCCCCCAACACCAGTAACATATCGAGCTGATGGCGTTGCACCTTGGTGACAGCTTCGTCGAGTTTTGTGACAGGAATGAATTTGATGTAGCGCGTAGCGAGGAAAGTAGTGTGCTGGGTGTCGCCTGCCGCCTCCTGGGTCAGGATGCCTACTTTGAACAGGTCGTCCGGCTTGTCGCTGAAAATAAAGGCGAAGCCGAAGATGATCAGGATCGGCATGGCCAGGTTCCACATCAGCGACGCCTTGTCACGGTAAAACTCACGCAAACGGGCGCGGATGACCGCTAGGATTCTCTGTCGCATGGATCAGTTTCTCAAAGTGTGACCGGTCAGTTTGAGGAACAGGTCTTCCAAGGTCGGTGCGCTGATCTTGAGGTTGCCCAGATTGGCGCCCAGTCCTTCGAGGCGGGCGATCGCGACGGTAACGTCGTCCGTAAAAGACTCGATCATCCCGTCTGAACACACCATGTCATCGGGCAGTTGATCGTGACGCGCCAGTGCCGAAGCCGGCAGACGGATGACGGCCGCGGGGAAGTGCTGCCTGAGCAGCTCGTCGGGCGCGCCCTGTACGATGATTCTGCCCTTGTCCACGATAGCGATTTCGTCGCACAGACGATGCGCTTCTTCCATGTAGTGGGTTGTCAGCAGCACCGTCTTGCCGGCGCGCTTTATGCCTTCGATCAACGACCAGAAATTGCGGCGTGACTGGGGGTCCAGTCCGGTGGTGGGTTCGTCCAGAAATACCAGGCGGGGGTCATTGATGAGTGCAATCGCAAGCAAGAGACGCTGGCGCTGTCCCCCGGATAGCCTGGCGGTATCTCTGTCCAGGAACTCCTGCAAACGGCAGAGCTCGGCGAGTTCGGCCAGGTCGATGCGACGTTCGTAAAAGGCGGCGAACATCTCCAAGGTTTCGCGTACGGTCTGGTAATCCTGCAACGAGGTGGCTTGAAACTGGATGCCTATCTCCTGCCGAAAGCGATGGTCGAGGGGTTTGCCCCGGTAGTGAACGCTGCCCTCATCCGGAGCCAGGATGCCTTCCAGTATCTCCATCGTGGTGGTTTTGCCGGCCCCATTGGGTCCCAGCAGGCCAAAGCAGCGACCCTGTTCAACGCCGAAGCTGAGGCCGTCGACCGCCCGAACATCCCCGAACTGCTTTACCAGATTGCCCGCCCGCAGGATGACGGTGGCATGCGTTTCGTTCCCTGCCAGCTGCTTTTGTTCTCCGGCAGTGCGGGCCGCGCTCGCCGTTGTATCCGACAAAGACACCATGGCTACCTCGCGCCTGACAGTCAGGGTCAACTGATCAGGCAATCCGATTGACGAAAACGATATCGGCTCGAAAGATAACATATCAATACAGGATCAGCCTGCGCAGCTGGACGACGCGGTTGCGCGATAATCATGGACGTTGAGAAACGACGCGCTTATTCTTCCCGCTGGGGCGGTCTTCACGGGCCGGCCGAGGACAGTGGAGTGTAATCCCGAGGTGAGTGATGAGTGTGTCTCCTGATGTAATGGAAGTGTTGAAGCTGTTGCTGAATCTGCGTGATCTGGACGACCTGGGAGACGTGGCCTTACTCGATCTGGCGCGCGATGCGAAGGTCGAGGAGCTGAAAAATGGCCAGGCGCTGCAAGCGGCCGAGTGCCTCGATCGACACGTGTATCTCATCGAAGGGGAGGTGGAACTGGTCGCTGATGGCAGAACCATGCAAAGTGTCAAGGCGGGGACTGATCGTGCCCTGCTACCGGTGTTTCGTGTTCACACCCAGGGGCTGGAAGCGCGCTGTGTCGATGCAGCACGCCTGCTGACGCTGGATGAGTCCAAGTTCGCACGTTACGCCTCAACCATACGACCCAAACAAGGCGGCGGCATCGACGTCGAAGAATACAGCTCGGCAGACCAGCAGACCGATCTGGTGGAGGAGATACGCCAGGCCTTCTACCACCAGGAAGTGAACCTGCCGAGCATGCCCGAGGTTGCACTGAAAATAAGCCAGGCTGTACAGAATCAGGATGCCGATTTCCGTCAGATCGCTACTACCGTGCAGGCCGATCCGGTGATCGCCGCCCGCATTGTCCAGGTGGCCAACAGCGCCATCTACGCCGGGGTCAGCCAGGTCGAGTCAGTGCAAAACGCGATCACGCGGATCGGCTTGCAGGCCACCCGCGCGATCGTCATGACGGTCGTGCTGAAAAAGCTCTATGCTCCGCAGAGCCGGATGCTCCACAAGCGTATGAGGGCTTACTATCAGCACAGCATCCGTGTCGGGGCCATCTGCCATGCTCTGGCGGCGCGACTGCCGGGATTTGACGCGGAGAGGGCCTTTCTTGCCGGTCTTATACACGATATCGGTGTGGTTCCCCTGTTGATCCAGGCGGATCGGCGCAACGATCTCAATCAGGATGCTCTGCTGTTGGAACAGGTGCTCAAGGAACTTGCCGAGTCCGTGGGTGCCATGCTGCTCGAACAATGGGAGTTTGAGCCGGAGTTCGTTACCGTGGCACGGCAGGCCGAAGACTGGGCGCGCGAGGTGGACACGGCGGATTATTGCGACATCGTGCAGGTGGCCCAGCTGCATTGCGTCATGCTGGGCGGCAAGACCATCGACGCACCCCCGCTGAGCGAACTGCCGGCCTTCAAGCGACTCCAGCTTGACGAGGTCGACCCGGTCAAGCTTATCGAGGAAGCCCGCGAGGAGATCAGCGAAATCGTCGGTTTGCTGGCCGCCTGAGGGCGGCTTACTGACCACATCCGTCGTCGGAACTCCAGCTCGGGAAGAAGGTCGGGGCTGGGCTGAAACCGGATCTGATAACCCGCAACCAGACGATGGCTGGATCAGCCGCTCAGGTTTGCAAGCCGTGTGGAGCCGCCGGAGTAGTGCCGATACGCTCGTACTCGGCGATCACCTGCGCACCGATCAGCAGAATCGTCGCTCCCGCTTCCAGGGTGATGAGAATAATGATCGCCGTGGCAAAGGTGCCGTATACGACATTGACCAATGACAGGGTGGAGAAATACCAGACGAGAATGTGGCGAGTGATCTCCCATAGCACCACCGCTGTAATTCCCCCGATCAGCGCATGACGCAGCACCAGCCGACCGACCGGCATGACCAGGTAGAGCGAAGTGAGCAACAGTATCTCGCCAAGTACGCCCAGCAGATAAACCAGCGTTTTCTCTACCCCGCTCAGTGACCACACGTGTCCCATGAAGCTGATCGAGCTGGCATCCAGGGCGTGCAGGCTGCCGCTGACCGCACTGACCAGCAGCAGTCCGGCGGCCAGCAGCAGTATGAAAAAATAGGGGATGATCGCCGAGATCAGGAAATGTCTGCGCTTGATCGCCACGCGGTGGAAGAAGATGACCGACATGGCGTTTTCCAGCACGGTGAAGGCCAGCGAGCTGAAAAACAGCAGGATCAGCAGCCCCACAACACCGACCACTTTCCAGTTTTTCAGGAACAGGCTGATCTGGTTGATCAGTGCATCAACCTGGCCGGGTGCGATCAATACCAGGTAATCGTGCATGGTATCCAGCAATTCGTGGGATTCCTGGATCTGCGACAGCAACACCAGAATCAGTGCGAACATCGGTACCATGGACAGCAGCGTGTAATAGGCTACCGCGCCGGCCAGCAGCAGGCCCTGATTGGCGCGAAAACCCGAAATCACCGATCGGGTGAACCGCCACGGATTATCGAGTACAAATTGTACGCGGCTGGAGGGCATCAGTAATTCGCGCCCCTGAGCCCCTTCATTTTTGCTGGCGCCGGCTAATCCTCGTGCTCCTGACTCAGCCCGAATTCGAACCTGTCAATGTGAATGCCTTCCGGGAATGCCTGTTGCAGGCGCCGTTGGAATTCCTCGTAAACCTCTGCTTTATGTTGTTGGACATCATAATCCCGGCTGTCAGCAGCAATGCCTTCGACCTCAAGGTCCATTTTGAACTCGACATCGGGAGCGATTTGAAAACGGATCTTTGCCATACTGGGAGCCTCCTGGTCAATGGGACCGGCATGTGACAGCAAGCTGTCAGTCGACATGCCTGATACCTGATTAAGTTTCTGCGCTATGCTGTTTTTTCCCGTCGAGTCTGATTCAGTTATTTTGATTCTAGGATGCGTGGTCGGGTTGACGGTGTCAATATCGGCGCAGAAAGGCTACACAGACTGAAAAGTTTCAACTCTGACAATGCTTCCTGAAGCGCGATGTGTCGGCATTCAGTCCAACGCGGGTCCGAGGACAAATTCAACGGGTTCGAATCCGTGGTCTTCCAGCACCGCGGCGATATCTTCCCACTGGTAGTCGGGCGTGTCTTCTTCGACGCTGGCGATGAGTCCGGTGACGTGGCGGAACGCCTCGTGCTTCTCGAACTCATCCGGTATTCGCACAAGCCGGATGGTCGTGCAGTCCTTGGCGGGTAATATCATGAGTTTTTCACTCATATAGCTCTCCAACTAAACTGGATTCAAGTCGAGGCCAGAGCATAAATTCCGTTACAATGATTAGCAATCCTTAGTGTGAAAAGCCGGCATTATCCTTGGGAAGAAAATACAGCGGATGAGCGAAAAAGAGTTCCAGCGGGTGCGGATTTGGAGTGGCTGGCTGCGACTGAGTCACTGGGCGGTCGGGCTTGCCACCCTGGTGTTATTGTCGACCGGTTGGCTGATCCAGGAGAGTCCATCCCTGGCAGAGTCGGCGCTGGATGTGCACTATCTGGCGGCGGGCATACTGGTGATTGGCCTGGTGGCGCGCGTGGTCTTGATGTTCGCCGGCCAGGCGCACGAACGTTTCGTCGCGCTCATTCCGCGTGCTTCTGAGCTCAAGGTTGTCGCAGATACCCTGCGGTTTTATATCAGCGTTGGCAGGATGCCTCTGCCGCGCTGGTACGCTCAGAATCCATTGTGGAAACCGTTCTATCTGTTCTGCTACCTGGTGCTCTTCGTGCAGGTGGTGAGCGGCGCGGTGATGCCTGATTATCCCCTGTTGGCGGGATTTTACCTGCCATCACTGCATGCTTTCTGGGCGCAGGTTTTGTTCTGGTTCAGCCTGCTGCATGTTGCCGCTGTGTGCTTGCATGACGTCAGGGGCAATGTGGCCGACATTTCGGCTATGCTAAACGGGTTTCGCCTGTTCTCCATCGACCGTGCGCCACGCCAGGGCGATAACGAGGAACCCGTCCGGTTTGTGTCACTGGATGACCTCAAGCGTCGTTGATCGACCAGCCTGCATCGCCAGCGGGCCGGGCCATCAGCCATCGACTTTTTGCCGCAGTGCCTTGGTGCGGCCGCGCTGGCTCTTGCGGTCCAGCCGCTTTTGCTGGGAACTCCGGCTCGGTTTGGTGGCGATACGCTTTTTGTGACTCCGTGTTGCGGCGTTGATCAATTCCTTCAGACGCTCCAGCGCTTCACGCTCGTTCTTGCTGCGTTCCCGGTAACGCTGACCCTTGATGACAATCACGCCCTCTTTGCTAATACGTTGATCCTTCAACGATAGTAATCTCTGTTTCAGCCAGCCCGGCAGGGATGAGGCGCGGATGTCAAAACGCAGGTGTACCGCGGACGAGACCTTGTTGACGTGCTGACCTCCCGGACCCCCGGCTCGTATTGAGCTGATTTCGATCTCCTTGTCAGGAATGCTGAGTTGTGCGGAGAGCCTTAGCATCGGCAGCAGACTGTTTACGCAGGACTCTGCCATTTTAACACTGACCGGCATTCACAGCCGACGGATTTGCGTCTATTCTTTATGGAAAGCCGACGGCGTCAGTGCGCTACAGCATGGGCGTTTGAACAGGAGGGGCGAGTGGCGCAGCGCTGGCATCATGCGGGCTGCGCACAGGGATGAGGCGAGCCGGGGGTGCGCATGTCTCTACAAACGAAAAACAGCCTTGAGCGGGGTGCTGTGAACGCCAGCACGCGGCCGGTTGCTGAGCGCCCGCGATCGCTCACTGGAGCGGATCGACGGGTTCGGGCGGGATCCGATTGATGTTGCTGGAAGCTGTGAGTGCTGCCAAGGATCTGGGTCGCGTTCATGAAATAGTATCTATTCTGGTCCACTGCGGCTTCGGTGATGTAGTGCGTCGTATCGGTCTGAGTCACGCGCTGGAGGCGGCGGGCAAGACCATACACTGGAAATACGCGCAAGAAACCGCCTGTCTGCTGCCGCACCAGCGTGCCCGTCGCGCGCTGGAGAAACTGGGCCCTACCTTTGTCAAACTGGGACAGATTCTCGCCACCCGCGTCGATCTTTTCCCGGAGGAATGGATTGCCGAATTCGAGCTGCTGCAGGACTCGGCTCCGCCAGTGGAGTTTGAAGAGCTACGCGCGCAGTTGGAGGAGGACCTGGGCGGACCACCGGAGGAGATTTTCGCCGAGTTCGACACCGAACCCCTGGCGGCCGCATCAATTGCGCAGGTGCACCGGGCGCGCCTCACCGACGGCACGCCGGTCGTCGTCAAGATCCGTCGTCCTGGTATCAAGCGGGTGGTGGAATCGGATCTGCGCCTGATGGAGCGGCTCGCCCAGATTGTCACCGAGGATAACCCGGAAGCCCACCGGTTCAGACCCAAGGAGGTGGTGCACCAGTTTACTCTCTCGCTGCGCCGCGAACTGGACCTGGCCCACGAATGCCGCAACGCCGCGCGGATTGCCCACAATCTGAGCAAGGGCGATGATATCGTCGTACCCAAGGTGTTCTGGCAGTGGACCTGTGAACGTGTCAACGTCCAGGAGTATATCGAGGGTATCCCCGGCAGGGAGTTCGGCGCACTTGCCAAACCCGACTTCGACCGCAGGCTCATCGCCAAGCGGGGCGCCACCGCCATCCTGAAGATGGTACTGGTGGACGGTTTCTTCCATGCGGACCCTCATCCCGGCAATATATTTTTTCTGGCGCGAAACAGGATTGCCCTGATTGACTACGGCATGATCGGACACCTGACCGAAGAACGCCGTTTTCAGATGGTCGAACTGCTCCACGGCATGGTGGAGCGCGATTCCGGCGCTGTGTGTGAGGTGTTGCTGGACTGGTCTCATCGTGTCAACCTGCCCTCTGAACAGCTGGTTGCCGACATCTGCGCGTTTCTGGACCAGTACGCGGGCGTTCCATTGGGACAAATCAACTTCCGCGATATGATCGGCGATATGATGGACATGCTGCGGGACAACGGGCTGGCCCTGCCGTCGGATTTGTCGCTCATGTTCAAGGTGTTTCTGACGCTCGATGGTTTCGGCAGGCAGCTCGATCCCGATTTTGACCTGGTCGCTGAAGCGCGTCCCTTCGTCCGCCAGGCTTTGATTCTGCGCTATTCACCAAACGAGATCGCCAAACGCGGCTGGAAAGGTATGGCCGGGATGATGGACCTGCTCACCGGCCTGCCCAAGGACTTCCGCCGCCTGTTGCGCGCGGCGCGGCGGGGCGCGCTGCGGATCCACATTGATATTGCCGAGCTGGAACGCTTCGGCGAACGCCTGGATCGCGCGGCGAGCCGCATCACCATCGGTATGATCACCGCGGCGTTTATTATTGGAACCTCGATTATGATTTCGGTGACCGGTGATACCGAGTATCTGGGTATCACGCTGCTTGCCAGCTTCGGCTTTGCCATGGCCACGCTGGGTGGGGTGTGGGTGCTGGTGTCAATCTGGCGGGGCCGCCGCTAGACCATGTTTCTGCGCGCCGCACAGCAAGCACCCCGCAAGGTGCGGGGTGCTGAATGATCACGCAGACCCTTGAACGACTTACTGCGGCGTGACCTTGGCGGCCTGCAGACCCTTGGGGCCCTGTTCCACCTCGAATTCGACCGTCTGGCCTTCAGCCAACGTTTTGAACCCATCGCCCTGGATGGCCGAGAAATGTACGAACACATCGGCGCTGCCGTCGGACGGGGCAATAAAACCGAAACCTTTGGACTCGTTAAACCATTTAACGGTACCTGTAACCATAGTGCAATAACCTCTAGTAATAAATTAACAAAGCGTATTCAATTGCCGATCATTAAAGGTTTTATACAGGAGTTACCGCTTGGAGCTTCTGAGTAGACCTATAGAACGTGCAACCATTTTTCTTAGCCGACGGTCACGGTGATCAAGCTTCTCTATCCATTTGGCCGACCAATGTGCCCCAGTATATACCAAATCTGGAAAAAAACACCGAAATCGTCTCTTTTGCTGAGCTCAAATGCTGGCAGCGATCGATCTCAAGTTGACACGATCACCCGGATTGCGTCAAGGCGCAAACTGGCCGAGTCCAGCAGCTGGTCCAGCTTGGCTTGTTGTTGTTCAAAAAAATCGATCTCCTCGTCGCGCACATTGGGGTTCAGCTCCCGCAATGCTCTGAGCCGGTTGATTTCCCTGTCCAGTGTCTGCCGTGAACGCCGGTGCGCCGCTGCCAGTATTTCGGGAGCGCCAGCCCTGGCTCGTGCTTCACAGCCTTTGATCAGCTCCCTCAATGCCTGTTCTTTGGCGCGCACGATTTTATGAGCGGTGTCCGTATTCACCGTAGCACGCGACTGCTGGATAAAATCGTGTCCCAGTTCTGACTCATGACTGCGGCCATACTCGTCCAACACCACGCGGATGGTGGTGGGCGGCAGATAGCGGCTGGTCTGTATTGCGCTGTCGAACAGATACAGACACTCGAGCAGGAGGGTTCCCGGCTCTGCGCCGCCATAGCGGATGGTGGTAACAGCGGCATTACCAAGTTCGTTGCCGAGCACCAGGTCCATTGCGCCTCTGACCAGCGGATGCTCCCAATTGATGAATTGCGCGTCTTCGAAAGACAGCGCCGTGTTCCTCCGATAGGTAACGGTCATGCCGTCATCCGCCAGCCCGGGAAAACGGCTCAGCATATGGTCACCGGGGCGGATGATGTAGCAGTCCTCGCTGTGCTCCTCACTGTGTACACCGAAAGCATCGAAAACCGCCTCCATGTAGGAGGGCAGGGCGGAGACTTCATCTTCCGCCAGCGCGCGCCGCTTGAGCTCTTCGGCGACCCGTGGTCGGCAGGAATTGTATTCCAGCAGACGATCGCGACCTCTGTGCAGAGCTTCGCTGAGTTCGTCATGCAGCGTGCGGGTCCGATGGATAAGATGATCGAGATCGGCTTGCGGGTGAAACAAGGCGCCGGTCAGTTCTGTTTCCAGCTGCGCGTAGACTGTGTGTCCCGCCGGGCAGCTCCGTTCGAATGCCGCCAGTCCCTCGTGATACCAGCGAAACAATGCGGCCTGTGCGCTGCCATCGAGATAAGGTACATGAATCCTGATGGTTTCCGTCTGACCTATGCGGTCCAGCCGTCCGATGCGTTGCTCCAGCAAGTCGGGGTTGAGGGGCAGGTCGAACAGAATCAGGTGATGCGCGAACTGAAAGTTACGACCCTCACTGCCGATCTCGGAACACACCAGCACTTGCGTGCCGGTTTCCTGATCTGCAAAAAAGGCGGCAGCCCGGTCGCGCTCGACCAGGCTCAGTCCTTCGTGAAATGTCGCGCTGTGAATGCCGACCTGCGTCCTCAGGGCTTCGCTGATGTCCAGCGCAGTTCCGGCGCTGGCCGCGATAACCAGAACCTTGTGACCACGTAGCGCTATCAGCTTGTCGCTGAGCCAGTCGATTCTGGGGTCAAACTGGCTCCAGTGTATGTCCCCTGGTGTTGCCTTTGCCTGATACAACAGTTCCGGGCAAAGCTGCTGCTGCGCTTCACTCGAGTTTGCGCAGTCAGCGCTCTGCAAGATCCGGTGGTAGGCTTCGGGGAGCGGCAGCTTATAGGCGCTGAGCTGCCTTTGCGGAAAACCCTTGACGGCTGCGCGCGTATTGCGGAACAAAACGCGGCCGGTACCGTGCCGGTCGAGCAGGTGTTCGACCAGTTCCTGGCGGGCCTTCAGATGATCCTTTTCATCGTCCGCGGCATGCTGGAGGCTATCGATCCATTGCTGATTGTCGCCCTCGTCAATTGTTTCGGCAAGGGTGGCCAGGGTGGCTGCATCCAGCTCTGAACCGCTCAACAGGATCTCTACCGCCCGGGCTACCGGTTCATAGCGTTTCTCGTCCTCGACAAAGCTGTTGAAATCGGGAAAGCGGTCGGGGTCCAGCAGACGGAGGCGGGCGAAATGGCCCGCTTTACCGAGTTGCTCCGGTGTTGCCGTCAGCAACAGCACGCCCTTGGTGTTTGCAGCCAGTTGTTCAACGATCTGATATTCCCGACTGGCCTGTTCGGGTGACCACTGCAAGTGGTGGGCTTCATCGACCACCAGCAGGTCCCATTCACCCTCGAGGGCCTGCTGAAAGCGTTCGCCCTCCGCGCTGAGAAACTCCAGACTGCACAGTACGAGTTGTTCGGCGTGAAAAGGATTTTCCTGCTCACGACTGGTGCTTATGGCCCGGCAGCGCGGTTCGTCAAATATGCTGAAAAACAGGTTGAAACGACGCAGCATTTCGACCAGCCACTGGTGAACCAGGCTCTCTGGAACCACTATCAGAACCCGTCCCGCACGCTCGTTCAACAACTGGTGGTGCACGATCAAGCCGGCTTCGATGGTTTTGCCGAGCCCAACTTCGTCGGCCAGCAGCACTCGTGGCGCGTAGCGGTTGGCAACCTCATGGGCGATGTACAGCTGATGGGGAATCAGACTGGTACGGCAGCCGATCAATCCGTAAAGCTCAGAGTGAGCAAGCCGGTTGAGGTGCTGCAGGGACTGGTAGCGCAGTTCGAACAGGGCGTCCTTATCGATCTGGCCAGTGAACAGACGTTCGCCCGGGCGGTTGAGTTGGATGAAATTGTTCAGCTGTCCTTCTTCGAGTTCGACACGCCGGCCATGCTCATCTTTGCCCCGGTAAGTCAGCAGGCCGTCGCGTTCCATCACCGAGTCGACGACAATCCCCAAGCCATCGTGACTGAGCACCGCATCGCCGGGCGCGAAGGCGACGCGGCTCAGTGGCGCTGTTTGTTTTGCGTAGCTGCGGGTCTCACCAGTGGCGAGAAAGATGAGGGTGACGGTGCGATGTTCGACGCTGATCACCGTACCCAGCCCTAACTGTAATTCGGCGCTGCTTATCCAGCGCTGACCAGCTATGAAGTCCTGCACGCCATTGTCTCTGTTGCCTGGTGGGAGCGCTATGGTAGTGCATAGCGTGTGAACGGGAAAATGTTTGTTGTTAGAATTGCGGCCGCACGGGCTGATGGTCGAGGGCGGGTCCCGCAGCAGTCGTATTCCGATAGCGCCATCCGGCGCAAGGTCTGGTTAAGAGCGAGCAATGAAAGCAAATGAACTGAAAAAAGGCATGGTTTTCCAGTTGGGTGAGCAGAACATCGTCGTGAAACAGGTTCAGGTCCAGGCGCCGTCGTCACGCAGCGGCAATACCCTGTACAAGGTCAGGGGGCGCGACGTAGCCTCCGGACAGAAATTTGAACGCAGTTTCAAGGGAGACGAGGCGCTCACCGGCGTTGATATTTCGCGACGCGCGGTGCAGTTGCTGTACCGGGATGCGGTCGGTTACACCTTCATGGATGCGGAGAGCTATGAGCAGTATACGCTGGACGAAGCGGCCTTGGAGGAAGAGCAGCCTTTTCTGCACGACGGTCTCGAGGGCATTACGGCAATCATTGCTGATGGCACACTGCTGGGTATTCAGTTGCCGGCCACGGTGACCCTGGATATCGAGGATTGCGCACCGGGCATGAAGGCAGCTTCTTCATCGGCGCGGACCAAACCGGCGACACTCAGCACGGGTCTGGTCGTGCAGGTGCCGGAGTACCTGGTGCCGGGTGAGAAGATAAAGGTCAACACCGAGACACGGGAATTTGTATCCAGGGCCTGATAGCTCACGCCCTCGTCGAGCCCGCTGTGGATTGTTGCTTAAGGAAGCTCTGATTAATTCAACGACGCTGGTCATTGCGAGCGAAGCGCGGCAATCTGAAATTTCATAATCAGTCGCTTGGAGATTGCTTCGTTACCGAAGGGTATCCTTTAGGGCGCTGCGTTCCTCGCAATGACGAATTAATCAGAGCTTCCTTAACTCAGGCGTCAACCGCCGGCGACGCTATGCTATGGCGCGGTGCTCATCAGCGGCCGCTGCTCTGGCCGTCCGCGCCTGCGCGCTTCTGCCGAGGAGCCGGTAAAGCTCGAGATAGCGGGCGGCGCTGTTGGACCAGGAGAAGTCCTGCTTCATGCCGGTTATCGCCAGCTTCCACCAGTCGATCCGGTGGTGCTGGAAATGATCCAGCGCGCGTAGACAGGCTTGCAACATGGCCTCGGGGCTGTCTTCCTTGAAGACAAAACCGGTCGCCGTGTAATCCCGGCTGCTCTTCTCGTTTAAATCGACCACGGTATCGGCCAGCCCTCCTGTGCGGTGAGCGATCGGTATCGTGCCATAGGCCATGCTGTACATCTGGTTGAGTCCGCAGGGTTCATAGCGGGAGGGCAGCAACAGACAATCGGCGCCGGCTTCGATACGGTGTGCCAGCTGCTCGTCGTGGCCGATGTGTACCTCCAGCTGGTCCGGATAGCGATTGGCGGCGTCCATGAGCCGTTGCTGTAGGCGCTGCTCCCCGGTACCCAGTATCACCACCTGGACGGGGTGTTCGAACAGGGTATCCAGACTGTCGAGGATAAGATCCACGCCCTTCTGTTCCACCAGTCGGCCTATATGGCCAAGCAGCAGCGGCTGGGAGCCTACCGGCAGGCCGCACTCACGTTGCAGGGCAAACTTGTTCACCACCTTGTGCTGAAGGGAATGGATGTCGTAGCTACGCTCTATGTGGGGGTCGGACGAGGGATTCCAGGTCTCATCGTCTATACCGTTTAGGATGCCCGTGAGGTTGTCATAGCGGTACTGCAGCAGTCCTTCCAACCCGTAGCCGAACTCGCTGGTGCAGATCTCTGCCGCGTAGGTCGGGCTGACAGTGGTGACCCAGTCAGCCCTGGCGATGCCGCCCTTGAGGAAGGACAGCATGTCGTTGAATTCCAATCCGTCCATCGACCACAAGCTGTCCGGAAGCTCCAGCGCGGTGAAAGTGGAGGCGGGGAACAGTCCCTGGTAAGACAGGTTGTGGACGCAGAACAGCGTGGCCGGACGCACTTCGTGTTCCGACAACAGCGCGGGCACCAGACCGGTCTGCCAGTCATTGCAGTGCACCAGCTCGGGCCTCCAACCCACATCTGCCTGGCCCAGGGACAGGGCGACAATGGCGCGGGACAACAAGGCAAAGCGTTCCGCATTGTCGGGCCAGTCGCGGCCATCCTGTTGCAGGTAGGGATTGCCGGGGCGGCGGAAATGTTCCGGTGAGTCGACCAGGTAAAATTCCACACCGCTGTCGGGCAAGCGGCCATGCAGTATCTGCACCGTTGCGGATGCTCCGCTGAGTGACAGGCTGGAAACAGTCTCCAGGGTGCCGGCTCGCTCGAGCACCTCGGTGTAGGCGGGCAGAATCAAGCGTACATCGTTGCCCAGTTCCTTCAGTGCCTTCGGCAGGCTTGCGCAGACATCCCCGAGTCCACCGGTCTTTATCAGGGGAAAAGCTTCGCTGGTACAAAACAGAACGTCCATCAATACCCTCCGGCCTTGCGTCTGATTCGCTCGTGAAAACAAGGCACCGGCGCCTATACTACACACGTATAGCCTTTCTTCGCCAGAGCTTGACGCCGTGCCGACGGTAGAGCCAGTGCGATACAGTGTCCGATTTGAAGCCGAGGGATGGCCAGCGATGGACGAACAGCAAGTCGAAGGTTTCAAAGGGCGCTTGCTGCGACAGCGGCAGGCTTTGCTCGGTCTGCAGCAGACGGCCGATGAGGCGGCGAAGACTGTCGAGCTTGATCAAACCAGTGTCGGTCGGCTGTCGAGAATGGATGCCTTGCAGGGGCAGGCGATGTCTCAGGAGCGGGACAGACGCCGTCGGATTGAACTGCAGCGAATTGCAGCCGCGCTACAGCGCATTGAGACGGGCGACTACGGGGCCTGTGTGCATTGTGGGGAAGACATTGCGATCAAGCGTCTGGAGCTCGACCCGGCAACTCCGTTGTGTATCGATTGTGCCAGCGAAGCTGATGAATTGCGGCCCTGATCCCGTGATATAGTGCGGCGAGTCCGCGGCGGTCAAAACGCCGGGCGGTTCATCGCAACCCTGTGTCGATCGGCCGGGCCAGCTGCGAGACAGCCCCGGTGTGGCCTGGCGGGAGCGCACGGCGACCGATGCTGTTGAACGGCGACCCCGGTATCCTCAAAAGCTTGAGTGATTTCTTAATGTTCACAGCCAAACCATTGTTTTCATACAGGCCCTATTGGGCGGAGCGTTTCGGTATCGCGCCCGTATTGCCCACCACACGGGCGGAGATGGATGATCTTGGCTGGGACGCCTGTGATGTGATTCTGGTGACCGGCGACGCCTATGTCGATCATCCCAGTTTTGGCATGGCTGTGATCGGTCGTGTGCTCGAGGCGCAGGGCTTTCGCGTCGGTATCATCGCCCAGCCTGACTGGACGCGTGTCGACGATTTTATGGCCCTGGGACCACCTAAGCTGTTTTTCGGGGTCACCGCGGGCAATATGGACTCGATGGTCAATCGCTACACCGCGGACCGAAAAATGCGTTCCGACGATGCTTACACGCCCGGGGGAACGGCCGGGCAACGTCCCGACCGATCAGTGATCGTCTACGCACAGCGCTGTCGGCAAGCCTTTTCCAAGGTGCCCGTGGTCATCGGTGGTATCGAGGCCAGTCTGCGACGAATCGCGCACTACGATTACTGGTCCGACAAGGTGAGGCGCTCCGTTCTGCTGGACGCCAAGGCCGATCTGCTGGTCTACGGCAACGGCGAGCGACAGGTCGTCGAGATCGCGCACCGTCTGGCGGCCGGTGAATCCGTCAGCGACATTACCGGTGTGCGCGGCACGGCCTTTGTGCGCAGGACGATTCCCGCTGGATGGCTGGAAATCG
>Ga0209536_100006204_pt1 | contig 18354 bp, 11 predicted proteins | sample DeeMarSeWOR28_12_FD_187461 | JGI IMG/M metagenome (GOLD analysis project Ga0209536, IMG submission 187461) | Marine sediment microbial communities from White Oak River estuary, North Carolina - WOR-2-8_12 (SPAdes) (version 2) | ecosystem: Environmental > Aquatic > Marine > Intertidal zone >... | reverse complement strand
TAATTGAAGGTTATGGTAAAAGACCCGGTCCTGGTAACGGCCAATCCCGAAAATCAACGGTGCAATCATCGGTATCCTGCCAATAGGGATAACGTTCTAGGCTATGGTCTGATGCTCCTAGTAAAGGACAAGATACATTGCCAGGTACATTTCCACTACCGTAAGCAATGGCATCTACCAGTTGGTGAACCGGATCTCGCAACAGGACTTCATCGCCACCATTACCCAATTGGAGGATAGCATCTGGATCGCCCCAATCTGGGTCGTCGATCATGTTCGGAACCCCTGGGTTGCTGTCGAGAATTTCATAGTCAGGATAGAAACCAAAGTCAGAATGAAACCCACTCGCCGTGAGGGCGACAACGATAGTGTCCAAGGGTTGGATCAAGGCCCCGGCTGGAAAGTGACGAAGGTCTTCAAAATCGGTAGGTTGTTTGGCATCGCCCAGACTGAATCCTGTCAAGTCTATAGGCTGTTGGGTGGGGTTCACCAGTTCGATGAACTCGGCATCTTCCCGGCCGGATGGATCGTAGAGCACTTCGCTTATAAGAACGTAATCGGCCGGTGAGACGAAGCGATTGAAAATGACCGGTAGGTGGATCACGGTTGGCCAGTCCCGTTTGAACATATCGGCTAACAATGTGTAAGCCTCGTTTGATTGTATCAATAACGCAACTTCTCGATTTCCTTTGTGAGAGAGCTCCGTGCCATTAAGGCTACCAATAAAAATATAACCATTTCCACCTATATTCATCACGATCATTTTGTTGTGTATGCCGAGGCCGGTTGGATTTGCCAGTGCACATCTTATATCCAGACGTTCAACACTAGCCGCACTGTTAATGATCTGGCAAGACTCAGCGTTCAGGGATTCGTCGCCCCCACCTTCGAAGAATTGGTCAAGAAGAAGCCGTACGGATGCTCCACGCCGTGCAGCATCCAAATAAGATTCGAGGCGTGGGTTCGGATCAGCTCCGGCGTCGCTTGAAGACGATCCCCAGTGCGGCCGTTCTTCCAATTGCTCGGCCAGTATCGTGTCCCCTGCACCGGCAGAATTGACCAAGTTGAGCAAACCATCTATAGACCGGAGGCTATTTTCTGGAGATTGAACCACCTCAAATCTAAAGGTTCCCTGATTTGAGCTCGGCGCGGTGTAGCGAACAGTATACGTTATACCTCCAGTCATAGTTATTGGGATCATACCTGCTGGTGGGCTACCATATGTGGGATCTCCAACCGTCCATCTGAATAGATCAACATGGTGGTCTGGGTCAAAATCTCTCTCCCAGATCTGCCGGAAGCGATCGACGACTTCTTCAGCGTTGGTGGCAAAAAGAATTCCTCGACGACCCCAGGTGCCGTCGGCTTTAGGGTCATTTGGCAAGCTATAAGGGCTCAGGTTTTCGGTGCTAAGGATGACTCGCTGGTCGTCGATTATGAGGAATTTGGCGTGAAGGTAACGATACCTATCGTAAATATCTTGCTGGCTGTCGCTAATCATGAACCAACACGCGCCACCGGCCGTCTCAATCATTTGACAGGCATACCTTTCCAAATCGTCGATCCCGGTTACAGGACTGCCTTCCAGTAAGATCGTTAGTTCGACCCCGCGGGCCGCGACCTCACTTAAGGTTTCGGCGATGGCGATACTGGTCAAGCTATGGGCTTCGATACGGATGCTACTTTTTGCGCCCTTGATTTCTTGGATCAAAAAATCGTAAGCATTATCGGGAGCAATGGCAATGGTGATCGTTCCTGTTTCCGTGATCTGCGGTGGCAAGAAAAATTCTTCCAGGTCCCAACCTGGGTAACGTACGCGCCGTCCGTTGATGATATCCTGGCTTGATTGGGCCCAATCCACTGCGGTATCGGTATCGGCCACTGGCATTCCATTTATTTGCTGCTTCATCCGGTATAATATCTGGCCCTCCTCGCCAAACACGCCCAGAACCTTGTAAGGTTGTACGCTGACTCCAGTCCAGCCTATCAGGCTGGTATCGCCATCTTTATATACCAGAACGTCCACAATAGAGTCGTTTTTATCGCGAAGGATAACCTCATCCCCCGCATTATTATAGCCGCGCCAGGAACCGGTCATATCGGGCACGCTTACATCGGTCGGCCGGGCTTCGAAATCGGGGACAAAACCGAATTGGCGTGTGAAGGCAGTTCCCTCTCGCGCCACCCAGATTCCCTGATTAACCGGTAAGGTTGCCCCAGCCGGGAAGATTACATCTGATTCCCCATCGCCCAGCTTCCAGCCGCTTAAATCAGCATTTCCAGCTCCGATATTTAACAACCGGATCGCCTCATCCAGATCACCACTTTCATAAGAATCATAATAAAGGGCATCGATTAGAACCAGCGATTCTCCTGGGTCCAAAATTAGCGTCTCGGCTTGACTGTCATTGTTGATAGGGTCAGTATCTGTTTCATTTCCATCGATTGATGCCAGGTTGGTAATTATTCCAGCCAATTGTTGGCCGATCGTCGCCGTTACATGAAATGACATTTGGCTTCCTTCAGGCATGGTCCCAACCTGCCAATTCAGGGTCCCAGACGAGGGTTGGCTGAGGGGGAATTGGCTATCGTCGCTATGATAATCGAGTCCATTGGGCAGTGTGTCGCTAACGATCACTCCTGTCGCCATATTCGGTCCATCGTTGCGAAAGGCCAAGGTGTAACGAATCTGGCTGCCGGCCGGTGCGATGTTTGGTCCCGTCTTGGCCAAGCTCAGGTCGACATCATCTGGGATTAAAGACCATCTTGAATTCGGCTGCCCGGGCGTGCCATTTATGGGACCACCATTAACGTCAATACCGTTCCTGGTGATGGCATCATTACTCACCCAATTTGCCGGGATATCAGCCCCGGTCGGATCGAGACGCTCCATGCTGAGGTAACCGGGTGATCCTTCTCCAGCCGGCCATGGGCCGCCAATCCCGTTGGCGGTATCGACAATAGCCCCGGCATCATTCCTTAAGGTAAGGGATTCACCTCCGTTATCCAATACGCCAAAGTAAATGGAATCGGCCGGGACGTCACTTACGGCATCGTCAAACCGTTCCAGCAGATAATAGCCCTTCGCATCAATCGTGCCGTTTAGATTAATGGTGATGTCCCCGGCATCGCTGAGTTCCCAGCCGTTAAGAGAAATAGCCCCGTCCGACACGTTATGGAGTTCAAGCCATTCATATTGGACGCCAGCGGCTGTCCCTCCCCAGGCCACCTCGCTGATTATCACACTACCGACATTATGTGATCCACCGGCTAGATTTGGGGCAGCATGCCACCCTAAAATGAGAAGTAAAGCTCCACCAATAGAGACCAGCAACCCATGCACGCGCCAATGCATCTCATCCCCTCCCTTTTATTTTATGGACAGTATAGCATGAAATGCTGCTTATTTGGGGATTTTCAACTGCAGTTGTTCAAAATATTCACGGACAATTGATAGTCAATAGTCGGATCCACGTACAGAATCAGGTTTTATTACAACAGAGGAGAATTACTGACCTCAGAATGGCCAGACAAGAGGCAGCAAGAGCAGGACGATTATGAAGACCAGTAAAGTGAGTGGCAGACCGACCTTAATATAATCAGAAAAACGATATCCACCTGGACCCATAACCAGGACATTCGCCGGGTGACTGACCGGGCTCAAAAAACTAGCCGAGGCAGCGATGGCTATGCCCATCATGAATGCTTGTGGTGAGACATCCAGGTCAGTGGCGGTGGCGATGGCGATTGGAGCCATTAAGACCACGACGGCCGGGTTGGGCATCACTTGCGAAGCCAAGACACTGAGGATAAATAAGCCGGCCAGCACTACCAGCGGACCCATGTCACCTACAAAACTCACCATCCCGTTGGCTAAAAGTTGGGCAGCACCGCTGTTTTGTAGGGCGATGCCCAGGGGCAACATGGCGGCTATGAGAAAGACGGCCGGCCATTCGATATACCGGTAAGCTTCATCCATCGTTAAGGAGCCGGAAAGAACCATTAAGGTGCCACCGATGACGGCCGCGATAGCGATGGGAAGCCAGCCAAAAAGCACCGTCAATAATACTCCGGCCATAATGGCCACGGCGATGGGTGCTTTTTTAGTGCGTGGTGGAACTTGGGCTTCCTCTGTGAGTACGACGAAATCGGGATCACTCCCCAGTAATTTGAAATTATCTCGAGAACCGTACAACAACAAGGCATCGCCAAAACGTAGCTGCATATCACGTAGATTGTGGCGGTACGCTGTCCCCCCGCGCCAGATGGCCAATACATTGAGGTCGTACTTGTCGCGAAAACGTAATCCGCCTAATGTCTTTCCAACCAGGGTGGTGTGTGGCGAGAGTACTGCTTCGGCCATACCTATGCCTTCTGTTTCCAGATCTTTCACCGTAGGGGACGCCTCATCAAACTCAAGCTCCTCCAACCCACGTAGCGCAGCCAAGTCCTCTTCTGACCCTTGGACCAAAAGAATATCGCCGGCCATCACGACTTCATTTGCACCGGGAAGAACGAGCGTCTCCTCACCACGGACGATTCGAAGTACCGTTAAGCCGAAAGCAGCGCCTAATTGGCTATCTATCAGGGTTCTCCCAACAAGATTGGAATCAGGGGGGATACAGACGAGCAAGAGTCGCTTGTGAAGTTGGATCACGTCGGCCGCGCCTGCGTCAAAAATCTGAAATTCATTCGTATCCCTTAACCTGTCGACATGATCGGGTGATCCTTGTACGAGAAGCGTATCGCCACTTTGGAGCTCTTCCGACAGTAGATTGAATCGCACTATCGTTTCGTTACGCCGGATGGCCAATACATTCAGCCCAAATCTGCCCCTAAAGTCGGCTTCCAAGAGCGTTTGTCCTATTAAGGGGGAATCATTGGTTAGATTTGCCTCGACTAATTCAATACCGGCCGCCTGGACACGTTCGACTGTCAGGGGCAGGCGCTCCTTGGTATCAACCTGATGTTGGCGTAATTGGGCTAATCTTTCTTTTTCGCCTACCACAAGCAATCTGTCACCAGCTTGTAGCTTGTTTTCGGCACCTGGAGATAGTTGGGTACGCCCGTTATGGATGATGGCGATGACGTTCAGGCCGAGCATCGATCCTAGTTGGCTTTCTGCTAAACTCATGCCCGAAAGCTGTGACTCTTCCGGTATTCGTAGCACAAGCATTTGTTCCTGCAGACGATAATAATCATCCAAGTCATTATTATTTGAGGAATTCAGATCTCTGGCTGTATCCCGCTTGGGCAGGAGTCGTTGACCGACCAAGACCATAAATATAAGTCCAGCCAGCATAATGACAATACCTAACGGTGCGAAATCAAATAAGCCAAAGGGTTCCAGCCCGTTATCCCGCAGGGCATCACTGGCCAGGATATTTGGAGGAGTTCCTATGAGAGTTGTCAGACCGCCTAATAAGGCGCCAAAAGCCAGCGGCATCAGCAATTTCGAGGGTGGCGTCTCAGTTCGCCGGGCTATTTCCATGACCACCGGCAAGAGTAGGGCGGCTACGCCGACATTGTTCATGAAGGCCGACAAAATGGCCGCCGTAAACATAATCAAAAAAAGGAGACGAAATTGACCATCACCGGCAACGCGCATGACCTGGTTGCCAATAATATTGGCTACACCGGTCCGGGAAAGGGCTCCGCTCAAGATAAACACAGCCCAAACTGTGATGACGGCCGGATTGCTAAAGCCTGACAAGGCATCGGCCGGTGTTATTAGACCGGTCAAAACCAACGCCGCCAGCACCATCAGGGCCACCAAATCTACTCGAAGCTTGTCGCTGACAAAGAGGATGACGGCAACGGCAATGATCACAAAGACCAGGATGATCTCTAAGGTCATAAAAGGTCTGTTTGAAAGGCCAATTTACCCAAACCAAAAACCTCCCATGCCATTATATGGAGTGAGTTCAAATGTGCCACAAAATATTACGTGACTCTGGTAAGAGTCGGTCAATTTTGCTTGCCCAATCCGGTCGGGCAGTTATTTAAAAGATGGGCAAATCGAAAACTAAGACAATTTACAGCAAAAGAGGTGAACAAAGCCCAACACGGGAACAGGCTACATTTGGATTCTGGCTCCCCCAGTTGATCCAACTCCCGAGTGATTCAGGTATTGGGGCTTTACCAAATTAATTTGTTCAAGTCAGGATTCGCGAAACACTAAACGATAGTGGCGATATTGTTAGAAGAACGACGTGAGTTGTCCCGTCCAGGCGAGTATCACGCATGCTAAAGCGACGACGTTCAAAAATAGTAGTAAAGCTAAGATCAGCTTTTGGGAAGCGGAGAATTGGCCTAGAAAGCCGCCTGATTCTTGACTGAGTTCATCACCTTCTAAATCGTCGTAAACGCTGCTGGCTCGAGCACTTTGCTCACGTAAACTATCAAGTTCTTCGTCCATTATTGTCCTCCCAGGCTTATGGAATTTAGTGAGATAACTGGACGGGGCAAGGCTACCCTAATTTACATAAATTGTCAACTTCGGAGAGTCACCTCACCGGCCGATAATGTTCGAATTTCTCCTGAATCATCCTGGATTTGTAGGCTCCCCCAATCATCAGTTCCGATTGCCAACCCTTCGATTATCTGGTCGCTACCTTTCATCACTGCCCGAACGCGATTCCCAATGATCATGAGCGCAGAATCCCAGGCCTGGCAGGGAGATTGGCCCTGGTCGGCCGTCTCATACTGCTGCTCTAACCTGATCAAGATCTCGGATAATAGCTGCAACCTAGACAAGTTCCGTCCCACTCCGATCGACAAACTAGAGGCGGGCATCTCTGTCTCGGGTAACTGATTGCTATCCATGTTCACGTTAAGGCCAATGCCCAACACGGCGTTATCGAGCCTGCCGTTTGCCACTTCCCCTTCTAGCAACAGGCCGCCAACTTTGCACCATTGGTTATGACGCTGAAAGACGATGTCATTCGGCCACTTCAGAGATACTTTCAAGCTCGTTTGTCCGGTGATAGCTTCGAGGCAGGCCAGGCCGGCCAGCATAGTCAGCCAATTGGCCTGTTCGGCCAGCCAGTTGGGCCGGAACAACAGGGAAAACAAAAGAGACGAAGTGGGGGGTGCTTCCCAATGCCGCCCTTGACGTCCCTTGCCCCGAATCTGATAATCGGCGAGGACAAGGCTTCCAGCCGGTGCTCCCCTGCTGGCCATCTCTTTTAATAGATCATTGGTTGAACGAACAATCGGGTAGTAGGTGACATGCCGGCCTAACCAACGAGTTTTGACGATACTATTAATTTCTGGTTGGTTTAACCTATCAGTCATCTGTTTCTTCAGGAAGCCGATTCTAGCCCGGCCTGACTTTTGTGCCAATATCGTTCGGCTATTGCACCCTGTCATTTCCGTATTATCATTGACTTAATCATGGCTCGATCGAAATCGAATCCTTCATCCCGTCGAAGCAGAAAAAAACCAGACCAATCCCGCAAGACCTGGGATGAGCGCCTGATCACGACCCTTTTACCGTGGCGCCGTGAATTAGCTGGTTTCCTGCTCTTCCTGGTGTCCATCATCACTTTGTTGGCTCTATTGGGTTTGACTGGTTCAGGTTTGCTTAACCCCTGGACTAGGCTATTGCGCCAGGTGGCTGGTTGGGGTGTTTATCCCTTCGTGTTAACAATTGCCGGCTTAGGCCTGTATATCCTATTAAACCGGATGGAATTGCCACTTAGAGGGAAACCGGGCCAATTCATCGGTTTAGAGCTGATATTGCTGGTCCTTTTGGCTTTTGTGCATCTGGTCTTTGGGGAAGGATTAATAGGAGCCTTGTCCGGTCGCGGCGGAGGCCTGATCGGTTGGGCTCTATCAGAACCATTGGTGGAATTCCTTGGCCCTTTTCTAACGGTCTTAATTATCTTCACCCTGCTGGTTATCGGATTGGCGTTGATTTTAAGGATCACCTGGGCAGATGTCATACTATGGCTCAACCGAACTTCGCTCCAACTACAGGTCTGGTCTAATGAATTGGAGATTGATATTGCCGAGCGAGAGTCACAAAGGGGATCAAGAGAAACAACTCAGGCAGAACCGGATGAAGTAGCCCGGCCGCGACCTCCAGCTCCAGAGATCCATGGGTATGAAGAAGAGTTAATCATCATTGAGGATTCGGCACCCGAAACGGCCACGGCGAAGAGGCGCGACAAACGTTTACCACCGGTCGACCTCCTCGAAGAGGGCATAGCCCTGGCCATGACAACTGAGGAAATCGACGAAAAGAAACGGACCATTGAGGATACTCTGGGCGATTTTGGCCTCCCGGCTACGGTCACCGAGATCCGCCGTGGACCGGCCGTGACCCAATTTGGCGTCCAACCAGGCTATGTCGAACGGCCGGGACCTGATGGCCAGCCAAAATTATATAAAGTACGCGTTAACCAAATCGCTGCTTTGCACAGGGATTTAGCTCTGGCTCTTGCCGTTCCCCGCCTGCGAATTGAGGCGCCGGTCCCCGGCCGTGGCATCGTCGGCGTTGAAGTTCCCAATGCCGAGATCAGCGTGGTTCGCTTACGAACTGTCGTGGAGTCTGAGGGGTACCAGAAAATTCGATCGCCACTGGCCTTAGCCCTCGGCCGGGACGTGGCTGGAGCGCCAGTAGCCACCAACTTAGGAACGCTTCCCCATCTGCTCATCGCCGGCACTACCGGTTCTGGTAAGTCGGTATGTTTGAATGCCCTCATCAGTTGCCTGGTCTTCAACAATACGCCTGAGCATTTGCGATTGGTGATGATCGATCCTAAAAAGGTGGAGTTGATCCGTTTTAACGGCCTGCCCCACCTGCTGGGTAAGGTAGAAGTTGAGCCGGAACGGGTGATTGGGGTTCTGCGCTGGCTCACTGCGGAAATGGACCGGCGTTACGTGTTGTTTGAAGCTGTTGGGGCGAAACACCTGAAAGATTACAATCGCCGGCTAGCTCGGAGGCGAGGGACCGGGGATAGAAAACGAAAAACCCTGCCCTACATTGGGGTATTTCTCGACGAATTAGCGGACTTAATGGCCTTGTACCCGGCCGATGTCGAGCGAACCCTTTGCCGCCTGGCCCAAATGGCTCGGGCGACAGGCATTCATCTGGTCGTTGCCACCCAACGGCCCTCAACCGATGTCATCACTGGCCTGATCAAAGCCAATTTTCCAGCGCGGGCTTCATTTGCCGTTACTTCCAATACGGATTCGCGCGTCATCCTCGATACAGTGGGGGCTGAAAGTTTAATGGGCAAGGGCGACATGCTTTTCTTGCCTCCAGATGCCGGTGCCCCAATTCGTGTGCAGGGCTGCTTCGTTAGCGACCGTGAAATCGAAGCCATTGTCAGCCATTGGCAAAAGATGATCGAAGAGGGCGCGGTTCAGGCTGCAACGGTTGCCTTGCAGGAAAAGATGCCGCCAACCGAGCCTACGGCTGAAGTGCCAGTTGAGGCTCCCTGGGAAAAACAAATCAGCCGTGAAGCCTTCGTGAGCGAACGGGATGAGATGCTCGAAGATGCCATTGAATTGGCTAAAAAACACGACAAGTTATCGACATCTTTGATCCAAAGGCGATTACGCATTGGTTATCCCAGGGCAGCGCGTTTGATGGAAGCGCTTTATGAGATGGGATTGGTGGAAGATCCGAAGGAAGGCGGAAAAACACGTCGTAGCTATGTGAAAGAAGACGAGGATCCGTTGGAGGACTTCCTGGCCCAGTCCGAGTAATTCAGGCGGGCGTTAGTAGTTCATTTCGTTATTAACCATCCCAATGAAAAAGCTCCAGCCGGAAGACGCCCAATTTATTGGGACATCCGGCGGACGGTTGTCCCCCTGGAACCCCGGGGGATGATCAGATATTTAGGGAGCTAAGAGCGACGGCTCGATCTTCCCTTGACCGGGGACAATCTCGAAATAATTACTGAGGCTATAATCGGTTACCGGCGAAATGAGCTTTTGAGCTTCGTCGGCGATGTCGCCGAATCCTGGCCCTAGATACCAAATAGCCGCGCCACGAACTTCAGGGAAAGCGGAATAGAGCCAGGCTGCCCACTGGATATCAACTATGGCCACGGATGGTTCAGGGACGTGTTGATATTCCCAGCCCCACTCGGTGATCAGAACAGTAGGCCGTTTTATGCCGTTTTCATCGCAAGCCTGGAAAAGATGTTGGAATCGTCCCACCCTCCACGGATAAATGGAGCCGATATCGTCGACCGTGAGGCTATATTCATGAAGGGCAATGGCCAACTGGTCCGGATTTTGGGCCGCTAATCGTAAGAAGGCCAGCATCGATGGTGATTCCCAATCTTCTGGCTCCGGTTCACCAGACGACCAGCCAAAAGCCGCCCAACGGTAACCATCACGTAAAGCCAAACGGGCCGTCTCCAAGGCGAACTGTCCTAACCATTCTGACCGGTTCTTGTCGACTTCGTTAACCGTTTCCAGCCAGACGTTTTGCGGATCTAATCCAGGGGGGAATTTTTCTAAATGTTTCTGCCAATGAACCTGGGCAGCTGTCTCCGGGTCAAGATTGTAGTTGGGCAAATCATACTCGTAACCGTCATTTTGCCCGTTCGATAGCCGGTAAACCAGGATATGAGGCACGCCGCTGGCTTCCATCAAGGCCTGGGCCTCCAATAAGGGGCCGTAATCGTCAACGCTTTTCAAGAAAAAGGGCACCCCGGCCGCGTCGAGGGAGGTCATCCAATCATCCAGGCCTTCCCGGTTTCCTCCAGGGCCCACGTGAAAACCAATTTTATTAAAAGCTAATTCCTTGTTCCGGCCTTTAAAATCGGCCGCAATGGCTTTGAAATCCAGGGGCAATGTGTCCGAATAATGAGCTATAGGTGGGGGCAAAGGTTTGGTCAAATCGACGGGTGTAGCGATGAAGGGCAGATAATTAATGAATTCTGTTTCCGATTGTTCCTCTCGTGGTATCGGCACCGGATCTAACATGGAGGCTTTAACCAACTGGTGGCTGGCTACCGTCACCATGATGAACATAGAGATTAGCGTAAGGAGTAAGAGCTTTTGGTGTAACCGTCGCACCGGCATTAGATCACAGGGTCAATCAACCAGAAATGCACAAACACTTTTACCAGAACAGTTAAACTTAGGCAACGGTACAATTGTAGCACAAGGGGATGGAGAGGCGATCTCAATCAATTGCCGTGATGGATATTTAAGCGAAACCAAATCCTCGCCTACTCTTTGAGTAAACCAAGGCTGAATACGGCGGCGACGGCCAGAGGAATACTGCCCACGGTAAAGATATAACTCAAGTCGAATCCGGCTATATACAAGGGTATCGAAATCAGTACTATGACCAGAACGTAAACAGGCACGAATAATACCCAAAATGTCCTCACAGGTCGGTTGTTAGAATAGATGAACTTCAAAAATTGTTGTCCCATCCTGGACATCATAATCAGTTTGCTGGTGGTCGTCAAATCTGAAACCGGCAAGGTTTTTGGTCTAAAAAACCTTCTGGAGAAGATTTTGAAAACCGCGCATTTGTAGTGGTAAAAAAAAAGGAAGTCCAGCCTAGAGGTTGGACTTCCAAAAAAGGGGAGAGAAGATTGGGAGTAATGAAACGGATGCGAAAAACTCGATAACTTACTATTCTGTCCAGTTGATATCTCTTGAAGTCGTCGAACGGTAAATCAATACAAACCAGACGATAGAGACAATTAGTGCTGCTAAAGCAAAAATAATGGTAAATTCAAACTCGTACATTAGAACCCTCTTGAATGAATAAATGCGATTAATCACTTATACAGAGAGGGTTTAGACCGATTTAATATTGGGATTTTGTGTCCATGACACTGGTACTTGAAAGGGTGCTTTTAATCCTTATCACCAAGGCACAACACCACGTTCACTCTCAAAAGGTCTAATTGATACCTGGTAATCCTTTCAGTGTATCTCGATGGATCCTGTTAATAAGTGGGCGTTCGAAAAACCCTTTTGAAAGCATTCGAGCGATCTCCAGTCGGTCAAAATATAATCTCAGGCTCTTTATCTTGTAATCCTCATATACCAATACTTCCGCTGCTTTGATCTCGAATTCCGCGTCCTCAGGCTTCACACTCAAAATGAACTCCTCAAAGAAGACACTTCCGTCAACCATGATAATAATTGGTCGAAAGCGGATCTGACCAAATCGCTGGTACATCCAGTCGATGGTCTTTCTGATATTCTCATGGCCTTTGAATTTAAGACCGAACACTTCTATCTCTCCATCCTCTGAGAAGCAAGATAGAACCAGCTCTTTGTCTTCATTCTCGACAGCATCGTCCAAAATTTTGGCTACCTTACGAATTTCGTCGGCCGACTGTTCAGTAGACATCACTTTTTCTCCATACTTTGGCGGGTGTTTAAGACGATATTCTAACACCTGGTGGCCTAATAGCACCGCCAACAACATCTGCTCCAACATTTGGACCAGCGGGAATAACTCCCCCGATTAGGCCACCCCTTTTCTTATCACCTTAAGAGGATTCAAGGCCTGCACAACTGAATAACAGTCAGCGGTCCCTAAAATGAATCCCCCAGGCGATATGTTGCAGGTCACCTGGGGGAATCATTTGTTTTGCTAATGCCAAAATCATTCTGGCTAGATATGATTTTGGGTTGTTACTATCCTCTGAGAGCGATAAGCTCCGACCTCATATGGGCCTTCTAGTTAACCTTTAGTTGAGATCTACGCGGAACACCTTGTACGGACCAGCCATAGAACCAAATCTAGCATCCACTGCATACAGTGCGTTGCCGAATAAGCCGGCTGTCGTCGGTGTCTCCGCGTCCACCACTGGGTACACAGCTGTGATACTACCGGCTGAGCCATCAGGTGCGATCTTTACTGCGGATATCTGGCTAGCAGCGTTCTCAACGACATAGATAGTGGTCCCGCGACGGATGAGGCCATCGTTACCCAGGAGAGGGGTACCGCCGATATCAATTATTTCTCCGTTGCCGGAGGTTGGATCCACCGTAAACAGTACCTCACCCAATGTGTGCCCTACGATAAGCTTGGCCTGACCAGGCGTGGTCTCAATGCCATTTAGATTGGGAAAGCCGAGGTCGGGCAGATTAGTTGCCAAGGTTGATACCGCCGACTGATCGGGCAGTGCCTTACCATTGCCCAACGGCACCACGAACAAGCGCGGCTCTCCTGCAAACCGGAACGCCGCTGGATCTGGATTATCCGCCGTACCTGAATCGGTGAAGTAGGCGGCTTCCTTGGTTACGACGACGTCGTTGACGAATGACTCAAAAGGACCTGTGAAAGTGTAAGTTTCTAGCAAATCACCGGTGACACCGTCGTAAACGCGACCCGTGCCCGAGGGGCCGCCGGCAACCCAAATCCGCTCCATATTGTCGACCTCGATACCGACGGTGGTAAACGGGCCAGTCTGTGCGGTGAGAACTGCTCCCTCACCAGTCCGCAAATCGCCCTTGTATATGGATCCATCGGCGAGCGAACCGACATAAAAGGTCGAGCCCTTGCCGATGGCGATCCCTTCGGGGAAGTAGCCGTCAGGTAAGCCGATCTCCGCTGGGAACTGCTCCTTAGCCCCCGCACTCACCGGGCGAATGCTTTGGATACCCAATATCAAGCTAGCGAAAATGGCGAAAAGTATAGGTGCTGAAAACATCCTATGGTTTTTCCAGGCAATTTTAAATGTATTCACTGGGTTTTCTCCTTACTATGGGTTTAATAGAATTTCTGTGCAATCCTAGTATACGCCAATTGCCAGAACCAACCACAGGCTAATCCTTACAATCCGCCTTCACCCTTGACACTGCTAATAATCCTTTCATATGATTGCCCTATGTGATGATGCGTGATTGATTTTATCTAGTTCAGCCGATAGGGTTTGGTGATGCTGAGTATTTATCAGGTACGAACTGAGGAAGACAGGGTCGATGTGCGTTTGCTTTTCTGGGAATACCTGCAATGGGCTAATTCTCGTTTGGATGAAGAGTACGGTATCCATTTCGACATCGCCACAATGCTTGAACAGGATATGTTAGAGCTCGATAAATATTCACCACCAGTTGGTTGCCTGATGTTAGCCAGGTATGAGGGGCAGTTAGCAGGCCTTGCTTGCATGAGAAAGATTCGGCAGGACAGTGGCGAGATTAAACGAATGTATGTGCGGCCGGCCTTTCGAAAAAAGGGCATAGGCAAGGCACTCGTCGAGGCCGTGATTGAGCAGGCACGGACGAATGAATATTCAACGATTCGCCTGGATAGTGCCCGTTTCATGACGAGTGCGCACTCGTTATATCGTTCCTTCGGTTTTGCTGAAATCGAGCCTTACGCAGAGAGTGAAATCCCACCAGATCTACATGAGCACTGGATATTCATGGAGCTTTGGCTGTGAGCACTTTTCTAACGATTTCTGATTGTTTCGCACTTAGCCTCGGGTGCTCGGTGGTTTGATATTAAAGAATGATTATTAAGAGATGTTCGTCACCCTTCAACAAAAAAACGGCCGTTGTCCTTGAGACAGCGGCCGTTTTTTTACTTTCTGAGCGAGGTTATCGCTAACGGTTGATTTGGTCGATGATCGACTGAGCTGTTGTAACCAGGTGCTTTCCTTGTTCGATGGTTAACACACCACCATTGACCAAGGCATTGACTTCGTTGATGAAGGCATTAAGCCGATTCACTGCGACGTGCGGCTGGCCTTGATCTAGTTTTTCAATGGCACCTTCGAGCTTGACGATCAGCGAATTACCTTGACCCTTGTTCAAGTCACCAGCATCCACCAACGCCTGCACTTCGTCGATGAGCCACCCGATTCGCTCTTGCGGTGCATCGACGAAGACGGCTGTAGTGCGGGCGGGAAGGGTAAAGGTGCCAGTCGTGCTGTCATACGTCGATGTCTTCACCACGGGGTCGACCGATGCCATCTGAACCGAATGGAGAACCAGTTTGTACAATGCTAAATCAGGCATCGTAAAGCTCTGCTCTTCGTCGTTGGCGTTGAACAGAACAATGATATGCTCACGTTCTGGATCCAAATCTGGTTCAATCACGTCCGAGAGGCTCATAACGATCAGTCCTGGTATCTGGTCAGGCCCGGTATTGTGGAAGGCCAGGCGATCCTGGATATGGTCTGCTGTATCCAACCGGAACAGCTCGGAGCTCTCCCGTACCCTCAGCATTTCCTTCATGTGAACCACGCTGGCTTCGATGTCGCTTGGGGCGGGTCTGAGAGCCGGGTCTGCCAACAGCGGCTGCATCACCGGCCAGTCGGCCTGGTTCTTGCCAGCCACCGGCAGTCCCACACCCCAGTTATTGGATTGGAAGGTGAAGTCGAGCCTGTTAAACCAGTCGCCAGAGTTAAAACTGTCGCGGTCCAAAGATTTGGAGCGCAACATATCTACGCCAGCGTGGAAGAAGGGCACGCCCTGGGATAGGACGGTGAAGTCAATGCCCAGGTTCTGGGCCCGGACACGGTCAACCATGGCGGTGCCGGCCGGGTGCTTGTACTGGCTGATGTCGAACAGCGTCTGGTTGTCATGGGCCGAGACGTAGACGATGTGCTCTTGCGGGTCTTCGGTGTAGCCGGCCGGCGCGCCGTTATAATCGACATCTTTGCCTTCGACGAGATCCCCATTGCGATCGATGAACTGGTAGTCAGCCAGGTTCCCGGCCAGGCCCACGCGGATCTGGTCGGCCGAGAGTAGCAGCTCGTCTTTCTCGGCGCTACTTCCTGAGTTATTGGCATTGGGGGCGTAGAACAGGCCGTTGATAACGCCCTGGTTGGTGATCATGTCCGCGCCACCATCGAAGGGTCCACCGCCGCGCACGGCGTCACGCAGCCGGTCGTTGAAGGTGCCGATCCCGGTGCCGCCCATGTTGAGCTGGCTGGCCTGCTCGAAGCGGGCGTTGTCGGCCACCTCGCCGAAGTTCCAGCCCTCGCCATAGATGTAGATGTCGGGATCGACTGTCGCCAACGCTGCTTGAACCTTTTCCATATTGCTCTTCGTGTGATGGCCCATCAGGTCAAATCGGAAACCATCAACTTTGTAGGCCGTAGCCCAGGTAACCAGCGAGTCGATCATGAGCTTTTCCATCATGTTATGCTCGCTGGCAGTATTGGCGCAGCAAGTGCTGGTCTCCACAACGCCCATATCGTTCAGGCGATGGTAATATCCGGGTACGACCTTATCCAGAACTGATTTCTCAGCCTGTCCAGAGGCATTGGTATGGTTGTAAACGACATCCATTACCACGCGGAGGCCAGTTCTGTTCATTGATTGGACCATCTCGCGGAACTCAAGGATGCGCATCGTGCCATCTGGATTGGTTGAATAGCTGCCCTCGGGCACTGTGTAATGGAAGGGATCGTACCCCCAGTTAAAGCCGTCCAAGTCAGCCGTTGCCGACACAGCCGCTTGCTGCTGGTCAGAATCGGGTGGATACGTAGCCAGGACGTCGGGATCAGGCTCCTGCCATTCAGCTTTGTTTTCGTTGATTGTGGCGATGTCAAAGGCCGGCAGGATATGAACATGAGTCAGGCCGGCATCGGCCAGTTCCTCCAGGTGATTCATGCCATTGGTGTCAGCTAGCGTGAATGCTTTGAAGGTGCCCCGGATTTCATCCGGCACGCTGGTATCGTTGGCGCTGAAGTCGCGGACGTGAAGCTCGTATAGGACGATATCTTCAGGGGCTGCCACTTCTGGTTTGGCCATTTCATCCCAGCCGGGAGGCATCAAAGCCGGATCGCCCAGATCGACGATCTGGCTGCGGCTGCTATTCATCGCCAAGCTGAGGGAGTAGGGGTCGGTGACCAGGTTGCGCTCAACCTGCCCTGTGGAATGGACGTAGACCTCTACCTCGAACAGGTAGAACTTGTCCTTCCACGAGCCATCGTCCGTTGTCGACCACGTTCCCTGTTCGCCCGGCGCCATGTCGATGACCTGTGCCGCTGAATCGGACGTGGACGTGTCGAAGAGGTGGAGTTTGACCGACTTGGCCGTGGGCGCCCAGAGACGGATAGTGGGCGTGCCGCCATTCCAACTGACGCCCAAATCGCCATTATAGGTATACAGGTCGTCCAGCACACCCGGAATCTGCAAGCCGGTGGCATCTACTGACAGCCCGTCACCGTTGAGGGCGGAAACGGCGATCTGGCCTTTCAGGATGTCTGGCACCAGCGCTAGGTCGTCGCTGGCGATCTTTAGCGCCGGCAGGTCAGCCAGGTGCGGGAACTTCGCCTTGACCTCGTCGCTCAATGCTCCGGGACTGAGCATGATCTCAGATCCTCCGATGATGCCAGCATCAGTCGCTGTCAGACCACCACTGGGTGCATAGACTAGTTTATAGGTCAGACTGGAGTCATTAGCTACTTCCCAGGCGATTGTGCTCTCATCCACCCAGTATGCACGCTGCTGATTGATGTTGCCAGGATTGGCGCCTGGTTCGCCCAAAATGGGCAGAACGTAATGCGGCACGTCGGGCTCGCCGGGACGCTCACCCTCAAGCTGCCAGACTTCATAGCCCCATGGGTCGAAGCTGAAGAACTGGTCGGGACCAGGATCCTTTGTATCGCCGCGATGGATGATGTAAGCCAACTCGGTGGCGTCAGGCACCAGGTCAATCTTGAAGGCGGGCCCAAAGACGTCGAGTCTATCCCAGCGCACTGGATCCTGCCAGGAGGGGTTAGGGTTGGCCGCCCCCGTCCAGACGTGTAGGCCCCAGAAATCGTTGAAGTTGGAGCTGGTAGGGTCACCGTAATCGCCATCGTCACGATGGTAGTGGATGGTGGCGAAGTTCTGGGCCGCCCCACGCTGCCTGTAGACGGTCTCGTCGCCAGACACGATCCAGGCGCTAGCGCCTTCGACCGGTATCATGCTTTGATCCGGTCCGGGGTCCTTCTCATCACCTCTGTGGATGATGAAGTTGACTGGCCCGAACGCATCTTGGATGAGCACGTTCCAGAAGGCGCCGTAGTCATCGATGCCATCTGGCATCTTGGGGGCATCCCAACTCGTGCCCTCCGAAGGATCTATGGCGTCGCCCCAGAGATGCAGGCCCCACCCATCATAGACGCTATCCGGGCGATGGTAATGGATGGTGACGAAGCCCTGGGCTTCGGCCTGCGATGTATACGTATTTGCATCACCCCCCTTCAGCCAGATCTCGGGCGTGGCGCCAGGATTGAAGAAGCGGTCCTGATCGGTGCCGTCCTTGACGTCGCCGCGGTGGACGATAAAGCCGACGTTGCTGGCATTCGGGGCCAGGCCCACCCAGGCAAAGCGGCCGTATTCGTCCTCGCCCAGGAAGGGCTTAGGGCTGGTCCACTCGATGGTTTCTTCGATGTCACCCCAGAGGTGCAGACCCCA